>Ga0228700_1000156_pt1 | contig 68662 bp, 64 predicted proteins | sample McNCre317_Aug_MG_FD_178019 | JGI IMG/M metagenome (GOLD analysis project Ga0228700, IMG submission 178019) | Freshwater microbial communities from McNutts Creek, Athens, Georgia, United States - 3-17_Aug_MG | ecosystem: Environmental > Aquatic > Freshwater > Creek | place: USA: Georgia...
CAGAAATGGGGTAAGACCCCAAGACTTTGTAAAACGCGCACAAGCCTTGCAGCTCTTGCAGCGCGGCCGCCACATGGGGCTGGCTGATGTGGCCGGCGATGTCGATGTAGAAGTAGTACTCCCACTGGCCCGATTTGGCGGGGCGCGACTCAAAACGGGTCATCGACACGCCGTTGTTTTTGAGCGGCACCAACAAGTCATGCACAGCGCCTGGGCGGTTGGGCACCGACACCACGAGGCTGGTGCAGTCGTTGCCAGACGCAGGCGGTGTGGCCAAGGTTTGCGGCAGGCTGATGATGGCAAAACGTGTACGGTTGTAGGCCTCGTCTTGGATGGCGTGGTGCACGATGTGCAGGCCAAACTGGCTGGCCGCGCGTTCGCTGGCCAGTGCCGCCCACTTGGGGTTGGTGGCGGCCAGACGTGCGCCCTCGGCATTGCTAGACACAGCACGACGCTCGGCTAACGGCAGATGTTGGCTCAGCCAGCCTTGGCATTGCGCCAGTGCTTGGGGGTGCGCCATGACCACTTCGATGTCGGTGTCTGAGTTGATTTGGCGCATCAGGTTGTGGCGCACCAAAAGGCTCACTTCACCCACCACATGCACAGGCGAGCGCAAGAACAAATCGAGCGAGCGGGCCACCACGCCTTCGGTGGAGTTTTCCATGCCGACCACGCCGTATTGGGCGGTACCTGCGGCGGTGGCGTGGAAGACTTCGTCGAAGTTGGCGCAGTAAATTAAGTTGGCCGCGCTGCCAAAAAACTCAATCGCAGCCTGCTCGCAAAACGTGCCTTGCGGGCCGAGCACGGCCACGCGTTGCGGCGCTTCAAGCGCCAAACACGCGGACATGATTTCACGCCAGATCGAGGCGACGTGTTCGTTCTTCAGCGGGCCAGGGTTGGCTTGGGTGATCTTGTCGATCACTTGGGCCACGCGGTCGGGGCGGAAGAAGGGCGAGCCTTCGGCGCGTTTGATCTCGCCAACTTGTTCGGCCACTTTGGCACGGTCGTTGACCAACTGCAGCAGTTGTTTGTCGAGTGCGTCGATTTGCACGCGCAGGGCGGCGAGGGCTTCAGATTGAACGGGTTGTTGGCTCATGGGGTGGTTGCTCGTTCAGATGCTCAATCAAGCCTGTGTTTTTTCAAACGCTTGCAGGTAATTCACCAGCGCTTGCACGCCTTCGATGGGCATGGCGTTGTAAATGCTGGCGCGCATGCCGCCGACCGACTTGTGGCCTTTGAGTTGCAACAAGCCTGCGGCTTTGGCGCCTGCCAAGAAGGCGTCGTTGCGTGATTCGTCGGCCAAGAAGAAGGGCACGTTCATGCGTGAACGGCAGTCGTGCGCGACCTTGTTGCTGTAGAAGCTGGAGTTGTCCAGGAAGTCATACAACAGCTTGGCCTTGGCGATGTTTTGCTGCTCCATGGCGGCCACGCCACCTTGGCGTTTGAGCCACTGGAAAGTCAAACCCGCCATGTAGATGCTGTACGTGGGTGGTGTGTTGTACATCGAGCCGTTGTCGGCCACGGTTTTGTAGTTGAAGGCGCTGGGGCAGGCTTTGAGCGCATGGCCCAGCAAGTCTTCGCGCACGATGACCAAGGTCACGCCCGCAGGGCCAATGTTCTTTTGTGCGCCACCAAAGGCGACGCCTACTTTGGACCAATCGACGCTGCGCGAGAGCACATGCGATGAAAAGTCAATCACCAGCGGCGCATCAGAGCCCAAGGCTTTGAGGTCGGGCAAGGTGTGGAACTCCACGCCGTGGATGGTTTCGTTGGTGCAGATGTGGATGTACTGTGCGTTGGTGCTCAGCTGCCATTGCGCAGCGGCTGGGATGGCGGTGAAGTGGCTGTCAGCACCAGATGCCGCCAAATGCGAGGTGCAGTATTTACTGGCCTCTTTGTACGACTTCTCGCTCCAGCTGCCCGTGACCACCACATCGACGGTTTCGCCGCGTGAGAGGTTCAACGGCACGATGGCGTTCTCAGTCAACCCGCCACCTTGCATGAACAAGATTTTGAAGTGGGCAGGCACCGCCAACAGCTCGCGCACATCGGCCTCGGCTTGTTCGTAGATGCTGATGAACTCTTTGCCGCGGTGGCTCATTTCCATCACGCCCATGCCGCTGCCGTGCCAGTTGGTCATCTCGGCGGCGGCTTGCTGCAGCACCTCCAGCGGCATTGCCGCTGGGCCTGCAGAAAAGTTAAACGGACGAGTCATCTGCGAATCAAGCCTCGTCGCCTGTGGCGTTGTCTTCTGCGCTGTCGGTTGCGTTGGCATCGTTTTCGACAATGCGTTGCAAGCCGCTGAGCTTGGCGCCTTCGTCCAAACCAATCAGCGTCACGCCTTGTGTGGCGCGGCCCATTTCGCGGATTTCAGCCACACGCGTACGCACCAACACGCCGGTGTCGGTGATGAGCATGATTTCGTCTTCGGCTTGCACCAACGTGGCGGCGACGACTTTGCCGTTGCGCTCGGATTGCTGGATGGCAATCATGCCTTTGGTGCCACGGCCGTGGCGGGTGTATTCGCTGATGTTGGTGCGCTTGCCGTAGCCGTTTTCAGTGGCGGTCAGCACGCTGGCGCGGGCCACGGTGTCGTCGGCCACAGCCGTTGGATCTTCTTGTTCAGACACCAACATGGCGATGACGCTTTGACCTTCTTCGATCATCATGCCGCGCACACCGCGGGCGCTGCGGCCCAAGGGGCGCACATCGTTTTCGTCAAAGCGCACGGCTTTGCCGCCATCGCTGAACAACATCACATCGTGTTTGCCGTCGGTCAAAGCCGCACCAATCAGGAAGTCACCCTCGTCCAAGTTGACGGCGATGATGCCGCCCTTGCGTGGGTTGCTGAACTCGTCGAGCGAGGTCTTCTTGACCGTACCCATCGATGTCGACATGAACACAAACTGGTCTTCAGGGAAGGTACGTGCTTCACCGGTGAGGGCTAAGACGACGTTGATTTTTTCGCCTTCTTGCAGCGGGAACATGTTGACGATCGGGCGGCCGCGTGAACCGCGTGAACCCGCAGGCACTTCCCAGACCTTGAGCCAGTACAGACGGCCACGGTTGGAGAAGCACAGCAAATAGTCGTGCGTGTTGGCGATGAAAAGCTGGTCAATCCAGTCGTCTTCTTTGGTGACAGCAGCTTGTTTGCCACGGCCACCGCGCTTTTGCGAGCGGTACTCAGACAGGGGTTGGCTCTTGATGTAGCCACTGTGGCTGAGCGTGACCACCATGTCGGTGGGGGTGATCAGGTCTTCGGTGCTCAGGTCTTGCGCGCTGTGCTCAATCTCGCTGCGCCGAGCGCCGAGCTTGCTTTGGCCGAATTCGTTTTTCACCACAGTCAGCTCGTCACCAATGATGGTGGACACGCGCTCTGGCTTGGCCAAGATGTCGAGCAAATCGTCGATTTCGGCCATCACGTCTTTGTATTCGTTGACGATCTTGTCTTGCTCAAGACCGGTCAAACGTTGCAGACGCATTTGCAGAATTTCTTGGGCTTGGGTGTCGCTCAAGCGGTACAGGCCGTCGCTGCCCATACCGAATTCTTTTTCCAAGCCATCGGGGCGGTAGTCATCGGCGTTGATCACGCCGCCATCGGTACGGCTGCGGGTGAGCATTTCGCGCACCAGTTGGCTGTCCCAAGATTTGGTCATCAACTCAGCCTTGGCCACAGGTGGCGTGGGCGCGTTGCGGATGATGCGGATGAATTCGTCGATGTTGGCCAAGGCCACAGCCAAGCCTTCTAGTACATGGCCGCGTTCGCGGGCTTTGCGAAGGGTGAAGATGGTGCGACGTGTCACCACTTCGCGGCGATGACCCAAGAAGACTTCAATCAAGTCTTTCAAGTTACACAGCTTGGGTTGGCCGTCAATCAAGGCCACCATATTGACGCCAAAGGTGTCTTGCAGCTGGGTTTGTTTGTACAGGTTGTTCAACACCACCTCAGGCACGGCGCCGCGCTTGAGTTCAATCACCAAGCGCATGCCCGACTTGTCGGATTCGTCTTGGATGTGGCTGATGTCTTCAATCTTCTTTTCGTGAACCAACTCAGCCATGCGTTCTTGCAAGGTCTTTTTGTTCACTTGGTAAGGCAGCTCGTCCACGATGATGGACTGGCGCTGGCCTTTGTCGATGTCTTCAAAGTGGCACTTGGCGCGCATCACCACACGGCCACGGCCAGTGCGGTAAGCGTCTTTGACGCCAGTGATGCCATAAATAATGCCAGCAGTGGGGAAGTCGGGCGCAGGGATGATTTCCATCAAATCGTCCACGCTGGCTTCTGGGTTGCGCAGCATATACAAGCAGGCATCCACCACTTCATTCAAGTTGTGGGGCGGAATGTTGGTGGCCATACCCACGGCAATACCCGAAGAGCCGTTGACCAACAAATTGGGAATGCGGCTTGGCAAAACCAAGGGCTCTTTTTCTGAGCCGTCGTAGTTAGGACCGAAATCAACGGTTTCTTTGTCGATGTCGCTGAGCATTTCATGCGCGATCTTCGACAAACGGATTTCCGTGTAACGCATCGCAGCCGCGTTGTCGCCGTCGACCGAGCCGAAGTTGCCTTGGCCGTCCACCAGCATGTGGCGCAACGAAAAGTCTTGCGCCATACGGACGATGGTGTCGTACACCGCGCTGTCGCCGTGGGGGTGGTATTTACCAATCACGTCACCCACGATACGGGCTGACTTCTTATAAGGACGGTTCCAGTCGTTATTCAGTTCGTGCATCGCGAACAAGACGCGGCGGTGCACGGGCTTTAAGCCGTCACGCGCATCGGGCAGGGCGCGGCCCACAATCACGCTCATGGCGTAATCTAGGTAGCTGCGGCGCATCTCCTCTTCTAGGCTGATGGGCAGGGTTTCTTTGGCGAACTGGGTCATGAAAGAGGCCGTAAAGCAGGAAACCGAACATTTTAGGCGGAGAAGTTGGCTGGTTTTTTGTGGCAGCGATGCAACAGCTCACGGCTTAAACCGTGAAGCCTGGTTACCAGTGGAAGTCGCACCTTTGGGTTATGGCACAATATTTCGAAGCGTTGCGGATGTGCCTGTCTGTGACTGCCTCAATTCGCAGAGTGGTCTGCGGCTTATAAATCCCTCAGAGGTGAATCATGAAAAACTTGAAGAACTTGGCAGCTTTCGTTGCTACCGCTGCTTTGGCTACCGCTGCTATGGCTCAAAACATTGACAACTGGCGCAATGCTTCCGGCGAAGTCTGGAAAAACGCTTCTGGTGATTGCTGGCGCGATGCCAACTGGACACCTGCCACTGCCGCTCCTGGCTGTGATGGCGCTGTTGCAGCTCCTAAAGCAGCTGCCGCTCCAGTGGCTGCTGCTTCTAAAGTGACTTACGCTGCTGACGCTTTCTTCGACTTCGACAAGTCTGTGGTCAAGCCCGCTGGCAAAGCTAAGTTGGATGACTTGGTTGCAAAAGTCAAAGGCATCAACTTGGAAGTCATCATCGCTGTGGGTCACACTGACTCTATCGGCTCTGACGCTTACAACCAAAAATTGTCAGTGCGTCGCGCTGAAGCTGTGAAGGCTTACTTGGTGTCTAAAGGCATCGAGAAAAACCGCATCTACACAGAAGGCAAAGGCGAGAAGCAACCTGTGGCTGACAACAAGACCAAAGAAGGCCGTGCTAAGAACCGCCGCGTTGAGATCGAAGTTGTGGGTACCCGCAAGAACTGATCTGACTTGATCTAAAAGCAAACCCCGCCTCGGCGGGGTTTCTTTTTGCTTGAACGACAATACAGCCCATGCAAAACACAGTCACACACACGAACGTCGATCAGGCCGAGTTGGCCAAGTTCTCAGACCTCGCCCATCGCTGGTGGGACCCCGAGAGCGAGTTTCGTCCGCTGCACCAAATCAACCCCCTACGCTTGGAATGGATCAACGGCATTGCGCCTTTGAGTGGTAAAAAAGTGTTGGACGTCGGTTGTGGTGGCGGCATCTTGACCGATGCCATGGCCCGCTCAGGTGCCCACGCCTTGGGCATTGATTTGGCGACCAAGTCGCTTAAGGTGGCCCAGCTGCACGCCTTAGAAGCGCAAACGCCCAACGTGCAATACCGCGAAGTCGCTGTTGAGGCCTTGGCAGCTGAGCAACCTGCGAGTTTTGATGTGGTCACGTGCATGGAGATGTTGGAGCATGTGCCTGACCCATCATCGATCGTGCGCGCGTGTGCACAGTTGGTGAAGCCCGGTGGTCATGTGTTTTTCTCCACGCTCAACCGCAATGCCAAGTCATTCTTGTTCGCCATTGTCGGTGCCGAGTATGTGTTGAACATGCTGCCGCGCGGTACGCACGAATACGCCAAGTTCATTCGTCCAAGCGAGTTGGCGCGTGATTGCCGTGAAGCTGGTCTTGAGTGGCAACACACCCGAGGCATGGAATACAACCCGCTCACGCGCCGTTACTGGTTGAGTGCTGACACCAGCGTCAACTACATGGTTGCCACGCAAAGGCCTTTGTGATGCTCAAAAATATCCGTGCGGTGCTGTTTGATTTGGACGGCACCTTGATTGACAGCGCCCCCGACCTAGGGGCAGCCGCCGACAAAATGCGTACCGACCGCGGTATGCCCTCGTTGCCTTATGAGCTGTATCGACCCTTGGCGGGGGCGGGCGCACGCGGCATGCTGCGTGTGGCGTTTGACATGACACCTGAACACCAAGACTTCATGGCCATGCGCGAGGAGTTTTTTGCCAACTACGAAGCGGCCATGACGGTGCGCACCTATGTGTTTGACGGCGTGGAAGACTTGATTGAACACATCCAATTGCGCCAAATGCCATGGGGTGTGGTGACCAACAAAATGGCCCGTTTCACCGATCCACTCACTGCCGCCATGCCTTTGTTTGCCAGCGCCGGTGCGATTGTGAGCGGTGACACCACGCCACATCCCAAACCGCACCCCGAGCCTTTGTTTGAAGCGGCGCGTCGTCTAGAGCTGCCACCAGAGGTCTGTTTGTATGTGGGTGACGATGAGCGTGACATTGCCGCGGGCCGTGCCGCCGGTATGCCTACCGTGGCTGCCACCTATGGCTATTTGGGTGAAAAGACGGATGTGAGCAGCTGGGGTGCAGATTTACACATAGATTCTCCAAATAAGCTCTTGCAATTACTGGCAGAGGCCTAAAATAGGAAACTTGGGGCTGCACTGGTTTCGACATGGGTTCGGACGCGTGGCAGGGCATGTCGAGGTTCTGATCCTCGTAAAACAGCAGAAAACAAACTAACTGCAAACGACGAACGTTTCGCACTCGCCGCTTAATCCGGTGAGCCTTGCAACAGTTGGCCGATAGGCTGGGTTAGGGTGCCGCAAGGTGTCCTAACTGCAAGGGAACTTATATTGGCTGGCACCACATCGGGCACCTTGATGTGGCGTGAGATCTAAGGATGCTGGTTTGGTACGTAGCGTGTCGCTGCGCGATGTATCAGGCGAGACACAAATCAGACGACTACACATGTAGAACTGTACGAAAAAGGCTTGTGGACGGGGGTTCAAATCCCCCCAGCTCCACCATATGCAGAAGAAAACCCACTAGGCATTCGCCTAGTGGGTTTTTTATTGCAACATCACCACTGCGTAGTTTGCAGGGCATTTGTCACGATTTCTTGGGTGTGTGCCATGGCCGCTTTGTGTGTGGCTGTCATGGGCCGGCGAGCTGACCACACCAACATCAGTTGGCTCATCAGTTTGGGTTTTTCAATCTGGTGCGTGGTGAAGTGCTCGGGTTTGGCAAAGTTGCTGAGTGTGTATGCGGGCAGTACGGCGTAGCCCATCCCTTCTTTGACCAACTCCAAGATGGCGTTCAGGCCGTCGATCTCGAGCACGATGTTGGTTTTGCAATTGATGCGTTGCATTTCTGTGTCAATGAGCAAACGAAATGCATTGGGGCGGCTGGGAACGATCAAATCCAGTTCGGCCAAGTCAGACAGCTTGAGGCTGCTCTTCAATGGAGACCCATCAGGCAAGGGGCGTTTTTTTCCAGCAATCAAAACCAAGGTGTCCTCATGCAACACCGTCATTTCTAAATCGGGCGAAGGAGGTGGGTTGTAGAGCACGGCCATGTCAAGGCGGCCAGCGCGTAGGCTTTCAATCATTAACACGGAGAAGCCTTCGGTCAGCGACAGCCGTGCGTGTGGCAGCGCCTCTCGAAATGATTTGGTGAGTGGCACGGTCACTAACTTGGACAAGCTGGGAGGCAAACCGATGGAAACATGTCCCTTGAGCGCCCCACGCACGGAGCCGAGCTCCTCTTGTGCGACCGCTACCTGATGCAAGATGCCCCGACCATGCTCAAGCATGACCAATCCGGCTTCGGTCACGGTGACGCCTCGGCCATTGCGCGTGAGTAGGTTTTGATGCAACTCGACTTCCAGCTGCCGCACGTGCCGGCTGAGCAGGGGTTGTGGAATATTCAAGGCCTGTGCGGCTTTGGTGAAACTGCCCAATTCAGCCACGCGCACAAAAGATTCGATTTGTTTGAGTTCCATGGTTTCTTAAAATTGAATATCGAATTGTCTATTATTTAAAAACGTTATAGCAGCTAGTCTGCGATCTGAGCCCTGTTTTTCGGGTAAATCTCTAGAATCATTCGCATGCAAACCTCTTCTTCATCACTTGTTCTGCGCGGCATTTCGTCCATGGCCACCAAAGCTTTGCTGGCCGATTTGACGCAGGCCTACACAGCGCAAACCGGCGTGTCGGTGCAGATTGAATCTGTCGGCGGTGTCGATGCCGCCAAGCGCGTGCAAGCGGGCGAAGCATTTGACATGGTGTTGTTGGCGTCCGACGCGATTGAGCGTTTGATCGCCTCGGGCCATGTGCAAGCAGGCTCACGCCACGATTGGGTGCGTTCACCAGTGGCAGTCGCCGTGCAAGCGGGCGCATCTCACCCGGACCTGAGCAACGAAGCCGCCGTGAAGGCCGCTGTGTTGGCCAGCCCCACACTGAGCTATTCCACAGGCCCGAGTGGTGTGTATTTAGAAAAATTATTTGAACGATGGGGCATCGCCGATGAGGTGAAAGCCCGCATCGTGGTGCCGCCACCCGGCACGCCCGTGGGCGCAATGGTGGCCAGCGGCAAAGCCGCTTTGGGGTTTCAACAATTGAGTGAGCTGATTGCTTTGCCCGGCATTGATGTGCTGGGCACCTTGCCTGCCGATGTGGCGTTCATCACCACCTTCTCATCGGGCATTCCTTCTGTCATTGCCAACGATGCCGCGCGCGTCGAGGCGGTGAAAGCGTTTTTGCAGTTCTTGTCTTCGGCTGGCGTGGAAGACGTCAAGCGCAAGCAAGGTATGGACTGGCTTTGATTTTTTATTTTTTGTAAGGGGTATTTATGTCTCTCATCATCGACGTACACGGTCACTACACCACGGCACCTAAAGCGCTGGAAGAGTGGCGCAACAAACAAATCGCGGGCATCAAAGACCCCGCCATGATGCCCAAGGTGTCTGATTTGAAAATCAGCGACGACGAATTGCGCGAAACAATCGAAACCAACCAACTCGCCAAGATGAAAGAGCGCGGCTCTGACATCACCATCTTCAGCCCACGCGCCAGTTTCATGGCCCACCACATTGGCGACTTCCAGGTGTCTTCTACTTGGGCGGCCATTTGTAACGAGCTGTGCTTCCGCGTGTCTGAGCTGTTCCCCAACAACTTTGTGCCTGCGGCCATGCTGCCCCAGTCGCCCGGTGTCGACCCCGCCACGTGCATTCCTGAATTGGTGAAGTGCGTTGAGCAATACGGCAACGTCGGCATCAACTTGAACCCCGATCCATCGGGTGGCCACTGGACATCGCCCCCTCTGAGCGACAAGTCGTGGTACCCCATCTACGAAAAGATGGTCGAGTACGACATCCCCGCCATGATCCACGTGTCGACCAGCTGCAACGGCTGTTTCCACACCACTGGCGCGCATTACTTGAACGCTGACACCACCGCCTTCATGCAGTGCTTGACCTCTGACCTGTTCAAAGACTTCCCCACCTTGAAGTTCTTGATTCCTCACGGCGGCGGCGCTGTGCCTTACCACTGGGGCCGTTTCCGTGGCTTGGCGCAAGAGCTGAAAAAGCCTTTGCTCGACGAGCACTTGATGAACAACATTTACTTCGACACCTGCGTGTATCACCAGCCCGGCATCGACTTGTTGACCAAAGTGATCCCGGTCAAGAACATCATGTTCGCGTCTGAAATGATTGGCGCTGTGCGTGGCATCGACCCAGAAACAGGCCACTACTACGACGACACCAAGCGTTACATCGAGTCGACGTTGAACCTCAATGCCGACGAGCGTCATCAGGTGTACGAAGGCAATGCACGCCGCGTGTTCTCACGCTTGGACACCAAACTCAAGGCCCAAGGCCGCTAATTCAGAGGAGACAAAACATGTACGAACTCGGCGTTGTGTATCGCAACATCACCCGCGCAGACCGCGCAGCAGCAGACGGCTTGGCCGCTTTGGGCTCGGCCACTGTGCACGAAGCCATGGGCCGTGTGGGCTTGCTCAAGCCTTATATGCGTCCTATCTTTTCTGGCTGCCAAGTGTCTGGCACGGCCGTGACCGTGCTCTTGCACCCCGGCGACAACTGGATGATGCACGTGGCCGCTGAACAAATTCAGCCCGGCGATATCGTGGTGGCCGCTGTCACCGCCGAATGCACCGATGGCTACTTTGGCGACTTGCTGGCCACCTCGTTCCAAGCGCGTGGCGCACGCGCCTTGATCATCGACGCGGGTGTGCGCGATGTGAAAGAGCTGCAAAAAATGAACTTCCCCGTGTGGAGCAAAGCCATCAGCAGCAAAGGCACCATCAAAGCCACGCTCGGCTCAGTCAACATCCCCGTGGTGTGTGCAGGCATGTTGGTCACTCCCGGTGACGTGATCGTGGCCGACGACGACGGCGTGGTGTGCGTGCCCGCTGCACGCGCCGCAGAGACTTTGGCTGCTGCACAAAAGCGTGAAAGCTTTGAAGGTGAGAAGCGCGCCAAATTGGCCTCAGGCGTGTTGGGCCTCGACATGTACAAAATGCGCGAGCCCTTGGCCGCTGCAGGTTTGAAATACATCGACTGATCGGAGTACACACATGAGCAAACCGACCACTGGTGATTTCACCAAAACCGAAGGCTGGATGGACTGGTACACAGGCCCCGCCAAACCTCAATTCAAATTGCCCGCAGGCGCAGTGGATGCCCACTGCCACGTGTTTGGTCCCGGCAATGAATTTCCGTACGCCCCTGAGCGCAAGTACACACCTTGCGATGCGTCTAAGCACGAGCTCTACGCCTTGCGCGACCATTTGGGTTTTGCCCGCAACGTGGTAGTGCAAGCCACTTGCCACGGCGCAGACAACCGTGCGATGGTCGATGCTTTGGTCAGCTCAGGCGGCAAAGCGCGTGGCGTGGCCACGGTCAAGCGCAGCGTGACCGATGAAGAAATTCAAGCCATGCACGACGCCGGTGTGCGCGGCGTGCGCTTTAACTTTGTGAAGCGCTTGGTCGACTTCACGCCCAAAGATGAATTGCTCGAAATCGCCAAACGCATCCAGCTCTGGGGCTGGCATGTGGTGATTTATTTCGAAGCGGTCGACTTGCCCGAGTTGTGGGACTTCTTCACCGCACTGCCCACCAATGTGGTGGTGGACCACATGGGTCGCCCTGATGTGACCAAGCCTGTCGATGGCCCCGAGTTTGAGTTGTTCGTGAAGTTCATGCGCGAGCACAAAAACGTGTGGAGCAAGGTCACTTGCCCCGAGCGTTTGTCAGTGTCTGGCCCCAAGGCTTTGAACGGCGAACAAAATGCGTACAAGGATGTGATTCCCTTTGCCAAGCGCATCGTGGACGAGTTCCCAGACCGCGTGATCTGGGGCACCGATTGGCCACACCCCAACCTCAAAGACCACATGCCCGATGACGGCTTGTTGGTGGACTTCATTCCGCACATCGCGACCACACCTGAGTTGCAAAAGAAACTCTTGGTGGACAACCCGATGCGCTTGTACTGGCCAGAGGAGACTTTTTAAGATGGCACTCGACAAACCCTACAAAGACGTTCCCGGCACCATCATTTTTGATGCCGAGCAATCGCGCAAAGGTTACTGGCTCAACCAGTTTTGCATGTCGCTCATGAAAGCGGAAAACCGCACACGCTTCAAAGCCAACGAGCGCGCCTACCTCGACGAGTGGGCGATGACCGAAGAGCAGAAGAAAGCCGTTTTGGCCCGCGATTTGAACTGGTGCATGCGCACCGGCGGCAACATTTACTTCCTCGCAAAAATCGGTGCCACCGATGGTTTGAGCTTCCAGCAAATGGCAGGCTCCATGACCGGCATGACCGAAGAGGAATACCGCAACATGATGTTGAAGGGCGGCCGCTCCGCCGAGGGCAACCGCTACATCGGTGAAGACGGCGACGCACAAGAAAAGAACCAACCCCAAGGCGCAGGCAAGAAAGGCTAAGCACATGGCACGCATCACCGCATCTGTTTACACCTCGCACGTCCCCGCCATTGGCGCGGCGATGGACTTGGGCAAAACCCACGAAGACTATTGGAAGCCACTGTTTGCAGGCTACGACTTCTCCAAACAATGGATGAAGGACAACAAGCCCGACGTGATTTTCTTGGTCTACAACGACCACGCCACCGCATTCAGCTTGGACATGATTCCCACCTTCGCCATCGGCACCGCGGCTGAATACAAGCCCGCCGACGAAGGCTACGGCGCACGTCCTGTGCCGGTGGTCAAAGGCCATCCCGAGTTGGCCTCGCACATCGCGCAATCTGTGATTCAACAAGACTTCGACTTGACCATCGTCAACAAGATGGATGTGGACCACGGTTTGACCGTGCCTCTGTCTTTGATGTGCGGCGAGAAAGACCCCGTCAAAGACGCGTGGCCTTGCCCCGTGATTCCGTTCGCTGTGAACGTGGTGCAGTACCCCGTGCCGAGTGGTCAGCGCTGCTTCAACCTTGGCCAAGCGATTCGCAAAGCGATCGAGAGCTACGACGAAGACATCAATGTGCACATCTGGGGCACAGGCGGCATGAGCCACCAGTTGCAAGGCGCGCGTGCGGGCCTGATCAACCGCGAGTGGGACAACAACTGGCTCGACCTGATGATCAACGACCCCGTGGCTTGCGCCAACGTGCCTCACATCGACTACGTGCGCGAAGCCGGTAGCGAAGGCATTGAGTTGGTCATGTGGCTGATCGCCCGTGGCGCGATGGCTGACGTGAACAACGGCAAAGTCACAGGCCCTGCGCCTAAGTTGACCCATCGCTTCTATCATGTGCCTGCTTCGAACACCGCAGTGGGTCACGCCATTCTTGAGAACGCATAAAAGGAAAATCAGATGAGCAAAACCATCAAAGTCGCCTTGGCAGGCGCAGGTGCCTTCGGCATCAAACACTTGGACGGCATCAAAAACATCGACGGCGTGGAAGTCGTCTCGTTGATCAGCCGTGATTTGGAAAAGACCAAAGAAGTCGCCGACAAATATGGCATCCAACACGTCACCACTGACTTGGCTGACAGCTTGGCCTTGCCCGAAGTGGACGCCGTCATTTTGTGCACACCCACTCAAATGCACGCTGCACAAAGCTTGGCTTGCTTGAAAGCTGGCAAGCACGTGCAAGTGGAAATCCCCTTGGCCGACAGCTGGAAAGACGCCGACGAAGTCGTGCGCGTGGCCAAAGAAAAAGGTTTGGTGGCGATGTGCGGTCACACCCGTCGCTTCAACCCCAGCCACCAATGGGTGCACAACAAAATCAAAGCGGGCGAATTCAACATCCAACAAATGGATGTGCAAACCTACTTCTTCCGCCGCACCAACATGAACGCCTTGGGTCAAGCCCGTAGCTGGACCGACCACTTGCTGTGGCACCACGCTGCGCACACTGTGGATTTGTTTGCTTACCAAGCCGGTAGCCCCATCGTCAAAGCCAATGCCGTGCAAGGCCCCATTCACAAAGACTTAGGCATTGCGATGGACATGAGCATCCAGCTGCAAGCGGCTAACGGCGCGATTTGTACCTTGAGCTTGTCGTTCAACAACGATGGCCCCTTGGGCACTTACTTCCGCTACATCGGCGACACCGGCACTTACTTGGCCCGTTACGACGACCTGTACACCGGCAAAGAAGAGCAAATCGATGTGTCCAAAGTGGCGGTGTCGATGAACGGCATCGAGTTGCAAGACCGCGAGTTCTTCGCTGCCATCAAAGAAGGCCGCGAGCCCAATTCGAGCGTGGCCCAAGTGCTGCCTTGCTACAAGGTCTTGCACGAGTTGGAGTTGCAGCTCAACGCCTAAGCACTCGGTGAGTCGATCAAAGCACGCCTTGTTGGGCATCGGCTTGTTGCTGATGGCCTTGGCGTGCTTTGCTGTTTTGGATACCACCACCAAACGCGTCACCATGGTGCTGCCCATCATGATGGCGGTTTGGGCGCGTTACTTTTTCCAAGCCTTGCTCATCACCGCGGTGGTGTTGCCGCTCAAAGGCTTGGCTGTGTTGACCACACAGAATCCTCGGCAGCAACTTGCACGGGGGGTGTTGCTGGCGGTGGTCACTGGCTTGGCTTTTTCAAGTTTGAAGTTTTTACCTGTCGGTGAATTCACCGCCATCAACATGACCGCACCTTTGCTGGTGACTTTGTTAGCGGCGCGCACATTGGGCGAGCATGTGTCGCTGCAGCGCGTGTGGCTGGTGTGTGGTGGTTTTGTCGGCACGCTCATCATCGTGCGGCCCGGCACCGATGTGTTTGGCTGGCCCTTGCTCATTCCCATGGCTTTGGTCATCGTGAATGCCGCGTTTCAGTTACTCACCAGCAAAATGGCGCGCACCGAAGACGCCATGACCACGCAGTTCTACACCACCTGGGTGGGCACGGCGTTGACATCGCTCCCCTTGTTTTGGTTTTGGGTGCCGGTCACCGAAATGCGGGTGTTGTTGGAGTTGGTGCTCATGGGCGCTGCCGGTGCGACCGGACACTTCTTGCTCATCTTGGCGTTCGAGCGCTCACCTGCGGGCGCTTTGATGCCTTATATGTATGCGCAAATTGCCTTTGCCATGTTGGGGGGCTGGCTGGTGTTTGACCATGTGCCCGATCAACTGTCGGTGCTCGGCATGGGCTTGATTGCTGTGTGCGGCACAGCAGGTGGTTGGCTCACGGTGTACGAGCTGCGCAAGAAAACCACGTGAAGCCACGCCTTGATCAACGCGTTTGAATTTGCATGAGCTGCTCACGCAGCCAAATATGCACAGGGTCTTGCTGATGCCGCACATGCCAAATGGCATACATGGGCATCTCGGGTGTTTCAAACGGCACCGGGGCATCGGCCAAGCCTCGCAGCAAACTTTGGCGCAATAAGCCGGGGAGGGTGGCCAACCGCTCGGTGCCCGCCACAAAAGCCGCCACGCCTGCAAAGTTACTCAAGGTGGCTGAGAAGCGTCGATTCACGCCTCGCTTGAGCAGCAGCTCGTCAATGTCCAAACTGCGGCGCGGCTGGTGCACCACGGTGATGTGTTCGGCCGCTTCATACGCTTTGAGCGAGCGCGGCGCTTTGCGCATGGTCGGGTCGTAAAACACGCGGTAGCTGTCGGCAAACAGGCGTTTGTGTTTGATGTCGGTGGCGTCTGGCGGGCGAGGGCTGATGACCAACTGGCAATCTTGCGCACGCAGCATGTCGGCGCTGGGCACATCTGAGGGCACTACGCGCAAGCTCACGCCTGGGGCTTGTGCTTGTAAGCGGTTGAGCAAGCGCGGCAGCAACAAGTCGCGCTGCAAGTCATTCGCCGCAATGGTGAAGCACTGCGTCAGTCGTGCCGGTTCAAACGCGCCGCTGTGCACAAAGCCTTGCAGCTGGGTGAGCAGTCCCTGCGCTTGCTGCGCCAAGGCTTCCGCCCGCGCCGTGGGCACAATGCCGCGTCCTGATTTCACAAACAAGGCATCGCCCACGATGGCTCGCAAGCGGTCCAACTGATGACTCACCGCCGACTGGGTGATGCCTAGCGTATTCGCGGCGGCTGTGACGGAGCCTTGCTCAATGACGGTGTGGAGCAAATGCAGCAAATGGCCGTCCAAATCCAAATGATTAAATTTTTTCATGGAATAAATGAGGATTGCTTTGTTTATTTTATGGGTTGAAAGCGCCACACTCTCACTCATTCCAAAACTTCCAGCACGGAGACAACCATGAGCCACAAGCCTGAACCCATTTTTGGCACCACCTTGTTTGACGGCGACCAAGCCCAAAAAGGCTATGCCCTCAACAAGATGTGCTACTCCTTCAACAGCGCCGACAACCGCAACGCTTTCAAAGGCAACGAAGAGGCCTACATGAAGCAATACGGTTTGAACGACGCGCAAGCCACAGCCATTCGCACGCGCGATGTGTTGGGCCTGATTGCCGCAGGTGGCAATGTGTACTACCTTGCCAAGTTCGCGGGCATTTTGGGTTTGGACGTACAAGACCTCGGTGCTGCCCAGACCGGCATGTCCAAAGAAGAATTCAAAGCCAAGCTGCGCGCTGCGGCCAACCAATAAACATCAGGAGACTTCATCATGGCAAATATCGTCGGCGGCCTCGCCTCATCACACATCCCATCCATTGGCGGCGCGATTGCCAAAGGCATTCAGCAAGACCCGTACTGGAAACCATTTTTTGATGGTTTCCCTCCTATTCATGATTGGTTGGGCAAGGTCAAGCCTGACGTGGCTGTGGTGTTTTACAACGACCACGGTTTGAACTTCTTCCTCGACAAAATGCCAACCTTTGCGGTGGGCGCAGCAGCGCAATACAACAACGCCGACGAAGGCTGGGGCATTCCCACGCTGCCACCGTTCAATGGAGCGCCTGATTTGTCATGGCACATCATCAACGAGTTGGTGGAAAAAGAATTTGACGTGGTGACCTGCCAAGAAATGTTGGTCGACCACGCCTTCACTTTGCCCCTCAAGCTGTTCTGGCCCGATGACGTGTGCCCTGTGTTGACCGTGCCAATTTGCATCAACACCGTGCAGTTCCCTTTGCCCTCAGCCAAGCGTTGCTACAACTTAGGCAAAGCCGTGGGCGACGCCATTCGTAGCTGGGACAGCGACTTGAATGTGGTGGTGTTGGGTACGGGCGGTTTGAGCCATCAGCTCGACGGTGAACGTGCCGGCCACATCAACAAAAAATTCGATTTGGAATTCATGGACAGCCTGCAAAAGAACCCCGAGTGGGCCACGCAGTTCAGCATCCACGAGTTGGTCGAGAAGACAGGCACGCAGGGTGTAGAGCTGGTCATGTGGCTGGCCATGCGCGGTGCGTTGGGCAACCACGTGAAGCCTGTGCACCAAAACTATCACATCCCAATTTCCAACACGGCCACGGGTGTGATGGCGTTGGCGACTGAATAAAACTGACTACCCCATAAAACCCCGTCAGTCGTCGCTGGCGGGGTTTTTCATTTAAGGACTGATTTGTTGTCCCCACTGATGAACCGTGGAGCGAATGATGTTTGAAACAATCCGAGACGCTTGCGTGATGTGTCCTTGTTTGGGCATGGCTAAGGTGACATAGCGTTTCAAATCGGGTGCAACAACTTTGGCAGATTGCAATCGCCCCGATTTGATTTCGTCATCCACAGAGAAGGGGCCTAGCAATGCATATAAATGTGGATTGCTTGCAATGATTTCTTTTTGAACCTTCAACGAGTCTGCTTCGACTTCTGCATGCAATTGAAATCCTTTGCTGCGTGCTGTTTCATCCAAAATAGAACGCCAGTGCGAACCTCTACGCGGTAGCACAAGTGGGAGTCCTTCCAGTCGCTTGAACTCAACGGTTTCACCGTAAGTTAGCGATAGGCCAGGGCGAGAAACCAAGTACGTGTTCGCGGTTGAAAGCAATGTTTCGTCATGGCTGTTCGGTTTTTCGTATCGAAACAAGATCGCCATATCCACGCTACCCGTGTCGAGGAGTGCATCTAACTCACTGCCTTGACCTTCTCTGATATTGAGTTGAATTTTGGGGTATTCGTTGTGCAGTTGTTTGAACACCTGTGTCATCAACGGATGTGCTGCAGAAGGCAAGATGCCCACTTTCACTTCTCCCATCGGAATTTTGGCGCTTTGCTTGATATCACCAAACAACTCATCAGATTGTTGAATCCAACGGCGAACCTGTTTTTCAACATATTGCCCGTATTCAGTCAGCACAACGCCCCGCCCTGTTCTGCGAAACAGGGCAGCACCACATGCGGTTTCTAGATCGCTGATTTGTCGGCTGATGTGTGACTGCACGGTTTGACGGTGCGCTGCTGCCTTGGTCAGACTGCCTAATTCAGCCACTTCGAGAAAAAGTCGAAAGTCATTGATTTGCATGGTGTTTTCCTGTTATGCCTGAATTGGCAAATCTGAAATCTGTGTTTGCATTCTATGCAGATGGGTTTCATTTTTCTAGACTCCCGTTCCATAACAACACCTCATGGGTTTGAGGTGACTGACAAAAAGGACGAAAAATGAGTTTTGTGAGCTTTGAAACTGAGGGACGCAAGTCGTACGGTGTTTGGCAAGATGAACGCACATGGTTGGAGGCACCTGCTGATTTCCAAGCCAAGTACCCAGACTTGAAGTCTGTCATCGCAGCAAATCAATTGGATGCGTTGGATGCAGTGACACGTCAGATGGGGCATGTGGTGAGTGCAAATCAAGCCCGTTTGCTGCCTGTGATTGCAAACCCCGGCAAGATTTTTTGTGTCGGCCTGAACTACAAAACACACGTGGCAGAAATGAAACGCCCCGACAGCGAGCATCCTGCCATCTTCACCCGCTTCGCTGACAGCCTGAGTGCGCACGGCGCACCACTGCCTAAACCCAAAGCCACACAGCGCTTTGACTTTGAAGGTGAATTGGCCATCATCATCGGTCAAGGTGGGCGCCATATTTCTCAAGCGAATGCTTGGGAACACATTGCAGGGTATGCCTGTTTCAATGACGGCACAGCACGTGACTGGCAACGTCACACCCACCAGTGGACACCCGGTAAAAACTTTCCTGCCACAGGTCCTCTGGGGCCTTTCATGGCAACGCGCAAAGACATTCCAGATGTCAACCAATTGACTCTGGAAACCCGCCTGAATGGTGAAGTGATGCAGCAAGCATCACTGGCAGATCTGATTTTCACTTTGCCTGTGATCATCGAATACCTCTCAGGTTTCACTCAGTTGTCGCCCGGTGACGTGATTGCCACGGGCACGCCTGGCGGTGTGGGGGATAAGCGTGAACCTGCGATTTATATGAAGTCTGGCGATGTCATTGAAGTTGAAATCACGGGTTTGGGCACGCTGCGCAACGTCGTGGTGAATGAAGCATAAAAAGGAGATGGTTGAATGTCTAAAGACAAAAATTCGCTGCGCATAGCCGTTGATATTGGTGGCACGTTCACCGATATGGCCTGTTTTGATGAAGCAAGCGGGAAAATTAAATTTGGCAAAGCCTTGTCCACCCACGGACATTTGCATGAGGGTATTCAAAATACGTTGGATGGCGCAGGCATTGACTTGACCAATGGTTATTTGTTTTTGCATGGTTCAACGATTGCGATCAACACCTTGCTAGAGCGAAACGGCGCAAAGACCGCGTTGTTGATCACCGAAGGTTTTCGTGACATTTATGAAATTGGTCGCGTCAACCGTCCTGATGCCTACAACTTGTTCTTCTCAAAACACCAACCCTTGGTGCCACGCTCGCTGCGCTATGAAGTGACAGAACGTTTGCGCGCTGATGGTTCTTTGCATAAAAAATTAGACGAAGAAGCGGTTCGTGAACTGGCCAAAGAACTGAAGCAACAACATGTAGAAGCTGTGGCTGTGTTGCTGTTGCATTCGTATCGCAATCCTGATCATGAGCGTCGCGTCAAAGCCATCTTGCAAGAAGAGTTGCCCAACGCGTTTGTGACGGCCTCGCACGAGTTGTCTCAGGAGTACCGCGAATTTGAGCGTGTTTCGACGGCCGTAGCCAATGCCTATGTGGGGCCTCGCGTTTCTGAATACCTAGGCGAGTTGCAAGAACACTTGGGCGACAAGGGTTTCAAAGGTGATTTTTATGCTGTGCAGTCCACCGGCGGTTTGTTTCCTGTCGAGCATGCCCGACGTGATTGCGTTCGCATGTTGGAGTCTGGCCCTGCGGCCGGTGTGATTGGTGCGCAAGCAATTTGTGCCCAGTTGGGTATGCCTGATTCGATTGCCTTTGACATGGGCGGCACGACGGCTAAAGCGGGCGTGATCAGTGAAGGCCGGCCATTGACCACGGGCAGTGCACTCATTGGGGGATATGAAAAGGCCTTGCCCATTCAGATTCCCATGATGGATATTTTCGAAGTGGGTACGGGTGGTGGCTCTATTGCGCGTGTGGAGTTGGGTAACTCACTACGCGTTGGTCCACGTTCAGCAGGCAGCATGCCGGGGCCCGTGTGTTATGGCCGTGGCGGTGAAGAGCCGACAGTGACCGATGCCAACTTGATCTTGGGTCGCTTGGATGAACACAACTTCTTAGGTGGCGAAATGCCGCTGTATTTGGACCGTGCCAAGCAAGCCATGGAAAACAAAGTGGCCAAGCCCTTAGGTTTAGATGCCACCAAAGCCGCAGATGGTATTTTGCGTATCGCGGTGACACAGATGTCGCATGCGGTGAAGGCTGTGACCACTGAGCGAGGCTTGGATGCGGGGAGTTTCACGATGGTGGTGTACGGTGGCGCAGGCCCATTGCATGCCTCTGCCATTGCGCGTGAAATTGGTATTCGCAAGGTGCTCATCCCTTATGCGCCTGGGTACTTCTCTGCCTACGGCATGTTGTTCAGCGATTTGCGCTACGACTATGTGCGTTCCGTTTTCCGCCGCTTGGATGGTTTGTCTTTCGAAGAGATTGAAGCCATCTACAAAGAAATGGAGGATGAGGGACGTGCAGCCATTGGGGCATCTCAAATTCGCCCTGAGGAAATTGTGTTTGAGCGTGCCGCGGATATGCGTTACTTCGGTCAAGAGCATGCAGTGACTGTGGATTTGCCACAAGAAAACTTTGAACGAAAAGACCGTGCCTCCATCAAAACGCACTTTGACGATGTGCACAAAGTGCGCTACGGCACCTCGGCGCCGCAAGAGCCTGCCGATATCGTGAGCTTGCGCGTGACGGTCATGGGACGCATGCGCAAACCTCCTCGCAACGCTGTTGAGGAAGGCGATCAAAAACCAGATGCGGCGGCATTCCGCACCCATAAGCCGGTCTATTTCCGCAGCGCTGGTGACTTTGTGTCTACCCCTGTTTACAAGCGTGATTTTTTGAAAAATGGCAATGTCATTGAGGGCCCTGCCTTGATTGAAGAGCATGCATCAACCACCGTGGTGCAGCCCGGTGACACCGTTCAAGTTGATTTGTACGGCAATTTGCAAATTTCCATTGGGAGTGATCGTTCATGAACACCAAACACATCCAAAAGGCTAACGCTACGGCGGTAGATCCTGTCATTGTTGAAATCATCCGCAACGGTTTGTTTGCCGTGACGGAGGAGATGAAAACCAATTTGATGCGCACAGCGTACAACCTCATCATTTATGAGGCATTGGATTTCACGGTGGGCTTGTTTACCAAAGAAGGCGACACCGTCTCTATCGGTCTAGGTCTGCCCATGTTCATTCGTGGCATGTCTGAAACGGTGAAATCAAAGATTCGACACTTTGGTTACGAAAACATTCATCCTGGCGACATCTTGGTGACCAACGATGCCTACACCACAGGCAGTCATTTGAACCACTTCACATTCACCATGCCGGTGTTTCATGAGGGCGAGTTGATTGGCTTTACTTGCTGTATGGCTCACTGGTTAGATGTGGGCGGTAGTTTGGGGCAAATTACCACGGATATTTACTCTGAAGGTATTCAAATTCCCATCGTCAAGTACCAAAAGGCCGGTGTCGTCAACCAAGATTTGATTGACATCATTGGCATGAATGTCCGTTTGCCAGAGCGTGCATTGGGTGATTTGCGCGCCCAGATCACGGCCATCACCACGGGTGAACGTCGCTTCTTAGAGTTAGTGCAACGCTACGGCAACGACGCAGTGCAGGCCTCCATCTTGCAAATCATGGATGCGTCTGAAGCCTTGGCACGTCAGAACACCTTGTCAATTCCAGATGGTGTGTACGAAGCCGAGTCCTTCATGGATGACGATGGTTTGGAAATTGGTAAACGCATTCCGATACGCGTCAAAGTCACTGTCAAAGGGGATGAGATGGAAGTCGACTTGTCGGATGTGAGCAAGCAAGTCAAAGGTTTTTACAACTCCGGTTTCACCACCGGCATTGCCTGTGCGCAAGTGGCCTACAAATGCTTGACCACGCCAACAGACTACCCCGTCAATGATGGCAGCTTCCGCCCCTTGAAAGTCATCATGCCGATGGGAACGGTGATCAGTGCCGAGCGTCCTTACCCGATGCGTGTGTGGATGACTTTCCCGATGACGGTGATTGACACCATTTTCAAAGCCTTGGCACCTGCCATTCCTGATCGTGCAATTGCGGGTCACCATGCTGATTTGGTTTTCCCCAATATCCATGGCATCTCTCCTGAAGATGGACGCTTGTTCATTGTGGGCATTGGCCCCTTGGGTGGTGGTTGGGGGGCGAAGAGTCGAGAAGACGGTGTTTCTGTCACCGTGTGCATCAACGATGGCGACACGCACAATAGCCCAACGGAACAGCTGGAAGCCAAATATCCTGTGCTGGTCGAGAGCTACAAAATTCGTGAAGACAGCGCGGGCGCTGGTGAATTCCGTGGTGGCTTAGGCGCCGAGATGGTGGTGCAGGCTTTGTCACCCTTCTCGGTCACCACACGTATTGACCGCATGCATTGCAAGCCGTGGGGGTTGGAGGGCGGCGGCGAGGCCGCTGGTAACGGTATTGCGATTCGTCATAAAGACGAATGGACACACGACCTGCCGAACGCGAAAATCTTCAACGTTCGTCTTGAGCGAGGTGATGCCTACAAGATGTTGTCGGGTGGTGGGGGCGGCTTTGGCAGTCCGTTCAAGCGCGATGCCCACAAGGTCGCCGAAGACGTGCGTGAGGGCTATGTCAGCCGCGAAGCTGCTGAAAAACTCTATGGCGTGGTGCTGACTGACAGCTTCGAAGTGAAACAGTCAGAAACCCATCAACTGCGAGCAAAAGTCCTTGCTTAATTTGATGGTCATGAACGCATTTCAGAAGCAAGCTGCTTACCTCGCCGATTTGTGGAATCGGTTGTCGGCTCAGCACATTGCCCTGGGATGTTCCTGCACGATGAGTGGCATCAGTGTCACGCTTGAGGACTTCGAGCGTGACATTGCGGACTACTTATGGGCAGAGAGCGAGCGATGGGGTGAAACCGCGGTTGAGGAATTTTTGTTGGCGCCCGGCCCTGTTGCTGAACAAGACAAAGCGATTCGAGGCATCTTGGCGCGCTTAGAGGATGGGAACTGCTCAGATGGCGTTGCCGCGTGGTTGTTGCCACGCATGACAAAAACCATCGAGTCCTATGCCAAGTTACATGGACCTGCGCCTGAAGCCCCTTTACTTGGTGGCTCGACAGCATGGCGTAAAGGGTATCGGGCTTAAACAGCCTTTGACTGAAGGAGACGGTGATGAAAAAAGTTTTTAAAGCACTGCTGGGTTTGAGTTTCTTGTCATTGGTCGGAGTCGCCAATGCGCAAGGAAAATTTCCGGAGGGAGCCATCAAAATGATCGTTCCCTTTGCGCCGGGTGGTGGTGTTGACAACGCGGCACGCTTAATTGCCAAACAAATGCAAACCAACTTGAATGTGACATTTGTGGTTGAAAACAAGCCTGGTGCAAACGGTTCGGTCGGTGGGAAGTTTGTACAAGTGGCGCCAGCAGATGGCAATACGCTGTTGTTCTCCGCTTCTACGCACGTTTTAGCGAAGCATGTCATGGCTGTCTCGCCGTATGACCCGTTGACAGATTTTTCTTTTGTTGCGCGGGTCGGTGAGGCGCCTCTTTTGATGGTGATTTCACCTGAGTTACCGCAAGCGAAATTAAAAGATGTGGTGGATGCTGTGCGCCAACAGCCTGACAAGTGGGCCGCCGGTCTGCCTGCGCTCGGCGCTGCAGCGCATTTGGGTACATTGATGTTTGCCAAGCAGGGAAATGTCAATTTAACAACGGTGGTCTACAAGGGCACCGCTCCTGCCTTAACCGATGTGGCGGGTGGTCATACACAAATCTTGATTGATTCCATTGTTTCATTGCAGGGCATGGCGAAGAGCGGCAAGGTCAAACCCATCATCGTGACTTCTTCGAAGCGAAGCTCAGTGATGCCCAATGTGCCAACTGCGGCAGAGAGCGGTTATCCGAAATTTGTCACGGAGTCGTGGTACGGAATTTGGGCGCCTAAAGGTACGCCTGATGAGCGGGTTCAACTGTTGAACAAAGCCGCCAACGATGCCGTTCGTCAACTCACCAAGTCAGGCGCTTTTGTGCCATTAGGCATCGAGCCTGTGACCGAGAGCGTGGATGAGTTTCGCAAGTACACCCACAGTTACGTCTCGGAGAGTGCTGATCTTTTAAAAGGTGCAGGCTTCAAACCCGAATAAAGCACAAGTCGACGAATAAAAAACCGCCAGTTTGCGCTGGCGGTTTTTTGTTGGCGCTTTGTTTTTTAAGCGTGCCGTGCGCGGGCCACGGCGTGCTTGGCAGCCAAGTAACCAAACGTCACGCCAGGCCCAATGGTGATGCCAGGCGCTGGGTAAATGCCGCCCATGATGGAGTGCATGTCGTTGCCTGCGGCGTACAAGCCTTCAATCGCCACACCTTGTGCGTTGAGCACGCGGGCATCGCCATCGGTGACCAAACCTGTGGCCGCGCCAATGTCGCCGGGGTAGAGCGCAATCGCGAAGAACGGGCCTTCACGCAGCGCGCCCAAGCAGGGGTTGGGGCCTGGCCATGTGGCATCGCCGTTGGCGCGTTGGTAGTCGGTGGTGCCGCGTTGGAAGTCTTGGTCCACGCCTTGGTCGGCAAACGCATTGAAGCGCTCCACGGTGGCTTGGAGTTTGTCTGCCGGTACCTTGAGTTGCTTTGCCAAATCAGCCAAGGTGTTGCCTTGCTTCAAATAACCATCGGCCAAGAAGGGCGCCAAGCCTTTGCTGCTTGCATCGTTGCCGGGGCGGATCATGCCAATGCCGTAGCGCTTCAATGCACCGGCATCACACACCAACCACGAGGGCACGCTGGGTGTGGTGGCGTGGTGCGCTTGCATGGCAATGCCAAACAAGTGGTACGAGGTGGATTCGTTCACGTAGCGTTGGCCTTGGCTGTCTACGGTGATCATGCCGGGCTTGCCGCGGTCCATCACAAAGTGAGGGAAGGCAGCCAAGCTGCCATCGGCACGTTGGCGTGTGGACACCGGCGCCCAAAACGCATGGCTCAAACCGCCGGTGCCGAGTTGGCCACCTGCTTGCAAGGCCAAATCTTGCGCTTTGCCGGTGTGGCCGGGGCCTGCGGGGCACCACGCTTCTTGCGCGCCCGGCAACATGTGTGCGCGGCGTGTGGGGTGGCGGTTGAAGCCACCGCTGGCCATCACCACACCACCTTTGCTGCGCACGGTACGTTTGGTCACCGTGCCATCGGGCAATGTTTGTTGCAACACCACGCCTTGAATGGCGTTGCCGTCTTGCAGCAGCTGTGTGGCTTCGGTGTTGGTCACCAGCAAGCCTTGACGTTGGATGTAGCTGTACAACATGCGCGCAATCATGGCGTTGCCCATGACCAAGCGTGTGCTGCGTGGGTGCAGCAGTTTGTCGAGGAAGTGGCGCACGATGATGCGCACGCTGTAGCTGAAAGATTTCCACGTTTCGGTCAAACGCAACAAGTGGAAGATGTCATCGCGGTCCACCATCATGCCGCCGAGCACGGTGAACTCGGGGATGGGGTTACGCACGAGCGGCAGGTTGGGGCCGAGCAACTTGCCATCAAAGGGTTGTGGCTCAATCGCGCGGCCACGCAGCACAGAGCCTTCCAGCTCCGACAAATAGTCGGGGTGCAACATGCGCACTTGAAATTGCAATGCGCTGTTGGCTTCGAGTTTGGCAATGGCGTGTGGGCCGTTGTCGATGAACGCTTGGCGCAGCTTGGCATCTGAGCGTTCGCCCACAGCGAGGTTCAAAAACGTGGCCACGCGTTCGGGCGTGTCGTCTGGGTTCACTTCCAAACCACGCTTGGTGCCAGGCACCCACGTGGTGGCGGCAGACAAGGCGGTGGTGCCGCCCACATGGGCCATGCGTTCGACCAACAACACGCGTGCGCCGTCAATGGCCGCGTTGAGTGCAGCAGAGAAGCCTGCACCGCCCGAGCCAATGACCACGAGGTCTACCGTGTCTTGGTCTTTGAATTGGGAGAGGTCGGTGTTGATGTGCTGAGACAGCGGATGCAAGGTGTCGCTCATGAATCAAATCTCCAAAAGGAAGTTCACCATCAGCTCGCGCACTTGCGCAAACATGTCGGCACCTGTCACGGTCTTGCAGCCTTTGGCGCGTGCCGCTGCAATCAAAGGTGTGATGGCGGGGGCGGTGATGACGCAACCCACGAACATATCGGCGTTGATTTTGGTGGTGTCAATCGGTGTGGGGTCAGCTTCTTTCATGCCGATGGGCGTGGCGTTGACGGCGACATCAAAGCCAGTGGGGTCAGGGCTGCCTTGCGTCACCTTGCCGAGCTTCAAGCTGTTGAGGCGGTCGATCAACGATTGGCGGCGTTGGTCATCTGGGTCGTGAATGGCCAACTCGCTCACACCAGCCAACACCAAACTGTGCGCAATGGCAGAGCCTGCGCCACCTGCGCCCACCAACAAGGCGCGTTTGTTTTTCAACACGCAACCGTTTTTCTCCATCGCGCGGACATAGCCCAGGCCGTCAAACATGTCGCCATGCCAACGGCCTTGCGCATCGCGGCGCACGGTGTTGACGGTGCCCAAGAACGCGGCGCGCTCAGACAGTTCATCGCAAAACGCGGTGCAAGCAAATTTGTGCGGCACAGTGACGATGAGGCCGTCGATGTTTTGTGCGCGCTTGGTGCCTGCCCACCAGTCGGTCAAGTCAGCGGGTGCGACGTGGGCGGGGACGCAGATTGCGTCGCGGCCATGTGATTCAAACGCTTGAGTCACGCCGAAGGGCGATTTCACTTGGGCAATGGGGTCGCCAACAATGACGTGAACACGTGTGGCGCCGCTGTAGTTTTCGAGCATGGTGAGCAAAGGTGAAGTGGAGGAATGGTCCGCAGTTTATCCAAAAATGGAATTGCGTTCAACTTTTGAACGAATTTCAATTTTCGTGCTAAAGTGCCGTTCATCTTCACCAACACACACCACCATGAGCGGCGTACTGGAACGAACTTTGGGTATCTTGGAGCTCTTGTCCGAACAGGGACAAGGCGTTGAGCTGGCCGTGTTGGCCGACAAACTCAACATGCCCAAAAGCGCCGCGCACCGTTTGTTGGCTGACCTCATTCGCTTCGGCTATGTGCGCCAAACCCGCGACATGGGCGAGTATGTGTTGACCACCAAGCTCGTCTCTTTGGGCTTGAGCTACCTCAGCAAAACCGGCGTCATTGATGTGGCCCAGCCCTTGTTGGACCGCTTGGCCGAACAAACCGGCGAGCTGGTGCGTTTGTCGGTGGTCGATGGTGACCGACTGACATGGGTGGCCCGTGCGCAAGGTGCACGCCAAGGTTTGCGCTACGACCCAGACATGGGCAGCATTGCACGCTTGAGTTGTTCGTCATCAGGCTTGGCTTGGTTGTCCACCATGAAAGACGACGATGCCTTGGCCTTGGTGTCGCAACAAGGTTTGGGTTTGCCGCAAGACTTTGGCCCGAACGCGCCCAAGAGTTTGAAAGCCTTTCTCAAAGTCTTGCAAGACACGCGCAAACAAGGCTTTAGCCTGACCGAAGAAACCTACACCGCCGGCCTGAATGCCATCGCTGCGCCTGTGGGCTTGGCGGGGCAGTTGCCCATGGGCACCATCAGCGTGGCCGGTCCTTCTGCACGTTTGACGCGTGAACGCATGTTGGCGTTGGCCCCTGATTTGTTGTCGTGCGCTGCGCAGTTGGCCGCGGCCAGCGGCGCCTCGCCCATGTTGGCGCGTGGCACCAGCCATGTGCGTTTGCAACCCATTTACGCGGCCTGATGCGCTGCCAAATTTGACGATGACCCATTCAACGCCAACCACTTCTTGGGATTGCGATTTGCTCGTGGTCGGTTCGGGCGCGGGTGCACTGTCCACTGCTGTGACCGCCGCGCATTTGGGTCTCAAAGTCATCGTGGTCGAGAAAGACCCGCACTACGGCGGCACCACTGCATGGTCGGGTGGCTGGATGTGGATTCCACGCAACCCGCTCGCGATTCAAGCCGGCATCACCGAACCGATTGAAAAGCCGCTTTCGTATTTGCGAAATGAATTGGGTGAACAGTTTGACGAAACGCGTGCACGCGCTTTCCTCACGCACGGTCCACGCATGGTGCGCTTCTTCCAAGAGCACACCGCCTTGCAGTTCATCGACGGCAATCTGATTCCCGACTTCCACGGCAAAACCGAAGACGCCGCTTTGGGCGGTCGCTCGGTGTGCGCGGCGCCCTTCAATGGTCGCTTGTTGGGTCAACACGTCAAGCAACTCAAGCGCCCGTTGTACGAAATCACTTTCTTGGGCATGGGCATTGCCTCGGGTGCAGACATTCGCCACTTCTTCAACGCGATGCGCGAATGGGGTTCGTTCTTTCACGTGGTCAAGCGCGTCACGCGTCATGTGTTCGATTTGCTCTTGCACGGACGCGGCATGCAGTTGGTCAACGGCAATGCCTTGGTCGCTGGCTTGGCTAAGTCGGCGTTCGATGCGGGTGTGGACATTCGCGTGAACAGCCCTGCGGTGCGTTTGATCACCGAAGACGGTGATGACGGTGTGCAAAAGGTTCGCGGCGCTGTGGTCATGCACAACGGCGTCGAGCAAACCTTGCGCGCCAAACGCGGCGTGATGCTCGCCACCGGCGGCTTCCCGCATGACCCCGAGCGCAAGCGTCAACTCTTGCCACACGACCCCACGGGCGAACAACATTTCTCGGCTGCTTCACGCGGCAACACCGGCGACGGTTTGCGTTTGGGCGAATCGGTGGGCGCGGTGGTCGCCACCGATTTGAAGCACGCGGCGGCGATGGCCCCTGTGTCGTTGGTGCCGCGTTCGGATGGCACGACGGCCCACTTCCCGCATTTGATTGAGCGCGGCAAGCCCGGCCTCATCGCGGTCACGCGCTTTGGCAAACGGTTTGTGAACGAAGCCGATTCGTACCACGACTTCATGCAAGGACTCATCCACGCACTGCCTGAAGGCGAGCCTGTGCAAGCATGGTTGGTGGTGGACCACCGCTTCATCCGTCGCTGGGGTTTGGGTGCGGTCAAGCCCGCACCTGTGCCCATGCACGGCATGTTGGCCAATGGCTATTTGAAACGCGGCAACACCTTGGCCGAGTTGGCAAACGTTTGCGGCATCGATGCCGTGGCGTTGCAAAACACAGTGGCGCGTTACAACACGCAAGCCGACATTGGTTACGACGGCGAATTTGCCAAAGGCCAAACCGCGTACAACCGCGTGCAAGGCGACGCCACGCACGAAGGCCGCAACCCAAACATGGCGCCCATTCAAGACGGTCCGTTTTATGCCGTGCGCATCGTGGCCGGTAGCTTGGGTACCTTCGCCGGTTTGCGTTGCAACGAACACGCGCAAGTGCTCAATGCACAAGGTCAGCCCATCGACGGTTTGTACGCCGGTGGCAACGACCTCTCCAGTGTGATGGGCGGCAACTACCCGAGCGGTGGCATCACGCTGGGGCCTGCCATGACTTTTGGTTATCTCGCGGCGCACCACGCGGCGCGTTTGTCTCCTGACTTTGCATCTTCTGAACATCCATTTTTGAAAAGGACTTCTCCCATGTATTACGAACTCGCCACCATGACCTTGCCTTTTGGCACCGCGGCACAAGCCGCCACCAACGTGCAAACGTTTTGCGCACAAGGCCAAGGCGAATTGTTGGGCTGCTGGTTCACCGATATTGGCGTGCTCAACCAAATGATTGTGTTGCGCGGCTTTGACGACTTGGCCACCTTGCAAGCCGAACGCAACCGCACACAGCACAACGCCAGCCCCTTCGGCTGCGGCGACATCTTCCAAAGTTTGGAACAACACAGCTACCAAGGCTTCCCTTGGATGAAGCCTGTGCGCCCCAGCGCCGAGAGTGGCATCAACGGCCCCGTGTACGAAATTCGCACCTACGGCATCAAACCCGGTGGCGTGCAACCCACGATTGATTTGTGGGAGCAGGCCATTCCTGCACGCGACAAGATTTCGCCCTGCGTGGTGGCGATGGTGGCTTTGGATGGTCCTTTGCGCTTTACCAATATTTGGGCCTATCCCACGATTGACGCACGCAGCAAAGCACGCGCTGACGCGGTGGCGCAAGGCATTTGGCCACCTAAAGGCGGTCCTGCCAACTTGACCACCAACATGGTCTCCACCATCGCGTTGCCCACCGCGGTATCGCCCCTGAAATAAACCTTCAAGGCAGCACACCATGCGCACCTATTCGCTCGCGTACTTAACGGCCAATGCGTCCACCGTGCCGCAAGCGATTGGCATTGCGGCAGAACTGGGCTATGCCTACGTGGGCTTGCGTGTGCAACCCAATGGCCCAGGTGCGCCGTATCAAACATTGATCGGCGACGCGGCTGTGCTGCGCGAAACCCAAGCGGTGATGCGTGACACGGGCGTGGGTGTGTACGACTTAGAAATCATCCGCATCGGTGAACACTTCAACGTGGCTGACCATGCGGCGTTGATGGACATTGGCCAAACACTAGGCGCCAAAGCGGTGCTGGTGGCGGCCGATGACACCCATGAATCACGCTTGGCCGATAACTACGCACGCTTGTGCGAGGCCATGCGCCCCTTCGGGTTGACGGGCGATTTGGAGTTCATGCCTTGGACCGCGGTGAAAGACGCCAAGGCTGCCATGCGTGTGATTGATTTGGCGGGGCGTCCGAGCAACGCCGGTGTGTTGGTCGATGCCTTGCACTTCGGTCGATCCACCACCAGCTTGGCCGACATTGCGGCGATTCCGCGTGAGCTGTTGCACTACGCCCAAATGTGCGATGCCACGGCAGGTTTGAACTTCACCAACGAAGAGTTGATTCACACCGCGCGCCAAGAGCGCTTGCTGCCCGGCGAAGGAAACATTGACCTGCAAGGTTTGTTTGCCACCTTGCCGCAAGACTTGCCTGTGAGTGTGGAAATCGTCAACCTTGAACGGTCCCAACCCATCGGCGATTTGGCGTGGGCCAAACTCTCGCTTGAGGCGAGCAAACAGGTGTTGGGCGATGCCTAAACAGAGCCGTCCGTCACAACAGCGGGATCAAGCCCTGCGCGGTTTCGCGCAGCAGGGGCAGCACGCGTTTGATGGCCTGTTCGGAGGTTTCTTGCTGCATGGGCATGCTCACGCTCAGTGCGGCAATCACCGTGCCTTTGTGGTCGCGCAGAGGTACCGACACACCACGGTAGGCCATGTCGAGTTGTTGCTCGGACAGGCACCAGTCTTGTCGACGGATTTGTTGCATTTGTTGGCGCATCACTTTCACATCGGTGATGGTGTGCGAGGTGAAGGTGCGCAAGGGCGAGGTGCTCAGCCACGCGTCCACCGCGGCTGCGCCTTGCAACGCAATCAACAACATGCCCGACGCGGTGGTGTGCGCGGGCACACGCGCACCGAGCGCAAAGCTGGTGTTCATGCTGCGGTTTTGCCCGTTACGAGCGATGTACACGATGTCGTAGCCGTCGAGCACACCGACAAACGAAATTTCTTGCGTGCCCAAGGCCACGCGTTGCAACGAGGGTTGCACCAAGCGGGGCAAACGGGCCGATTCCAAATACGACTGCCCCAGGCGCATGACCTTGGGTGTCAGCCAAAACAACTTGCCATCACTGGCGACAAAACCCAAGTGCTGCAAGGTCAGCAAGTAGCGGCGAGCGGCCGTGCGCGTCAAGCCGCAACGCTGGCCCGCTTGACTGGCGGTTTGGCGCGAGTGCGCTTCATCAAAGGTTTGGATCAAGGTCAAGCCTTTTTCCAAGCCCGCAATCCAGTCGCGCTTGTCCAGCGCTTGGGATGCTTCGGTGTCAATGCCTTTGTAAGCGGTGGTCATTTGCAATTTGAGTGGAAACCCTTGGAGGGTTCGATGATCGCACGCGGTTGTTCGTTAATCGCGCAAACTGCCAAAGTTTTTTCAAAAAAACGTGCTTTTCAACCTAAATTCCTGCACCAGACAGGATGGACGAGAACGCGTTGCCCTGTAACCCTTGCCTGATCTCAGGCCTCACCCTTCCTTAGGAGACAACCATGACAAAACGTATGACCCTCAAGCTGGTGGCAGCTGCTGCCATCCTCGGCTTAGCCGGCATGGCGCAAGCCCAGCAAACCATCAAGATTGCCAATATCGTTGAGCTTTCAGGTCCTGGCACCACCGCCGGTACCGTGTTTAAAAACGGTGTGGAGTTGGCGGTGAAAGAGATCAACGACAACGGCGGCATCTTGGGCAAGAAGATCGAGAACTACTCCGTCGACACACAAACCAACCCCGGTGTGGCCAAGGGCTTGACACAAAAAGCGGTGGACGATGGCGTGTTTGCCATCTTCGGCCCTGTGTACTCTGGCTCCATCATGGTGTCGATGGCCGAATCCAAGCGCGGCGAAGTGCCCAACTTCACAGGCGGCGAAGCAGCCTCCATCACTGCACAAGGCAACCCTTATGTGTTCCGTACGGCCTTTGGTCAAAGCGTGTCTTTCCCCAAGCTCGCCAAGTTCATCAACACCAAAGCCAAAACTTTGGCTGTGATTTATGTGAACAACGACTTCGGCAAAGGCGGTCGCGACACCTTGGCTAAATTGCTGGACGGCAGCGCCACCAAAGTGGTGGCAGACATCTCGACTGACGCAGGCCAAGTGGACTTCTCGGCTGCGGTGTTGAAAGCCAAGCAAAGCAACGCGGACGCGATCTTTGCGTACACCAACGAAGAAGAATCTGCGCGCTTGTTGCGTGAGTTGAAAAAGCAAGGCTGGAACAAGCCTGTGATTGGTGAGACCACCTTGGTTGGCCAAAAAGTGATCGAGTTGGCCGGTGACGCCGCCAATGGTGCGATTGCCCACGTGGGTTTGACCGTGGACGCACCTAACCCTGAAATGTTGAAGTTCAAGGCCAAGTACTACCAAGCCTACGGCAGCATCTCTGACCACAACGGCATCAAGGGCTACACCGGCGTGTACGTGTTGAAAGCCGCCATCGAAAAAGTGGGCAAGCTCGACCGCAAAGCCGTGGCGCAAGCCTTGCACGGCATCCAAATCAGCGCCAAGAAAAATCCTGGCGTCATCATGGACGTGAGCTTTGATGCCAACGGTGACCTCGATCGCGAAAGCTATTTGATCGAAGTGAAGAACGGCCGCCAAGTGGTGAACGCCACCTTGCCCGCTTTGAACGCTAAGAAGTAATCAGCGAAACAAGGCACGCCTGCGGGCGTGCCTTTCTTTTTTCAGGCAAATCGACATGACCGACTTCCTCCAACTCTTTTTCAGTGGCCTCGCCACCGGCAGCATTTATGCGCTGGCGGCCTTGGGCTTTACCTTGCTGTGGCAAGCCTCTGGCACCATCAACTTCGCGCAAGGCGAATTTGTGATGTTGCCGGCCTTCATGATGCTGGGCTTTTTGGCCGCTGGCTTTCCTTTGGTGCTGAGCTTTGCCGCCAGCTGCGTGTTGTCGGTCTTTGTGTTGGGCTGGTTGTTCAAACGTGGCGTGGTCGATCCGCTCTTCAAATTCGGCATGATGCCCATCGTGGTGGCGACCATTGGTTTGTCCATCGCCATGCGCAACGCTGTGCGTGCCGGCTTCAGCGCAGAGCCACAACCTTTCCCCAATTTGTTTGCCGACGAGGTGTACAACATTGCGGGCGTGACGATTTCAGCGACCGACATTGGCACCTTTGTGTTTGCCATGATCTTGGTGTTGGCCACGCAAACCTTCTTGGCCAAAACCGTGACCGGTCGCGCCATGCAAGCGGTGGCACAAAACACCGAGAGCGCTTCGGTGCTCGGTATCAACGTGCCGCGCATGATTTTTTACACCTTCGCCATCAACGCGGTGCTGGCTGCAGCGGCCGCGATTTTGGTGACGCCCACGTATTTGGCCAAGTTCGACATGGGCCAGTCCTTGGGTAACAAGGCCTTCTTTGCCGCCATCATTGGTGGCTTCAACAACTCACGCGGCGCTTTGTTGGGCGGTGTGATTGTGGGTGTGTGCGAGAACTTGGCTGCGGCCTACATCTCGCCCGCATACAAAGATGCCGTGGCGTTGATCATCTTCATGGTCGTGATCTTGTTCAAGCCACAAGGCTTGCTCGGTAAAAAAGTGGAGCGCAAAGTATGAAGAAGCTCGCATTCTTGGCTGGCCTCTTGGGGCTGTTGGCCTGTATTTTTGTGCCCGCGCTGCTCAAAAACCACGGCATTTATTTGTTCACCTATTGGCTGATTTACGTCATCGCCACGATGGGCTTGAACCTCACGATTGGCTACGCCGGTCAAAAGTCACTCGGCCATGCGGCGTTCTTTGGTATCGGTGCCTACACTGTCGCCATCCTGATGCAAGCGGGCTACAGTTTCTGGTTGGGTCTGCCCTTGGCCGCCTTGGGCTGTTTCGTGGTGGGTTTGGCTTTGGGCTTTCCAGCGCTGCGTGTGCAAACCATTTACTTGGCCTTTGCCACCTTGGGCTTCAACACTGCGGTGTGGTTGGTCATGCGTAACGAAGAGTGGCTCACGGGCGGCACGTTTGGCATCAACAACATTGCACGTCCAGAAGCGTTTGGCATCAGCTTTGATGGCAACTTGGCGTACTACTACTTGGTGTTGGCCATTGCCGTGGTGTTGGGCTTGCTCTTGTGGGGGCTGATGCACTCGCCTTGGGGCAAAGCATTCACCGCCTTGCGTGACAACCCCATCCGCGCCGAGAGCTTGGGTGTGGACATCCGTGGCTACACCTTGTTGAGCTTTGCCATCGGCGCGGCCTATGCCGGCGTGGCCGGTGCTTTGTTTGGCTCGTTGGTGCAGTTCATTGACCCCGCACCGTTCACGGTGGAAGCGTCCATCATGATGTACCTCATGGTGGTGGTCGGTGGCCCCGGTTACTTCTTGGGTCCGTTGCTCGGCGCTGCTGTGGGCGTGATCTTGCCCGAGTGGTTGCGCTTTGCGCAGGCTTGGTATTTGTTTGTGTTCGGCGCAGCCGTGGTGATGCTGATGATCTATTTGCCCGATGGCTTGCTGAGCATTCCCGACCGTCTGCGTGCCAAGCGTCAGTCGCGTGAAGCTTCAGCGGCTCGTGCTGCTGCAGGAGTAAAAGTATGACGATGTCTGCAAATCATCCCGTTCTCAAAGTCACCGACTTGAAGAAAGCCTATGGCGCGATTCAAGCCGTGGGTGGCGTGTCGTTTGAAGTGCGTCCTGGCGAAATCTTTGGTGTCATTGGCCCCAACGGTTCAGGCAAGACCACCTTGTTCAACAGCATGTTGGGCCAAATCACACCCGACACCGGCAAGATCGAACTCAATGGCGAAGACGTCACCCAGTTGGGCCCGCTAGAGCTGAACCGACGTGGTGTGGGCCGTACCTTCCAAACCCTGCAAGTGTTCGGCAAGATGACGGTGCGCGACAACTTGATCGTCGCGGCGCAAGAGCACCAAGGCACCATGTTCAGCCGCATGTTCGCGCCCAGCGATTCCAACTTGGGCGACAAAGCCGATGCCTTGATTGATCAGTTTCACATCAAGCATGTGGCCGACAAAAAAGCCGGCGAGTTGAGCTACGGCCAACAAAAGTTGGTGGACATCGCGATGGCCTTCATGAGTGAGCCCGATTTGGTGTTGCTCGACGAGCCTTGTGCGGGTGTGAACCCCTCCTTGGTGGGCGGCATCAGCACCTTGCTCAAAGAGTTGAACCAAACCCGCAAGGGCAGCTTTGTGGTGATCGAACACAACATGGACTTTGTGATGGACTTGTGCCATCGCATCATGGTGATGGTCGAAGGCAAAGTGATGGCCATTGGCACGCCCGAAGAAATTCGCGCGAATAAACAAGTGCTTGACGCTTATTTGGGGAATTGACCATGACACACCCATGTATTGAATTTGATGATGTGGTGGCGGGCTACAAAGATTTCATGATCTTGAACAACCTGTCGTTCTCCGTGCCTAAAGGTTCGATCACCTTGTTGATTGGTCCCAACGGTGCTGGTAAATCCACCGTGTTGAAAACCTTGTTTGGTTTGCTCACGCCGCGTCAAGGCCAAATCCGTTTGGATGGTGACGACATCACCGGCGCGACACAAAAAGATTTGCTGGCCCGTGGCATTGCCTTTGTGCCGCAAGGTCGCAATTTGTTTGGTCAACTCTCGGTGTATGAAAACTTGGAGTTGGGGGGCATCACGCTGGGCATGAAAACCACGCATGAGCGCATTCCTGAAGTGTTGGAGTTTTTCCCACGCGTCAAAGAGCGCATGCATTCGTTGGCTTCATCCCTCTCCGGCGGTGAGCAAAAGCAGCTCGAAATTGGCCGCGCTTTGTTGTTACGCCCCAAAGTGCTGCTGATTGACGAACCATCGATTGGTTTGTCGCCGATGGTGGTGCAAGACGTGTTCAAACTTTTGCGCAAGCTCGCAGACCAAGGCACCACCGTGCTGATGGTGGAGCAAAACGTGAAGAGTGCGCTGAAGTATTCAGACGATGCGATTGCGCTTGAATCCGGTCGCTTGGTGCTGCACAAGTCGGCGGCTGAAATTTTGGCCGACCCACAAATGGAACGTTTGTTCTTGGGTGGTGCGCACACCACCACGGCTGCAGCAACTGTGTAACCCTCGGTTGCTCAGTCAGACGCCAGCTTGCTTTGCAGGCTGGCGTTTTTTTATGCCTGTGAGCGCGACGGCTTGCCCTGTGCGTGCGCTGGTGAGAATCGCGTCTAAGGTGGCCGCAATGTCGTGGCTGGCTGCTGCAGCGCGTTCGATGGCCGCGGTGTCTTGTGTGCGCACCACCTTTGCAAAAGCTTCGGCAGCAAAACGAAAACCGCTGCCGCTGGCTGAGTGCACGTCTTCAAACGGAATGCTGTTGGCAATGCCTTGTCGCATGCGCAATTGGCTGGGCAAGTAACCCCAAGCGTGGGTGTGTGAGCCGCTGGTGTGGTTGAGGTACTCGGTCTCAACCGTGCCGTGCGAGCCCACAATAGTGGCTCGGCGGTGGTTGGCGGTGTTCATGGCGCATGACATTTGCGCGGTACGGCCCTCAGAGTAAAACAAGGTGGCCATCATGCTGATGTCGACGCCGGTGTCAGCCCAAGTCGCGTGTGCGCTGACGTGTGTGGGTGCACCACCCATGACCAAACGAATCAAACTCAAGGGATAGCTGCCAGCGTCTAGCAAAGCACCGCCACCTAAGTCTGGCTTCATGCGGATGTTGGTGTCCACATTGCCGACGGTGAAACCAAAACTGGCGTGCACGCTGCGTATTTCGCCAATTTTTTCAGGCTGCAAACATGCCAACAAATCGCGGGTTTGAGGTTGGAACCAATAAGGGTAGGCTTCCAGCAGCATCACACCTTGCTGGCGTGCCACCTCAAACATCCGCGTGACTTCTGCGTGGTTGAGTGCCAATGGTTTTTCGCACAGCACATGCTTGCCCGCTTGCATGGCGCGAATGGCCCACTCGGCGTGCAGGCTGTTGGGCAGGGGCAAATAAATGGCTTCAATGTCTGCATCGGCTAACAGGGCTTCATAGCTGCTGTGTGCGCGCGTGATGCCAAAGCTCTGCGCAAACGCCTGTGACTTGGCCAAGTCACGGCTGGCCACCGCCGCTAGGCGTACCGACGTGCTGGCGCGCACATCGCGTGCAAATTGTTTGGCAATGTTGGCGCAGCCCAAGATGCCGAGGCGCAGGGGCGTGTGTGTGGTGGTCATAGAACAACATCCGCAATGAGTTTGAGAGAAACAACAAACAGGCCGGCTTGCACCAAGCGGTAAAACCAAACGTCTGCAATTTTTCGAGTGATGTAGGCCCCCAGCACCGTGCCCACCAAAGCAAACGGCATCAAATCAGCAGCGCGCATCAAGTCGTCGTACGAGTAAGGCTGCAGCATTTGATACGGCCAAATTTTGGCGGCGTTGATGACGGCGAAGAGCAGGGTGGCGGTGCCCGCAAACTCAAGCTTGGGCAGGCGTTGCGGGATCACATAAATTTGAAAGGGTGGGCCGCCCGCATGTGAAATGAAACTCGTGAAGCCCGCCACCGTGCCCCAGAACCAACCCTTCTTGGCGTTGGCGGGTTGTTTGTCTTGCGGCGTTTTGCGCAGCCAGGTGTTCAAGCAAAAGCCCACACCCAAACAACCAATCATCAACTTCACGGCGCTGTCAGAAGTGACCGATGCTGTGAGCCACCCAATGCCCACGCCCACGATGCCCGCAGGAATCAAGATTTTCAAATTCGGCGCGCTGAAATTTTTCCGGTACAGCCACACGCTCACCACATCAGAGATGATGTAAATCGGCAGCAACAGCACGGCCGCTTTCACGGGCGACATGAACAGCGAAAGCAGCGGCACCGCCAACATGCCCACCGTGGGCAAGCCACCTTTGGACAAACCCACCAAGAGAGAGGCCAAGCCTGCCAGAGCGAAATACGAATCGAATGTCATGTGTTGATCTTTTGTGCGTGGCTGAGTTTACGTAAGTGCATGGGCTGTGTGGCGCACTAGGGTTCTTCTGGAGACAGTGCGTGATGCGTTGCCCTCTATACTTTGCGAATGAACCAAACAGTACATTCTGTGCGCAAGCCACCCAAACGCACCAACGACCCCGAGCGGACGATGGCGGGCATCATGGCGGTGGCAACGCAAGAGTTTGCGGCCAAGGGCTTGGCCGGTGGGCGCATCGATGCCATTGCCGAAGCCACGCACACCAGCAAGCGCATGATCTATTACTACTACGGCAGCAAAGAGGGCTTGTACCTCGCCGTGCTGGAAGATGCGTACCGCCGCATCCGTGCCACCGAGGCCGAATTGCATTTGGCCGACTTGTCGCCCGTGGACGCGCTCAAGGCCTTGGTGGGCTTCACCTTCGACCACCATCACAGCAACCAAGACTTCATCCGCTTGGTGATGAACGAAAACATCCAGCGCGGCAGCTATTTGGCCCAAAGCAAGTTGATTCAAGACTTGAACGTGTCGGCCATTCAGTCGATTGCCGACTTGTACAAGCGCGGCGTGAAAGAGGGCGTGTTTCGCAAGGGGCTCGACCCCATCGACATCCATGCCTCGATTTCTGCGTTGACGTTTTTCAATGTGTCCAACCGCTACACCTTCGATTTGATCTTCAAGCGCAACGGCCAGACAGCCAAGGCGCTGGCGGCGCGACGCCAAAGTGTGGTGGACATGGTTCTGCGTTTTGTAAGTTATTCAAATCCTGCATAGCAGGTAGTTTGCTATGTCGGATGTTGGTACGGGTTTTTACCAAGTCGCAATAAAGTAACTAGTTTGTACATTTTGTTTAGCCCCAATTTTTAAGGACCTTCCTCATGTTCAACCTCTTTTTGGATCGCTGCTGTCGTGTGCTCGAAGCGGCGATTGCCTTTTGCCTCGCCTTGATGGTGGTGTTGGTGTTCGGTAACGTGTTTTTGCGTTACGCCATGAACTCTGGCATTACCTTGTCTGAAGAGCTCTCACGCTGGGCTTTTGTCTGGATGACTTTCTTGGGCGCCATCGTCGCGTTGAAAGAGCATGGTCATTTGGGAACGGATATGTTGGTCAGCCGCTTGGGGCCATTCGGTAAAAAAATCTGTTTAGGTGCTTCTTACGCCTTGATGTTGTTTGCGTGCTGGCTCCTGTTCAAAGGCGCGTATGACCAAGCCCTCATCAACCTTGACAGCACCAGCGCTGTGATGGAAGCGTCAATGGCTTGGATTTATCTGCCCGGCATTTTGTTTGCGGTCATTGGCGGTTTGATCTTGTCCATTGAATTCATTCGACTGTTGACAGGTCAAGTACGCGATGAAGACTTGGTGATGATCCAAGAGTCTGAAGAAGCCCCTCACGGCGACAGCCACTAAACCCAATCAAGGAACAAGACCATGACAATCGCTGTATTTCTCTTTTCCCTGATGGGTGCCATGGCGTTGGGTATCCCAATCGCTTTCTCTTTGTTGTTGTGCGGTGCGGCGCTGATGTGGCACCTCAACATGTTTGATGCGCAAATCTTGGCGCAAAACTTGATCGAAGGCTCCAACAGCTTCCCGTTGTTGGCTGTGCCGTTCTTCATGCTCGCTGGCGAGATCATGAACGCGGGTGGTTTGTCTCGCCGCATCGTGAACTTCGCGATGGCTTGCGTAGGCCATATCAAAGGTGGCTTGGGCTATGTGACCATCATGGCAGCCGTGATCATGGCGGCGCTGTCTGGCTCGGCTGTTGCAGATGCTGCGGCTTTGGCTTCATTGCTGTTGCCCATGATGGTGGCGGCTGGCCATGACCGCGCACGTTCTGCAGGCTTGATTGCCTCTGCCGGCATCATCGCTCCCGTGATTCCACCCAGCATTGGTTTCGTGATTTTTGGCGTGGCCGGTAACGTGTCCATCTCTAAATTGTTCATGGCCGGTATCGTGCCGGGCGTTTTGTTGGGCGCCTCTTTGTGGATCACTTGGTGGTGGCTCGCACGTCAAGAGGTGGTGACGGTTCCTCCCCGCAAGTCGTTGGGTGAAATTCGTGAAGCCTTGAGCGAAGCCACTTGGGCTTTGGTGTTGCCGGTGATCGTGGTGTTTGGTTTGAAGTTTGGTGTGTTCACGCCTACGGAAGCAGCCGTGGTCGCTGCGGTGTATGCCTTGGTCATCTCCACCTTTGTTTACAAAGAACTCAACCTCAAGACCTTGTACCCCTTGTTTGTGGCATCCGCCAAGACCAGCGCGATTGTGATGTTCTTGGTGGCGGCAGCCATGGTGTCGGCTTGGTTGATCACGGTGGCGAACTTGCCAGGCGAGTTGGTGGCTTTGTTGGAGCCGTTGTTGGATAGCCCCAAGCTGTTGATGTTGACCATCATGGTCATCACCATGGTGGTGGGAACGGCTTTGGACATGACGCCCACTATTTTGTTGCTCACACCTGTGCTGATGCCTGTGGTGAAAGCGGCTGGCATTGACCCCGTGTACTTCGGCGTTTTGTTCATCATCAACAACGCGATCGGTTTGATCACGCCGCCTGTGGGCACTGTGCTCAATGCGGTGGCTGGTGTTGGTAAAGTGAGCATGGACGAAGTGACCCGCGGCGTGATGCCGTTCATGGTGGCGCAGTTCATCATCATGTTTGCCATGGTGGCCTTCCCTCAGTTGGTGATGGTGCCTGCACGCTGGTTCTATTGATTTTTCTTTCCATGGTCTGTCCGGGTACGCCAGACCGTGGAACCCTTCTTTGGCGTACGACCGCAAAAGTTCATCAGGAGACTCTGACATGAAACGTGTATTTATCAAGACCGTGATCGCCACCGTAGCCTTGGCCGCCATGGGCGTGGCTTCGGCACAAGTGAAAACCATCAAGTTTGCCAACCAGAACAGCGCGGGCCACCCCATCGTGCAAGGTATGGAAAAGTTCAAAGAGATCGTTGAGAAAAACTCTAGCGGCAAACTCAAGGTCAACATCTTCCCAGGTGGCACTTTGGGCAGCGACCAAGCCAACGTGTCGGCCATTCAGGGCGGCTCATTGGAAATGGCGTCGATGAACTCTGGCATCTTCGCCAGCCAAGTCAAAGAATTTGGCGTGTTCGATTTCCCATTCATGTTCGCCACCACCAAAGAGGCTGATGCTGTCGTTGACGGCGCCTTCGGCAAGAAGATGCACGCCAAATTGGAAGAAAAAGGTTTAGTCGGTTTGGCCTACTACGAGTTGGGCTTCCGTCACATCACCAACGGCAAGCGCGCCATCAACAAAGTGTCTGACATCGAAGGCCTGAAGTTGCGCGTGATTCCTAACCCCATCAACGTGGATTGGGTGAAGGCTTTGGGTGCTAACCCCACACCGCTGCCATTCCCAGAGTTGTATGCGGCTTTGGAGCAAGGTGCTGTGGACGGTCAAGAAAACCCCATCCCCACCATCAACAGCGCCAAGTTGTACGAAGTGCAAAAGCACATGGTGTTGACGGGCCACCAGTACAACCCACAGTCTGTGATCATCAGCAAAAAGTTCTGGGACACCTTGAGCGCGGCTGAGAAGAAGGTGGTGGCTGATGCCGCCACTGAGTCTGCCAAGTTCCAACGCGAAACCGCACGTAACTTGGAAGCCAGCTTGTTGGCCAACTTGAAGAAGAACGGCATGCAAGTGACCCAATTGCCAGAGTCTGAAATGTCCATCTTGCGCGACAAGATGCGTCCCGTCACCGCCAAGCATGGCGTGACTGTGGGCCAAGACGTGGTGAAAGAGTTGCAAGCTGAAATCGACAAAGTGCGTTCAGCTGCTTCTGCGAAGAAGGCCAAATAATTGGCCGAATACTTGGCTAATGAATGCTTCGCCGCTTGGATGCGGCGAGGCATTTTTTGTTGAATGAATCGAAATTCTGAAGGGTAGTTATGAAAGTCTTGATGCTCCACGGCGTGAACCACAACATGTTCGGCAAACGCGACCCCAAGCAATACGGCACCATCACATTGGATGAAATCAATGCCAGCTTGCACAAGCTGGGTCAAGAGCTGGGCGCAGAGGTGGAGTGCTATCAGACCAACCATGAAGGTGACATGTGCGAGCGCATTCACCAAGGCTACTTCGACAACGTCGACGCCGTGCTCATCAACGCCGGTGCTTGGACCCATTACAGCTACGCCATTCGCGATGCCTTGGCGGTGTTGACTTGCCCCGTGGTCGAGTTGCACATGTCCAACATCCATGCGCGCGAAGAATTCCGCCACACCTCGGTGTTTGCGGAAATTGTGAAAGGTCAAATTTGTGGCTTCGGTGCTGATAGCTATTTGTTGGCTTTGCGTGCAGCCGTGTCTGCTGTTCAATCTTCTAAATAAAAAAACATGAGCAAGCACGGCATTTCCATCAATGGCAACACGCAGCTGATTGCCCACATCGGTTACCCCACCCACTCGTTCAAGTCCCCCATGATTTACAACCCGTACTTCGCCAGTGCGGGCATCAATGCAGTGGTTGTGCCTATGGGCTGTCAAACACCAGACTATCCGGTGTTCTTGAAATCGGTGTTCAGCCTCACCAATATTTGCGGTGCGCTCATCACCATGCCTCACAAGGTGGTAACGGTGGGCTTGCTCGACGAAGTGACCGCCACCGTGCGCGTGGCGGGTGCTTGCAACGCCGTTAAAAAACTCGCCGATGGCCGCTTGGTGGGCGATATGTTTGATGGCGCAGGTTTTGTGCGCGGCGTGCAACGCAAAGGTTTTGACCTGACAGGCAAGCGCGTGTTGGTTGTGGGCTCAGGCGGCGTGGGCTGTGCCATTGCAGCCTCGCTGGCGGGTGCTGGCATTGCAGCCATCAGCTTGTTTGATGTGAACACCGCATCCGCTGAAGCATTGGGCCAACGCCTGAAACAAAACTACCCACAGATTGAGGTGCGCACTGGCTCGAACGACCCAGCTGAGCATGACCTCGTGGTCAACGCCACGCCCATGGGCATGAACGAGGGCGATCCTCTGCCAATGGATGTGTCACGCATTTCCCCCGATGCCTTCGTGGGCGAAGTGGTGATGAAAACCGAAATGACCGCTTTCTTGCAAGCTGCCAAAAACCGCGGCTGCCGCGTGCAAGTGGGTTCAGACATGTTGTTTGAACAAATCCCCGCGTACTTGGAATACTTTGATTTGCCCACCACCACCGCCGACGTGTTGCGTGACGTGGCGCAGTTAAGCTATTGATGTTCGATTGTTTTTTGGAGTAACCGATGACCCTGACATCCACACACCGCGAGTCTGTGCCAGACATGCCCAACCGCTTGGGTTTAGAGGGCATTGAGTTCATCGAATACGCCACCAGCCGCCCACAAGCCTTGGGTCAAGTGCTAGAGAACATGGGCTTTCGCCCCGTGGCGCGTCACCGTTCACGTGAAGTGACCTTGTACCGCCAAGGCGGCATGAACTTGGTGGTCAACGCCAGTCCCGACGATGCGCGCGTGAGCGCTACCACCGATGGTCAGCCCGTCATTTCTGCTGTGGCTTTTCGCGTGCGCGATGCCTTGCAAGCGCACACGCGTTGCATGGACCTCGGCGCATGGAACGTGAGCAGCCAAGCGCAAGCGATGGAGTTGCACATCCCTGCCATTCATGGCCCAGGCGGCAGCCGCTTTTACTTTGTGGACCGCTGGCAAGAGTTTTCGATTTACGACATCGATTTCAAACCGATTCCCACCATGGACCAACACCCACAGGCCACAGCCGACATGAGCTACTTTGGTGTGGTGCAGTACATCGGTGCCGGCCGCAGCGCCGATTGGCTGGCTTACTTTGAACACATGTTCGATTTCAGCTTTGTGCCGGATGACCAACGCTTTGGCATCTTGCCCAAAGGCAAGTTGATGAAGAGCCCTTGCGGCAACTTCTTGTGGCAACTCATCGAACCCGATCCTTGGATGGACACCGACGAATCGCCCGAGTGCTTGCAGCGCATTGGCTTGGGTGCGAAAGATGTCGGCGCGGCTGTGGCGGCGCTCAAAGCGCGTGGCGTGGAGTTTGTCGAGTCCACCCAGTTGCACCCCGAAGACCGTGGTGCGCTCACGCGCAGTGCTTTGGGCTCGGTGTCGTTTGAGTTGGTTCACAAAGATTAAGACAGAGGCCACGCCATGAACTTACTCGACGGTTTTGGGATGGACACCATCACGATGGCAGGCTCTTTAGAAGCCAAGCTGTCGGCGATGAAAGACGCTGGCTTTTCACAAGTCATGCTCATGGCGCGTGACTTGGTCACCCACCCTGGTGGTGTGCCCGCTGCCGTGGCGGCGGTGCAAGCCAGCGGCTTGCGCCCCACCGGTTTTCAAGTGCTGCGCGACTTTGAAGGCTTGTCTGGCCACTTGCACGGCTACAAGGTAGACATCGCCAAGTCGATGCTCGAGATGTGCGCAGCCACGGGAAGCAAGGTGTTGTTGGCCTGTTCGTCCACCTCACGCCACGCCACCGACGACTTAGACCAAATTGCGCGCGATTTGAAAAAACTCGCCATGCTGGCCTTGCCCTTAGGCATCAAAGTGGCCTACGAAGGTTTGTCGTGGGGCCGCACGGTCAACGAGTTCACCACGTCGTGGGATGTGGTGTGCCGCGCCGATTGCCCCAATCTCGGTATTGGTATTGACTCTTTCCACATCTTCGCGGCCAACACGCCGCTCGATGCGATTGAAGACCTCGACCCCGAGAAAATTTTCTTGGTTCAGTTGTCGGATTTCATGTGGCATGAAACGCCCACTTTCGAAGACCGCATGACCACCGCACGCACTTTCCGTGTGTTCCCGGGCGAGGGCGTGCACAGCGAAGCCTTGGCCGACTTGGTGTTGCGCCTCGACCGCATTGGCTATCGCGGCGACTACAGCTTTGAAGTCTTCAACGACGACTACCAACAATTACCTTTGGCTACCGTGGCCGAGCGCGCACGCAAGAGCGCCACATGGCTACACGACAACGTCCTGCACCGCTCAGCCCCCTTGCCAGCTTGGACACGCACACACGCTTGACTATGAAACAACGCCAACTCGGTCCCTACACCGTCTCAGCCATCGGTCTTGGCTGCATGAACCTCAGCCACGCCTATGGCGCGCCGCCTGCCCCTGAAGTGGGTGAGGCCTTGATTCACCGCGCCCTAGACCTCGGCGTGACGATGTTTGACACCGCCGCCTTGTATGGCTTTGGCACCAACGAGTTGTTGGTGGGCCGTGCGCTCAAAGCGCATCGCCATGAAATCACCTTGTGCAGCAAGGGCGGCATGGCGGGGGTGTCGTTCCCCGATGGCGTCAAGCGCGTGATCGATGGTCGCCCCGAAACACTGCGCAAAAACTGCGAAGACAGCTTGTCGCGTTTGGGCACCGATGTGATCGATTTGTACTACCTGCACCGTTGGGACAAACAAGTGCCCATCGAAGACAGCGTGGGCGCTTTGAGCGACCTCGTGCGCGCAGGCAAGATTCGTGAAATTGGTTTGAGTGAAGTCTCTGCCACCACGCTGCGCAAAGCGCATGCCGTGCACCCCATTGCCGCCGTGCAAACCGAATACTCGCTGTGGACGCGTAACCCTGAAATCTCGGTGCTGAAAGCCTGCGAAGAATTGGGCACCACCTTTGTGGCGTTCAGCCCGGTGGCGCGTGGTTTCTTGTGTGGCGATTTGCGCGACGTGAGCACCTTGGCGGCCAACGACATTCGTCGCGCCATGCCTCGCTTTGCGCCCGACACCTATGCGGCCAATTTGCCCTTGCTCGATGCGTACCAAGCGATGGCGCAAGAGGTGGGCTGCACACCCGCACAGCTGGCCTTGGCTTGGTTGCTACACAAAGACAGCCAGCTCATTCCCATCCCCGGCACGCAAAACATCCACCATCTCGAAGACAACCTCGCCGCAGCCGATGTGGTGTTGTCTGTCGATCAGATGCAACGCCTAGACGCGCTCGTCAACCAGCAGACGGTCAAAGGGCCGCGTTACAACGCGTTGAATGCTTCTGAGGTGGATACAGAAGAATTTGTTTGAGCTCATCTTTGATTTGATTCGGACTTGAGGGGATAAAGACCGCTCCCTTGCGCCATCAAACGGGTGAGGCCCAGCAAGGCATTGATGTTGGGCGTCTCGACATGCAAGTGTTGGCCAATTTCTTGAACCACACCCACGAGTGCATCAAGTTCAATGGGTTTGCCAGCTTCTACATCTTGCAACATGGACGTTTTGAACGAGCCCAAACTTCTTGTCACGCGATGACGAGCCTCTGGATCTTGCTCAATCACGCAGCCAATGCGGTTGCCAATCACTTGCGCTTCGCGCATCACGGCGCTGCAAAAATCTTTGACCAACGGGTCGTCCAAGATTTGATCGCAAGGGGCGCGTGTCAACGCAGAGACGGGGTTCATCGTCATATTGCCCCACAGCTTGAACCAGATGTCCTGTTGAATGTGCGCTGACACCTTGATGTCAAAACCGCAATGCGTCAACAGGGTGGCCACCTCATTCACACGGTCTGAAATGACCCCATTCGGTTCGCCCATGACCAAGTGATTGCCTTTGATTTTTTCAATGGTTCCAGGCGTCGGGGACTGTGCACTTAAGTGAACCACACAGCCGAGCACATGCGAGGTGGGAATATGTTGTGCGGTCACGCCGCCGGGATCTACCGCATTGAGTTGTAGTCCTGCGCATTCGCCTTGAAGTCCATCGAAGAACCACCAAGGCACGCCATTCATGGCGACCAGTACGACCGTGTGCGGCCCGAGCAAGGCACTGATGGTCGGGGCTACCGCTTGCAGTGATGGGCCCTTGACCGACACGATCACCAAATCTTGAACCCCCAACTCTGTAGGGTTGTCGGTGGCCGTCAGATGCGTGGTGTGTGTGTTGTCGTTTGCATCGACCCAAGTTAGCCCATGTGCACGTAGCTTGTGCAACGTGTCACCTCTGGCAATGGCCGAGAGCTGAACCTTGGCGTGGTCGAGCTTGCCGAGGTAAGCGGCAAAGACGCCCCCCACAGCGCCCATGCCCACGATGGTGATTTTTTTCATTAATCTAGCGAAATCTTCTGGTCATGAATTAGCTTGTGCCAACGTTGCACTTCAACACGATTCAGTTCTGTGTATTGCTGCGGCGTGCTGGCAATGGGCTCGATTCCAAAATCAATTAACTTCTGTTTGATTGCGGGTTGTTGAATCACGGCTGCAATTTGCTTTTGCAAACCTAAGACTGTCTCAGCAGGTGTGCCGGCCGGCGCAACCACCCCAACTTGTGCGGCGGCTTCAACCCCTTTGAATCCCAATTCCGCGAAGGTCGGGACATCGGGCAGTTGCGACAGGCGCGTGTTGTTGGCGACCGCGAGTGCGCGAATTTTGCCGCCCTTCAAAAATCCAGCACCTGCGGCCACATCGACCATCATGGCTTGCACTTGACCCCCAGCCAAATCGGTCAGCGCAGGTGCGGCGCCTCGGTAAGGAATATGCACCATGTGCAACCCTGCATTGACTTTGAGCAGTTCCATCGCCAGATGATGTGGGCTTCCTGCACCCGCCGAGCCATAGCTGATGCGTCCTGGCGCGGCCTTTGCGCGCGCAATGAAATCTTTGGCGTCTTTCACGTCGCTGTTCTGAGCCACCACTAAGACCATGGGAAACTTGCCCATCAGCGTCACGGGGGTCAAATCTTTCTCGGGGTTGTACGACAGTTTTGCGTAGAGTGCCGAATTGAAAACCATGGTTCCGTTGTCTGCCGACAAGATGGTGTATCCATCGGGTGCCGAGCGGGCAACGTCTGAAGCAGCAATCGCTGTATTGCCTCCGGGCTTGTTATCAACAAGCACGGATTGACCAATCTGAGTCGCCAATTGCTGGCCAATGGTGCGTGCGAGGAAATCTGAACCACCGCCAGATGGATATGGCACAACCCAACGGATGGGTTTTGAGGGGGAGGACTGTGCTTGCGCGATGGCAGAACCCAGTAATAGGACAAGTGCAGCGGTGAAACTTGCAGCACAACGGCGATTCAGCATAGGCGACTCCTAGTTGTTAAGATGGAAGAGATTTCACAATCGCGAAATAATATTACGCATTGCGTAATATTTTCACGAGCGTTTTCCCTAGACCTTTCAAGCCAGATTCATGACAGCCGCCAAATCCACTCACGCATCGAATGATCGACGTCAACGTGTTCAATCTGCCGAGACGGGCATGTCCATACTGAAAGCCTTGGCCCGTTTGGGAGGCTCCGCAAGTTTGTCCGCCATTGCCTCTGAGGTTCAAGAGAATGCGTCCAAAGTTCATCGCTATGTCGTGAGCTTGGCTCAAGAAGGGCTGGTTGCTCAGAACCCCGTGACGCAGCACTACTACCTTGGCGCAGAGTCCATTCGAATCGGTTTGGCCGCACTGCGGCAGTGCGATCCCGTTCGAATGGGTGAGGCTTCGTTGATTAACTTACGGACAACGCTGCAAGTCACCTGTTTCATCGCCGTCATGGGAAATCTTGGGCCCACGGTTTTGAGAATTGAAGAGCCGTCACTCCCCGTTTCGGTGAACATTCGGCCAGGCTCCGTCATGCCGATTCTTTGGTCGGCATCTGGGCATGCTTTTTTGGCTTTTTCAGAAGATGCCGATTTGCATCGCAAGGCCACCGCCGATTTCAAGGCCGCCACCGCAAAGCAACGGGGTTTGCTCTCTGGTGCGACCAGCGTTGCTTCTTTGTGTCGTCAAACGCGCGAGGCAGGTTGTGCCATCGTGCATGACACGCTTCTTGCGGGTATTAGCGCGATTTCGGCCCCCATCTTTGACGCGAGAGGTCGGGTCGTGGCTGTGTTGACAGCGCTGGGTGCGAGCAATGGCTTTGACACTGCACTCAAGGGCAAAGTTTGCCCTCATGTCATCGAGGAAGCGGCAAACATCAGCCGTGCCATGGGGTTTGATGAAGTTGTGTCGTGGCCAGGGGCTAAGTAAAAACACCAAGATTCAAATTACGCAATGCGTAAGATAATTACGCTTTATGAATCACCCATCCAACGTCATACCTGGTCGATGCCCCATCGACCACGAAGCACTGTTGAAGCAAGCGTCTCCAAATGGCTGCCCTGTGAGCCCCAATGCCGCTGCCTTCAACCCGTTTGAAGCCGCTTACATGGCGGCCCCTGGTGACTACTTGCGTTGGGCGAGAGAACAAGAGCCTGTGTTTTGGAGTCCCCAACTCGGCTATTGGGTGGTGACACGCTACGAGGATGTGAAAGCTGTATTCCGTGACAACTTGCTCTTTTCTCCATCGATCGCACTAGAAAAAATCACCCCCGCCACGCCCGAGGTCATGGAGATCTTGCAGTCGTATGGCTTTGCCATGGGGCGCACCATGGTGAATGAAGACGAGCCAGATCACATGGCGCGTCGCAGACTGTTGATGGACGCTTTCTTGCCTGAGCGACTGGTGACGTATGAGCCGATGGTGCGCCAACTTGCCAAGTCGTACATGGATCGCTTTGTCGATCGCGGACGCGCAGACCTTGTGCGCGAAATGTTTTATGAAATTCCATTGAACATTGCGTTGAAGTTCTTAGGTGTACCTGAGGACGGGGCCGAGCAACTCCGTCAATTTGCAGTTGCCCATACGCTCAACACGTGGGGGCGTCCCACACCGAAAGAACAACTAGAGATCGCGCACAACGTGGGCAGGTTCTGGCAAACGGCTCAGCGCATTCTGGACACCATGATGGCCAAACCAGATGGCGATGGCTGGATGTACGAGACGATCCGAGAGCATCTCAAGCACCCAAGCATCGTGCCTGAATCTTATTTGCGCTCCATGATGATGGCTATCTTGGCTGCGGCACACGAAACGACATCGAACGCGACGTCCAATGCTTTTCTGACCTTGCTCTCGCAACGTCATGCATGGAAAGACATTTGCGCAAATCCAGCATTAATTCCCAATGCCGTTGAAGAGTGTTTGCGTGTGTCGGGCTCCATCATCGCTTGGCGACGCATTGCAACAGCTGACGCGGTCGTGGGCGGTGTTCACATTCCGAAAGGTGGCAAGCTCTTGGTCGTGCAAGCCTCCGCGAACTTTGACCCGCGTCATTTTGAAAATCCTGATGAGGTGGATGTCTATCGAGAAAGTGCGGTTGAGCATCTCACCTTTGGTTATGGCGCGCATCAATGCATGGGGAAAAACATCGGACGCATGCAAATGCGGGTCTTCATTGAGGAGTTCGCGCAACGTCTGCCCCACATGCGTTTGGTGCAGGACCAGAAGATTGACTATCTTTCCAACACATCGTTCCGTGGTCCTTCCGAACTCTGGGTGGAATGGGATCCCAGCCTCAATCCAGAACGCCATCAAGCACAAGCGCCACAACGTTCGGAAGCTTTTTACATTGGCCCGCCTGCGAAGGACAGTATTTCTCGCTCGGTCATTGTCAAGAGCAAGATTGCAGAAGGCGAAGACTTATGGCGATTGGTTCTCGCTGCGTCCAACGGGGTGGCACTGCCAGCTTGGACGCCCGGCGCGCATGTCGACTTGATTTCAAATGGGTTTCGACGCAAGTATTCCCTGTGCGGTTCGCAGGAAGATCGCGGCACGCTTCAAGTCGTCATTCAAAGAGAAGCGCAAGGTCGTGGCGGATCACGCCATTTTTGTGATTCGCTGGAAGTGGGGCAGACGCTTCAACTGTCGGGTCCTAAAAACTTATTCAAGCTTGACGAAACGGCTCAGCGTTTCATCCTCATCGCGGGGGGCATTGGCATCACACCCATGGTGGCGATGGCTGATCGGCTCAAGCAATTGGGTAAGGCATATGAAGTTCACTATGCCGGACGTTCTCGCAACACCATGGCTTTGCTGGATCGAATGCAAAAAGACCATGGCGAAAACCTCCATCTGTACATCAAGGCGGAAGGGCATCGCATGGCGCTCGCCGCCACTTTATCTGCCGTGCGTGCTGAAACGCGTGTGTATGCCTGTGGTCCCAATCGTTTGATCGAAGAACTCGAAAGTTTGAGCGAATACTGGCCTGAAGGGACGTTGCATTTCGAGCATTTCAGTGCTGACGGGTCGGCTTTAGATCCATCCAAAGAGCATTCATTCGTCGCCTATCTCAAAGACTCTAATGTCGAGGTGGCTGTGCCAGCGGATAGGACCTTGCTTCAAGCGCTTCAGTCTGCAGGCTTTGATGTTCCTTGCGATTGCAACGAAGGACTATGCGGCACCTGTGAAGTGAGTGTGCTGGATGGTGATATTGATCACCGCGACAAAGTGCTGACCAAAACTGAGCGAACCGCCAACAAGCGAATGCTGGCCTGTTGCTCACGTGCCAGCAAAGAGAAAATTATTTTGGCTTTGTAAATCAAGGAACCTCTCCATGAGTCTCATTCAAAAAGTTCACCACGTGGCCTACCGCTGTAAGGACGCCAAAGAAACGGTGCAGTGGTACGAGAAACATCTCGACATGAAATTCGTTCTGGCGATTGCCGAAAACGAAGTGCCTTCAACGAAAGCACATGACCCGTACATGCACATCTTTCTCGATGCGGGTGGCGGCAACATCTTGGCGTTCTTTGAGCTGCCGGCTCAAAAGCCAATGGGCCGCGATGAGAACACCCCAGAGTGGGTGCAACACCTCGCGCTCAAGGTGGACAGCGTGGACACACTGGTGGCGATGAAGCAAAAGCTGGAGGCCTCAGGCATCGAAGTGATTGGTCCCACCAATCACACCATTTTCAAAAGCATCTATTTCTTTGATCCCAACGGTCACCGTTTGGAGTTGGCCGCTGACTGCGGAACGCCTGAGATGATGCAAAAGTTGGATGAAGTGAAGTGGGACATGCTTGAAGAGTGGAGCCGCACCAAGCTTGCGCCTGCACATGCGGCATGGATGCATGACGGCACATACGCGTAAGGTAGAGATTCAAAACGATATGACACGCTTAAACGAAACCCACGATCCCGCGTTGCGCAGTTGGTTGGCCAGTGCCCATGCTGCGAATACCGATTTCCCAATTCAGAACTTGCCTTTTGCGGTGTTTCGCCGCAAGGGGGAGGGCTGGCGTGGCGGCGTGGCGATAGGAGATGAGATCATCGACTTGGCTGCGGTTGCCAAAGCCGGAGTGTTCACAGGCCTCGCGGGAGAAGCCGCATCTGTGGGTTCAGAAAACAAACTCAACGCACTGATGGCCATGGGGGCCACGGCGTGGAGCGCTTTGCGATTGGCAATTTCTCGCGCCATGCGCGAGGGCTCACCGCAACAGGCAGTCATGTCGTCTTGTTTGGTGCCGCAAGCGCAGGCTGAATACGATGTGCCCGCCCGCATTGGTGACTACACGGACTTCTACACCTCCATCCATCACGCCACCAATATCGGTCGCCAGTTCCGTCCCGATAACCCTTTGTTGCCCAATTACAAGTGGGTGCCGATTGGTTACCACGGTCGCTCTTCTAGCATCGTGGTGTCAGGGCACGATATTCAACGCCCCTTGGGGCAGACCATGCCACCCAATGCCAGTGCGCCTGTGTTTGGTCCGTGCAAACGGTTGGACATCGAGTTGGAGATGGGCGTCTTCATTGGTGCCGGTAACGCGCAAGGAGTGCCGATCGCGATGAGCGAGGCTGAAGACCACGTGTTTGGTTTGTGCCTGTTCAACGATTGGTCCGCACGTGACATTCAGGGGTGGGAGTACCAACCGCTGGGGCCGTTCTTGTCGAAGAATTTTGCATCGACGGTTTCGCCTTGGGTTGTCACGCTCGAAGCGCTGGCCCCGTATCGCGTGCCCTTCACGCGTCCAGAGGGCGATCCACAACCCTTGCCTTACCTTGACAGTGCATCCAATCGTGCAGAAGGTGCGCTCGATATTCAATTGCAAGTTGACTTGCAAACGGCACAGATGCGTACCCAAGGTGAGACGGGTACACGCATCTCTCGCACGAGTTACCGCCATGCTTATTGGACCGTGGCGCAGATGGTCGCGCACCACACGGTCAACGGTTGCAATCTTCAGCCGGGAGACTTGTTTGGCACGGGCACTCTTTCGGGTCCAACGCTGGACCAAGCCGCTGCGCTCATTGAGTTGACAGAGGGCGGTAAAAAACCATTGCAGCTCTCAGACGGTGAGTCGCGCACTTACTTGGAAGACGGCGACACCGTCACGCTCCACGGGTGGTGCGAAAAACCGGGCGCAGCCCGGATTGGTTTTGGTACATGCGTGGGGACGGTGCTGCCGGCTAGACCGCTATGAGTTTGCATAGTTACTTTCGCTCTTGGGCATCGTACCGCGTACACATTGCACTTGAGCTGAAGTTAGGCTGACTTAGTCATTGAGGAGGTCCGCGTTGCATGTCTGTAAAAGAGTCGCTTGACCAACTCGACAATGCACAAATAGGCTAGCACCATGACTGACAAGATGCCATAAAAGTAAGGGGGCGGTGGAACAAACCCCATCTGTGCGCCTAAGGGCGTGAGTGGCAGTGTCAACGCTATACCGACCACAGACAACGATGTGATGGCTAGCAGTGGGTGAGGTCTGCTCTTGAACGGATTGCCGCGTGTCCGAATGACGAAGATCACCAAGACTTGCGTGCATAAAGACTCGATGAACCAACCTGTCTGAAACAAAGACTCTTGGGCATTCAACACGGTCAAAAGAACATAAAAGGTTAAGAAATCAAAGAGTGAGCTGATGGGGCCAATCACCAGCATGAAATTACGAATGAAATCAAGGTCTAGCACCCGGGGCTGAGAAAGCTCTTGGGTATCCACTTGATCCATTGGGATGGGGATTTCCGAAACGTCATAGAGAATGTTGTTGAGCAATATTTGTGTGGGCAGCATCGGCAGGAAGGGTAGAAACAAAGCAGCGCCTGCCATGCTGAACATGTTGCCAAAGTTGGAGCTGGTTCCCATCATGATGTATTTCATGATGTTGCCGAATGTGCGCCGCCCCTCCACAACACCCGCGTGCAGCACATGTAAATCTTGCTTGAGCAAAATCATGTCGGCTGCTGCCTTGGCCACATCGACCGCAGTGTCCACCGATAAGCCTACATCTGCTGCATGCAGTGATGGTGCATCGTTGATGCCATCGCCCATATAGCCCACCACATGGCCATTGGCTTTGAGGGCCAAGATCACGCGTTCTTTTTGTGTAGGGTTGACTCGGCAAAATAAATTTGCTGTTTGGACTCGGCGCTGTAGCGCCAAAGCGTCCAATTGCGCAATCTCTTTGCCGGTCAATACGCCCTCGACGGCAACGCCGAGTTGTTGACAAATATGGCGTGTCACCAAGTCACTATCCCCTGTGACGATCTTGATGGCGACGCCTAGTTTTTGAAGCTCTGCCAGTGCCGTTGCCGCACTTTCTTTGGGCGGATCTAGGAAAGCGGCAAATCCTGCCAAAACTAGATTTGACTCATCGTTGACGACGGCAACCGTGTGATCTCGTGGCACTTCACGCCATGCCACTCCGAGTACGCGAAGGCCATCTGCTTCTAGGGCGCGGTATTGGGCGACAGCCTCTTGTCGTTTGTGCTCGCTGAGCGGTTCAAGGGTATCGCCCGTGGTTTGAATGTTTGAGCACAAGCGCAGCATGTCTTCAGCTGCGCCTTTGGCAACCAGCCAGCGCTTGGTGCCATCGTCCACCAAGACCGATACACACCGACGTTCAAAGTCAAAAGGAATTTCATCGATTTTTTTCCAATCACCAAGCGCCAGTGTTTGGTGTTGAAGAATGGCTTCATCGAGAGGGCTCTTTAACCCTGTTTCAAAAAAACTGTTGAGGTACGTCAATTCAAAAACATGCGCACTGCATTGCCCCGATAGATCGACATGGCGTTCGAGTCGAATCTGGGCCTCGGTCAAGGTGCCTGTTTTGTCGGTGCACAAGACATCCATTGATCCGAGGTCTTGGATGGCTGATTGGCGTTTCACAATCATGCGCTGCTTGGACAAACGTATAGCACCGCGCGCCAAAGTGACCGACACCACCATCGGCAGTAACTCGGGTGTGAGGCCTACGGCCAAAGCCACCGCAAACAAAAAAGATTCCAACCAAGGTTTATGAAACCAGGCGTTGACCAACAGGACGAACAAGACCATGCCCATGGTCAAGCTCATGATGAGCAAGCCAAAGCGTCGCGTGCCTATTTCAAAAGAGGTCGCCTGCGTTGGTTTGTCTAAGTGGTCTGCAATGTCGCCAATGGCGGTGTTTGTACCGGTCTTGACGACTTGCACACGTGCGCTGCCGCCGACAACAGATGTGCCCATGAAGACTGCGTTTGTTGCCTCTTGCAGATCTGTGGCGGAGTCGGGCAATGTTGCCGGGTGTTTTTCGACCGGATAAGCCTCGCCTGTGAGCAAGGATTGATTGACAAAAAAATCACGCGCTTCCAATACCAAGGCATCGGCGGGGATGAGATCACCAGCACGCAAGATGCAAATGTCACCGGGCACGACCTCTTGCATGGGGATGATGTCAGTTTTTCCATCCCGCCATACCGTGGTGCGCAGGGACACGGATTGCCTGAGCTGTTCCGCGGCTGCGTTGGCGCGAAACTCCTGCACAAAATCCAAGGTGACGCTCATCAACACGATGCCGCTGATGATGGCAAAGTTTGCCAATTCGCCGGTGAGTGCCGACACCGTGCTTGCCAGCAAAAGCACGATCACCAAGGGGTTTTGAAAGCGCGATACAAACTGCCTTAGCAACGAATGCTTGTGCGCTGTGTGGAACGTGTTTTGACCGCATTCCGTCAAACGTCTCGCAGCTTCTTGGCTAGATAGACCTTGTAAAGCCGTCGCAGAGCAAGGGGGTGTTGTCGAACATGTCCACCAAACTTCATCAAAATGCGGAGACGTTTGGGTGGACATGAGGTTTTACACCTGTGCTGCTAGGAACTTAAACATTCTATGGGTATTGCTAGTTTCCAACTCGTTGACATTCGTCTCACGGGTGAGTCGGGCGTTACTTCGCAGGCAACATGTGTTGCGCAAAAAACGCCTTGAGTTCATCGCGTGCATCGATTGGGAAAACACCTGACACGTACTGATCTGGGCGCACGATGACGATGGCGCCGCCTCGGTGAATGTCGCGATCACGGAAGATGTCGCGGCCGTGGCCTGATGCAAAGATTTGGTTCACATCGATCAGACCAAACGGTGTCTTGGTGGGCTTGAATGCTTCTGGCACATCACCTGGTTCCACCTCGGTGTAGTCTTGTTGGTAGATCACCTTGGTGTCAAAGATGGCATCGGTGTCCGCATGGCGTGAGGTGTAGGTCACGCGGGGAGATGTCGCATCGTGTTGCCACCATTGGGCGAAGTCTGCGGTCAAGGTGCCCGAAGTCGCAGGTGCTGCTTGGTCTGCGAATACATACACACGCCAGCGACCATCGGCCTCATGCAAGTGGCCAAGGTGGCGCCAACGGTTGTCAGCGCGACGCATGACTTCAGTGGATTTGAAGCGTTTGCCAATCGGAAAACCCGCAGCCAAATGTTGGTGCTCAGCACCTGCAACGATTTGGTTCTTGGGGTACTGGGTCATGAAGCCCATGGGGAACTCGATGGTTTTCTCGTACCAGCGAGCCAAGTCTTGTGGGTCATCCCATTCGTCGACAGGGCGCGCCATGAGGGTGGACCACTCTTTGTCGAAGTTGATGAGGTCTTGCGCAATCACGCGACGCTCGGACGAGTAGGTGTCGAGCAGCGTGGCCGGTGCGCGGCCTTCCAGCACCGCCGCCAATTTCCAAGAGAGGTTCCAACCGTCTTGAATCGACACGTTCATGCCTTGGCCCGCTTTGGCCGAGTGTGTGTGGCAGGCATCGCCCATGATGAAGGCGCGCGGGTGTTGTTGACCGACGCGGTTAGCAGCCACGTTGTCAAAACCGGTGGTGACGCGGTGTGCCACTTCGTAGACCGACCACCATGCAATGCTCTTTACGTCCAGCGTGTAGGGATGCAGGATGGCGTTGGCGCGACGGATGATTTCGTCCAAGCTGGTCTTGCGGATTTCACCGGCATCGTTCTCGTCGATGTTGCCGAGGTCAACATACAAACGTGAGAGGTAGCCGCCTTCGCGCGGGATCAACAAAATATTGCCTGCGTTGTGCGACTGAATCGAGCACTTGACTTGAAAGTCAGGAAAGTCGGTGTTGCATAGCACGTCGATCACGCCCCACGCGTGTAACGAGGCATCGCCTTCGAGTTTGTGACCCAGTGCGGTGCGTACGTTGCTACGTGCACCATCACCACCGACCAAGTATTTCGCACGCACCGTGCGCACTTCGCCTTGGCGTGGACCTGCTACGTATTGAATGCGTGCCGCCACGGGGTACTCTTGGGTATCGTCAATCTCAAGGCCCAAAAATTCAACGCCGTAGTCGGGCGTGATGCGGCTTGGCGACTGTTCGGCGCAACCCAAGAAGTAGTCCAGCACACGCGATTGGTTCACATAGATGTGCGGAAATTCGCTAGCACCATGCGCGTCATCAGGCACGCGAGAGACGCGCACGATGTTTTCTGGGTGCTTTTCGTCGGGTTTCCAAAAACACATCTCGACGTTGCGATAGGCCTCGTCCACGATGGCGTTGGCAAAGCCAAAGGCTTGGAAAGTTTCGACCGAGCGCGCTTGAATGCCGTCGGCTTGCCCTTGCGTGAGGCGGCCATCGCGTTTTTCAATGGCACGCACGCTGATGCTAGGGAAGTGCGCAAGTTGCGCCGCCACCGTCACGGCTGCGGGGCCTGTGCCCACGATGAGCACATCCATCATGTCTGGAATTTCGGTGGGGCGGTTGAGGCCATGGCCAGCTGCGGGTTTGATGCGTGGGTTTTCTGAAACGTAACCGCGGTGGTGGAACTGCATGAGGTGTCTCCTGTGTGTGTGGTTTGCTTTTTAGAATGTCTCTATAATTGAGACTGTCTATCAAATATAGAGATAGTCTAACCGAGGCATCCAAAACAATGCAAGCAAAAAAAACAACTTCGCCAGACCTCAAAGCAGACGGGGGTTCTCAAACCTTGGCCAGAGGCTTGGCGGCGCTAGAGATCATTGGCGGCGCGGCTGAGCCCATCAGTGTGGCGGCGTTGTCTCAGCAGTTGGGCATTCACCGTTCCATGGCGTATCGCTTGGTCAAAACGTTGGAGCAGTCTGGCTTTGTGGAACGCGCGGCCGCTGGTGGACTGATGCTCGGGGCCAAGATGGCCACCCTCGCCCGAGGCGTGGCCAAAGATTTGCGCTCGGCGGCAGCACCTGAGCTGGCGGCGATTGCTGAGGCGCTGCAAATGACGGCGTTCTTGGTGACGTACGACGGTGAGTTTGCAGTCACCTTGAGCAGTGCCGAACCTAAAAACTTAGAGACCACGCTGGGCAAAAAACCGGGCAGCCGACACGCCATCGGGCAGGGCGCGCCGGGCAAGGTGATTCAGTCCTTGTTGAAACCAAAGAAGTTTCCGCCGCAGCCGTTTGAGGTGAGCGAAAACGAAGTGATCCAAGGCATTGCCTCGATTGCCGTCCCGCTGCATCTGGGCAGTGGTCAGCCTGCGGCCATGGCCGTGCTTTATTTACCGCACGCGGTGAACGAGAAGAAAGTTGCCAAGGTGTTGGCGGCGGCGGCGAGTCGCATCACCGCGGTGATGGGCTGAGTCAATCGCTGATTTCTTCTGGGGCATCCAGGTGTTGCAGCAGTGTGTCGAGTGCGTCGTACACCTGTTGCAATTGCTTGACGCCCACTTGTTTTTCTAGGTCTAAGTATTCGCGCTCAATGATGGGTGCCATGCTTTTGCCCAGCTTTTTGGTGGCGGCTGTGACGGTCACTTTCACGCGCCGTTGGTCGTGCTCCATGCGTTCACGCTGAATCCAACCTGCTTCTTCCATGCGCATCAACACGCCTGCAATGCTGGGGCTGGAAATCAGGCAGCGCTCGCACAATTGGCGCGGCTCCAAACCATCTTCATCCAGCAACACGCGCAGGATGCGCCACTGTTGTTCGGTCACGCCATGCTGGTTGAGCACGGGGCGAAAACGACTCATCAAGGCTTCCCTGGATTGGAGGAGGAGGTGGGGCAAGTTCTTATGCCGAAGCGGGCTTTTCATGGGTTTAATGCATCAATCAAGACTCGAACTGTAACGAACTTCAAGACAGTTTTGTGGGTGACGGCTCAGTGGGTCTAGGGATAACACCGATAGAAGGTGATCAAAAACAGATTGACTCACTAACAAGTGAGTGTTCTAATTACGAACATGTTAGCGAAATATTGAAACCAGAAAGTTGACCATGCGGAACTTTTCTCATAGGCCCACAGGGGGCACTGTTTATGGCACGTTGCTGAACCACCGCGAGGCCTTGGCGGCTTTGGGTGATCAGGTCAATGTGGCGCCTTACAAAGCGCCGCCTAAGGCGCCGATTTTGTACATCAAGCCACGCAACACCTGGGCGCAAAGCGGTGACGCCGTGGTGGTGCCCGCCGATGCGCCAGAGCTGCAAATGGGCGCGACTTTGGGCGTGGTCATTGGTAGCACGGCATGCAAGGTGAGCGCAGCCGATGCGTTGAACTATGTGGCCGGCTATGTGGTGATGAACGACATCAGCGTGCCGCATGACTCGTTTTACCGCCCCTCCATGCGTTTCAAATGCCGCGATGGTTTCTGCCCGATGGGTGCATTCGTGTCACGCGAAAACGTGGCCAACCCAGACGCGCTGGCTGTGACGGTGGCGATTGACGGCCAGGTGGTGCAGCAAACTGACACAGCAGGTCGTGTGCGAAACATTGCCCAGTTGTTGGCCGATGTCACCGAGTTCATGACCTTGCATCCGGGCGACGTGCTCAGCATTGGCATTTCTGCCAACAGCCCACTCGCACACGCCGGACAGCGCGTGACCATCACCATCGCGGGTGTGGGGAAATTGGAAAATACATTGGTTTCGGAGGAGTTGGTATGAAGCGCGTAAACATGAAGCGAGCTAGGGTCGCTTACGGTGGCGCGATTCACGACGCCTACGAGCACCCCGCAGGTGTGAAGCTGGCCGATGGCCGCGTGGTGGCCGAAGAGGCTGTGGTGTGGTTGCCCCCGTTTGAAGTGGGCACCATCATCGCCTTGGGTTTGAACTATGCCGACCACGTGAAAGAACTCTCCAAAGAGTTGACGGTCACGGCCAAAGATGAGCCTTTGGCTTTTCTCAAAGGCCCTGGCTCGTTGATTGGCCATCGTGCGCAAACCCGTCGCCCGAACGGTGTGGCCTTCATGCACTACGAGTGCGAGTTGGCGGTGGTCATTGGCAAAACAGCGAAAAACGTCAAACGCGAAGACGCGATGCAACACGTGGCGGGCTACACCGTGGCCAACGACTACGCCATTCGCGACTACTTAGAAAACTACTACCGCCCCAACTTGCGCGTGAAAAACCGCGATGGTGGTACGGTGCTGGGGCCGTGGTTGGTAGACGCCGCCGATGTGGCCGACCCGCACGCGTTGTCATTGCGCACCTTGGTCAACGGGGTTGTCACGCAACAAGGCAACACGCGTGATTTGATTTCAGATATTCCTGCGCTGATTGAATATCTGAGCGGATTCATGACGCTCAATCCCGGTGACGTGATCTTGACCGGAACGCCCGATGGCGTGGTCAATGTCAACGTGGGCGATGAGATCGTCACCGAGATCGACGGCATTGGTCGATTGGTCAACACCATCGTGGACGATGCCACGTTTGGTCGTTAAAAAATTTTCAATAGTTAGATGTAGGAGAACCTATGCGTATCGAACACTTGATCAACGGTAAAGCCGTCGGCGCGAAACAATATTTCGAAACAGTCAACCCCGCCACGCAAGAGGTGTTGGCTGAAGTTGCGAGTGGCACCGTCACTGAAGTCAATGCGGCGGTGCAAGCAGCGAAAGACGCCTTCCCAGCATGGGCGGGTCGCCCTGCCACCGAGCGCGCCAAGATCATGCGCAACCTCGGCGATTTGATTGCCAAACACGTGCCCGAAATTGCGCAAACAGAAACCAAGGACACCGGCCAATCCATCAGCCAAACCGGCAAGCAATTGGTGCCCCGTGCCGCCGATAATTTTTATTACTTCGCCGAAATGTGCACACGTGTGGATGGCCACACCTACCCAACCCCCACACACCTGAACTACACCTTGTTCCACCCCGTGGGTGTGTGTGCATTGATCTCGCCTTGGAACGTGCCGTTCATGACGGCCACGTGGAAGGTCGCGCCTTGCTTGGCATTTGGCAACACCGCCGTGTTGAAGATGAGCGAACTCAGCCCTTTGACGGCTGCACGTTTGGGCGAGTTGGCCTTAGAGGCGGGCGTGCCTGCGGGCGTGCTCAACTTGGTTCACGGCTACGGTCAAGACACGGGTGAGCCTTTGGTGGCGCACAACGATGTGCGTGCCATTTCTTTCACAGGCTCCACCGTCACAGGCAACCGCATTGTCAAAACTGCGGGCTTGAAAAAGTTCAGCATGGAACTCGGCGGTAAGAGCCCGTTTGTGATTTTTGAAGACGCAGACCTTGACCGCGCTTTGGATGCGGCCATCTTCATGATCTTCAGCAACAACGGCGAGCGTTGCACAGCGGGCAGCCGCATCTTGGTGCAAAAGAGCATTTATGCCGACTTCGCAGCCAAGTTTGCCGAGCGCGCCAAACGCATCGTGGTGGGTGACCCCTTGGACGACAAAACCATCATCGGCCCCATGATCAGCCAAGGCCATTTGGCCAAAGTGCGCAGCTACATCGAGTTGGGTACGAAAGAGGGTGCGTCGATGTTGTGCGGTGGTTTGGATGCCCCCGATTTGCCTGCGCATTTGCAAAAAGGCAACTTCGTGCGTCCCACGGTTTTTGCCGACGTGGACAACCGCATGCGCATTGCGCAAGAAGAAATCTTTGGCCCCGTGGCGTGCTTGATTCCCTTCACCGACGAAGCCGATGCCATTCGCCAAGCCAACGACATTGAATACGGTTTGTCCAGCTATGTGTGGACCGAGAACATCGGCAAAGCCCACCGCGTGGCCGCTGCCATTGAAGCGGGTATGTGTTTTGTGAACAGCCAAAACGTGCGCGACTTGCGTCAACCCTTTGGTGGCACCAAGGCCAGCGGCACAGGCCGCGAAGGCGGCACTTGGAGTTACGAAGTGTTTTGCGAACCCAAGAACGTGGCCGTGTCGATGGGCAGCCACCACATTCCACACTGGGGAGTTTGACCATGGGACAACTCGCGCTCGCCGCCAAAATCACCCACGTGCCCAGCATGTACCTGAGCGAGATTCCAGGTCCGCGTTTTGGTACGCGCCAAAGCGCCATCGACGGCCACAAGGAAATCAGCCGTCGCTGCCGCGAACTGGGCGTGGACACGCTGGTGGTGTTTGACACGCACTGGTTGGTCAATGCCAACTATCACATCAACTGCGCGCCACACTTCAAGGGCAACTACACCAGCAACGAGTTGCCGCACTTCATCAACCACATGGCGTTTGAGTCGCCCGGCAACCCCGAGCTGGGGCACCTGCTGGCCAAAGTGGCCAACGAGCACGGTGTAGAAACACTGGCGCACGACAACACCACACTCGACCCCGAATACGGCACGCTTGTGCCCCTGCGCTACATGAACGAGGACCAACACTTCAAAGTGGTGTCGGTCTCGGCGCTGTGCATGGTGCATTACTTGAACGACAGCGCTCGTCTGGGTTGGGCCATGCGTGAAGCAGTGGAAAAACACTACGACGGTAAGGTGGCGTTTTTGGCCAGCGGTTCACTCAGCCACCGCTTTGCACAAAACGGTCAAGCCCCTGAGTTTGCGCACAAGATTTGGAGCCCCTTCTTGGAGCAGCTCGACAAACAAGTGCTGCACATGTGGCACAACCGCGAGTGGCAATCGTTCTGCGAAATGCTGCCCGAGTACGCCAGCAAAGGCCACGGCGAAGGCTTCATGCACGACACGGCCATGCTGATGGGCGCGCTGGGCTGGACCGGCTATGACGGCGGCGTGGATATCGTGACGCCGTACTTTGGTGCGAGTGGCACAGGTCAACTCAATGCGATTTTTGAGGTGACACCGCAAGACGACACACACGTGCCGAAAGCGGTGGCCAGCAGCGCCGATGGCTACACCGCCATCAGCACACGTTTGTGAAATTTGTGAGCACGCCATGCCCCATCTTGTGATTCTTTACACGGGCCAACTCGACGCCGAAGTGAACATGACCACCTTGTGCCGCCAAATGGCCGATGCCATGCTGACGGTGAAAGACGAAACCGACAAGCAAGTGTTCCCCACCGGCGGCACGCGTGTGTTCGCTTACCCTGCGCCGCACTACGCGGTGGCCGATGGCGGCGCCGCAGGCCAAGCCGCTGCGCAGTTTGATGCCAACCCCAACGGCGGCTCGGGCGACTACGCCTTTGTGTACCTCAATGTGCGCATGGGCAAAGGCCGCACTGAAGCCACGCAGCAACGCGCGGGGCAAACCTTGGTGGAGGTGGCCAAGGCTTTTTTTGCGCCCATCATGGCCAAACGCCACATCGGTATCACCTTGCAAATTGATGTTGGCCCCGAAGTGTTTGATGTCAAGCACAGCAACATCCATCCCTTGTTTCAAAAAATCTGAGCCATGTCTGTATTCACCGAAGCCCAAATCCAAGCACTGGCGCAAGAGCTGCACCAGTCTGAAAAATCACGTGTGCAAATTGAGCACTTCTCCAAGCGATTTCCCGGCATGACGATCGAAGATGGCTACCGCATCAACCGCGCGTGGATGCAGTTGCAATATGCCGAAGGCCATCAAGTCATCGGCCACAAAATTGGTTTGACCAGCCGTGCCATGCAGCAAGCCAGCCAGATTGATGAGCCCGATTACGGCACCTTGCTCGACTACATGCGCTACGAATGCACACCGGGCCAGGTGCTGGATATTCCGATGCACAACTTCATCGCGCCCCGTGTGGAAGTGGAGTTGGCGTTCATCTTGAAGAAAGATTTGCGCGGCCCCAACGTGACCGTCGAGCAAGTGTTGGATGCCACCGAGTACGTGACGCCTGCGATTGAAATCATCGACTCACGCATCGAGCAGTTTGACCGTCACACCAAAGTGATGCGCAAAGTGTTTGACACCATCAGCGACAACGCCGCCAACGCGGGCATCGTGTTGGGGGCCAAGCGCGTGGACCCACACACCGCCAACTTGCCTTGGTGCGGCGCGATTTTGCGTTTGAACACCGTGGTGGAAGAAACCGGTTTGGCCGCAGGCGTGCAAGGCCACCCCGCGGTGGGCATTGCATGGTTGGCCAACAAACTGGCCCCATGGGACGAGTATTTGAAAGCCGGCGAAATCGTGTTGGCCGGCTCCTTCACCAAGCCTGTGCCTGCCAAGGCTGGCGATGTGTTCGATGCCGATTACGGCGACTTGGGTCAACTGCAATTCCGTTTTGTGTAAGGCGATACACCATGCAAATCACGAAAAATAAATTCCGCGATGCCCTCAAAGCAGGGCAAAGCCAAATCGGTTTGTGGGTCGGCTTGGCCGATGCCAATGTGGCCGAAGCCTTGGCCGGTTGCGGCTTCGATTGGTTGCTGCTCGACGGCGAGCATGCACCCAACGATGTGCGCACCGTGCTCGACCAACTGCGTGCGGTGGCGCCTTACCCGGTGCACCCCATCGTGCGCCCAGTGCAGGGCGAGGTCGCGTTGATCAAACAGTATTTGGATGTGGGCGCACAAACCTTGTTGGTGCCCATGATTGACACGCCTGAACAAGCGGCGCTGATGGTCAAAGCCATGCGCTACCCACCGCACGGCATTCGCGGCGTGGGTGCTGCGTTGGCGCGTGCCTCGCGTTGGAACCAAGTGACGGATTATTTGAAGCAAGCCGACGACGAAATGTGTTTGTTGGTGCAAGCCGAAACCACGTTGGCTGTTCAAAACCTCCAAGCCATTGCCTCGGTCGACGGTGTGGATGGTGTGTTCTTTGGCCCCGCCGATTTGTCGGCCTCAATGGGCTATCGCGGGCAGCCTGCACACCCCGAAGTGGTGAAAACCATCTTGGAAGGCCTTGCCACCGTGCGCGCCGCAGGCAAGGCCGCTGGCATTTTGATGGCCGACCAAAAGATGGCGCAGATGTACCTCGAAGCCGGTGCGCAATTTGTGGCCGTGGGTGTGGACACCACCTTGCTCGTTCGCACCGCCACAGAGTTGGCTGCCGCCTTCAAAGGCCCACGCGCAGCCGTGGCCGACAACTCGCCCAAAGTTTATTGAAACGAATTTTCGAACCATGCGTACGCTCACCCTCAAAGACACAGGCTTGCTCAAATCACAGTGCTACATCAATGGCGCGTGGGTCGATGCGGCTGATGGCAGCACGATTGCTGTCTTGAACCCAGCCACTGGCTCGCACATCGGGTCTGTGCCCAACGCGGGCAAGGACTTGACCCAACAAGCCATCGACGGCGCGGCCCAAGCGCAAGCCGAATGGAAAGTACGCACCGCCGAAGACCGCGCGCGCATCTTGCGCCGCTGGTACGAGCTGATGCTGACTCACCAAGATGACCTCGCGCTCATCATGACTTACGAGCAAGGCAAGCCCTTGGCCGAAGCCAAGGGTGAGATCACCTATGCCGCGTCTTACATTGAATGGTTTGCCGAAGAAGCCCGTCGCGTGTATGGCGAGATGGTGCCTTCGCCTTGGCAAGACAAACGCATCTTGGTCACGCACGAGCCCGTGGGTGTGTGCGCGGCCATCACGCCGTGGAACTTTCCGTCGGCCATGATCACGCGCAAAGTTGCGCCTGCGTTGGCGGCGGGTTGCGCCATCATCGTCAAGCCAGCAGAGCAAACACCGCTGTCTGCGTTGGCGATGGCTGAGTTGGGTCAACGTGCCGGTATTCCTGCGGGCGTGTTCAGCGTCATCACGGGTGATGCACGTGCGATTGGTGGTGTGCTCACCGCCAGCCCTGTGGTGCGCAAACTCACGTTCACGGGCTCTACCGAAGTAGGCCGTATTTTGGCCACGCAATGCGCGCCCACGCTCAAGAAGATGTCGTTGGAGTTGGGCGGCAACGCCCCCTTCATCGTGTTTGACGATGCCGATTTGGACGAAGCCGTGCAAGGCGCCTTGGCTTCGAAATACCGCAACACAGGCCAAACCTGTGTGTGCGCCAACCGCTTGCTGGTGCAAGCTGGTGTGTACGACGCCTTCGCCGCCAAGCTGGCTGCAGCCGTGACCGCGCTGAAGGTGAGCCACGGTTTGGAAGAGGGCGCAGCCCAAGGCCCGTTGATCGACACCGATGCCCTCGCCAAGGTCGAAGACTTGGTGGGCGACGCCGTGAAGCACGGCGCACGCGTGTTGGCCGGTGGCAAACGCCACACCTTGGGCGGTACGTTTTACGAGCCCACCATCTTGGGCGATGTGACCCCCGCCATGCGCATTGCCAGCGAAGAAGTGTTTGGCCCTGTGGCGCCTCTCTTCAAGTTTGCAACCGAAGCCGAGGCGATTGCCTTGGCCAACAACACCGAGTTCGGTTTGGCTGCTTACTTCTATGCCAACGACATGTCGCGCGTGTGGCGTGTGGCCGAAGCCATTCAAGCGGGCATGGTGGGTGTGAACACCGGCATCATCTCGACCGCGGTGGCACCGTTTGGTGGCGTCAAACAGTCGGGCATGGGGCGCGAGGGTTCGCACCAGGGCATCGAAGACTACATGGACACCAAATACATCTGCATGGGCGGTATCAACGCATGAAGCATTTTGAAAAAACGTACCCACGCCCCGAACGGTTCAGCGAAACCGAGTGGGCGGCTCGCGTGCAGTTGGCTGCGGCCTATCGCATTGCCGATCACTTGGGTTGGACCGAGCTGATCTACAACCACATTTCTTTGCGTGTGCCGGGCGAAGAAGGGCACTTCCTCATCAACCCGTTTGGCTTGCACTACTCAGAAGTGTGTGCATCCAATTTGGTGAAGGTGGATGTGCGCGGCAACATCATTGGCCATTCGGATTGGCCGATCAACCCAGCGGGCTTCACGTTTCATGGCGCGATCCACGAGCGCATGCCCGAAGCGCATTGCGTGATGCACGTGCACACCACGGCGACGCAAGCGGTGTGTTGTTTGAAAGATGGTTTGTCCTTCACCAACTTCTATGCCGCGCAGCTGTACGGAAAAATTGCGTATCACGACTTTGAAGGCATCACTGTGCACCTCGACGAAGGCGGGCGCATTTTGGACAGCTCAAAAGGCATGCCGGTGCTCTTGCTGCGCAGCCACGGCCCAGTGACGATTGGTTTTAATTTGGCCAATGCGTTTTCTCTGATGTGGCTGGTCAACCGCGCGTGTGAAGTGCAGTTGGCCTCGCAATCGATGGGGCAGACCTTGCCCATTCCCGTGCCCGTGCTTGAAAACTGTGTGCGCGATTCTTTGAACTTTGATCCTAAATTTGGCGGTGGGCAAGATGCCTTTGATGCGCTTCAGCGCATCGTCGATCGCATCGACCCGAGTTACCGTGGTTGAGGAGGACTTTTGCATAACTCCCAATAAGACATGCAAAATACAAATACCTGATAGATCGTAAATTCATGGATCTATGGTCGACCCCTAGCCAAAATAGGGGGCTCAAAATAAAAAATGATTGAGGAGTACGTATGAGTGAAACAAAAACGCCAAGCTCTGGCGTAGATCGTGTGTTGGAGCGTTTGTGCGATGCCAGCGCCACCATTGGTGGTTTGGTGTTGGTCGCCATTGCTTCTGTCACGGTGGTGAGCGTGATCGGGCGAGCTTTCTTCTCGCACCCCATCTTGGGTGACGTGGAGTTGGTGCAGTTGGGCTGTGCGGTGGTGGTGGCGT
>Ga0228700_1000158_pt1 | contig 68227 bp, 67 predicted proteins | sample McNCre317_Aug_MG_FD_178019 | JGI IMG/M metagenome (GOLD analysis project Ga0228700, IMG submission 178019) | Freshwater microbial communities from McNutts Creek, Athens, Georgia, United States - 3-17_Aug_MG | ecosystem: Environmental > Aquatic > Freshwater > Creek | place: USA: Georgia...
AGGTTTTCAATACGGTTTCACCTTCGATGAAATCGTGAACGAAGACGACACCACCATCAACAAAAACGGCGTGTCTTTGTTGGTCGACGCGATGAGCTACCAATACTTGGTGGGCGCTGAGATTGACTACAAAGAAGACTTGCAAGGCGCCCAGTTCGTGATCAAGAACCCGAACGCCACATCCACTTGCGGCTGCGGTTCGTCGTTCTCTGCCTGATCAGGCTTTAAAAATCCCACCCAGTATGCGGGCGCCTTGTGCGCCCGTTACTTTTGGCAGGTTGCCAGGCAGGCCCAGCACGGTTTGACGGGCCAGCCACGCAAAGGCGGCGGCTTCGACTTGCAACGGCGGCATGCCACGCTCGGCAGATGACCGCACACGCACGTGGGGCAGACGCGCCTGCAGGCGTTGCATGAGCCAGCCATTCAACGCGCCGCCACCACACACGATGAGCTCAGAGGCATCTGCCGCATGGCGCAGCACATCGTTCACGCAGGCACGTGCTGTGAACTCGGTGAGGGTGGCTTGCACATCGGCCGCATGGGCATTGGCAAACCCGCTGAGCTGGTGTGCCAGCCACGTGGGGTGAAACCAATCGCGCCCTGTGCTTTTTGGGGGGGCTTGGTGCAGATAAGGCTCGGCCAACATGGCTTGCAGCAAGGGCTCTATCACGGTGCCGCTGGCACCCCATGCGCCGTCATTGTCAAAGGCATAGCCTGTGTGTGCTTGGCACCAGTGGTCGAGCAAGGCGTTGCCTGGGCCGCAGTCAAATCCCAACACGTTGCCGTCGGCGTGCAGCACGCTGAGGTTGGCAATGCCGCCAATGTTCAACACACCCACGGTGTGGTGGGCTTGGCCAAAGATGCCTTGGTGAAACACGGGCACGAGTGGCGCACCTTGACCTGCGGCGGCCACATCACGGCTGCGGAAGTCCGCCACCACATCAATGCCTGTGAGCTCTGCCAGCAAAGCCGGGTTGTTGAGCTGCAAGGTGTAGCCTGTGCCATCAAACGCGCCGGGTTGGTGTCGCACGGTTTGACCGTGTGCGCCGATCGCGCGCACCTTGCGAGCGGAGGTGTGTGTGTCCGCCAGCAACGCTTGCACAGCCTGCGCATACACGCGCACGAGGCCGTTAGCTGCCAAGGCGGCACGGTGCAGTTCGTTGTCAGAGGGGGTGTTGAGCGCGAGCAGTTCTTGCTTGAGCGCTGGCGCAAAGGGCAGGGCGTGGTGTGCCACAACGCGGGGTTGCGCGCCACTGAAATCAGCCAAAACACCATCCACACCGTCGAGCGAGGTGCCCGACATCAAGCCGATGAAAAGCGTCGGTGAGGTGGTCGAGGCACTCATTTATTCGGCGCTGCTGACTTGGCCGCTGGCTGCTGCAGCCAAGTCCACCTTGGCGATGGCCGCTTGGCGTTTGAATGGTTCGCGTGCTGCGGCCGATACGCTCACAGCCACGCTTTGGCGCGCCATGGTGAGCGGGTCTTTGTGTTGGCCGTTGACGCGGAATTCAAAGTGCAAATGCGGGCCTGTGGCCCAGCCTGTGGATCCGACGAGGCCCACGGTTTGGCCTTGCATGACGGATTGGCCTCGTTTGACGTTGATGCGGCTGAGATGGGCGTAAACGGTGGTTTGACCACTGGCATGTTTGACCATCACCACATTTCCAAAGCCGCCTTGTACGCCCGCCACATCCACAATGCCTTGACCGACGCTGCGCACAGGGGTGCCTGTGGGGGCCGCATAGTCCACCCCCAAGTGCGCGCGCCATGTTTGCAAAATGGGGTGAAAGCGCATTTTGAACCCACTGGTCACGCGCGAAAAAGCCAGTGGCGATGCCAGGTAAGCGCGACGCAAGCTCACGCCATCGGCGTTGTAGTAGCCGCCTTCTTTGGCGTTGGCTTCTTTGAACCAAAACGCTTGGTGTGTTTTGCCGTTGTTGACAAACTCTGCAGAAATGACGCGCCCCGTGCGCAGCACTTCGCCATCGGCTTCGAGCGATTCATAGACCACGGCAAAGCGGTCACCCTTGCGCAACGCGCGGTGAAAGTCAATGTCGCCTGCAAAGATGTCGGCCAGCTGGCTGGCCACGCTGTCGGGGATGTTGGCGTCATCTGTGGCCGCAAATAACGAGCTTTGAATCGTGCCATTGCCCATTCGGGTGCCCACGTTCAAGCGGGCTGTTTCTTCGCGCTCTGTGAAGCCCTGAGGGGTGCGCTCCATCACCCAGCGGGTGAAGTTGTCGCCATCGTCCTTGGCCCAACGCGCAGTCAATCGCGTCAGTTGGTGTTCTGCATTGCCTTCTACGCTCACCATGCGGCCTGCGCGACCGATGAGTTGTTGGCGTGCTGTTTGTGTGCTGCGCAGGTAAGCGGCGGCTTCTGGATCGCTCAGGCCAAGGCGCGAGAGCAGGCTGTCGGCAGAATCGCTAGAGCGGGTGATGTCTGAGCGAAAGAGTTGCAGGGGTTTGTCGGTCCACACATTGGCGCGCGACAAGGTGTTGACGCTTTCCACCACTTGACTCAATGGGCGTTTGGATGCCCCGTCATCCATATGGGCCACAGCGAATGCGCCGCCACCCAAAACGGATAGCGTGATGGCCACAAAGGCCAAGACTTGGCGGTGCTGTGTGTGAAGGCTGTTTTGCAGGCGCGTGGCCCACATCGAAAACATCTGCTGCAAGGGTTTTCTCCGGCAGTTGGTAAAAGGCGAGGCCAAGCCCAGGGCCTTCAAGTTTGGGCCTCTAAAATCAGGCGCAAACACCAAACCGTTGAGTATACCTTGGACGGCAAAAAATCCTTATGAATCAAGCATCTTTACAAACTCACCCCGTCACCGATCGCGTACTCGAAGCCTTGGCCGTCACCAAGCGCGGCTGCGAGGAACTGATTCCTGAAGACGCTTGGGTGAAAAAGCTCGCGCGCTCTGAAGCCACGGGCCAACCCTTGCGCATCAAATTGGGTTTGGATCCCACGGCGCCCGACATTCACATTGGCCACACCGTGGTGCTCAACAAGATGCGTCAGTTGCAAGACTTGGGTCATCAAGTCATCTTTTTGATTGGTGACTTCACCAGTTTGATTGGTGACCCATCAGGCCGCAACAGCACGCGCCCACCGCTCACCCCTGAGCAAATCAAGGTGAACGCCGAGACGTATTACAAGCAAGCCTCGTTGGTGCTTGACCCCGCCAAAACCGAAATTCGCTACAACAGCGAGTGGTGCATCCCACTGGGCTCCATGGGCATGATTCAGCTCGCGTCCAAATACACCGTGGCACGCATGATGGAGCGCAACGACTTTCATGACCGTTTCCATGCCAACACGCCCATCAGCGTGCACGAGTTTTTGTACCCGCTCATGCAGGGCTATGACTCGGTGGCTTTGAAATCGGATTTGGAGTTGGGTGGGACTGACCAAAAATTCAACTTGCTGATGGGCCGTCATTTGCAGGCTGAATACGGCCAAGACGCGCAATGCATCTTGACCATGCCTTTGCTCGAAGGTTTGGATGGCGTTGAAAAAATGTCCAAGTCCAAGAACAACTACATCGGCATCAGCGAAGAGCCCAACACCATGTTCGCCAAAGTGTTGTCGATCTCTGACGTGCTGATGTGGCGCTGGTACACCTTGCTGTCGTTCAAGTCGATGGCCGACATCGACGCCTTGAAAAAAGAAATCGAAGGCGGTCGCAACCCCAAAGACGCCAAGGTGGCTTTGGCCAAAGAAATCACGGCGCGTTTCCATGGCGCAGCAGCAGCGGATGCCGCTGAGCAAGACTTCATCAACCGCAGCAAAGGCGGTGTGCCTGATGAAATTCCAGAGGTGTCGCTCAGTGGGGCTCCCATGGGCATTGGCGCCTTGCTCAAAGTCGCAGGTTTGGCGCCATCGAGCAGCGAAGCCAACCGCTTGATTGATGGCGGTGGTGTGCGTGTGGATTCCAGCGTGGTGAGCGACAAAGGCTTGAAGCTGGATGCGGGTACGTTTGTGGTGCAAGTGGGCAAGCGCAAATTCGCGCGTGTCACATTGGCCTAACAAAACGCAGAGATACTGGGCGCATGAATACCCTCTCTAAATGGTTCTCACCGAAAGGCCTGTTGTGGGCTTCCGTGGGTGTTGCCATCGTCACGATTGCGCTCAAGACCTTGGCTTGGCACCTCACCGACTCGGTGGGTCTGCTGTCCGACGCCATGGAGTCCGTGGTCAATTTGGCCAGCGCGGTCTTTGGTTTGATGATGGTCACCGTGGCCGAAATGCCGGCCGATGAAGACCACCCTTATGGCCACCACAAGGCGGAGTATTTTTCTTCAGGCTTTGAGGGCATCCTCATCGTGGCGGCGTCACTGGGCATCATGTGGGCGGCGGCGCATCGTATTTTTGATCCTCAGCCGTTGGAACAAGTGGGCATTGGTTTGGCTTTGTCTGTGGCCAGTTCGGCATTGAACGGGTTGTTGGCATGGGTCATGTTTAAGGCAGCGAAAGCACATCGCTCCATCGCCCTCGAAGCCGATGCGCGTCATTTGGTGACAGACGTTTGGACATCGGCCGGTGTTGTGGTGGGCATTGGTTTGGTGAGTTGGACGGGTTGGCTGTGGCTCGATGCCTTGGTGGCCTTGGGTGTGGCCTTGAACATCTTGCGCGAAGGGTGGCATTTGATTTGGGACGCCTCGCAAGGCCTGATGGATGAGGCGGTCGAGCCAGAAGTTTTGGCGCAAATTCACGAAGTTTTAGAAAGCTTTTCATTGGGGCATGAAGAGTCATGGGCCCAGCACGTGCATGTGGTGCGCTTTGACCACGTGATCACGCGCAAAGCAGGACAACGTCGTTTTGTGGACATGCACATGCACATGCCTGCCGATTGGTCCTTGGGCCTTGCCGCAGGCTTGCGTGGCAATGTAGAGCAAGCCTTGATGAACGCTGTGCCTGGTTTGCGTGCCACGATTCAGCTGCTTCCCAATGACGTGGAGGCTCACTTCGACGATCCGAAAGACAGCGCATGAGAGCGGTGTTGCAGCGCGTGAGCGAAGCGCGCGTGGTGGTTGAGGGGCAAACCGTGGGCCAAATCACACAAGGCTTGTTGGTGTTGTTGTGCGCCGAGAAGGGCGACACCGACGCTGTGGGGCAAAAAATGCTCGACAAAATTTTGAAGCTGCGCGTGTTCTACGACGACGCAGGCAAGATGAACCGCAGCGTGACCGATGTGAATGGTGGTGTGTTGGTGGTGAGCCAGTTCACCTTAGCCGCCGACACCCGCAGCGGCACGCGCCCCAGCTTCACCAGCGCCGCGTCCGCCGAAGAAGGTCGCCGCTTGTACGACGCATTTGTGGCGCAGGCCAAAGCGCAGCACCCACAGGTGCAAACCGGTGTCTTTGGCGCAGACATGCAAGTGCATTTGGTGAACGATGGCCCTGTGACCATTCCAATCACGATAATCGGTGCATGACCGATACCCAATCTACCGCCACGACCTTTGCCTCTCTGAGCCTTGCGGCCTCTTCTTTAAATAACTTGGCGCAACTGGGCTACACCCAGATGACGCCCATCCAAGCTGCCAGCTTGCCCCTCACTTTGGCTGGACGCGATGTGATTGCCCAAGCCAGCACCGGCAGCGGTAAGACGGCTGCCTTTGGCATCCCCTTGGTGGAAAAACTCGACCCCGCACCGTTCGACGCACAAGCCATGGTGTTGTGCCCCACGCGCGAATTGGCCGACCAAGTGACGCAAGAAATTCGCCGCTTGGCCCGCGCTGTGGGCAACATCAAAGTGGTCACCTTGTGTGGTGGCGTGGCTTTGCGGGGGCAAACGGTCAGCCTCGAACACGGTGCGCATGTGGTGGTGGGCACGCCTGGTCGCATCATGGACCATCTGGAGCGTGGGTCACTCAGTCTGCAAGGCTTGAAGATGCTGGTGCTCGACGAGGCGGACCGCATGTTGGACATGGGCTTCTTCGACGACATCGCCAAGGTGGCGCGTCAGTGTCCCAAAGACCGTCAGACCTTGTTGTTCTCGGCCACGTATCCCGAAGGCATTGCCAAGCTCGCGTCGCAGTTCATGCGTGAGCCGCAAACCGTGAAGGTGCAAGCACAACACGACGCGCAAAAAATCCAACAAATTTTTTACGAAGTGAGCAACCACGAGCGCTTGCATGCGGTGTCGCAGCTGCTCAACCACTTCCGACCTGAATCCACGCTGGCGTTTTGCAACACCAAACAACAGTGCCGCGATTTGGTGACGGTGTTGCAAGCCCAAGGCTTCAGCGCCTTGGCGCTGTTTGGTGAGTTGGAGCAGCGCGAGCGCGACCAAGTTCTGGTGCAGTTTGCCAACCGCAGTTGTTCGGTGTTGGTGGCCACCGATGTCGCCGCACGTGGGTTGGATGTGGCCAACTTAGAAGCGGTCATCAACGTGGACGTGACGCCCGACCCCGAGGTGCACATCCACCGCATTGGCCGCACAGGCCGTGGCGATGCCGAGGGCTTGGCCTTGTCGCTTGCCAGCATGGACGAGATGGGTAACGTGGGCAAGATTGAACAGTTGCAACACCGCGAATTCACTTGGGCACCACTCAGCAGCCTCACACCAGCCGCAGGCGGTATCTTGCAGCCGCCGATGGCCACGCTGCAAATTGTGGGGGGGCGTAAAGAAAAAATTCGCGCCGGCGATGTGCTGGGCGCGCTCACGGGTGAAGCCGGTTTCGCCAAAGAGCAAGTCGGCAAGATCAATGTGAATGAGTTTTCCACCTACGTGGCGGTCGCGCGCAGCATTGCGCGTGAAGCCGTCCAGCGTTTGAGCGCAGGGCGCGTCAAAGGCAAAACGGTAAAAGTGCGTTTGCTGGAAGACGCCTCAGGACGTTAAGCCTGAGCCCTGCCTTAATAGGGGCAGGGCAAGCCCAACTCGGCCATGATGAACATCTCCAATGTCTCCATTTCGATGGCCTCTTTTTCAGAGGTCTCGTGGTCGTAGCCTTGGGCATGCAGCGCCCCGTGAATCAGCAAATGCGCGTAGTGCGCCTGCAGTGATTTGCCTTGCTCTTGGGCCTCAGCGGCCACCACGGGCGCACACAGCACCAGGTCGGCCATCACCATCGGTGCTTGGGCGTAATCAAACGTCAGCACATTGGTGGCGTAGTTCTTTTTGCGGTAGCTGCTGTTGAGTGCTTGGCCTTCTTCAGCGTCGACGATGCGCACGGTCATCTCTGCATCGTGAGCCAGCGCGTGACGGATGCACCGGTTCACAAAAGCGCGGGGCAATGCCGCGCGGTGATGTGCCGCATCAGCCACATCGCCAAATTGCAGGGTGAGGTCGAGGGTGGGCAGTGCCATGTTTTTAAGATTGTTTGCGTGAAGGGGCGCCGGTGGTGGCGGTGCGCTGTGCGTCATACGCATCGACGATGCGGGCCACCAGCGGGTGGCGCACCACGTCAGCGCTGGTGAAGCGGGTGACCGAAATGCCTTTGACGCGTTTGAGCACGCGCTCGGCGTCAATCAAGCCGCTGAGCTGGCCTTTGGGCAAGTCAATTTGGCTCACGTCACCTGTGACCACAGCTGTAGCGCCAAAGCCAATGCGCGTGAGGAACATCTTCATTTGTTCGGGGGTGGTGTTTTGTGCTTCGTCCAAGATGACAAAGGCGTTGTTGAGTGTGCGCCCGCGCATGAAGGCGAGGGGCGCAATTTCAATCGCATTGCGCTCAAACGCTTTTTGCACGCGGTCAAAACCCATCAGGTCATACAAGGCGTCGTACAGGGGACGCAAATAGGGGTCGACTTTTTGACCCAAGTCACCGGGCAAGAAACCGAGTTTTTCGCCCGCCTCGACAGCGGGGCGCGTCAACACAATGCGCTGGACGGCGCTGCGCTCCAGCGCGTCGACTGCGCAGGCCACGGCCAAATAGGTTTTGCCGGTGCCTGCAGGGCCAATGCCAAAGCTGATGTCGTGGGCTGCAATGTTGTCGAGGTAGGCCGCTTGGGTGGGCGTGCGTGGACGCAAGTCCGTGCGACGGGTTTGCAGTGTGGGGATGTCTTCTTCTGCCATCGCGCTGTCGCCGGCGAGCATGAGCTGCACTTGCTCTGGCGGAATGGCTTTGGCTGCACGTTCGTACAAGGCCTGCAGCACTTCCATGGCGCGGGTGGCTTTGGCTTTGTGGCCGTCCACTTTGAACTGCTCATGGCGGTGCGCGATTTTCACGTCCAAGGCCAACTCGATGGTGCGCAAATGCGCGTCGGTGGGGCCGCACAAATGCGACAGGCGGGTGTTGTTATGCGGGGTGAAGGTGTGGCGAAGAATCAAGTCGATAATCTCTCAAAAGGTACCCCAATGATAGGCAAGTTAACTGGCATCCTCAGCGAGAAAAATCCACCCCAAGTTTTGGTGGATTGCAACGGCGTGGGCTACGAAGTCGATGTGCCCATGAGCACGTTTTACAACCTGCCGGCCACGGGCGAGCGCGTGTCGTTGTTGACGCATTTTGTGGTGCGTGAAGACGCACAAATTTTGTATGGTTTTGGTACGGCGTCGGAGCGTGCCACCTTCCGCTTGCTCATCAAAATCTCAGGCGTGGGGCCCCGCACAGCGCTGGGCATCTTGAGTGGCATGAGTGCGGACGAATTGGCGCGTGCGGTGTCTGACCAAGAAGCCGGGCGCTTGACCAAGGTGCCGGGCATTGGCAAGAAAACGGCAGAGCGTTTGTTGTTGGAGCTCAAAGGCAAGTTGGGCGCTGACCTTGGGCCCAATATGTTTTCCACGCCCGATCATCAGAGCGACATCTTGCAAGCCTTGTTGGCGCTGGGCTACAGCGACAAAGAAGCCTCCGCCGCACTCAAGGCTTTGCCTGCCGATGTGGGCGTGAGTGACGGCATCAAGCTGGCGTTGAAATCTTTGGCCAAATAAACCATGAGCATCCAAACCGACGATTTCGCACCCACGCCCCGCGTGGTGTCTGCGGCGCCTGTGTCGCCCAACGAAGAGGCGATTGAACGCGCCTTGCGCCCCAAGCTGCTGCAAGAGTACGTCGGGCAGATGAAGGTGCGCGAGCAGCTGGAAATCTTCATTGGTGCGGCCAAGAAGCGCAACGAAGCCCTCGACCACGTGCTGTTGTTTGGCCCGCCCGGCTTGGGTAAAACGACCTTGAGCCACATCATTGCCCAAGAGCTGGGCGTGAACCTGCGTTCCACCAGTGGCCCCGTGTTGGAGAAGCCCAAAGACTTGGCCGCGTTGCTCACGGGCCTTGAAAAGAACGATGTGTTGTTCATCGACGAAATTCACCGCCTCTCGCCGGTGGTGGAAGAAATTTTGTACCCCGCCTTAGAGGACTACCAAATCGACATCATGATTGGTGAAGGCCCCGCGGCACGCAGCATCAAGCTCGATTTGCAGCCCTTCACCTTGGTGGGGGCCACCACCCGTGCCGGCATGTTGACCAACCCCTTGCGTGACCGCTTTGGCATTGTGTCGCGCTTGGAGTTTTACACCGCCGAAGAGCTGCAGCGCATCGTGGTGCGCAGCGCGGGTTTGCTGGACACGCCGATGGATGTGGCCGGTGGCTTTGAGATCGCGCGTCGTTCACGCGGCACACCGCGCATTGCCAACCGCTTGTTGCGCCGCGTGCGCGACTATGCCGATGTCAAGGGCACAGGTCGCATCACCGAAGACATCGCCAAAAAAGCATTGGCCATGTTGGACGTAGACCCGCAAGGGTTTGACTTGATGGACCGCAAATTGCTGGAGGCGGTGATTCACCGCTTTGACGGTGGCCCTGTGGGCCTAGACAACATTGCCGCCAGCATCGGCGAAGAGCGCGACACGATTGAAGACGTGATTGAACCGTATTTGATTCAACAAGGGTTCTTGCAACGCACGCCGCGTGGCCGCATGGCCACTTTGGCAGCGTATCGCCACTTGGGTGTCACGCCGCCCAAGGCGATGGACGACGTGTCCGCCGATTGAGTTGGCGCTTCACGTGCTGGTCTCGTCGCGCGGCGAGCCATGTGCTTCATCAAAGTGCGACACATCGCCCCAACCCACCAGGTTCAAGCCCTGAGGCGTCCACAGCAAACGGTTGATGGCGGCATTGCCCAAGTGCCATGTGCGTGGGGCTTCCACGGACTGGTTGGTGGCCAAGCGGTACAACGCATCCATCACGCCCCCGTGCGCCACCAGCACGATTTGTCCGCCTAGGTGTTGGCTGGCCAATTCATCCACACACGTGCGAATGCGTTCGCGCAGCGCCGTCAGGGATTCACCGCCGTTGGGTGCCCAATGGGGGTCGCGCCCGCGCCACAGTCGGCATTCCTCGGGGTATTCGGTTTCGATTTCGGCCCATGTCTTGCCTTGCAAGTGACCAAAGTGACGCTCACGCAGCTGCAGGTGTGGCGTGACTTCTGCGGGTGTGGGTGTGCGGGCGGCCAAGCGTGCAGGGGCCAATGCGATGGCTTGCGCGGTTTCGAACGCACGGCGCAAATCGCTGCTGTAAATCGCATGGATCGGTTCTTCGGCCAAGGCATGGCCCACGCGTTCGGCTTGCCAACGGCCTGTTTCGTTCAAGTCAATGTTGAGGTGGCCTTGAATGCGGGTGTCCACGTTCCACAGGGTTTCCCCGTGGCGGATGGCGAGAATTCGGGTCGCTTGCATAGGGGCTTAGTTTAAAGATTCGAAAATCGTGCAAAATAGCACGATCGTTCTTTTTCTAAATCTCTTTGGATGAGTCTTCCATGACATCTTCTCGCAAATCCGCCGTACCCGAGAGCAAGGCGCTGCAAAAAGGCCAGCAAACCAAAGCGGCCATTGTGGATGCCGCGTTGGGACTCGCGACACAAATTGGCCTTGAAGGCTTGAGCATTGGCGCTTTGGCCGAAGTGGCGCGCATGAGCAAATCTGGCGTGTTTGCCCATTTCGGTTCGCGCGAAGAGCTGCAAATCTCGGTGATCCGTGAGTACCACCAACGCTTTGAAGCCGAGGTGTTCTTGCCGATCTTGCAGGCGGAGCGTGGCTTGCCCCGCTTGCGTCAACTGTTTGCCAATTGGACCAAGCGCACCTCGGCCGAGATTGATTCGGGCTGCCTCTACATCAGCGGTGCGGCCGAGTTTGATGACCGTCCGGGCCCTGTGCGTGATGCCCTCGCCAGTTCCGTCAAAACATGGTTGGCCGCGGTGTATCGCACCGTGTTGCAGGCACGTGACGCGGGCCATTTGGCGGTCGATAGCGACGCCGAGCAGATGGTGTTTGAGTTGCACGGCCTGATCTTGGCCTTGCAATACGAAGCGCGATTTTTGCGTTCCTCCAAATCGTTGGCACGCACCCTCAAAGGCTTTGAAAACATCTTGCAGCGCTATGGCGCAAGCGATGCCACACCCGTTCCCAAAACAAGCGCCAAGCGCCCCCCTTCATCCAAAAAATAAGGAGACACACCATGCCCAGCTACACCCCACCTTTGCGCGATATGCAATTTGTGCTGCACGACGTGCTGCACGTCACCGATGACCTCAAACAAATGCCCAAGCACGCCGACATGGACGCCGACACCATCGCTGCCGTGTTGGAAGAAGGCGGCAAGTTTGCGTCAGAGGTGATTTTCCCGCTCAACCAAGTGGGTGACGAACAAGGCTGCACGCTTGACCGTGACACGCACGACGTCAAAACCCCCGATGGCTTCAAGGCCGCGTACGACCAATACGTGCAAGGCGGTTGGCCTGCGCTGAGTGCTGACCCCGTGTACGGCGGTCAAGGCTTGCCCGTGGTGGTGAACCAGTGTTTTTACGAAATGCTCAACAGCGCCAACCAAGCGTGGACCATGTACCCCGGCCTCACACATGGCGCCTACGAGGCCCTGCATGCGCATGGCACGGACGCGCAAAAAGCGCTGTACTTGCCCAAACTCACCAGTGGCGAATGGACGGGCACCATGTGTTTGACCGAACCCCATTGCGGCACCGACCTTGGCTTGTTGCGCACCAAAGCAGAGCCCCAAGCCGATGGTACCTACCGCATCACCGGCAACAAAATTTTCATCAGTGCGGGCGAGCACGACATGGTGAGCAACATCGTGCACTTGGTGTTGGCGCGCTTGCCCGATGCGCCTGCAGGCAGCAAAGGCATCAGCTTGTTTGTGGTGCCCAAATTCCACATCAATGCTGACGGCAGCTTGGGTGAGCGCAACGGCATTTACTGCTGTGGTTTAGAACACAAGATGGGCATTCATGGCAATGCCACTTGCCAGATGGTGTTGGACGGCGCGGTGGGCACGATGGTGGGCCAACCCAACAAAGGCTTGGCTGCGATGTTTGTGATGATGAATGCCGCGCGCGTGGGCGTGGGCATGCAGTCGCTGGGCTTGACCGAGGTGGCCTATCAAAACGCCGTCGCCTATGCCAAAGACCGCATCCAGTCGCGCAGCCTCACGGGCCCCAAAGACCCCAGCCAACCCGCAGACAGCATCTTGGTGCATCCCGATGTGCGCAAGATGTTGCTCACCGCCCGTGCCTATGCCGAAGGCGGCCGTGCGCTGGCGCTGCACTGCGCCTTGCTGATTGACCGTGAGTTGAACCACCCAGACGAGACGGTGCGTGCCGAGTCCGCCGAGCAAGTGGCTTTGCTCACGCCCATTGTGAAAGCCTTCATCACCGACAACGCGTGGACGGCCACCTCGTCATGCATGCAAGTGTTTGGCGGGCATGGGTTCATCCGCGAATGGGGCATGGAGCAATACGTGCGCGATGCGCGCATCAACATGATTTACGAAGGCACCAACACCATCCAAAGCTTGGACTTGTTGGGCCGCAAGGTGCTGGGCAACCAAGGTGCTTCGCTCAAGAAGTTTGGCAAGCACATTGCCGAGTTGGTGGCCGAAACCCAAGGCGACGAAGACATGGCCGAGTTCATCCACCCGCTGGCCAAGCTGGGCCAACAAATGACGCAGTTCACAGGCGAGATTGGCTACAAAGCCATGGAGAACGCAGACGAAGTGGGTGCCGCCGCGGTGGACTACCTGCGTGTGGCGGGCCATTTGGTGTTTGGCTACTTCTGGGCGCGCATGGCACAAGTGGCGTTGCAGAGAATTGCCGAAGGCAACCGCGACCCGTTCTACCAAGCCAAGCTGCAAACGGCACGTTTTTACTTTGCCAAGCTGTTTCCAGAAACCGCGTCACTCATGGTCACCGCCCGTGCAGGTTCGGCTGTGCTGATGGAGACAGACGCGGTGTTTGCCTGAGTGGTTGAGTGCCTCAATTCGAGTAAATTCAACGCATGATCAAAACATATGTTTCAAAAGGGCTGGCTGTTGCGAGCGTGTTGCTGGCCAGCAGTTGCTTTGCCCAAATGACACCTGTGGGTACCTGGCACACGGTGGACGACAACACGGGCGAGCCCAGAGGTGAAATTCTCATCATTGAAAAAGAGGGCGTGCTCAGTGGGCGTGTGGTGAAGTCCTTGCACAGCGAGCCTGGCGACAAGAAAACGTGCGACGATTGCAAAGACGATCGCAAGGGACAAGCCATCATCGGCATGGAGATCATTCGTGGCGTTAAGCGCGATACCTCGGTGGACAATGTGTGGGCCAATGGCGGCAAAATTCTGGACCCTGAAAATGGCAAGGAGTACACCGTCAAAATGGTCCCGCAAGAAGGGGGTAAAAAACTACAAGTGCGTGGCTACATCGGCCCTTTTTACCGTACCCAAATTTGGCTGCGTGTTCAGTAACTAGGAAATCTATGACAGAAATTTTGAGCCACATCGATGCCGGTGTGATGACCCTGACATTCAATCGCGTCGATAAAAAGAACTCCCTCACCGCAGCCATGTACACCGCCTTGGCCGATGCGGTCGAGCAAGCCGAACGCAACCCAGAGGTGCGTGTGTTGGTGTTTCAAGGACATGAAACCGTGTTCTGTGCCGGCAATGACATTGCCGATTTCTTGAACAACCCACCGTCCACCCCAGATGCGCCGGTGTTTCGTTTGCTGAAAAACATTGCGTCGTTTCCCAAACCGATGTTGGCTGCCGTGGCTGGCCCGGCCGTCGGCATTGGGACCACGTTGTTGTTCCATTGCGATTTGGTGTACGCCGGTGACAACGCCGCGTTTGCGATGCCCTTTGTGAATTTGGGCATTTGTCCTGAGGCTGCATCGAGCTTGCTGGCGCCGCAAATGATGGGCTACCACCGTGCTGCTGAGGCGTTGTTGTTGGGTGAGCCCTTCATGGCCGAGGCCGCACTGGAGGTGGGGCTGGTCAATCGCGTGCTGCCGCCCACGGAAGTGAACAGCTATGTGCAAGTGCAAGCCCGCAAGCTGGCAGCCAAGCCTTTGTCGTCGTTGTTAGAAACCAAACGTTTGATGAAGTCGGGCCAAGCTGCATTGGTACAACAGCAAATGCAAGACGAGGCGACCTCGTTTGGACGCATGTTGAAAGAACCTGCCGCCAAAGAGGCGTTTGGGGCGTTCATGGAAAAGCGAAAACCCGATTTTTCGAAGCTTTGATGGGTACAAGCATGATGCAAACCACGACCGCCGCAGTTGTGTTTGAGCCTGAATACCTTGAAGGGTTTCGACAAATTTATGAAGAAAAAATTGTCTTCAACCACACGCTGGGCTTGAAGCTGGTGAGTGTGACGCCTGACGAAGTGGTGGCGCGCATTGACATGCGTCCAGAGCTGGTGGGGCATTACGCCTACAACCGCATTCATGGCGGCGTCATCAGTGCCGTGTTGGATGCGATTGGCAGTGCGGCGGTGATGGCCTGCTTGGCTGCCAAGCACATGAAAGAGCCACCTACAGAGCGCTTAGAGCGCTTTGCCAAACTGGGCACGATTGATTTGCGGGTGGACTATTTGCGCCCTGGCATTGGTGAACATTTCACCATTCACGCCCATGCCTTGCGTGTGGGCACACGCGTGGGCACTTCGCGCATGGAGTTTCGCGGACCAGATGGCACGCTGATGTCTACGGGCACAGGGGCTTACATCGTTTCTTAAACCGAGTCTTTCGGGATCGCGCGCGGTTTGCCCGCTTGGTCGATGGCCACGTAGGTGAGCGTTGCTTCGGTCACCTTCATGTATTCCCCTTGCGAACTAAAGCGCTCGGCAAAGACCTCTACTTTCACGGTGATCGAGGTATTGCCGACGCGTTGCACGTGCGAGAAAAAACTCAAGATGTCACCCACTTTGACAGGGTGCTTGAAAATGAACTCATTCACCGCCACGGTCGCCATGCGCCCCTTGACGTAGCGCGCGGGTAACACCGCACCGGCCAAGTCCACCTGGGCCATGACCCAACCGCCAAAAATATCGCCATTCTGATTGCAATCGGCGGGCATGGGGATGACCTTGAGTACCAACTCTTGGTCGGTGGGCAAAGGCACGGCGTGTGGGTTGGGAGAGGTAGACATAGGCACAATCGAAGAATTCTTTTAGGCATTGTGCAACATGCGTCATCACGCCCATTCTTCTGCCCCTGCAGGGCAACACGTTAAACAACGCCCCGACAGCGAAACTTTGCAACGTCTTTTCCCCTATTTGTGGCAATACAAATGGCGAGTGTTGGCTGCGTTGACCTTCATGGTGGTGGCCAAACTCGCCAACGTGGGCGTGCCTTTGCTGCTCAAAGAGTTGATCGATGCCATGTCGTTCAAGCCGAACGACCCGATGGCGGTCGTGGTGGTGCCTGTGTCGTTGTTGCTGGTGTATGGCGTGTTGCGCTTGTCGGTGTCAGCCTTCACGGAGTTGCGTGAGTTGGTGTTTGCCAAAGCCACGCAAGGGGCTGCGCGTCAAATTGCGTTGGAGACGTTTCAGCACTTGCATGACCTGAGCCTGCGGTTCCATTTAGAGCGCCAAACGGGCGGCATGACACGCGACATTGAGCGTGGCGTGCGCGGCATTGAGTCGCTCATCTCCTACTCGCTCTACAGCGTGGTGCCCACGCTGATTGAGGTGGCTTTGGTGCTCGGCATCTTGGCTGTGAAGTTTGATGTGTGGTTTGCGGGCATCACGTTGGCAGCGCTGGCGTTGTACATCGTGTTCACCATTCAAGTGACCGAGTGGCGCACGCAGTACCGTCGCCAAGCCAATGAATTCGATTCAGCCGCCCACACCAAAGCGGTTGACTCGTTGCTGAACTACGAGACCGTGAAGTACTTCAACAACGAAGCCTTCGAAGCCGCCCGTTATGACAAAAGCCTGGAAGCTTTGCGCCGTGCGCGTTTGAAAGCGCAAACGTCGTTGTCCTTGCTCAACACGGGGCAGCAGTTGATCATCGCGGTGGCCTTGGTGGGCATGCTGTGGCGTGCCACGCAAGGGGTGGTCGATGGCCGCATGACCTTGGGCGACTTGGTGATGATCAACGCCTTCATGATCCAGCTCTACATCCCGCTGAACTTCTTGGGTGTGCTGTACCGTGAAATCAAACAAAGCCTGACGGACCTGGATCGCATGTTCACGCTGCTTGAAAAAGAGCGCGAAGTGGCCGATGCACCGAATGCCCCCACGCTCCAGTTGAGCGGCCCACCGACGGTGAGGTTTGAGTCTGTGGTGTTTGCGTATGAAGCCACGCGACCCATCCTGCATGGCATCAGTTTTGAAATTCCTGCGGGGAAAACAGTGGCCGTCGTCGGACCTTCGGGATCCGGCAAGTCCACCTTGGCTCGGTTGCTGTTTCGCTTTTATGACGTGGGCAGCGGCGCCATCACCGTTGACGGACAAGACATTCGCCAAGTCACACAAAGCAGCGTGCGTCGTGCCATGGGCATCGTGCCGCAAGACACCGTGTTGTTCAACGACACCGTGCGCTACAACATCGCCTATGGCCGCACCGACGCCACCGAAGCCGAAGTGGAGCAGGCCGCGAAAGCCGCGCACATCCACGATTTCATCGCCGCCACACCCAAAGGCTATGACACCATGGTGGGGGAGCGTGGCCTGAAGCTGTCGGGCGGTGAAAAGCAGCGCGTGGCGATTGCACGCACCTTGTTGAAAAACCCGTCGATTGTGATTTTCGATGAAGCCACGTCGGCGCTCGACAGTGCGAATGAGCGCGCCATCCAAGCGGAGCTGCAAAGCGCGGCGCAAAACAAAACCACCTTGGTGATTGCGCATCGTTTGTCCACGGTGGTGGAGGCGCATGAGATTTTGGTGCTGGATGCGGGGCGCATTGTGGAGCGCGGCACCCACGTTGCGCTGTTGGCGCAAAACGGCGTGTATGCACGCATGTGGTCCTTGCAACAAACGGACTGAGTTTGATGTAGGGCTTTCTTCGCGTTTTACATGCGCTTTACCTCGGCGCGGCACAATAGGGTTCACGCCCTCTCCGACTTCAAAAGGGCGGCCTGTGTGGCCGCCTTTTGGGATGATTTTCAAAGGTTCTTGCATGTTTTTCTCCCGTGCTCATCACTTCGCCTTGTGTTCGTTGGTTTTGGCCAGCCTTGCGGCTTGCGGTCCATCATCAGACGGTAAGCCTGCGGGGGCTGGCGCTGGTGGCCCACCTCCCGCCGAGGTGAATGTGATGACGGTGGCCGCAGGCCCCGTGGACCTGACCACCGATTTGTCGGGGCGTTTGCAAGCCGTGCGCACAGCCCAAGTCCGTGCTCGGGTGGAAGGCGTGGTGGACAAGATCTTGTTCAAAGAGGGGGCGGACATCAAAGCGGGGACGCCGCTGTTTCAAATCGATCCGCGTGCCTATCGCGCCGCTGCCGAGGCTGCACGTGCAGATGCTGTGGCGGCTGAGCAAACCCTGCAACGCTACCAAGCGTTGCTTGAGGTTCGTGGCGTGAGTCAACAAGAATTTGAGGCGGCACAAGCCCGCGCCAAACAAGCCAAGGCCACTTTGGCCAAGGCCAGCATTGATTACGAGAACGCCATGGTGTCTGCGCCCATCGGTGGTCGCGTTGGTCATGCACTGGTGACCGAAGGCGCCTTGGTGGGCCGGGGCGATGTGACGCCCTTGGTCAACATTGACCAGATGGACCCGATGTATGTGAACTTCAGTCAGAGCGAGAACGAGTTGTTCGCGCTGCGTCAGGCCATCAAGCAAGGCAAGATGAAAGAGGGCGAAAGCTTGAAGGTGCAGTTGTTGCTGGCAGATGGCTCGGTCTACAACCAAGTTGGCAAATTGCTCTTGTCAGAGCAGACCGTGGATGTGAACACGGGCAATGTGTTTTTGCGTGCCGAGTTTGCCAACCCGCAACGTGAACTCCTCCCCGGCAGCTTTGTGCGTGTGCGTATTTCACAAGCACGCATGGATCAAGCCATTGCAGTGCCCCAGCGTGCGGTACAAATGAATTCGAATGGCGCGTATGTGTTGTCGGTGGGTGATGACAACAAAGTGGCCATGACTCCCATTCAAATTGGCCCCATGAGTGGTGACAAATGGGTGGTGATCGGTGGTTTGTCCGAGGGCACGCGCATTGTGGTGGATGGTGTGCAAAAGACCAAACCAGGGGCCATGGTCAAACCTGTGGACCCTGCCAACCCCGTCGCGCCTGCCGCAGTGCCTGCGGCGTCAGGGGCTGCCTCTGCCGCTGTTTCGGCCGCTTCGCACTAAAGGCGGCACACCATGTTCGCCAAGTTTTTCATTGACCGTCCTGTGTTCGCATGGGTGATTGCCATTGCCATCGTGATGGCGGGGGTGTTGTCGCTGCGCAAGATGCCTGTGTCGCAGTACCCCCAAGTGGCGCAGCCTTCGATTGCGTTCAACATCACCTACCCCGGCGCATCGGCCGAGGTGATTGAGCAAACCGTCACCGCTTTGATTGAGCAAGAGATGAACGGCATTGAGCATTTGCTCTACATGGAGTCATCGTCAGAGCTAGGCACCGGCACGCTGACGCTCACCTTCGAGGCGGGTACCAATGTGGACATCGCCTCGGTGGAGGCGCAAAACCGCTACAAGCGTGTGGAAGCGCGTTTGCCTGATGACGTGCGCCGCTTGGGCGTGCCCGTCACCAAGCCGCAACGCAACTACTTGCTCTTCACGGTGCTGACTTCGCCAGACAACAGCAAAGATGCGGTGGCGTTGGGCAGCTATGCCGCAGCCAATGTGCTTGACCAAATTCGCCGCGTGCGTGGCGTGGGCGAGGCGACTTTGTTTGGCACCGAATACTCCATGCGCATTTGGCTCAATTCCGCCAAGTTGCACGCGTATGGCTTAGCGCCCAGCGATGTGGCGGCTGCTGTGCGTGCGCAAAACGTGCAGCTGGCGACGGGTGAGCTGGGTCAAAACCCTGCGCCTGCAGGTCAGCAAATCAACGCGGTGGTGGTGGTGCGCAGCCGCTTGAATCGCCCTGAAGAGTTTGGCGAAATCTTGGTGAAAACGCAGCCTGATGGTTCGGCTGTGCGCTTGAAAGATGTGGCCCGTGTGGAGTTGGGCGCACAGAGCTACGACATTTTGGCGCGCACCGATGGCGCGCCCTCTGCCGCCATTGCCGTGCGTGTGGCCCCCGATGGCAATGCGCTGGAAGTGGCCAAAGCCGTGAAAGACCGCATGAAAGAGTTGGAACGGTATTTCCCCCCGGGCGTGAGTTGGGAAGTGCCCTACGACACCTCAAAATTTGTGGAGATTTCCATCACCGAGGTGGTGCACACCTTGTTTGAGGCGATGGTGTTGGTGTTCTTGGTGATGTGGCTGTTCTTGGGCAACTTGCGCGCCACGCTCATTCCTGCGGTGGTGGTGCCCGTCGCTTTGCTGGGCACATTCACGGGGTTGTATTTGTTGGGTTACTCGGTCAACGTGCTCACCTTGTTTGCCATGGTGTTGGCCATCGGCATTGTGGTGGACGATGCGATTGTGGTGGTGGAAAACGTGGAACGCATCATGAGCGAAGAGGGCTTATCGCCACGCGATGCCACGCGCAAAGCGATGGACCAAATCATCGCCGCCATCATTGGCATCACGCTGGTGCTGTGCGCGGTGTTTGTGCCCATGGCGTTCTTTGGTGGATCGGTGGGGGTGATTTACCGCCAGTTTTCGGTCACCTTGGTGCTGACCATGTTGCTCTCCGCCTTGATGGCCATCACGCTCACGCCGGCCATGTGCGCCACGCTGTTGCAGCCCGTTGAAAAAGGCCATGCGCCCTCGGAGACCGGTGTGTTGGGTTGGTTCAACCGTTACTTCACCCGCATCAGTGGGCAATATGCAGAAAAGGTAGAACGCATCATCAAGCGGCCCATGCGTTGGTTGGCCGTGTTTTTGGCCATTTGTGTGGCGACGGGGTGGTTGTTCTCGCGCTTGCCCGGTAGCTTTTTGCCCGACGAAGACCAAGGCTATTTCATCAGCATGGTGCAGTTGCCGCCCGGCGCTTCGACCGAACGCACGCGCGAGGTCTTGGGCAATGCGGAGCAGTACTTTTTGAAGCAGCCCGAGGTGGACCACGTGATTGGCGTGTTGGGCTTTTCTTTCTTTGGCCGGGGTCAAAACGCGGCGCTGGTGTTTGTGAAGCTCAAGGATTGGGATCTGCGCAAAGACGGTGATCACTCGGTGCAAGCGGTCATCAAACGGGCCAATTTGTATTTGTTCTCGGTCAAGGAAGCGTTTGCGATGGCCGTGAACGTGCCGCCGATTCCTGAACTCGGTGCCGTTGGCGGTTTTGACTTCCGGCTGCAAGACCGTGCAGGCTTGGGGCGTGAGCGTTTGATGGAGGCGCGCAACATGATGTTGGGCATGGCTTCGACGCACCCTGCGTTGGCAGGCGTGCGGCCCGAAGGCCAAGAGCCTGCGCCGCAAATTTTGTTGGACATCGACCGGGCCAAAGCCCGCGCCTTGTCGGTCGATCTGGCCAGTTTGAACGACACCTTGCAGTCCACCTTGGGGGTGGCGTATGTGAACGACTTTGTGCGGGATGGCCGCATCTTGCGTGTGCAGATGCAAGCCGAAGGCGATTTGCGCAGCACACCCGACACCATTTTGCGTTTACCCGTGCGCAACACACGTGGTGAGATGGTGAGCTTGGGTGAGTTCGCTAAGCCACGTTGGCTGGTGGGATTGCCGCGTGTGGACCGCTACAACGGCTTGCCCTCGGTCAAGCTGTCGGGTTCAGCCGCACCCGGACGCAGCTCAGGCGAGGCCATGGCTGCCATGGAAGAGTTGGCGACCAAGCTGCCGCCGGGTTTGGGGTTTGAATGGTCATCCACGTCGTTGGAAGAGCGCGTGTCTGGTAATCAAGCGCCTGCGCTGTTTGCCATTTCGGTGGTGGTGGTGTTCTTGGCTTTGGCGGCTTTGTACGAAAGTTGGTCTATCCCGTTGGCGGTGATGTTGGTGGTGCCGTTGGGTATTTTTGGGGCGGTGCTGGCCGTGCTCTTGCGTGATTTGCCCAATGATGTGTTTTTCAAAGTGGGCCTGATTGCCATCATTGGCCTGGCATCGAAGAACGCGATTTTGATCATCGAGTTTGCGCGTGAGTTGAACGACCGTGGTCGCAGTGTGGTGGATGCCACGTTGGAAGCGTGCCGCTTGCGGTTCCGACCGATTTTGATGACCTCGATTGCTTTTATTTTGGGAGTGATGCCCTTGGCCATTTCCAGTGGCGCAGGGGCCAAAAGCCGACAAGCGATTGGCACGGGTGTGGCCGGGGGCATGTTGGGTGCCACCGTGTTGGCCGTGTTTTTGGTGCCCGTGTTTTTTGTGGTGGTCAGGCGTTATTTCCCGGGCCGTCCTCCACACCATGAAGATGCGCAAGGAGGCCGCCATGACTGATCGCATTCGTTTCACCGCTGTGGCGTTGGCCGTGGCATGCACTTTGAGTGCCTGCAGCTTGGCCCCCACCTACAAGCGCCCTGATGCGGACTTGGCGCCGAATTGGTCGAGCCAAAAAGACGTCACCAGCACTGCGCAGTTGCAAGACATTCCGTGGGAGTCGCTCTACACCGATGCGCAGCTGCGTGGGCTCATTCGCACCGCGTTAGAGCGCAACCATGATTTACGCATTGCGGTGGGGCGCATGCAAGAAGCGCGTGCGCTGTGGGATGTGCAAGGCGCAGACCGCGTGCCGAGTGCGAATATGTCGGTGGGGCGTACCGCGTCGCTCACCCCTGCCGGGGTGATCAACAACCCGACGGCAACGCGCATCAACCGCTATGACGCGAATGTGAATTTGGTGTCATTTGAAATGGACTTTTGGGGGCGCGTGGCCGACTTGACCCAAGCCGCCCAGTCCAATTACCAAGCGACAGCCGAAGACCAACGCACGGTGCGTTTGGGCTTGATCAGCGATGTGGCGAATGGTTATTACTTGGTCAAAGACTTGGAGTTGCGCAGCCAATGGGGCGCGCAAAACACAGTGGGTCGTCAACAAGCCTATGACTTGACCGTGCGCAAGCAAAACTTGGGCGGTGCCAGCGATGTCGATGTGGCGGCTGCACAAGCGGCCTTGACGGCCGCGCAAACCGATCAGCTCACCACCGACCGAGCGTTGCAACAAGCGCGCAATGCGTTGGCTTTGTTGATCGGTGGACGTCTGCCTGATCACTTGCCTGCTGGGGTTGCGTTGGATGACCAGGACCTGTCGCTGTCGTGGAGTGCCGACTTGTCGTCAGAGGTGTTGTTGCGCCGCCCCGATGTGCGTGCCGCCGAGCAACGTTTGATGGCTGCCAATGCCAATATTGGCGCTGCGCGTGCGGCGTTCTTGCCGCGCTTGCAACTCACGGGCAGCACGGGCTCTGCCAGTTCAAGCTTGAATGGTTTGTTTGATGCAGGTTCGCGCAGTTGGAGTTTTGTGCCGACATTGCAAATGCCGTTGTTTGACTGGGGCCGTACGTCTGGCAATTTAGATGTGGCCCATGCACGCAAAGACCAAGCCGTGGCGACGTATGAAAAAACTGTGCAGCAAGCCTTCCGCGAAGTGGCTGATTTGTTGGTGGCGCGTGACACCTTGCAGCAGCAATTGGCATCACAAAACAACTGGGTCCATGGTCAACAGCAACGGTTGCGCGTGATGGAGCTGCGCTACGCCCAAGGGTCGGCCAATCAGTTTGATTGGGTGGATGCCCAACGTGATTGGTTCGCGGCGCAGCAGTCGCGCACGCAGGTTTTGCGTCAGTTGCTGGGGACGACGGCGCAGTTGTACAAGGCACTCGGGGGCGGGGAGAGCTGAGGCCTTCTTGCTTTTGAGTGATTGCTGCTGCGACGAAGCTCGGGTGGCGCATCTCTCCCGAGGATGGAAAAGAAAAAGGGCCTCTCGCCATGAACGAGAAGCCCTTCAACACAAGCGAAGAAGCGTTTACTTCACGCCAGCCGCCGCCTTCAATGCAGCAGCTTTGTCTGTACGCTCCCAAGTGAACTCAGGCTCTTCACGACCAAAGTGACCATAAGCAGCCGTCTTGCTGTAAATGGGGCGCAGCAAGTCGAGCATTTGAATGATGCCCTTGGGGCGCAAGTCAAAGTGTTCAGCCACCAAGGCCGACAACTTGTCGTCAGAGATCACGCCTGTACCAGCCGTGTTCACGGTGATGTTCATGGGGCGTGCCACGCCAATCGCGTAAGCCACTTGCACTTGGCATTGCTTGGCCAAGCCAGCAGCCACGATGTTTTTCGCCACGTAGCGTGCCGCGTAAGCAGCAGAGCGGTCGACCTTGGAGGGGTCTTTGCCGGAGAACGCGCCACCACCGTGAGGGCATGCACCGCCGTAGGTGTCCACGATGATCTTGCGGCCCGTCAAACCGCAATCGCCTTGTGGGCCGCCGATGACGAAACGGCCTGTGGGGTTGATCAAATACTTGGTGTCCTTGAGCCACTCTTTGGGCAACACAGGCTTGATGATCTCTTCGATGATGGCTTCGTTGAAGCTGGCCTTCATCTTGGTGGCGGACTCGCTTTGGTCAGGGCTGTGTTGGGTGGACAACACCACGGTGTCAATGCTGTGCGGCTTGCCGTCCACATAACGCATGGTCACTTGGCTCTTGGCGTCAGGGCGCAAGAAAGGCAAGCGGCCATCTTTGCGCAGCTGTGCTTGGCGTTCGACCAAACGGTGGGCGTAATAGATAGGGGCGGGCATCAGCTCAGGGGTTTCTGAACAGGCGTAACCGAACATCAGGCCTTGGTCGCCCGCGCCGATGTTGAGGTGGTCGTCCGACGCGTGGTCCACGCCTTGGGCGATGTCGTTGGATTGCTTGTCATAGCACACCATCACTGCGCAACCTTTGTGGTCGATGCCGTAATCGGTGTTGTCGTAACCGATGCGTTTGATGGTGTCGCGCGCGACTTGGATGTAGTCGACGTGCGCGTTGGTGGTGATTTCACCAGCCAACACCACCAAGCCGGTGTTGGTCAATGTTTCAGCGGCGACGCGGCTGCGTGGGTCTTGTGCAAAGATGGCGTCCAAAATCGCGTCAGAGATTTGGTCTGCCACTTTGTCTGGGTGGCCTTCTGAAACGGATTCAGACGTGAAGAGAAAGTCGTGAGACATGAAAAAAGCTCCTTGTTTTCAGTGGGTTGTTCGGCGTTGCCGACCCTGAAAACTTGGAGCCCAGCGAACGCTTTAGCAGTGGTTTGGGCTCCGCCCTCACTCTCACACCGTGGTGTGCGTCGCCCTGCAAGTAGTTCTTTAACTCGGCGACAATCGAGATTCTAGTGGATTTATCAAAGTCATCAAAAAGTTCATGTCTCTCACCACCCGTATTTTTCACTTCCTCGCCCGCTTGCCTCTGCCGCTGATGCAGCGGTTAGGCGCTGTGCTGGGGTGGTTGGTGTGGGGGTTGTCGCCCAGTTATCGGCGCAATTTCAAAGCCAACGTGCAGGCGGCTGGTGTGGCGTGGCGTGATGCACGCCCTGCTGTGGCCGCGATTGGCGCCATGGTGGCGGAGCTGCCTTGGGTCTGGATGCGTCCGCACAGTGCCAAGCTGGACGGCTTGGTGACGTGGGATGGTGCTGAGCACTTCGAGGCGGCCATGCTGGCAGGCAAAGGGGCCATCATCCTGTCGCCGCATTTGGGCGCTTGGGAAATTGGCGCACAAGCGATCGCCGAAAAATTTGGCCCAACCTATGGCCCGATGGTGGCGTTGTTTCGCCCAGCCCGCAAAGCCTGGCTGGAGCCTTTGGTGGCGAATGCCCGCACGCGACCCTATTTAGATTCCGCGCCCACCTCACTGGCTGGGGTGCGCACCCTCATTCGCACTTTGCGCAACGGGGGCTACACGGCCATCTTGCCCGACCAAGTGCCGCCTTTGGGGCAGGGGGTGTGGGCGCCATTCTTTGGGCGTGATGTGTACACCATGACCTTGTTGGCCAAACTGGCACAGCAAACGGGCGCACAAGTCATCCTGACGTGGTGCGAACGTTTGCCAGCAGGTCAAGGGTTTTGCATGCACATGCGTCCTTTTGAGGCGCCCGAAATGAAAGACCCCAACGTATCGCCTGAGCTGGCCGCGGCTGCGGTCAACTGCGGCGTGGAACGCATGGTGCTCGATGCACCTGGTCAATACCTGTGGGGCTACGCGCGCGACAAACAACCGCGTGCAGAGGGCTAACTCATGTTCAGCCAATTGGGTTTGTTACTGTTGCGCGCCTTGGGCTATTTGCCCGTGTCGTGGTTGCGTGCCTTGGGTGCTGGCTTAGGCATGTTGCTGTGGGTGGTCATTCCGGCGCGCCGCCGTGTGGTGCAAACCAATTTGCGTGTGTGCTTCCCGCATTGGAGCGATGCCGAGCGTGACACGCTGACGCGCCAAACTTTTGTCTATTTCGCGCAGGCGTGGTTGGACCGCAGTTGGCTGTGGCATCGCAGTGCTGCGTGCATTCAATCGCGTGTGCAGTTGTCGGGTGAGGTGGCGGGTTTGTCAGACACCACCCCCACCGTGTTGTTCGCACCGCATTTCATGGGCTTGGATGTGGGGTGGACCGCCCTCACGCTCAACGTGCCGTTGCGCTTCACAACCATCTTCACGCCGCAGTCGAATGCGGCGGTAGACGCGTGGGTGGCGAAGGGGCGTCAGCGGTTTGGCCATGTGCGCTTGTTTCGCCGTGAAGATGGCGTCAAGCCCATCGTGGCGGCTTTGCGCCAAAACGAGTTGCTGTACTTGTTGCCCGACATGAACTTTGGGCCGAGTGAGTCGATCTTTGTGCCGTTCTATGGCGAGCCTGCGGCCACCGTGCCATCGTTGTCACGTTTTGCCAAGTTGGGGCGAGCCAGAGTGGTGCCTGTCATCACGCGCATGACGGATGCGGGTTACGAGGTCGTGGTGCATCCAGCGTGGACCGATTTCCCTACGGATGATGCCGATGCCGATACGGCCACGATGAATCAGCGCTTAGAGGCTTTCATCAACACCATGCCTGCTCAATATTTTTGGGTGCACAAACGTTTCAAAACGCGCCCGCCGGGCGCGCCAAGTCTTTACTAAACGGTGTGTGGATCAAGGGTGCATCCACTGGTACAAAGTGGCGGCGACTTCATCCACCCCTTGCTTTTTCAACGCTGAGAACAAACGTACTTCACCGCCACCGGCTTGCAGTTTGGTGATTTGCAAAGCCTTGTTGGCTTCGGTTTTGTTCAGTTTGTCAGCCTTGGTGAGCAACACCAAAAACTTCAAACCCTCTTCCACGCGAGGGCGAATCACATCCAACAAGATTTCATCCAGCTCGGTCAGGCCGTGGCGTGGGTCGCACATCAGCACCACGGCACGTAGGTTGGGACGGGTGAGCAGATAGTTGGCCATCACTTGTTGCCAACGTATCTTGTCTTGCTTGGGTACGGCGGCGTAGCCATAACCAGGTAAATCCGCCAGCACGGCATCGGTCTTGCCTTGGCGGCCCATGGCAAACAGGTTGATGTGTTGCGTTCGGCCCGGCGTCTTAGACGCAAAGGCCAAACGTTTTTGCTGAGTCAGCACGTTGATGCACGTGGATTTGCCGGCGTTCGAGCGGCCCACAAAAGCGATTTCGGGCAAGTCATAAGTGGGCAAGTGGTGCAACTGAGCCGCCGTGGTCAAAAAACGTGCGGTGTGCAGCCAACCCATGGCGTATTTGGCTTGATCTTTGGGGTTGAGTAGCTCGAATGCGGCTTTGGCGGCGGCACGATCGGCCTCGCGTTGGGCCTCAAACTCAGCGTTCAAGACCGCGATTTCGGGCACCTCAGGCGTGTCGTTCGGGGCGGGGGTGTCGTGTGGGTCGGGCTGGTTCATACGGCATTGTAGAATCACCGCAGTTTTTCGACGTCTTTGAGACCCCTTAACCAAAGAATACCTATGAAGCTGATTGCCTCCTTGTTGATCGCCGCCGCTTTGGTGGCTCCCGCCCTTTCTCACGCTGCTGAGCCAGCCGCGCCTGCAGCCAAGGCCGATTTGGCCAAAGGTGAAGCCACTTACAACACGGTGTGTGCAGCTTGTCACGGCCCCGAGGGCAACTCTGGCGCGCCTGCTTACCCCAAGCTGGCTCAACAACACCCCGACTATTTGGTCAAGCAATTGCAAGAGTTCAAATCGGGCAAGCGCGCCAACCCCATCATGATGGGCATGGCGGCTGGTTTGTCTGACGCTGACATGAAGAACGTGGCCGCATGGTTGGGCACGAAAACATCGGCCGCCAATTTCGCCAAAGAAAAAGACTTGGTTGTGCTGGGTGAGCGCATCTACCGCGGTGGTGTGGCTGATCGCCAAATTGCCGCTTGCGCAGGCTGCCACAACCCAACGGGTGCTGGCATTCCAGCGCAATACCCACGTTTGGCGGGTCAACACGCTGACTACACCATGGCGCAATTGAGCGCTTTCCGTGAGCACGGCAACCGTGGCGCAGGTCAGCCGAGCGTGGGCCGTGGCAACAGCGCTCAAATGAGCGGTGTGGCTGCCAAGTTGAATGACCGCGAAATCAAAGCCGTGGCGGATTACGTCGCTGGTTTGCGTTAATTCAGAGGCATCCCCCTTCTCACAAAAGCTGGCCATGTGCCAGCTTTTTTGTTTCTGGTCTTAAGGTCTTTGGGGTCGTGGCGTGAGGCCAGATGGACGATGCCTCACAATGCAAAAACTTTTGGATTCAAGGAGGCCTTGTGCGGTTCAATCAATTTTCGAAAAGCAGCGACATCACGCCGCAGGCGGTGTATGCGCAACGACGCGATTGGCTCAAGCAAATGGCAGCAGGTGCAGCAGGGCTGTCGATGGCCGCGTGGGCTTCGCGTGAGGCGTGGGCCCAAACCCCCAGCGATGTGGTGGGGCGCCCTGGCAAGCTAGCGCCTTTGACGGGGGCGGTCAGCCGCGTGAGTGGTGCCAATACCATGGAAAAAATCACCACCTATGCCGACGCCAGCAGCTACAACAACTTCTACGAATTCGGCACCGACAAATCTGACCCCGCCAAATACGCCCACACTTTGCAAACCAAGCCGTGGACGGTGGAGGTGGAGGGACTTGTCAAAAAGCCGGGTCACTTTGATCTAGATGCCTTGCTCAAACTCAGCCCGATGGAAGAGCGCATTTATCGCTTGCGTTGCGTGGAAGGCTGGTCCATGGTCATTCCGTGGGTGGGCTACTCGTTGGCCGAACTCATCAAACGCGTAGAGCCCTTGGGCAGCGCCAAGTATGTGGAGTTCATCAGCCAAGCCGATCCCAAGACCATGCCGGGTGTGCGTTCGCGTGTGCTCGATTGGCCTTACGTGGAAGGCCTGCGCATGGACGAGGCCATGCACCCGCTCACGTTGCTGAGTTTTGGCATGTACGGCGAGGTGCTGCCCAACCAAAACGGCGCGCCTGTGCGCTTGGTGGTGCCTTGGAAATACGGCTTCAAGAGCGCCAAAAGTTTGGTGAAGATTCGTTTTGTGGAGAAGCAGCCCGTCAACTCATGGGGCCGCTCAGCACCGCAAGAGTATGGGTTTTATTCCAACGTCAACCCCAATGTGAACCATCCACGCTGGAGCCAAGCCACCGAGCGTCGCATTGGCGAAGACGGCTTGTTTGCGAAGAAGCGTAAGACCTTGATGTTCAACGGCTACGAAGCCCAAGTGGGTCAGCTCTACGCAGGCATGGACCTGAGCAAACTGTATTGATGTGAAGGCCGCGTTTCGTCACATCTTGCAACACCGCCGCGTCAAGCTTGTACTGTGGCTGTTGTGCCTCTGGCCTTGTGCGTGGCTGGTGTGGGGGGCTACCAACGAGGCCTTGGGTGCCAACCCCGCTGAGTATTTGATTCGCGCCACCGGCGACTGGACGCTGCGCATGTTGTGCCTCACCTTGGCCGTGACCCCCTTGCGTGTGATGCTGGGCTGGCCCGAGTTGGCCAGACTGCGGCGCCTATTGGGCTTGTTCACTTACTTTTATGTGGTGCTGCACGTGCTCTGCTACAGCGGGTTGGATATGGGGTTTGAGTGGGGTGATATTGCCGCAGACATCGTCAAGCGTCCGTTCATCATGGTGGGGTTCACGGCGTTTGTGTTGCTCACGCCTTTGGCGTTCACCTCGTTTAACCGCGCCATTCGATGGCTAGGTGCCAAGCGCTGGCAGTGGTTGCATCGTTTGGTCTACGCCGTGGCAGTATTGGCTGTGCTGCACTTCTTTTGGATGCGAGCGGGGAAGAACAACTTTGCGGAGGTGTTTGTTTACGCCTCGGTGTTGAGTGTGCTGTTGCTGTTTCGGTTGAAGCACGCGAAGCAAGAAAAAACTTAACGAACCAAAGACTCGCAAGCCATCTGATCTGCGACCGTTTCACGGCGACGAATCATATGCGCCTGGGTGCCGTCCACCAAAATCTCAGCCGCACGCCCACGCGTGTTGTAGTTGCTGGACATGGCCATGCAATACGCCCCCGTGGACAACACGGCCAACAAATCACCAGATTGCACCGTCAGTTGACGGTCACGGCCTAGCCAGTCACCGCTTTCGCACACGGGGCCGACCACGTCATACGTCACCGCCTCGCCTGCGCGTGCCGACACCGGCACGATTTGATGAAATGCCTCATACATCGCAGGGCGGGGCAAGTCATTCATGGCCGCGTCGACGATGCAAAAGTTCTTTTGTTCACCGGGCTTGATGTACTGCACTTCGGTCAAACACACGCCTGCGTTGCCCACGAGCGAACGACCGGGCTCAATCATGAGCTGGCGCTGGCCGTAGCCGCGTGCGTCGAGTTTGGCCAACAGTTGTGCCCACAGTTCGTCTGCTGCAGGCGGCGTGTCGCCGTTGTAGTTGATGCCCAAGCCACCACCAAAGTCGATGTGGTGAATGGCAATGCCTGCCGCTTCAATCGCATCCACCAAATCCAACACACGGTCCATTGCATCAAGGTAAGGCGTGGACTCGGTGATTTGTGAACCGATGTGGCAGTCAATGCCTGTCACTTGCAAGCCGGGCAAGTTGGCCGCGCGTTGGTAGGTGGCCAACGCGCGTTCGTGCGCCACGCCAAATTTGTTGCCTTTGAGGCCCGTAGAAATGTAAGGATGGGTTTTGGCGTCCACGTTGGGGTTCACGCGAATACTGATCGGCGCACGTTTGCCCATGTTGTGGGCCACATCGCTCAACACCTCGAGTTCAGCTTCGCTCTCGACGTTGAAGCAAGCAATGCCCACTTCCAACGCCTTGCGCATTTCAGCGCGAGTTTTGCCCACACCAGAGAAGATGACCTTCGATGGCTCACCACCTGCGGCCATCACGCGATCCAACTCGCCACCTGACACGATGTCAAAGCCGCAGCCCGCTTGCGCAAACACTTGCAACACGGCCAAAGAAGAGTTGGCCTTCATGGCGTAGCAAATGCGCGCGTTGCGGCCTGCAAAGCCACGTTGGTAGGCCGCAAGGGCACTGAGCATGGCGGCTTTGGAATACACAAACAAAGGCGTGCCATGGGCGTGTGCGAGGTCAGCGAGTTTGACGCCTTCCAAATACAAATCGTTGTGTTGCGTGGCCACAAAAGGCGCACCGGCAAGTGAGGGGTGTGTCATCAGAAGACTCTCAAAATTTAATGGCCCGTCGCGGCAGACGCTGCGTTGGCAGGAGAGGGCGCAATCGGCGCAGAGGCTGTGGATGCCGCCGCGGGTGTGGCGGTGTTGCTTGGCAATTGGCGGCGAACAATTTCAGGCAATGTGGCGCGCTGTTTGAAATCGGGGTCATTGGGCATGTACAAGCTGCCTTTTTGGCCGCATGCCGTCAGCACGGCCACACTGCACAACCCAGTGACCACACACGCACGAAGGCTGGCGCCCCTGACTAAAATCTTTTGTTCAATACCCATGGCGCAAATTGTAATGACCGATCTCGAATTCTTAGACCGCGCAGAACTTCTGCTCAAAGCCGTTGAATTGGCCTGTGACCGCATCAACGACGAGGGTGATGCCGACATCGACAACCAGCGCGTGGGCGGCATGATCACGTTGACGTTTGAGAACAAGAGCCAAATCATCATCAACCTGCAAAAGCCCTTGCACGAGGTGTGGTTGGCGGCGCGTTCAGGGGGCTATCACTTCAAGTTCGACGGTACGCAATGGGCGGACACCAAAGGCCAAGGCGAATTCTTTGCGCGCTTAAGCAAAGACGCCAGCACCCAAACGGGGCTGGCATTGACCTTTCATGCGTAACTTGCAGGTTGCCCAATAAACAAGGGCGCTGTCAGCGCCCTTGTTGTTAGTTCTTGAACAGATCGAGAATCTTTTTCTTCTCGTCACTGGCAGGCAGAGGTTCATTGCTATTGCCTGAACGGCCTTCCATGCCTAAGCTGCTCACACCGCCTCCGCGGCTGAATTCGGTATAGACCCAGTCGCCGCTTTCATGGCTCAAGCCGGCAGGCGGCGTAGGTTCGGTGATCGGTACATTTTGCAAAGCGTGTTGCATGTAGCTGATCCATACGGGCAAGCTCAAGCCGCCACCGGTCTCGCGGTCACCCAACTTGCGTGGGGTGTCGTAACCAATCCAAGTCACGGCAGTCAATGTGGGTTGATAACCGGCAAACCAAGCGTCCATTGAATCGTTGGTGGTCCCTGTTTTGCCGTAAATGTCAGGACGCTTCAAAGTCGCTTGTGCACGTGCGGCCGTGCCTGAGCGCGTGACCTCTTGCAGCAAGCTGGTCATCACAAATGCGTTGCGTGCATCAATGGCGCGGGCTGATTCGTCCAGTGGGGGAGGCGTGAACTCAGACAGCACCTTGCCCATTTGGTCGGTGACCTTGGTCACGAGGTAGGGGTTCACGCGGTAGCCGCCATTGGCAAACACCGAGTAGCCGGATGCCATTTGCATCGGCGTGACCGAACCCGCACCGAGCGCCATGGTCAGGTAAGGGGGGTGTTTTTCTGCGTCAAACCCAAATTGAGCAATCCAGTCTTGGGCGTTTTGTGCCCCCACAGATTGCAGCACACGAATCGAGATCATGTTTTTCGACTTGGCCAAACCTTTGCGCAAGGTCATGGGGCCTTCGAATGTGCCGTCGTAGTTTTTAGGCTCCCATGGTTGGCCACCTGTGACGCTGGCATCGAAGAACAAGGGTGCATCGTTCACCACCGTCATGGGCGTGAAGCCCTTTTCAAGTGCAGCGGAATAAATGAAAGGCTTGAAGCTAGAGCCAGGTTGGCGCCAAGCTTGGGTGACGTGGTTGAACTTGTTTTTGTTGAAGTCAAAGCCGCCCACCAGCGCGTGAATCGCGCCGTCGCGTGGGTCGATGGACACAAACGCACCTTCGACTTCCGGCAGTTGGGTAATTTCCCAGCCACCTTTGGCCGTCTTGGTGATGCGCACCAGTGCGCCTGGGCGCAGCTTGATGTTGGGGGCCGCTTTGTCAGACAAGCCGGACTGCACCGGTTGCAAACCATCGCCTGTGATGTCCAGCACTTCGCTGTTTTGGCGCATCACACGCACTTTCTTGGCTGTGGCTTCAAGCACCACGGCGGCCAACAAATCGCCTTTGTCGCCTTGCTCAATCAAGGCGTCGTCAATGGCGTCTTCCAATTCAGCGGGCTTGGTGGGCAAGTTGATGAAGCGCTCGGGGCCACGGTAGTGCTGGCGGCGCTCGTAATCCATGATGCCTCGACGCAACGCAAAGTAGGCCGCCTGTTGGTCGCTGGCGCGGATGGTGGTGTACACATTCAAACCGCGTGTGTAGATCTCAGGGCCGTACTGCGCAAACATCAGCTGACGTGCCATCTCGGCCACATAGTCGGCGTGGGTGTTGAGGCTGCTAGAGGCGGTGCGGATCTTCAACTCTTCTTGCTTGGCTTCAGCGGCTTGCTCTTTGGTGATGAAGCCGTTTTCTTCCATGCGCTCAATGATGTAGAGCTGACGTGCACGCGCCCGCTTGGGGTTGGCAATGGGGTTGTAAGCCGAAGGCGCTTTAGGCAAGCCCGCCAACATGGCTGCTTCGGCAATGCTGATGTTTTTCAGAGGTTTGCCAAAGTAGGCTTCTGACGCTGCGGCAAAACCATAAGCGCGGTTGCCCAAATAAATTTGGTTCAGATAGATTTCAAAAATCTGGTCTTTGCTGAGCATGTGCTCGAGCTTGCTGGTCAGCAAAATTTCATAGATCTTGCGGGTGAAGGTTTTTTCGGATGACAGATAGACGTTACGTGCCACCTGCATGGTGATGGTGGAGGCTCCTTGGCTTTTGGCGCGTCCCAAGTTGGCCAAGCCTGCACGTGCCAAACCGATGTAGTCCACACCGCCATGTTGGTAAAAGCGCGCATCTTCAATGGCCAGCACTGCATCTTTCATCACCTTGGGGATGTCTTTGAATGGCGTGAGGTTGCGTTTCTCTTCGCCAAACTCCCCGATCTGGGTGCCTTCGACAGAGTAGACACGCATCGACAACTTGGGGCGGTAGTCCGCGAGGTCTGAGACGTCGGGCAGTTGGGGGTACGCCATGGCGAGTGCCACGGCAACCAGCAGCCCCACCACCAGAGCAATTGCAGCCCCAATGCCAAAGGTCCATAGCAAGACGTGACTCAGCAAAGAGCGGGGCGCGGCAGGCGCAGCGGTGTGTTCTTTCGAACCTTCGGGGGTGTGGTTTGTCGCCATAAGTGAGAAGGATTATAAAAACACGCTTTCATCACAAAAGTCTCGAGTCAAACACCTCCGCAGCCGCTTGTCAACGCGTTGAAATGCCAGGCTCCAAACCTTTTCAAAAGGATGAGTTTCATGCGTTGGACTTCATGGTGGCCTCGCTTGAGCCCGCGCCACTTCAGCGTGGTGGGGCTGGATGTGGGCCCAGATGCCTGTCGTTTGGTGGTGCTCCGTGGCTTGCCCAGCCAGCCTGACCGCGTGTGTTGTGCTGAGCGGTTGGCGTTGCCTGAGGGGCTGGTCGCTCACGGCGAGGTGTTGCAGCCGGCGGCGTTGGGCGTGTGGCTGCGCACTTATTTGAAAGCAAGTGGCTGCCAACCTGAGTGGGCCTACCTTGGACTCGACAGCGCTTGCGTGTCTCACCACCTCGTGAGTTTGGCGGCAGGTTTATCGCCAGATGATGTGGCGTTTCAGTTGCAGGCGGAGGTGCAATCGATCTTGCCCGAGCACGCGTCTGATGTGTGCATCGATTACAGCGCAGACACACAAGCTTCCCCTGTTGGCGAGTCGCGTTATTGGGTGCAAGCCGCGCCACGTTTGCGTGTGGAGGCCTTGCAGCGTGTGGCTCAGCATGCGGGCTTCAAAGCGGTTGTGGTCGAGCCCCGTCAAGACGCCGCTCATCGCGCAGCGCAAAGCCACGCCTTGCTGCCAAACCGTGCCGCTTTGGCACCGCACTGCAGCGAAGCCTTGGGTTTGGCCTTGCGCGCTTGGCACGATGGCGGTGTTAATTTTTTGCCCCACCGCGAAGGTGCGCAGCGCGTGTTGGGGCGCGCATGGTGGCTGGGTGTGGCGGTGTGCGCTATGGCTGGGGCATTTTGGGCCGCGGGTTTTGCCATGCTGGTGGCGTCTGCTGCCCAAAGCAAGCAACCCCCTCTGGCGGATGTGGCCGCCTCAGCGCGCGCCTTCGACAGGGCACAACAAGCGCACACACACGCCAAAGCGCAGCAAGACCGCTATGCCGCGCAAGTGCGTTGGCTCAAGGCCAAGCAGGATGTGCAGTCGCAAAGTTTGCAGTGGAGTCGCGTGCTGAGTCATGCCGCGCAAGGCGTGTGGGTGACCAGTGTCAAGCAGCAAGGCGCACGTTGGACGGTGCACGGAGAGGCCTTGTCATCCCAACACGCGCAACAGTTGGTGCGGCAGCTCAAAGCTCTCGACATCTGGGCGCAAGCCCCAGAGTTGGCGCAACTGCACGTCATGCCCGCCGTGTCCGCCACGGGCTGGCCTGTGTGGCAATTTCGCATCGAAGCTGATTTGAAAATGGAGGCGTCATGACACGCTGGAACATGGCTTTGCCGCAGTGGGACATGCGTTGCCTTGGGCTCTGGCGACGCGGTGATGCATCTGCTTTGTGGGTGTGCTCAGGTGTCTTGGGTCTGGCGCTGCTCAGCCCTGGGTGCTTGCACAGTTGGCAAGCATGGGAGGACGCCAATGCCGCCCAAGCGCAATGGATGGCGCAGCAAGAAGCAACGCAAACGTTGCAGACACAGACAGCGCAGCTGTTACAAACCTCAAGTCAGACCTCCGCCTTATTTGCTGATACCTCGGTGCTGGGCCCATTGGCGCAACAGCAGGGCTTGCAGTTTTCTCATGTCGGTTTGGACAAGCCGCAACACAGTTCTGCAATGGCCGCCTTGCACCTGCAGCAATTGCCTGTGCATTGGAAGGTGCAAGGCTCGTGGGAGGGATGGCTCAATTGGCTCGCGCAATGGCCTACCGCTGCCCCTGGTGTGACCGTGTCTTCGCTTGAACTCAAGGCCGATCCGCGGGGAGGCATTTCTGCGCAGGTGTTGGCCCTTGCGCCGCAATCCACGGCTGCGGACTCGATGTTTGACTTGCCCGGCATCAACTTAGACACCTCCTCGGCCGCAGATCCTTTCAGCGCCCAAGCATGGATTGGCGCACAACGTGCCCATGCCGAGCAGCACCCAAGCTACGCCCGTTTGGTGGCTCCAGAGTTGTTGCGTCCGCGTGATTCGCTCGAATCCTTTTCGCGCGATCGTTTGCAGTACGTGGGGCAAATCGCATCCCGAGGGGCGGTGGAGGCATTGGTCAAAGTTTTGCCACCTGCTGGGACCAACAAAGACTCCTCCATGATGCGTGTGCACCGCGTGCGTGTGGGGCAGCGCTTGGGCCACGACTTTGGCAAGGTGGTGGCCATTGAGCCAGACCAGTTGGTGGTGCAAGAGTTGGCGTGGCGTCCTTCGGGGGAGTGGCACACCCGTGAGGTGCGCTTGCCGTTGCATGAGGCTGCGCCATGAGGGGTCCACGGGGTGTGTCAACGCGTCGGGCCGTTGTGTGTGCATGCCTGCTGTGGCTCAGCGCCTTCGCCTCGCCACTGCATAGCCAAGAACTCAAGTCGGCCTACAGTGGTGCGCCCATGTCGATGAATTTTCAAAACATCGAGGTGCGCACGGCCTTACAAATCGTGGCCGATTTCACGGGGCTCAACATCATCACGTCCGACAGCGTCACAGGCGCGCTGACCTTGAAGCTTCACAAAGTGCCGTGGGACCAAGTGCTGGACATCATGGCCCAAGCCAAAGGCTTGAGTGTGCGCCGACATGGCAATGTCATCTGGGTGGCCCCGCGCGCTGAAGTGGCGGCGCGCGAAAAGCTCGAGTACGAAAGCAAGCTTGCTGCGCAAAACTTAGAGCCCATGCAAACCCGAGGCTTCACCCTCAACTATGCCAAGGCGGTGGATGTGCTCACGCACATTCAAGGTGGCACGGTATTGCCTGCGATGCCAATGGTGGGTGGCTATGGTGCGGGAGCTGGCGCTTACGGTGGTTTGGGTAGCTTCGGCAGCGTAGGTCTTGGCTACGCATCGCCCGCAAGCACCGCACCCTTCAGTTTGTCTTCGATGGGCGGTGGCTCACGCATCCTCAGCACACGCGGCAGCGCCATGGCCGAGGCACGCACCAATCAACTCTTTGTGACCGACATCGCCGAACGCCTTGACCAAGTGGCGCAGATGATTGCCAAGATCGACATTCCCTTGCGCCAAGTGATGATTGAGGCGCGCATCGTGCAAGCCAGCGACACGTTTGGCCAAACCCTCGGCGTGCGTTTGGGCGGCATGGGGCAAGCGGGTGCACAAAGCGTGTGGGGACCGACCAACACCAACGTGATCGCCAATGCCAACCCCACGGCGCAGCAAAGCACCAGCTTCAGCATCGCCGACAAAGCGCTGGACACCTCAGGCAGCTTTGTGAACCTGCCCGCTGCCAGTTTGAACGGCTTTGCTTCCGCCAGCTTTGCGGTGTCGATTTTCAATTCCGCTAAGAACCGTTTTCTCAACCTTGAACTGTCGGCGCTCGAAGCCGATGGCAAAGGCAAGGTGGTGTCTAGTCCGCGTGTGGTCACCGCCGACCAAGCCAAAGCCGTGATTGAGCAGGGCACCGAATTGCCCTACCAGGTGGCGGCCGCGAGTGGCGCCTCCACTTTGGCATTTCGCAAAGCCAACCTCAAGCTGGAGGTCACACCGCAAATCACGCCGGAAGGCGGCATCGTGTTGGAACTCGATATTTCCAAAGACAACGTGGGGCAAATCACCCCTGCAGGCTTTGCCATCGACACCAAGCACGTCAAGACCCAAGTGTTGGTGGAAAACGGCGGCACGGTCATGATTGGCGGCATTTACGAGACCAGCGAGCAAGAGGATGAGTACAAAGTGCCGTTCTTCGGCGACATCCCTGTGCTGGGCTATTTGTTCAAAAACCGCCGCACCGCTCAGGCCAAGCAAGAATTGTTGGTCTTCATAACCCCTAAAATGCTTGATCACAGTGCCGTTGCACGTTAAGAAAGCATATGTTGTTGGTTTTGGTGGGTCTGCCGGGTTCCGGCAAAACGACTGTTGGGCGTCAACTCGCTCGGCGGCTTCACCTCCCCTTTGTGGATTCGGATCACGCCATAGAGCACCGCTTGGGTTGCTCGGTGCGCGAATATTTCGAACGCGAAGGGGAAGACCGCTTTCGCGACCTCGAATCTGAAGTGCTCGCCGACTTGTGCCAAAACCACCACGGCGTGCTCTCGACGGGCGGTGGCTCGGTGCTACGGCCTGTCAACCGTGAACGCTTGCATCAACACGGCCATGTGTTTTATTTGCGCTCCAGCCCCGAAGAAGTGTTTCGCCGTTTGCGCAACGACCAAAACCGACCTTTGTTGCAAGTGGCCGACCCGCAAGCGCGCTTGCGTGAACTGCTTGAGGTGCGTGACCCGTTGTACCGCGAAACCGCGCATTACGTCATCGAGACAGGTCGCCCCAATGTGGCGGGCTTGGTCAACATGATCGTGGCGCAGCTCGAATTGGCGGGGCACATCAAACCTGTCTCGCCCCCTGCGCCCGCCGATCGCCCACGCGTGTCGCCCCCTCACCGAATCTGAGCCATGTCGAACACCCCACACCTCGAACGCGTTGCCATTGATTTGGGTGACCGCAGTTACAGCATCTTGATTGGCGAGCAGTTGCTCAACGCCGCCAGCACCTGGGCCGATTTGCCCAAAGCCTCGGCCGCGCTCATTGTCACCAACGACACCGTGGGCCCCCTCTACGCCCCACGTTTGCAAGCTGCGCTGGCGCCGCTCTACAAACACGTGCACACCGTGGCCTTGCCCGATGGCGAGAGCCACAAAGACTGGCAAACGCTGAATTTGATTTTTGATGAGCTGCTGAGCAAAGGCGCGGACCGCAAAACCGTGCTGTTCGCCTTGGGCGGCGGCGTGGTAGGGGACATGACTGGTTTTGCTGCTGCGTGCTACATGCGCGGCGTGCCCTTTGTGCAAGTGCCCACCACCTTGCTGGCGCAGGTCGATTCCTCGGTGGGCGGCAAGACGGCCATCAACCACCCCATTGGTAAAAACATGATTGGCGCGTTCTACCAACCGCAACGCGTGGTGTGCGACCTCGACACTTTGCAAACCTTGCCCCAGCGCGAGATGAGCGCAGGCTTGGCCGAAGTCATCAAATACGGCCCCATCGCTGACATGCAGTTTTTGGATTGGATTGACACCCACCTCGACGCGCTCTTGGCGCGTGACCCCAAAGCCTTGGCGAATGCGGTCAAGCGCAGCTGCGAAATCAAAGCCTGGGTGGTAGGCCAAGACGAACGTGAAGGTGGCATCCGCGCCATCCTCAACTTCGGCCACACCTTTGGCCATGCGATTGAAGCCGGCTTGGGCTTTGGCGAATGGCTCCACGGCGAAGCCGTGGGGTGTGGCATGGTCATGGCCTCGCACCTGTCGCAACGTTTGGGTTTGGTGGACGAAGCCTTTGTCTCGCGCTTCACCGCCCTCATTGAGCGCGCAGGCTTGCCCATCGTCGGCCCCAAACTTGGCGCCGACGAATACCTGCACCACATGCGCGTGGATAAAAAAGCACAAGCCGGTGAAATCAAATTCGTGCTCATCGACCAACCCGGCACCGCCATCGTGCGCGGCGCGCCCGATGCCTTGGTCGCCCAAGTCATCGACGATTGCTGTGAAAAATAAGCCGCAAAAGGCAATGCAAAAAACGGGGCGAGTGCAACAAAGCCCCGACGCAGACTGGCGGTATGGGGGATGTGCCGCTGATGATTTCTGGCACAGCATGAAGAAGCGGCACATTCCCCATGCCGACAGCGAGCCCAGCTCATAAAAGCGCACAAACAATGACCCAACTCGCCCCCTACGCTTGCTTGCCAGAGCACTCTCGTGGCAGACGTCACCCAGAGCCCGAAGCCCCCGCGCATGCCCCCAGCTTTCGCAACCCCCATCAACGCGACCGCGACCGCATCGTTCACTCAACCGCCTTCAGACGCTTGGTCTACAAAACCCAAGTCTTCTTGAACCACGAAGGCGATTTGTTCCGCACGCGCATGACCCACTCGTTGGAAGTGGCGCAGCTGGGCCGCTCCATCGCCCGCGCGTTGAACTTGAACGAAGACTTGGTGGAGGCCATCGCCTTGGCGCATGACCTCGGCCACACGCCGTTTGGCCACGCGGGGCAAGATGCGCTGAACGAATGCATGGCCCCCTACGGTGGCTTCGAACACAACCTGCAAAGCCTGCGCGTGGTGGATGAGTTGGAAGAGCGCTACCCCGCCTTCAACGGCCTGAACCTGAGCTTTGAAACCCGCGAAGGCATCTTGAAGCATTGCGCGCGCCGCAACGCAGAACTCATCAACGCGCAAGAACCTGGTGGCGTGGCCGCCCGTTTTTTGAACGGCACGCAACCCAGCCTAGAAGCGCAACTGTGCAACTTGGCCGACGCCATTGCCTACAACGCACACGACATTGACGACGGCGTGCGCTCGGGCTTGCTCACGCTCGAACAAATGCAAGACGTGTCGTTGTTTGCCCGCTACCACGCGCAAACCTTGGCAGAGTACCCGCACCTGCAAACGCAGCATCCCAATACGCAAGGCCGCCGCGTGTTGTATGAGACCATCCGCCGCATGTTGAGCGACCAGGTGTACGACGTCATCAACGCCACGCGTGCAGCCCTGCAGCAGCACGCACCCGCCAGCGCTGACGAAGCGCGTCAGTGCCCGCCGCTGGTGCAATTCAGTGCGGCGATGTACGCAGAGTCCAAAGCGCTCAAGTCGTTTTTGTTCCGCAACTTGTACCGCCACCCGCAGGTCATGCAAACCACCGATGGCGCTCGCGCTGTGGTGAAAGACCTGTTCGAGGCTTACTTGGCCAAGCCCCAAGAAATGCCCGCTGCCTATGCCCAGCGCAGCGATGTGCCACGTGCCGTGGCCGACTACTTGTCGGGCATGACCGACCGTTTCGCCACGCGTGAACACGCGCGATTGACCGCTTAATTTCAGCATGGCTCAACACCGCTTCGGCATTCACCCCTCGTGGGTCATCGTGTTTGCAGGTGTGTGTGCTGCGCTGCATGTGGGCAAGCTGCCGCCCGCATTGCCGGTGTTGCAAGACGCACTCCACATCACCTTGGTGCAAGCCGGTTTCTTGCTGTCTGCGGTGCAAGTGGCCAGCATGACCTTAGGCCTTGCCGTGGGCCTGAGTGCCGATGGTTTGGGTCTGCGCCGTAGCATGTTGGTGGGGCTGGGTGTGTTGTCGTTCGCCAGCATCAGCGGTGGTTTTGTGGCCGATGCCAGTGGCTTGTTGGTCTTGCGTGCGTTAGAAGGTTTGGGCTTTTTGTTGGTCGTCATGCCTGCGCCCGCGCTGATTCGTCGTACGGTGACTGCCTCGCAGCTCAGTGGGCGAATGGGTTGGTGGGGCACCTACATGCCCACGGGCAGTGCGCTGGCCTTGCTGTTGGGGCCTTGGGTCATTGCGGGCTTGAACTGGTCTGCGTGGTGGTGGCTGCTGGGGGCCGTGGCCGCGTTGGCTTGGGGGGCTGTGTGGTTGTGCGTGCCTGATGTGCAGCCGCCCACACCCACGCGCAACGCCGCCAGCGATGCGTGGCCCAAGCGCTTGGCACTCACCCTCCAAAGCCCAGGCCCTTGGTTGGTCGCTTTCACGTTTGCTGTCTACTCCTCGCAGTGGTTGGCCGTGGTGGGCTTCTTGCCCACGGTCTATGCCGAGTTGGGTTTGGCCGCGGGCACGGCGGGTGTGTTGTCGGCGTGTGTGGCACTCGCCAATGTGAGTGGCAATGTCCTATCAGGCCGCTTGCTGCAACGCGGCTGGCCTGCGCAACGTTTGCTGTCCATCGGCTTTGCTTGCATGACTTTGGGCGCCATCGGCGCGTATGCCGTGTGGCAGGGCGCAGGTTTGCCCACCTCACTGCGCTTTGCGTGTGTGGTGATGTTCTCGGCTGTGGGCGGTTTGATTCCTGGCACCTTGTTTTCATGCGCTTTGCGCTTGGCCCCCAGTGAAGGCACGGTGTCCACCACCGTGGGTTATATGCAGCAGCTCTCGGCACTCGGCCAGTTTGCAGGGCCACCCTTGGTGGCGTGGGTGGCCGCCAGCGCAGGCGGTTGGCAATGGACGTGGGCCGTCACCGCCACACTCAGTTTGGCGGGTGTGGTGTTGGCGCACTGCATTGGCCGTGCTTTGCATAAGAAAGAAACACATGACTGACACATTGACCCCAGACCAAGAACGCACTGCCATCGAAGACACGCAGACGTGGTTGCTAGAAGCCGTGGTGGGCCTGAACCTGTGCCCCTTCGCCAAAGCTGTGGTGGTCAAAGACATGGTGCGCTACCGCGTGTGCGCATCCGCCGAGCCCGCTGACGTGCTGGCCATGCTGCGCGAGGAGTTACAGCACTTGGCCGAGGCCGACCCCGACCAGCTAGACACCACGCTGCTGATTGCGCCCAACGCCTTGCCCGGCTTTTTGGACTTCAACGATTTCTTGGCTGACTGTGACGAGGTGTTGGTGGACCTCGAACTAGACGGTGTGCTGCAAGTGGCCGACTTTCACCCGCATTACCAATTTGGCGGCACAGAGGTGGACGACATCGAGAACTTCACCAACCGCACGCCCTACCCCACGCTGCACTTGCTGCGCGAAGCCAGCCTTGACAAAGCGGTGGAGGCTTATCCCGATGCGTCGCTCATCTTTGAACGCAACATCGAGGTGTTGAACAAGTTGGGGCATGCGGGGTGGGCGGCGTTGGGGATTCATGCGCGTCTTCGGGAGTGATGGGCTGTTGGACGGTTGGCATTCGCTTCGCCAAGCGGCACAGCCGGTGCGCGCCGCGGCTTAACGTCGCTGGTGCGCCGTGATGGCGCCGCATCGCGCACCGGCTGTGCCGCTTGGCTGCGGAGCCATGAACGCCCACGGCACAATTAGCCCATGTCCAAAAACAAAACTGCGGCTGCGTCTAAGGCCCAAGACCCAAGTTCTCAGCTCGACCTGCGCCCCGGCCAGTCCATCGAGTTGCTCAAAGAGCTGCACATCCTCACCCGCGACGGCAAGCTCAACCAAGATTCGCGTCGCAAGCTCAAGCAGGTGTATCACCTGTTTCAGTTCATCGACAAGCTGTTGAAAGAACTACCCGCCAGCGAGCAAGGCCCTACGTTGGCCGATCACGGTGCGGGCAAGTCGTATTTGGGTTTCATCATTTACGACTTGTTTTTCAAAGCCTTGGGGCAGGGCAGTATTTACGGCATCGAGACGCGCAGTGAGTTGGTGGCGTCGTCCCAGGCACTGGCGCAGCGCTTGGGCTTCGAGCGCATGAAGTTTCTCAACCTCAGCGTGGCCGAGTCCGCACACAGCGATGCCTTGCCGGACCAAATTGATGTCGTCACCGCGCTGCACGCCTGCGACACCGCCACCGACGACGCGATTGCGTTTGGTCTGCAAAAGAAAGCCAAATACATGGTGCTGGTGCCATGCTGTCAAGCTGAGCTGGCGCGCGCGCTGAACAAAAACAAAGCGCTCAACTTGCAGCGCACGCCATTGGCAGAGTTGTGGCGTCATCCGCTGCACACGCGCGAGATGGGCAGCCAGCTCACCAACGTGCTGCGCTGTTTGTACCTAGAAGCGATGGGCTACCAAGTGACCGTGACCGAGCTGGTGGGCTGGGAGCACAGCATGAAAAACGAACTCATTTTGGCCAAGTACACAGGGCAAAAAAAGCGCAGTGCGGCAGAACGCTTGACGGCTTTGTTGGCAGAGTTTGGCTTGCAAGAGTTGGCAGAGACTCGGTTTTTATGTTTCGCTTAATCCAAATGTGAAAATTTCGCAGGCATTTAATTTGTTAAAAAGTATTAATTTTATAAAATAAAAAGTAAACATTAGGTATAGTTTTGTCTTGGTTCATGTGTTTGATGAAAAGCACATGTTTGTTATCAAACCCAAGAAAGGCCTATTGTGAAATCTTTAAAAATTACATCAGTCATTGCGCTGTCTTCGTTGTTGGTTGCTTGCGGAGGTGGCGGCGGAGGTGGCAGTTCCGATCCAATTTCTGATGGATCTGGATCTGGGGGTGGAGGCGGGACTACATCAATTTTGGTGACAAGCTCTGTTAAAGGGCTGGATGCCACCATGACTTATAGCGGGACTACGCTTACTGCGATAGCCCCTTCGCTGGTTACGCAGCCCCCTACTTTCAGTAACGTGAGCAGCTTGAATGCATTTACGTTGAATGATTCATACGGTGATTCAACAAGCCAATTTGCGTTTAGTACTGCAGGTATTTCCTCTGGTGGTTTTTATGACGGTAATGCGAATGGGGGGGCAACCGCCTACAGCATCGGTGGTACAACTTGGTCTTATGCACGATTTGGTATTTTTAAGAATGCTGTAGGTACTAATGCTCAGTACACAATTCGCAACACTCCATTTTTTGTTGCAAACGTATCGTCCGGTGTTGTAGCAACTGATGCCACGTATGCAACAAATGGTTTGGTTGTTGGTGTGATGTCAACTTCAACAAGCAAAACTGGAATTAAATGTAGCGTCTCTGCTACATATACACAGTCCTCACAAGAAGTGCTTTTAAGTTTATCTAATTGCGTCAAAGATGGATCTGGTTCGGCTGTGCCGGTCACAGGGACAATTGGGCTGAGTCCAACGGGATTTACCTTGAATAGCTTTACGATCAATGATGGAGTAGCTTTGACTGCGAACAATGTTTATTCAAATGGTTATAAATTTGGAGGATCGGCTGGACAAGAACTGGTGGGGGCTGCCACCGTGAGTGGTACCGCTGGTTACTTTACTTTTGCATTTGGCGCAAAGAAGTAATTTGAAGATTCTGGAGTTTTTTAAACCTCAGAGTCATTCGTTTTAATCGGGGTCAGGTTCGAATTACCATCGGCAGATGGCCCGTCTCCCCCGTCTCACCGTCACCGGTTACCCGCACCACGTCATCCTGCGGGGCAACAACCGGCAAGATATTTTTCGCAGCACTGCGGATTACCAGCGCATGCTCGATTTGCTGTTCGAGCACAGCCGTGCGCACAAGGTGGACATTCACGCGTATGTGCTGATGGGCAACCACCTGCATGTGTTGCTCACCCCTCAAGAAGATCAAGGCCTGCCTAAGATGATGCAAGCCGTGGGCCGTCGCTATGTGCAGGTGTTCAACAAAGTGCATGCACGCACAGGCACCTTGTGGGAAGGGCGCTACCGCGCCACCCTCATTCAAACCGACCGTTACTTGTTGGCCTGCATGGCCTACATCGACCTCAACCCCGTGCGCGCGCACCTGGTGGCGCAGCCTGAGGATTACGTGTGGTCGAGCTACGGGCATTACGCAGGGCTTCGAGCTGATCGATTGGTCACACCGCACGCCCTGTATTGGACCTTGGGCAACACCCCCTTTGCGCGTGAGGCGGCATACGCCGAATTGGTGCACGCAGGCATCAGTGCGGACCAGCAGGGTGCATTGACCGATGCCACGCTCAGTGGTTGGGCGTTGGGAGACGAGCGTTTTGTGGCTGATTTGCAGACGCAAACCGAGCGACGCTTGGTCAAAACCAAGGCGGGCAGGCCCTTCAACACGACCCAATCCGCTAACAAGCTTGGAAAATAAGGGGTGGTCGCCCTTTAACGTTGGTGCTTTTTGATCCGTCCCTAATTAAATATTTCTCAAAACTTGCATTCAATTAATTAGGTTCTGACCCCAATTAATTTTCTTGGCATGGATGCTGCAGTGCAGTATCCTTCTTGTCCCGCTGAATTTTTGAGGAATGCGCCATGACCACGGCTGCCGATAAAGCACAACTGCAATCTCAGGGTTTGTACGACCCCTCCAACGAACACGACGCCTGTGGCGTGGGCTTTGTCGCTCACATCAAGGGTCAAAAGAGCCACGCCATCGTGGGTCAAGCGCTCAAAATTTTGGAAAACCTCGACCACCGTGGTGCGGTGGGTGCTGACGCACTCATGGGCGACGGCGCAGGTATCTTGATTCAATTGCCCGATGCGTTGTACCGCGAAGAGATGGCCAAGCAGGGGGTGACCTTGCCACCCCTCGGCGAATACGGCGTGGGCATGGTGTTCTTGCCCAAAGAAAGCGCGTCACGCTTGGCTTGCGAGCAAGAGCTCAACCGTGCGGTGTTGGCCGAAGGCCAAGTCTTGTTGGGCTGGCGCGATGTGCCGGTCAACCTCGACATGCCCATGTCGCCACGCGTGCGTGAGAAAGAGCCGGTCATCCGCCAAATCTTCATCGGTCGTGGCAATGACGTGATCGTGCAAGATGCGTTGGAGCGCAAGCTGTACGTCATCCGCAAAACAGCCAGTGCTGCGATTCAGCACTTGAACTTGAAGCACGGCAAAGAGTATTACGTGCCCAGCATGTCGAGTCGCACCATCATTTACAAAGGCTTGTTGCTGGCCGACCAAGTGGGTACCTATTACCGCGACTTGACCGACGAGCGCTGTGTGTCTGCCCTCGGTTTGGTGCACCAACGTTTCTCGACTAACACTTTCCCAGAATGGCCCTTGGCGCACCCCTACCGCTATGTGGCGCACAACGGTGAGATCAACACCGTCAAAGGCAACTACAACTGGATGAAGGCCCGCGAAGGCGTGATGTCTTCTCCCGTGTTGGGCGATGACCTGAAAAAGCTCTACCCCATCAGCTTCGCGGACCAGTCCGACACGGCTACTTTCGACAACTGCCTCGAATTGATGACGATGGCGGGCTACCCCATCAGCCAAGCTGTGATGATGATGATCCCAGAGCCTTGGGAGCAGCACACCACCATGGACGAGCGACGCAAGGCCTTCTACGAATACCACGCCGCGATGTTGGAACCATGGGACGGTCCAGCCTCGATCGTGTTCACCGATGGCCGCCAAATCGGCGCCACCTTGGACCGCAACGGTTTGCGTCCCTCACGCTACTGCATCACCGACGACGACATGGTCATCATGGGCTCTGAGTCTGGTGTGTTGCCAGTGCCTGAGAGCAAGATCGTGCGCAAGTGGCGTTTGCAGCCGGGCAAGATGTTCTTGATCGACCTTGAGCAAGGCCGCATGATCGACGACGAAGAGCTCAAGGCTGGCCTGACCAACACCAAGCCCTACAAGCAATGGATTGAAAACGTCCGCATCAAGCTTGACGACGTCACAGGCCACGAAGGCGAAGCTGCACAAGCGAGCGATGTGTCTTTGCTGGACCGTCAACAAGCGTTTGGCTACAGCCAAGAAGACATCAAGTTCTTGATGGCACCGATGGCCATCAACGGCGAAGAAGGCATTGGTTCGATGGGCAACGACAGCCCCTTGGCGGTGTTGTCTAGCAAAAACAAACCGCTGTACAACTACTTCAAGCAGTTGTTCGCGCAAGTGACCAACCCACCGATCGATCCGATCCGTGAAGCCATCGTGATGTCCTTGGTGTCGTTCGTGGGCCCGAAGCCCAACTTGCTCGACATCAACCAAGTCAATCCCCCCATGCGTTTGGAAGTCAGCCAGCCTGTGCTGGACTTCGCCGACATGGCCAAGTTGCGTGACATCGAACAGCACACCCATGGCAAGTTCAAGAGCGCCACGCTCGACATGACCTACCCCTTGGCTTGGGGCCACGACGGCGTGGAAGCCAAGTTGGCCTCGTTGTGTGCCGAAGCCGTGGACGCCATCAAAGGCGGCCACAACATCCTCATCATCAGCGACCGCGCTGTGGGCCCCACACAAGTGGCAATTCCTGCCGTGTTGGCCTTGTCTGCGATTCACCAACACTTGGTGCGTGAAGGTTTGCGCACCACCGCGGGTTTGGTGGTCGAAACGGGCAGCGCCCGCGAAGTCCATCACTTTGCCGTGTTGGCTGGCTACGGTGCAGAAGCCGTGCACCCCTACCTCGCGCTCGAGACACTGGCTAACTTGCACAAAGATTTGCCAGCTGATTTGTCGACCGAGAAGGCGATCTACAACTACATCAAAGCCATCGGCAAAGGCCTGTCCAAGATCATGTCCAAGATGGGCGTGTCGACTTACATGTCTTACTGCGGTGCGCAGTTGTTCGAAGCCATCGGTATCAACACCGAAACCGTGCAAAAGTACTTCACCGGCACGCCTAGCCGCGTGGAAGGCATTGGCATTTTCGAAATGGCCGAAGAAGGCATTCGCATGCACAAGGCCGCTTTCGGTGCTGACCCCGTGCTCGCCAACATGCTCGACGCAGGTGGCGAATACGCTTGGCGCGCCCGTGGCGAAGAGCACATGTGGACACCTGATGCGATTGCCAAGTTGCAACACAGCACACGCTCGAACAACTTCAGCACGTACAAAGAGTACGCACAAATCGTCAACGACCAAAACAAGCGTCACCTGACCTTGCGCGGTTTGTTCGATTTCAAGATTGATCCATCCAAAGCCATCTCGGTGGACGAAGTGGAACCCGCCAGCGAAATCGTCAAACGTTTCGCCACCGGCGCGATGTCCCTCGGTTCTATCAGCACTGAAGCGCACGCGACTTTGGCCGTGGCGATGAACCGCATCGGCGGTAAGTCCAACACGGGCGAGGGCGGTGAAGACCCCGCGCGTTACCGCAACGAACTCAAAGGCATCCCCATCAAGCAAGGCGACACACTCAAAACCATCATCGGCAACGATGTGGTCGAAGTGGACATGCCTTTGAATGCTGGCGACAGCCTGCGTTCACGCATCAAGCAAGTGGCTTCTGGCCGCTTCGGTGTGACGGCTGAATACCTGTCTTCCTCTGACCAAATTCAGATCAAGATGGCTCAAGGCGCGAAGCCCGGTGAAGGTGGTCAGTTGCCAGGTTCGAAAGTGTCTGAGTACATCGGCAAGCTGCGTTACAGCGTGCCAGGCGTGGGTTTGATTTCTCCTCCGCCTCACCATGACATCTATTCGATCGAAGACTTGGCGCAGTTGATCCATGACTTGAAGAACGTTGCCCCGCACGCAGACATCAGCGTGAAGTTGGTGGCCGAAATCGGCGTGGGCACGATTGCCGCCGGCGTTGCCAAGTGCAAGGCCGATCACGTGGTGATCGCAGGCCATGACGGCGGCACAGGCGCATCGCCTTGGTCATCGATCAAGCATTGCGGTTCACCTTGGGAAATCGGTTTGGCCGAAACCCAACAAACCTTGGTGTTGAACGGTTTGCGTGGCCGTGTGCGCGTGCAAGCCGACGGCCAAATGAAAACCGGCCGCGACGTGGCGGTGGGCGCTTTGCTCGGTGCGGACGAGTTTGGCTTTGCCACCGCACCGCTGGTGGTGGAAGGCTGCATCATGATGCGCAAGTGCCACTTGAACACTTGCCCCGTGGGCGTGGCCACACAAGACCCCGAGTTGCGCAAGAAGTTCACAGGCAAGCCTGAGCACGTGGTCAACTACTTCTTCTTCATCGCGGAAGAAGTGCGCCAAATCATGGCGCAGTTGGGCATTAAGAAGTTCGACGACATGATTGGCCGTGCCGACTTGCTCGACATGCGCGCTGGCATCGAACACTGGAAAGCTTCTGGCCTCGACTTCACACGTTTGTTGGCGGTGCCGCAAGTGGGCCCAGAGATTCCTCGCTACCACGTGGACACACAAGACCACGGCTTGGAAAAAGCACTGGACCAAAAACTCATCGAGAAATCCAAGCCCGCCATCGAGCGCGGCGAGAAGGTGCAGTTCATGGAAGTGGCCCGCAACGTCAACCGCTCCGTCGGTGCGATGTTGTCTGGCGCTGTGACCAAGGTGCATCCCGAAGGTTTGCCAGATGACAGCATCCGCATCCAACTCGAAGGCACGGGCGGTCAATCGTTCGGCGCGTTCTTGTGCAACGGCATCACGCTGTACCTCATTGGTGACGCCAACGACTACACCGGCAAAGGCCTCTCAGGCGGCCGTGTGGTGGTGCGCCCCAGCATCGATTTCCGTGGCGAAGCCGTCAACAACATCATCGTGGGTAACACCGTGATGATTGGCGCGACACGCGGTGAAGCGTTCTTCTCCGGCGTGGCTGGCGAGCGTTTCGCGGTGCGTTTGTCTGGCGCGACCGCTGTGGTCGAAGGCACAGGCGATCATGGCTGCGAATACATGACAGGCGGCACAGTCGCGGTGTTGGGTAAAACCGGCCGTAACTTCGCTGCGGGCATGAGCGGCGGTGTGGCGTACGTGTACGACGAAGACGGCCAGTTCGACAAGAAGTGCAACACCGCCATGGTCTCCATGGAAAAAGTGTTGACGGCTGCCGAGCAAGAAGCCTCTGTGCCACGCGCCATTTGGCACCGTGACCAAACTGACGAAGCGCAACTCAAGAAGTTGCTCGAAGACCACCACCGTTGGACGGGCTCGAAGCGCGCCCGTGACTTGCTGGACAACTGGGACACCGCACGTGCCAAGTTCGTCAAAGTGTTCCCCAACGAATACAAGCGTGCATTGGGCGAGTTGAACGCCGCCAAGACGGCCAAAGCGCCTGCGGCCAAAAAAGCCGTCTCCGCCAAGTAACGCACAGCACCAGTAAAAGGATTTGAATCATGGGAAAAGTCACTGGCTTTATGGAAATTGAGCGCATCGAAGAGGGCTACAAGCCCGTCAAAGAGCGCTTGAAAAACTACGACGAATTTGTGATTGGTTTGGACGACAAACAAGCCAACGCACAAGCGGCCCGTTGCATGGATTGCGGCACACCGTTTTGTAACAACGGTTGCCCAGTCAACAACATCATTCCGGACTTCAACGACTTGGTGTACCAAGGCGATTGGAAAAACGCGATTGACGTGCTGCACAGCACCAACAACTTCCCCGAGTTCACGGGCCGCATTTGCCCCGCACCTTGCGAAGCGGCGTGCGTGGTGAACGTCAATGGCGACGCGGTGGGCATCAAGTCCATTGAGCACGCCATCATTGACAAGGCTTGGTCTGAAGGCTGGGTGGTGGCGAAGCCTGCCAAACACAAGACCGGCAAGAAGGTGGCCGTTGTGGGCTCAGGCCCCGCCGGTATGGCCGCTGCACAGCAGTTGGCGCGCGTGGGTCACGATGTGACCTTGTTCGAAAAGAACGACCGCATCGGCGGTTTGTTGCGCTACGGCATCCCTGACTTCAAGATGGAAAAGTCGCACATCGACCGCCGCGCCAAACAGCTCGAAGCCGAAGGCGTGACCATCCGCACCAACGTGATGGTGGGCGAGTTGCCCAAGGGTTCTAAGGTCACCAACTGGGCCACAGAAACCATCACCCCCGCGCAGCTGCAAAAAGACTTTGACGCTGTCTTGTTGACTGGTGGTTCAGAGCAGTCGCGCGACTTGCCAGCACCCGGCCGCGACTTGGCGGGCATTCACTTCGCGATGGAGTTCTTGCCCCAACAAAACAAGGTCAACGGCGGCGGCAAGGTCAAAGACCAATTGCGCGCTGACGACAAGCATGTGGTGGTCATCGGCGGTGGCGACACCGGCTCTGACTGCGTGGGCACCAGCACACGCCACGGCGCAGCGGCTGTGGTGCAGTTCGAAGTGATGCCCATGCCACCCGAGCATGAGAACAAGCCCTTGGTGTGGCCTTACTGGCCGCTGAAGCTGCGCACCAGCTCGAGCCATGACGAGAGCGCCGAAAAAGGGTTGCTCAAGCGCGAATTTGCCATCTCGACCAAAGAGTTTGTCGGCGAAAACGGCAAAGTCACGGGCGTCAAAACCGTGCGCGTCGAATGGAAAGACGGCAAGATGGTTGAAGTGGCGGGCACCGAAGAAATCATCAAAGCCGACCTGGTGTTGTTGGCCATGGGCTTCGTCAATCCCGTCGCCACCATTTTGGAAGGCTTCGGCGTTGACAAAGACGCACGCGGCAACGCCAAAGCAACGACCGAATTCACGGGGGGCTACGCCACCAACGTGAACAAAGTGTTTGCTGCGGGTGACATTCGTCGCGGCCAGTCTTTGGTGGTGTGGGCCATCCGCGAAGGCCGTCAAGCGGCACGTGCCGTGGATGAGTTCTTGATGGGTGCAAGCGATTTACCGCGCTAACTTGTCATCTTTACAAGCCATTCACGGCTTGGCTCTAAAATAGCAAAGGCTGGCCTGTTTCATCAACAGGTCGGCTTTTGTTTCTATGACTAACACTTCCCTATTAAATACAACCTCTGATGCGTTGGTCGAGCTGCGCGACATTCGCTTTGGCTATGGCGAACGTGTCATCTTGGATGGCATCACGCTCACCATCCCGCGTGGCAAAGTCACCGCGCTCATGGGGGCATCGGGAGGCGGCAAAACCACGGTGATGCGTTTGATTGGCGGTCAATACCGCGCCCAATCAGGCAGCCTCACGTTTGATGGCCAAGAAGTGGCGTCTCTGAACCCCACCGATTTGTACGCTGTGCGTCGCCGCATGGGCATGTTGTTTCAGTTCGGGGCCTTGTTCACCGACTTGAGTGTGTTTGACAACGTGGCCTTTCCGCTGCGCGAACACACCGACCTGAGTGAATCCATGATTCGCGACATCGTGCTGATGAAGCTCGAAGCCGTCGGCTTGCGCGGCGCACGTGACTTGATGCCCAGTGAAGTTTCTGGCGGCATGGCCCGCCGTGTGGCGTTGGCCCGTGCCATGGCACTCGACCCAGAACTCATCATGTACGACGAGCCCTTTGCTGGCTTGGACCCGATTTCGCTCGGCACGGCGGCACGTTTGATTCGTCAGCTCAACGACACCTTGGGCCTGACCAGCATCATCGTGTCGCACGATTTGGATGAGACCTTTCACATCGCCGATCAAGTGATCGTGCTGGCGAACGGCAAGATCGCCGCCCAAGGTACCCCCGATGAGGTGCGTCACAGCACCGACCCGTTGGTGAAGCAGTTTGTGACGGCAGCGCCTGATGGCCCTGTGCGCTTTCATTACCCAGGCCCCAGCGTGGCGCAAGACTTTGGCGTGGAGGGGGAGCAATGAAATTCGTGGCCAACATTGGTTTTGCTGTGCGCAGCTACTTGGCTGGTTTAGGCCTAGGTGCACGCTTGTTCATTCGCCTCGTGGGGTTGTTTGGCAGCAACATGCGTCGCTTTGGGCTGGTGCGCGACCAAGTGCATTTTTTGGGCAACTATTCGCTGGCCATCATCGCGGTGTCAGGTTTGTTTGTGGGTTTTGTGTTGAGCTTGCAGGGCTACTACACCTTGCAGCGTTATGGCTCTGCCGAAGCCTTGGGTTTGTTGGTGGCTTTGAGTTTGGTGCGTGAACTGGGCCCTGTGGTCAGTGCCTTGTTGTTTGCGGGCCGTGCGGGTACATCGCTCACGGCTGAAATTGGGTTGATGAAAGCCGGCGAGCAACTCAGCGCCATGGACATGATGGCGGTCGATCCCGTGCGTCGCATCTTGGGGCCCCGTTTTTGGGGCGGCATCATCGCCTTGCCTTTGCTCTCCGCCGTGTTCAGCGCGGTCGGTATTTTGGGCGGCTGGATGGTGGGTGTGTTGATGATTGGCGTGGATGCCGGCTCGTTCTGGAGTCAGATGCAAGGCGGCGTGGACGTGTGGAAAGACGTGGGCAATGGTGTGGTCAAGAGCGTCGTGTTCGGTGTGACCGTCACGTTTGTGGCGCTGCTGCAAGGGTATGAAGCGCAGCCCACACCTGAAGGTGTTTCGCGCGCCACCACCAAAACGGTGGTGGTCGCTTCGTTGGCGGTGTTGGGGTTGGACTTCATCCTCACCGCCATGATGTTCAGTATTTGATGAATCGAGGAAGCTATGCAACGCTCCAAAAATGATGTGTGGGTGGGTTTGTTTGTGCTCTTGGGTGCGGCGGCAATTTTGTTTCTGGCGTTGAAGTCAGCCAATTTACTCACCTTGAATTTTCAATCCACGTACACCGTGAGCGGTCGCTTTGACAACATTGGCGGCTTGAAACGTCAAGCCGCTGTCAAGAGTGCGGGCGTGGTGGTGGGTCGCGTGGAAAACGTCACCTTTGATGACAAAACTTTCCAAGCCACGGTGACCATGAGCATCGAAAGCCGTTACCAATTTCCCAAAGACAGCTCTTTGAAAATTCTCACCAGCGGTTTGTTGGGTGAGCAATACATCGGCATTGAAGCGGGGGCAGAGGCGGACAACTTGTCCAATGGCGATCGCATCCAAGCCACGCAGTCTGCCGTGGTGTTGGAAAACTTGATCAGCCAATTTTTGTACAACAAGGCAGCTGAGCCTACACCTGAAAAAGGCGCTAAATGATGCGCCTGTTGACTCCACGTGGCGCGTTCGGTGCGATGGTGTTGGCTGTTGCCGCCTTCAGCACAGGCTGCGCAACAGGGCCCAATGCGAACCCCAAGGATCCGCTTGAGCCAATGAACCGCAGCATCTCGCGCTTCAATGAGACGTTGGATGACAACGTGCTCAAGCCCGTGGCGACTGGCTACAAAGACGTCACGCCTGACTTGGTTCAAAAAGGCGTGCGCAATGTTTTCAATAATCTGTCTGATATTTGGTCGACTGTGAACAACGGTTTGCAACTCAAGGGGCGTGACACCGCAGAGTCTTTGATGCGCTCGGTGGTAAACACCGTCTTCGGTATTTACGGCATTTTTGATGTGGCCACCGAGATTGGCCTTGAGCGTCATCCCGAAGACTTTGGCCAAACCTTGGGCGCATGGGGAGTGCCTGATGGTCCTTATGTGGTGTTGCCGTTGTTTGGCCCCTCCACCCTGCGTGACACCGCTGGCATGCCTGTGGATACTTCGGTGGATTACGTGCGCAACCTCGATCACATCCCGACGCGCAACAGTGCGATGGCTTTGCGTGTGGTCGATAAGCGTGCAGCCCTGCTGGGGGCGAGCAATTTGCTGACAGAGGCGGCGATTGACAAATACAGCTTCACACGCGATGCCTATTTGCAATTCCGTCGCAACCAAGTTTTTGATGGCAATCCACCGGATGAAGAAGATTTGCCAGACCCGAGCGCAGAGCCGTCAGCCAAATGACACGACGAAGCGTTAAACCAGAACTGAATGAATTGGATGTTGAAATCATGAACCGCTTTTTGTCTCGTCGCACTGCCTCCGTTTGGGTTTTGATGGCCGCTTGCGCTTTGGGCTTGGCAGGCACCACGCACGCGGCAGAAGAATCGGCTGACGCCTTCATCAAGCGCGTGTCATCCGATATCTTGGATGCCATCAAAGCGGATAAATCTATCCACAACGGCGATGTGAACAAAATCATCACCTTGGTGGATCAGCGGGTGATGCCCAATGTGAACTTCTTGCGCATGACGGCTTCGGCGGTTGGCCCCACTTGGCGCCAAGCCACGCCTGAGCAACAAAAACGCTTGCAAGAAGAGTTCAAGGTTTTGCTGGTGCGCACGTACTCGGGGGCTTTGGGGCAGGTGAGCGACCAAACCATTGCCGTCAAGCCATTGCGTGCCGCGGCCGATGACAAAGAAGTGATTGTCAAAACCGAAGTGCGTGGCAAAGGCGACCCCATCCAGCTGGACTATCGCGTTGAAAAAACCGCCGACGGTTCATGGAAGGTGTACAACATGAACGTCATGGGCATTTGGTTGGTCGAAAACTACAAAACCCAGTTTGCGCAAGAAATCAACACCAAAGGTGTGGATGGCTTGATTGCCAGCTTGGTCGATCGCAACAAAACCAATGCCAAAGCGTCTAAATAACCCATGACAGCGCAACATACCTCCGTCGCTTTGCCTGCTGTCTTGATGCAGGCGCAAGCGCAAGCCGTGGCTGATGAGCTGGCGCCGTTGTTGAGCGCATGCGTGTCTGAGGGGGGCGAGGCGGTGCTGGATGCCTCAGCGCTCACCCAGTTTGATTCCTCGGCTCTGGCGGTGATCTTGGCTTGCCGCCGCGCAGTTTTGGCCCGAGGTGCGCAGCTGAGCATCACGGGTTTGCCAGAACGAGCCCAAGCCTTGGCCAAGGTCTATGGTCTGAGTGCGTTGCTGCATTGAAATGTGTTTCAGACGTCCTCGTGGGCGTCGCCAAGTCAGGGCGTCGGTAAAGCCTTAAAATCAAAGGCTACTCATGCCCGCTATTTCTTTTCAATCCGTCTCCAAAACCTTCCAAACCGCCCGAGGTCCGTTTCAGGCGCTCGATGGCGTGCGTTTTGATGTCCAAAAAGGCGAGTTCTTTGGCCTCTTAGGCCCGAACGGCGCAGGTAAAACCACGCTCATCAGTATCTTGGCCGGTTTGGCCAAAGCCACGTCTGGTTCGGTGTTGGTGCATGGCGTCAATGTGGCCACCCACTCTGCCCAAGCCCGTCGCATGCTCGGCGTGGTGCCGCAAGAGCTGGTGTTCGACCCGTTCTTCAATGTGCGCGAGGCGTTGAAGTTTCAGTCAGGCTACTTTGGCGTCAAGCACAACGACGACTGGATTGACGAACTGTTGTACAGCCTGGGTCTCACTGACAAAGCCCACCACAACATGCGCCAACTCTCTGGTGGCATGAAGCGCCGCATGTTGGTGGCGCAGGCATTGGTGCACAAACCACCCGTCATCGTGCTCGACGAGCCCACGGCCGGCGTGGACGTCGAGTTGCGCCAAACCTTGTGGCAGTTCATCGCCAAGCTCAACCGCGAGGGCAGCACTGTGTTGCTGACCACGCATTACCTCGAAGAAGCCGAAGCCTTGTGTGGGCGCATTGCCATGCTGAAAAACGGCAAGGTGGTGGCGCTCGACAGCACCACCGAGTTGCTCAAGGCGGCATCGAGCAATGTGCTGCGCTTCAAGCTCGACACCGAGTTGCCCGCGGCACTGGCTGCCAAGGCACGTGTGACGGGGCGCATTGTGCAGTTCCCAGCCAACGATGCGTTAGAGATTGAGCGCTACCTTGCTGCCGTGCGCGAAGCAGGTTTGCACGCCCAAGATGTCGAAATTCGCAAGGCTGATTTGGAAGATGTCTTCCTTGATGTGATGCATCAACACACAGAAAGTCCATCATGATGACCGGCTGGACCATGCTGTTTTACAAAGAGGTGCTGCGCTTTTGGAAAGTCAGCTTCCAAACGGTGGCCGCGCCCGTGCTCACTGCCGTGATGTACCTGATGATTTTTGGCCATGTGCTCGAAGCGCATGTGCAGGTGTACGACGGTGTGAGCTACACCGCGTTTTTGATTCCAGGTTTGGTGATGATGAGCGTGTTGCAAAACGCGTTTGCCAACAGCTCGTCGTCCATGGTGCAAAGCAAAATCATGGGCAACTTGGTGTTCTTGCTGCTCACACCGCTGTCACATTGGAGCTGGTTCTTTGCCTATGCGTTGTCCGCCATGGTGCGCGGCTTGTTGGTGGGCGCGGGTGTGTTGTTGGCAGGCGTGCTGTTTGTGTGGCAATCGTCGGTGCTGAATTTTTCGCTCATGCCAACGCAGCCGTTGTGGGTCCTCACCTTTGCCGTGCTCGGTGCGCTGATGCTCGGTACGCTGGGTCTGATTGCGGGCTTGTGGGCCGACAAGTTTGACCAGATGGCCGCATTCCAAAACTTCATCATCATGCCGATGACGTTTTTGAGCGGCGTGTTTTATTCCATCCACTCACTGCCCAGTTTTTGGCAAAGCGTGAGCCACCTCAACCCGTTTTTCTACATGATTGACGGTTTCCGCTTTGGCTTCTTTGGTCAAAGCGATGTGTCGCCTTGGTTGAGCTTAGGCGTGGTGGGTGTGTGCTTAACAGCGGTGTCAGCCATCGCGCTGCATTTGCTGCGCACGGGTTACAAGATTCGAGGATGAACATGACTGCAGAACAACTACAAGCCATCATCGCCGCAGGTCTGTCCTGCGAGCATTTGCACGTCGAAGGCGATGGCCGTCATTGGTACGCCACCTTGGTGTCGGCGGAGTTTGAAGGCAAGCGCCTCATCCAACGCCACCAACGCGTGTATGCCACGTTGGGCGAAAAAATCAAAACCGACGAAGTGCATGCTTTGTCCATGAAAACCTACACGCCTGCCGAGTGGCAAGCGGCTTCTCACGCTTAAGAAACCCTATGGATAAATTACTCGTTCGCGGCGGTCGCACCCTGAATGGCGAGGTGCTGATTTCAGGCGCCAAGAATGCCGCTTTGCCCGAGCTGTGTGCTGCCTTGTTGACTGACCAGCCGGTGACGCTGCACAACGTGCCGCAGTTGCAAGACGTGGCCACCATGCTCAAGCTCATCCGCAACATGGGCGTGAAAGCCGAGCGTGCAGACGACGGCACCGTCAGCTTGGACGCGGGTGGTTTGAACAACCCCGAAGCGCCTTACGAGCTGGTGAAAACCATGCGTGCGTCGGTGTTGGCGCTGGGGCCTTTGTTGGCGCGCTTTGGCCATGCCAAGGTGTCGTTGCCCGGCGGCTGCGCCATTGGCTCACGCCCTGTGGACCAGCATCTGAAAGGTTTGCAGGCCATGGGCGCTGAGATTGAGGTGGAGCATGGCTACATGGTCGCCAAACTCGGTGGTGGTCGCACACGCCTCAAAGGTGCGCGCATTGCCACCGACATGGTCACGGTCACTGGCACAGAAAACTTCCTCATGGCAGCGGCTTTGGCTGACGGTGAGACGGTCTTGGAAAACGCCGCGCAAGAACCAGAGATTCCAGACTTGGCCGAAATGCTCATTGCCATGGGCGCCAAGATTGAAGGTCATGGCACGAGCCGCATCCACATCCAAGGGGTGGAACGTTTGCACGGCTGTGCCCACAAAGTGGTGGCTGACCGCATTGAAGCCGGCACCTTCTTGTGCGCGGTGGCTGCGACAGGCGGCGATGTGTTTTTGCGTCACGCCCGTGCTGACCATTTGGACGCGGTCATCGACAAGCTGCGCGATGCCGGTGCTGTCGTGACTGCCCATGAAGAAGGCATCCGCATCCAAGGCACGCCGCCGGCGTATGAACACCTCAAGGCGCAAAACTTCCGCACCACCGAATACCCTGGTTTCCCTACCGACATGCAAGCGCAGTTCATGGTGTTGAACGCGATTGCCAAGGGCGCCTCGAAGGTGACCGAAACGATTTTTGAAAACCGTTTCATGCACGTCAACGAGTTGGTGCGCTTGGGCGCACACATCCAAATCGACGGCAAAGTGGCGGTGCTCGAAGGCGTGCAAAAGCTTTCCGGCGCGACGGTGATGGCAACTGATTTGCGCGCCTCTGCCTCGCTGGTGATTGCCGGTTTGGTGGCCGATGGCGAAACCTTGGTGGACCGCATCTACCACTTGGATCGCGGCTACGACAAGATGGAAGCCAAGCTGCGCGCCATTGGCGCTGACATTGAAAGAGTCAAATAAATGCTCACACTCGCGCTCTCCAAAGGCCGCATCTTTGATGAAACCATGCCGCTGCTCAAAGCCGCAGGCATTGAGGTGCTCGAAGATCCAGAAAAATCCCGCAAGCTCATCTTGCCCACCAACCACGCGAATGTGCGCGTGGTGCTGGTGCGTGCGTCGGATGTGCCCACCTATGTGCAATACGGTGGCGCTGATTTGGGCGTGACCGGCCTTGACACCCTCATCGAACACGGCGGTGGCGTGGCAGGCGGTGTGGCCACTGCGGGTTTGTATCAACCGCTCGATTTGCAAATTGCCAAATGCCGCATGAGCGTAGCCGTGCGTTCGGACTTCGACTATGCCGCGATGGTCAAACAAGGTGCGCGCTTGAAAGTGGCGACCAAGTACACCACCATCGCGCGTGACTTCTTCGCCACCAAAGGCGTGCACGTGGATTTGGTCAAGCTCTATGGCTCCATGGAATTGGCCCCGCTCACCGGCTTGGCCGATGCGATTGTGGACTTGGTGTCCACCGGCAACACGCTCAAAGCCAACCACTTGGTGGAAGTCGAGCGCATCATGGACATCAGCTCGCGCTTGGTGGTCAACCAAGCTGCGCTCAAGATGAAGCAGGCCGACATTCGCCGCATCATTGATGCTTTTTCTGCTGCATTGCCCGCAGCAAAATAACTTTTCACAACACACGTACACAAGATGGCCAAACCGCTTCGTCTCTCGACCACCAGCCCCACCTTTGAAGCGGATTTCAAAGCGCGGTTGCATTGGTCTGCCGACACCGATGCGGCCATTGAGCAACGCGTGGCCGATATCTTGGCCGATGTGCAAAAGCGTGGTGACGCGGCCGTACTTGACTACACCGAGCGCTTTGACGGTCTGAAGGCCGACCACATGGCCGCGTTGGAGCTGACGCAAAAAGAACTCAAAGCCGCATTCGATGGGTTGCCCGCCGAGCAACGCGACGCTTTGCAAGCCGCCGCCGCACGCGTGCGCAGCTACCACGAGGCGCAAAAGAAAGCCAGCGGCGAAAGCTGGACGTACCGCGATGCCGATGGCACGTTGCTGGGCCAAAAAGTCACGCCGCTCGACCGCGTGGGCATTTACGTGCCCGGTGGCAAAGCCGCTTATCCATCCAGCGTGTTGATGAACGCCATTCCTGCGCACGTCGCAGGCGTGCAAGACATCATCATGGTGGTGCCCACCCCGAAGGGCGAGAAAAACCCATTGGTGCTCGCCGCTGCGTATGTGGCTGGCGTGAGTCGCGCCTTCACCATTGGTGGCGCGCAAGCGGTGGCGGCGTTGGCCTATGGCACAGCCACGGTGCCCGCGGTGGACAAAATCACGGGCCCCGGCAACGCCTATGTAGCCGCTGCCAAGCGCCGCGTGTTTGGCACGGTGGGCATCGACATGATTGCAGGCCCCAGCGAAATTTTGGTGTTGGCCGATGGCTCCACGCCCGCCGATTGGGTGGCGATGGATTTGTTCAGCCAAGCCGAGCACGACGAGTTGGCGCAAAGCGTGTTGCTTTGCCCCGCTGCCGCGTACATCGACCGCGTGCAAGCCGAGATCGAACGCTTGCTGCCGCAAATGCCGCGCAAAGACATCATCGAAAAATCCCTCAATGGCCGAGGTGTGCTCATCCACACCCGCAGCATGGAAGAAGCCTGCGCCATCAGCAACCGCATTGCCCCCGAACACTTAGAGGTGTCGAGCCACGAGCCCCACAAGTGGGAGCCGCTGCTCAAGCACGCAGGCGCCATCTTCTTGGGCGCGTTCACCAGCGAAAGCTTGGGCGACTATTGCGCGGGCCCCAACCACGTGTTGCCCACCAGTGGCACCGCGCGTTTCAGCTCGCCCTTGGGCGTGTACGACTTCCAAAAGCGCAGCAGCTTGATCGAGGTGAGCGAGCAAGGCGCGCAAACCTTGGGCAAGATTGCCGCGGTGTTGGCCTATGGCGAAGGCTTGCAAGCCCACGCCATGGCGGCTGAGTTCCGTTTGAAGAAAGACTGACCGATATGACGAACGCCCTGCGTTTCATTCGCCCTGATGTCCAAGCCATGCACGCGTATGTGGTGCAGCACTCGGTGGGCATGGTCAAGCTTGACGCGATGGAAAACCCATTCACCCTCTCGCCCGAATTGCAAGCCAAACTCGGCGCGCGTTTGGGCGCGGTAGAAGTCAATCGCTACCCCGGCGCGCGCATCGACGACCTGAAAAACGCGCTGGCGCAATACGTCGATTTGCCTGCGGGCTTGGGGTTGATGCTGGGCAACGGCTCTGACGAACTCATCTCTTTGTTGTCGATGGCTTGTGCTGTCCCTCATGCCCAAGTACAGGCCAAAGTGCTGGCCCCAGAGCCCGGCTTTGTGATGTACGGCATGAGTGCGCAGCTGCAAGGTTTGCCATACATCGGTGTGCCACTGAAGGCCGATTTCGAGTTGGACGAAGCGGCGATGTCTGCCGCCATTGCGCAGCACGAGCCGGCCCTTGTTTACATCGCCTACCCCAACAACCCCACCGCCAATTTGTGGAGCGCCGACATCATTCGCCGCCTCATCACACAGGTCAGCGCCTATGGTGGCTTGGTGGTGATGGACGAGGCCTACCAGCCGTTCTCTAGCAAAAGCTGGTTGGACGAAATTCGCCAACACCCCGAAGCCAACGCCAACGTGTTGCTGATGCGCACGTTGTCTAAGTTTGGTTTGGCTGGCATTCGTTTGGGCTACATGCTGGCGCCCACCGCGCTCATCCATGAAATCGACAAACTGCGCCCACCCTACAACGTGAGCGTGCTCAACGCCGAATGCGCTTTGTTTGCGCTGGAGCACACCGAGGTGTTCGCCCAGCAAGCCGCGGTCATTCGCGCCGAGCGCGAAGCTTTGTTCCAAGCTTTGCAGCGCATGTCAGGCGTGACGCCCTATGCCAGCGAAGCCAACATGATGGTGTTGCGTTTCAACGGTGAGGCCGATGCCGCTCACCGTGCGTTTGAGGTGCTCAAGGCCCACCAAGTGCTGGTGAAGAACGTTTCTAAAATGCACCCATTGCTGGCCAATTGCTTGCGCTTGACCATCGGTACGCCCGACGAAAACAAACAACTCTTGGCTGCCTTGCAAGCCGCTCTCTCTTAAACGAAAGTCACACATGACCGCTCGCATCGCCGAAGTCAGCCGCAACACGGCCGAGACCCAAATCACCGTCAAGATCAACCTCGACGGCACGGGTCAATCCAAACTCTCGACAGGCATTGGTTTCTTTGACCACATGCTCGACCAAATCGCGCGTCACGGGTTGATTGACCTTGACATCCAAGCCAAGGGCGACCTGCACATCGACGGCCACCACACCGTGGAAGACGTGGGTATCACCTTGGGCCAAGCCTTTGCCAAAGCCGTGGGCGACAAAAAAGGCATTCGCCGCTATGGCCACGCTTATGTGCCGCTGGACGAAGCGCTCAGCCGTGTGGTGGTGGATTTCTCGGGCCGTCCAGGTTTGGTCATGCATGTGCCCTTCAAGAGCGGCATGATTGGCGAGTTCGACAGCCAATTGGCGTTTGAATTTTTCCAAGGTTTTGTGAACCACGCCTTCGTGACCTTGCACATCGACAACCTGCGTGGTGAAAACGCGCATCACCAAGCTGAGACCGTGTTCAAAGCCTTCGCGCGCGCTTTGCGCGCTGCCTTGGAGCTGGACCCACGTTCTGCCGGCATGATCCCATCGACCAAGGGAAGCTTGTGATCCCTCGCGCTTATGAATAACAAAGTCGCAGTCGTGGATTACGGCATGGGCAACCTGCGCTCGGTGGCGCAGGCGGTGATGCATGCGGCGTCGCTGGTGGACCACGCCGAAGTGGTGGTCACGTCCAATCCGCAGGTGGTGCGTGACGCACACCGCGTGGTCTTGCCTGGCCAAGGGGCCATGCCTGACTGCATGCGCGAGTTGCGTGAGTCCGGCATGTTCGACGCGGTGATGGATGCCGCCCATAAAAAGCCTTTGTTTGGCGTGTGCGTGGGCATGCAAATGATGCTGGACCACAGCGCCGAGGGCGACACGCCCGGCCTAGGTTTGATTGCTGGCGAGGTGGTGAAGTTTGATTTGGCGGGCCGCATGCAAGCGGATGGCAGCCGCTTCAAGGTGCCCCAAATGGGCTGGAACCAAGTGCAACCCACACGCCCTCACTTCATGTGGACCGATGTGCCGTCAGAGAATGGCGGTAGCTACTTCTATTTCGTGCACAGTTTCTATGCCCGCCCAGCCAATGCAGAGCACAGCGCGGCCCAAACGGACTACGGCGGCCTTTTTACATGCGCCGTGGCCCGCGACAACATTTTTGCGACACAATTTCACCCGGAAAAGAGCGCGGCACATGGCTTGGCCCTGTACCGCAACTTTCTGCACTGGAACCCTTGAACTTTTAACGCCATCATGTATTTAATTCCCGCCATCGACCTCAAAGACGGACATTGCGTGCGCCTCAAACAAGGTGACATGGAGCAATCCACCACCTTCGGTGAAGACCCAGCGCAAATGGCGCTCAACTGGGTGGCCAAAGGCGCGCGTCGTCTGCACTTGGTGGATTTGAACGGCGCTTTCGCGGGCACACCCCAAAACAAAGCGGCCATCAAAGCCATTTTGAAAGCCGTGGGCCACGACATCCCCGTGCAGTTGGGGGGCGGCATCCGCGACCTCGACACGATTGAAAAATACATCGATGCGGGTTTGCGCTACGTCATCATCGGCACTGCGGCTGTGAAGAACCCCGGTTTCTTGCGCGACGCCTGCAGCGCTTTTGGCGGCCACATCATCGTCGGCCTCGATGCCAAAGACGGCAAAGTGGCCACCGATGGTTGGAGCAAACTCACCGGCCACGACGTGGCTGACCTGGGCAAGAAGTTTGAAGACTATGGCGTCGAGTCCATCATCTACACCGACATCGGTCGCGATGGCATGCTGACGGGCATCAACATCGATGCCACGGTTAAACTGGCACAAGCCGTGTCGATCCCCATCATCGCTTCTGGCGGCTTGTCCAACATGGCTGACATCGAACAGCTGTGTGCTGTGGAAGACGAGGGCGTGGAAGGCGTGATTTGCGGTCGCGCCATTTACAGCGGCGACTTGGACTTTGAAAAAGCCCAAGCCCGCGCTGACGAACTCAATGGCTAATGCCACAGCCGCCGGTAGCGCGGCGTGCGGTGAGCTTCACCAAGGCCTTGCCTGCCAGCGCCTGACCTTGCCTTGCGGCGACACCGTGCTGGTGGCCCTGCAAGGCGCGCATGTGTTGTCGTGGGTCAGCCAAGGCCGTGAGCGTTTGTATCTCAGCCCCAATAACCTGTGGGATGGCCAATCCGCCATCCGCGGCGGTGTGCCGGTGTGCTTTCCCCAGTTCAACCAACGCGGCACTTTGCCCAAGCATGGCTTTGCCCGCAACATGGTGTGGACAGCGGGCGATGCGGTGACACACGGTGACGCCACCCATATCGACTTCATTCTCAGCACCAACCCCGACACACTTGCCGTTTGGCAGCAAGCCTTTGTCGCCCAGTTGCGTGTGGCGCTGGCGCCGGGCCAGCTGACCCTCACGCTGACCGTCAACAACACCGAAGCGCAAAATGAATTGCACTTCACTGGCGCACTGCACACCTATTTGGCGGTGGACGACATCGACCTGACCGAGCTACGTGGCTTGGGTGGCCGCCCGGAGTGGGACGCCGTGGCCGATGTGCATGGCTTGGCCGACGAGGCGCTGTACTTTGATGGCGAGTTTGACCGTGTATATGACGCGTCGGCCAAACCGCTGCGCTTGCAAGATGGCACAAGCACCCTGCACATTGAACAAAGCCCCTCATGGGCCAATTCGGTGGTGTGGAACCCGGGCGAGGGCAAATGCGCCGCGCTGACCGACATGCCCGCCCACGGCTTTGCGCGCATGCTGTGCGTGGAAGCTGCGCAGGTGTTTGAACCCATCTCGATTCCCGCGGGTGGCCAATGGCTTGGCTGGCAGCGTTTGACCGTTTCTTGAAGAACTCTTTGGACCTCTATGCTTGCTAAGCGCATCATTCCTTGCCTCGACGTGACCGGCGGTCGCGTGGTCAAAGGCGTCAACTTCGTCGAGCTGCGCGATGCAGGCGACCCTGTGGAAATCGCGGCACGCTACAACGACCAAGGCGCAGACGAGCTCACCTTCCTCGACATCACCGCCACCAGCGACGCACGCGATGTGATTCTTCACATCATCGAAGCCGTGGCCAGCCAAGTGTTCATTCCCCTCACCGTGGGTGGTGGTGTGCGCACCGTCGACGACGTGCGCCGCATGCTCAACGCGGGCGCAGACAAAGTGAGCTTTAACTCTGCGGCCATTGCCAACCCGCAAGTGATTCGTGATGCCTCGGCCAAATACGGCGCGCAGTGCATCGTGGTGGCCATCGACGCCAAACGCCGCACCGCAGAAGACGAACAGCGCTTGGGCGCGAACGGTTTGCCCGTCGGCCCCGGCTGGGATGTGTTCAGCCACGGGGGCCGCAAAAACGTCGGGCTAGATGCTGTGGCATGGGCCAAACAAATGGCCGACCATGGCGCAGGCGAAATCTTGCTCACCAGCATGGACCGCGACGGTACCAAGAGCGGCTTTGACTTGGCGTTGACACGCGCCGTGTCCGACATCGTGCCCGTGCCCGTGATTGCCTCCGGCGGCGTGGGCAACCTCGACCACTTGGCCGACGGCGTGCAACAAGGCGGCGCCGATGCCGTGCTGGCGGCGAGCATCTTCCACTACGGCGAGTACACCGTGCAGCAGGCGAAAGAACGCATGCGCGAGCGCGGCATTCCAGTGAGGTTGTGATGACTTGGGTTGACGACATCAAATGGGATGACAAAGGCTTGGTGCCTGTGATCGCCCAAGAAAAAGACAGCGGTGACGTGCTGATGTTTGCATGGATGAACCGCGAGGCCTTGCAAAAAACGGCGGAGCTCAAGCGTGCGGTGTATTTCAGCCGTTCACGCAACAAGCTGTGGTTCAAGGGCGAGGAGTCGGGCCATGTGCAAACCGTGCACGACATTCGCATCGACTGCGACAACGACGTGGTGTTGCTCAAGGTGACGCAAGAAGGGCACGAGCCCGGCATTGCCTGCCATACTGGGCGCCACAGCTGCTTCTACCAGCGCCTTGAAGGTGAAGCGTGGCACGCTTGCGAGCCTGTGCTGAAAGACCCCGAATCTATTTACAAGTGAACACCATGAGTTCAAACGATACCCTGCAACGTCTGGCCGACGTGATTGAAAGCCGCAAGCCCGCCAACGGTGGAGACCCCGAGAAAAGCTACGTCTCGCGCTTGCTGCACAAAGGCCCAGACGCCTTTTTGAAGAAGATTGGCGAAGAAGCCACCGAAACGGTGATGGCTGCCAAAGATGTGGACCACGGCGGCGACCCAAGCAAGCTGGTGTACGAAGTGGCTGACCTGTGGTTTCACAGCATGATTGCTTTGGCGCACTATGGTTTGAAGCCCTCCGACGTGGTGGAAGAGCTAGCCCGCCGTGAAGGCCTGAGTGGCTTGGAAGAAAAAGCCTTGCGCAAAGCGCAAGCACGCGAAGCCGCAGGGGAGTAACGGGCATGACAGACGACAACTGCATTTTTTGCAAAATCATCGCGGGCAAGATTCCCTCACGCAAGGTGTACGAGGACGACGAAATCTTCGCGTTTCACGACATCAACCCTTGGGCCCCTGTGCATTTCTTGATCATTCCCAAGCTGCACATTCCGTCAGTGGCGCACGCAACGCCTGAGCACGAAGGTTTGCTGGGTCGCATGATGTTGCTGGCGCCTAAGCTGGCGTTTCAAGAAGGTGCAAGACCTTACCCAGAAGGGGGCTTTCGCATCGTGACCAATACAGGCGCTGAGGGCGGGCAAGAAGTCCACCACATGCACTGGCATGTCATGGGCGGTCCACGCCCTTGGCTGCGTGGCTGATTAGAATTGACTGAATTAATTTAGGAGTTCCACATGGGTTCGTTTTCTATTTGGCATTGGCTGATCGTGTTGCTGATCGTTATCATGGTGTTCGGTACGAAAAAGCTCAAAAACTTGGGCTCTGATTTGGGTGGTGCTGTGAAGGGCTTCAAAGACGGCATGAAAGACGGCAGCGCGCCAGCCGAAGACAAGCCAGCAGCGCCTGCCGCCGCCGTGTCTGCTGACAAAAATACCATTGACGTTGAAGTCAAAAACAAGCCTTAATTGCTGTTGATCGTTCGCCTTGTTTGATCTTGATTTCTCCAAAATTGCGGTAGTGAGTGCGGTGGCCCTGGTGGTCATCGGGCCTGAGCGCCTGCCGGGCGTGGCCCGTACCGTGGGGACGTTGATTGGTAAGGCCAAGCGTTACGTCTCGGATGTCAAAGCCGAGGTGAATCGCACGATGGAGCTTGATGAGCTCAAGAAGATGAAAGAGACGATGGAGACTGCTGCACGCGATGTGGAGCATTCGGTCCACACCGCCGCCAGCGACTTTGAAAAAGACTGGGCCGAGACCACGGCTGGCCTGTCGTCTGACCATTACGAGCCGCTGGCCCCGCCGCCACCGACGTATGAAAACCCGGGCAAAAAATGGCGCCTCAAACGTGGCGCAGTGCCGCATTGGTACAAAGCCCGTCAAGGTGTGCGCACCAAGGCGCTATCTGGCGCAGCCCGCGTGGCGCGTTTTCGCCCTGTGAAGCGTTCTGAACATGTCTGACACCACCCCCAAAGACGAACTGGCTGGTACTGAACAGCCGTTTGTGCAGCACTTGATCGAGCTGCGTGACCGTTTGGTCAAGGCCGCCATTGCTGTGCTGGTGGCTGGCGCTGCGCTGGCCATTTACCCTGGTCCTGCTGAGTTGTACGACTTGCTGGCTGCGCCTTTGGTGGCTCAGTTGCCAGAAGGTGCGCATTTGATTGCCACCTCTGTGATCTCGCCGTTTTTGGTGCCTCTGAAAATTTTGCTGATGACCGCATTTTTGGCAGCGTTGCCTGTGGTGCTGTATCAGGTGTGGGCGTTTGTCGCGCCTGGTTTGTATTCGCACGAAAAGAAACTGGTGCTGCCATTGGTGGTGTCGAGCACGGTGTTGTTCATGGTGGGCGTGGCGTTTTGCTACTTCTTCGTGTTTGGTCAAGTGTTCAAGTTCATCCAAAGCTTTGCACCTAAAAGCATCACGGCTGCACCTGACATCGAGGCTTATTTGGGCTTTGTCATCAGCATGTTCATCGCCTTTGGTTTGGCGTTTGAAGTGCCCATCGTGGTGATTGTGTTGGCTC
>Ga0228700_1000160_pt1 | contig 67866 bp, 97 predicted proteins | sample McNCre317_Aug_MG_FD_178019 | JGI IMG/M metagenome (GOLD analysis project Ga0228700, IMG submission 178019) | Freshwater microbial communities from McNutts Creek, Athens, Georgia, United States - 3-17_Aug_MG | ecosystem: Environmental > Aquatic > Freshwater > Creek | place: USA: Georgia...
CTTTAGAAGCGGCGTCCTGTGACTTACCAAGTGCGGCCTTCGACAATGGTTTCGATTGCATGGGCGACTTTGCTATGGCTGTTTGGCAAGGCTTCAAATCAGAGCGTGACGCATTGAAGCTGGATGCGGAGCGGTATCGGAAGTTCGCCCTAACGAGATTCGGCTACGCAGAAGGAGGCTACATGAATAAATGCCTTCGCTGTGAAAAGCAAATGGAGTTCGTAGATAAGCGCTGCTACATCTGCGAAGAATGCGCCGATGCAGCTATGAAAGGCGCAGCATGACCAAGCAATCCAAACTCACAATCCTTGCCTTTATTGTGGGCTTGCCATCTATCGTAATGATTGCAAACCTCGTTATGTTTGCCTTTGTTGGACAAGGGTTTCTGCCGGAGGGTAATCCCGATATGAACGCAGCGCGTGGGGCTGTGACATGGGTTTCAGTTATGGGCGCGGTTGCACTTGCCGGAATAGGGGCCACGTCATGACCAAGCTACCTGAGATAAAAAGGCTAGGCTCTGACATAACCAGAAGTGGCATCTATGGCTACACCGAAGCCCAGATGCTTCAGTTCCGGCGCGATGCGCTTAAAGAAGTAGCCTTGCTCAAATGGACTGAAATCATGCGAGAAGGTGCGCTTGTTACTTGGGGTGATGCCGAAACGCTCGGTGATCGCGTGATTGCGAAACTTGATGCAATGAAGGACGAGACATGAAATTCAATCTCCCAACGCCAGAGGCTCCATTCGACCCAAGCGAAGAACTTGTTATCGGCAATGTGTACGCAGCTAAAGGTGGTAACAAGACACGCTACTGGATTGTGGTCGGCATCCGTGACAGCACAGTCATTCTGCTTGGCTTGAACGCTGACGGTGAACTCAGCAGTGCTGCAACTTACGGCGCTCATGTATTCAGTCAAGGCTCTCAATACAACCGCCCAGTGTTGGGGCGTTGCGAGGGGATTGAAGAACTTAACTTCGATATTGTGTGGAGAGAAAAACCATGAACAAATTACAAACTGTGCTTGATGCGCTGGAGTATGAATCCTGCTGCGGCCCAACAAAGCTGAACGAAGCAATCGCAATCGTCAAAGAAATGATGGCGCAAGATCCTGTACAGCAAACCATAAGCACAGAGCATGGACCTTGGCTTGAATCAAAGCATCCCGGCGAAGAGGGCGAGTGTTATTGCAAACGCTGTCTACTGCGTGACAAATTCTTAGGGGCGCGGCCATGTACGCCGCACATTGTCGAGGAGTCCGCAGCACCGCAAGCAGTGCCAGCAGAAAAGCGAACACTTTGGAAAGCAGAAGCAATCAAACACCCTAAACCTGTGGAAATCAAGTGACCTCTGACACAAACAACGAAGTTCCAACCGATGACGACAACCAACCTCTACCTCCCGCTGAGGTGGTTCCCGCCAACCTCATTAACCCCTTCGTCGGTAAGTACGAGCAAGACACTCGCACGTACTACCGCAACGATGGAAACAAACACATCAAGTCACGAGGAGACCCTTGCTGATGTCAAACGAACAAGTCACCCAGGACATGTTGTACGCCGTGGAGTTCCTGGAAACTCTGGCGTACAACGAACCGAATAATGCCGACGCTGCACGCGCACTGAATGGTGCCAAGTACCTGTCCATGGCGCTCGACGGTCTCTCCAACATGATGCGTATGCTGCCTGCTGAGACGCAGAAGCAGATCGCCCGCGACATGTTTGAACTCGTAAATAAGAATCGTGAAGGGATGCACTTAATCGTATAGTTCGTCTACAATCTAACTTCGATCCACAGCCTTCACAGAAGCGGAACCCTATGAAACTTCGTCTCTTCGCCCTGCGCGACATCTCCACAGGACGCATCCTCGCCGGTGAGTTCTTCCCCTCCAAGCCCGCTGCCAAGCTGCGCCGCGATGAACTCAACAAGGCCGACAACGCGACCACCTACTGTGTGACGTGCGGCCCCGATCACCACAGCTACCGTGGCTAGTTATCACGTACCGCAAGAGGTAGAACCTCAAGTTGCGTACGTCATGCTCGGCCTCACGTACGTGCCCCATTACCACATCCGTGACACCTTCGTTGCCCCAGGCAACGTGATGCTCACGCTCTCGCATCTGCAACTCTTCGGAGCCAAGCGCATTATTTTGCCGCTTTGGCCTCGTCGCTACTCGGTCTCTTAACTCTAACTTCTAGGTGGAACACATGAAGCCTTCTCTCCTGATCCAAGCTCTCGAATACCTCGTTGGCCAACAACGGCCCACCATGATCTGGGGTCCTCCCGGCGTCGGCAAGTCCGACGTGGTACGTGCTGCTGTTGACAGCATCAACTCCAAGATCAAAGACAAGAAAAAGCACTTTGGCTTGTCTGACATTCGGCTATCCAACTGTGACCCGACTGACCTCAAGGGCTTCCCCATGCCCGACTCCAAAGACAACACCATGGCCTTCTTCCCCATGAAGAGCCTGCCCACCTCGGGCTTTGGTGTGCTGTTCCTGGACGAGATCAACGCTGCTCCTGCTTCCGTGCAGGCTGGTGCCTATCAACTGATCCTTGACCGCAAGATTGGTGACTATGAGCTACCCCCAGGATGGACCGTGCTGGCCGCAGGCAATCGCGCTACTGACCGTAGCGTTGTACACGCTATGCCTGCCGCCCTGTCCAACCGATTCACCCACCTGGAGTTCACGGTGGACCACGAAGACTGGATTGACTGGGCTATCAAGAACGCCATCAGCGACACCACCCGTGGCTACATCCGCATGCAACCCGGTGACCTCGTGGCGGACAAGATTGAATCGGGCGTCCGTGCGTTCCACACGCCACGTACGTGGGCCTTCGCCGACACGGTGATCAACAGCAACCTCAAAACCGAGGTCATGCTACCCATTTTGCAGGGCACCATTGGTGAAGGCATGGCGACCAAGCTGGCAGGCTTCGCACGCAACCGCATGAACATGCCTGACCTGGATCGCGTGCTCACGCACCCAGACGAAGTGAACATGCCTGATAGCCCGTCTACACGCTACGCCATCCTGGCTGGCTTGGAGCCGCGCGTGACCAAGGAGAACTTTGCCAACGTGCTGAAGTACGTGTCACGTATGGGCAAGGACTTCGAGGTCGTGTTCGTCACTGCTGCTGATCGCCGCGACCCCGAGATCAGCGAGACCAAGACCTTCACGCAGTGGCTCCGTGAAAACCGCACACTGCTCGTCTGACGACTGGATCAAGCCGGAGGACATGGAGGCTTGGCAACTGCTGATGTACCGCAAGAACTACAACGCGGGGTACAACAGCTACCACCTCCATTACAAGGCAGCGGTATCCAGCGGAAACCGTATCAGTGTGGCGCGCATGGAGTGGACTGTGAACGCAGTCGCTCTGGCGCGCATACGAGGAACCTTCAAATGAGTATCCAGAACAAAGCAATGCTGATCACGCTGTCTGTGTCCTGCTGGACAGCGCGCAAGCAAGACAAGCGCGTCTCCGCTGAAGTGGAGGCGTCGCACAACGCCAAAGACGCAGGCCGGTACAACAAGGACCTGGTGGGTAAGGCCCACCTGGACCCGCTCACCACGTACGCCAGCCACATTCGTGCGTACCACTACAAGATGACCCTGCCTTGGATGGACAACGGCGCACGCTTGCTGCCATCCAAGCTGTTCATGGAGTACAGCGCTGAGCTGCGCGCCATGAAGCAAGAGTACGCTAACCGCGTCAGCACGTTCGTGCAGACCTACCCCACGCTCGTACAGGAGGCCCGTCAGCGGCTCGGCACGATGTTCCAGCCCGACGACTACCCTGACGCTTCTGAGCTGTATGGGAAGTTCGACGTGGAGATGGACATCATGCCGGTGCCCGACGGGGCCGACTTTCGTGTGGACGTCGGTGATGCAGAACGCGCCCGCATCGCTAGCGATATATCTGACCGAGTGGCTAAGCGGCAAGCTGCAGCGTTACGTTCGGCTTGGGAGCGTATCCGGGAGTGCGTGGGGAGAGTATCAAGCTGTCTCTCAGCCCCAAAAGCGCGTATTTTTGATTCGCTCACGGGGAATCTGGAAGACCTGGTGCGAATACTCCCCGGACTCAACATCAACCAGGATGCTGACATGGAACGGGTCTGCGAACGCATCGTGAACGGACTCATTGTGGACCCCGACCGTCTCCGCAAAAGTGCAGCGCTGCGTGCCAAGGTGCGCAGCGAAGCCGAAGCGATCTTGCAGCTATGTCCGGCCTAGAAGGTTTTAGCTGGAGGACGCTGCCAGAGAACGTGGCTGCGTACCTCTACGACGAGCGAGGTATCTGCGTCGCGCAGGTGAACCGAACGCTAAACGGCGACAAGTTTCAAGCGTGGGTGATGGACCAGATTGGCCGTAAGAACTTTTTCAAAGACACCGCGACCATGGATGAAGGCAGGCAGTGGGTGATGGATCAGTTCGCACTAAGGAGGCTTCGTGGCGCTCGTGTATGAATCGTACGGTATCGACGCAGGCGGTGTGTACCGGCTTGGCGGACACCCTTATGCGTCGGTCATGGCTCATTCGCGGCTCTCAGTGACGGCTCCAAAGCCGTGGAGTGTTGTGATTTATTCGCTTCGCGGCACGAAAACTGGCGTACCGAGAGAACACTACTTTGACACCCAGCAAGAGTGCCATGACTGCATCCTCGACCAATACGCTGTAAGGAGACTCCGTGGACAAAATACGTGAACGCTGGGCTGCACTATGCAGCAGCGACCAACAGAAAATTCTCGACAAGTACCGCTACGAGCTGAACTTCGACGGCAGTTGGTGGCAAGACATTTATGACCGTTTCGCTGTAGACATCAACGAACACGGCTACATGGTGAACAGTACCAGTGGTCGTGGCGAGCGCCAATGTATCTGGTTCTCTGGCTTCAGTAGCCAGGGCGACGGTGCCTGCTTCGATGGTTATGTATGGGGGTGGGCCAAGGTCTTGGAGAAGTACCCTGCACTTCTCAGCCTGCGCGAAGAGGGTGGTATGAAGCTGAGCTGGGAATCCAGAGGCAACTACAGCCATTCCAACACGCTGGTGTTCTCTGACTCGTTTGAACCAGAGAACAACTACAGCCCAACTGAAGACAGGCTGCGCTACCTCGCGCGGGAGTCGCTGATCGCGGAAGCTGAAGCTGAGTGGGGTGCGCTTGTGAACCACACCATGAAGCACGTCAAGGAGCTCTGCGACGGTCTATACCGCACTCTTGAGACAGAAAACTACTGGTTGAGTGACGACGAGCAGGTGCTCGAAACACTTATCGCCAGCGAGATGTTAGGTGACGAACTAAAGGAATATGAAGATGACGACGACGACGACGAACAAGAAAGCTCTGGACCAACTGATTGCTGCACGGATTCATCTACTGCTTGACCACTACTTCTTCGGGCGGCTGGCGATGAACCTGAAGCTCGAAGAAGACAAGACCATCCCCACTCTGGCGGTGGACGGTAAGTACATCGTTTACAACCCCGACTTCATCCTTACGCTGACGCCAAAGCTCACGCAGTCGGCGTTTGTCCACGAGATCATGCACTGTGTGCTGGAGCACATGCTGCGCCGTAACGGACGCGACCCGCGCCGGTTCAACGCGGCTGCGGACTACGCGGTGAACCTGGTCCTCAAGGACTCCGGCTTTCAGCTCGGCCCCTCGTGGCTGATCGACGAGAAGTACCGCGACATGTCTGCTGAGCACATCTACGATCTGCTCAAGCCCGAGGACGTCGAGGACCTTGAACTGTTCGACGACGTGCAGGACGGCGCTACGTCTGCTGGCGAAGCGATTGAAGCGGCTCTGGACTGGGAAGTAAACGTGCAGGCTGCTATCCAAGCAGCAAAGATGTACGGCAAGCTGCCCAAGGGCATGAAGCGCTTCATCGAGGAACTGGAGCAGCCCCAGGTGCCTTGGCAGTCTGTCTTGCAGCGCTTTGTGTCGCAGACCAGCCGCAACGACTACTCATGGGCCAAGCCCAGCAAGCGTATGACGGGGCACGGCTTCTGCATGCCCTCACTGCACAGCGAGAGCATGGGCGTCCTTGCTGCGGGCATCGACACTTCTGGCTCCATTGACGGCCCTACGTTGTCAGCGTTCGGTGCCGAGATCACTGCTGCATTTAACTCCGGCCACCCTGAGCGGATGTACAACATCTACTGCGACTCTAAGGTCGCGCATGTGGACGAGATTGACGGTGACGGCGAGCTGCCTCCGTTCGTCGGCCACGGCGGCGGCGGCACTGACCTGCGTGAGATATTCAACTGGCTCGCACAGCACGACATCAAGCCCGCTGCACTGATCGTGCTGACGGACGGTTACACCCCGTTCCCTGCGACAGAGCCTGACTTCCCTGTCCTGTGGTGCATGACCACAACCGTGGAAGCGCCTTTCGGCGAAACGGTGCGGATCAGAATCTAAGTTCTAAGTTAGAATGGCGCAATGCTCGGGAGGTTCCAGCCCCCGAGCATCACTTCACACAACACTTGTAAGAGGGAACAAGCGCCATGAGCAAGCAGATTTTAACGCACGAACGCCTTACTTCTGTCCTAGACTACGACCCAAAGACCGGCGTGTTCAAGCGCCGCAAAGCCACCGCTGTTCGTGGGAATGTAGTGGGGTATGCCAGGCCTGACGGCTACTACTGTGTTGGTATAGACCGTAAAAAGTACCTTGCCCACCGCCTCGCTTGGTTCTATGTGTTTGGGGTATGGCCCGAGCACGAAATCGACCACATCGACCAGAACAAGCTGAACAACCGCATCGCAAATCTCCGCGATGCGACACCCTCAATGAACCAGCATAACCGTGGCATCCCGAGTCGTAATTCGACTGGCTACCAGGGTGTCAGCTTCGAAGCCCGCACATGCAAATGGGTGGCACAGATCGTTGCGCAGCGGAAACATTACTTCCTCGGGCGCTTCAATTCACCAGCCGCTGCCCATGAGGCGTACCTCGCGGCTAAACGCATTCACCACCCTACGGCCCCTATATGAATACCACTGTACCGAGCTGGTCTCACTCCAAGCTCAAGGACTATGACAAATGCAAGCACCTGTTTGCATTGAAGCACCTCCACAAGATTCCCGAGCCTGAGCGGGTCTTGCGTCCTGGTCAGACTGAGTTCGCCAATGACCGTGGCACCCGTGTCCATGACAACTGCGAGGGCTATGTGCGTGGCGATCATGACGCTCTCTGCCCTGAAGCCGACAAGTTCTTCGGCCCTCAGATTGACCTCCTGCGCACGATGTACCAAGACGGCATCGTCAGCATGGAAGGCGAGTGGGGTCATGACAAGGACTGGGAGCCCACTGAGTGGAAGAAGGCGTGGCTGCGCCTGAAGCTCGACGTGATGGTGATGATCGACCCGACGCACGCCATCGTGATCGACTACAAGACCGGCAAGAAGCGGGGTAACGAAATTTCCCACGCTGAACAGCTTCAGCTTTACCAACTGTGCGCGTTCTTGCGCTACCCCAAGCTGGAAAAAGTTACCGCTGAGCTGTGGTACCTCGACCAAAACGAAGTGACCTCACAGACCTTCACACGCCAGCAGGGTCTTCGCTTCCGCCAAGGCTTCGACAAGCGTGGCATCTTGGCCACGTCATGCGAAGTGTTCCCACCGAACCCAAACAAGTATTCGTGCCAGTGGTGCCCATACAAGAACACTGAGCACTGCACTGTAGGAGTCTAGATGAACGCATCTCAGCGGCGACAACAAGAGCGCCACTTGCTCAAAAAGTGGGATACCCAAATTCTCCGTACTCAATTTTTGGAACGTGTTAATGGCATACACCGTCGAACCCCCATCCAGATTGCGCGGCACCTCGAAACAGAGCAAGCAATCCAAGTCAGCGCCCGTCGCAATCAAGCCCTTCGCGCATCAGGTCAAGTCGCTCAAGCACAACGAGAAAACCGAGATAGTCTACGACTGCTCGGACCCCGGCACGGGCAAGACCTTTGTGCGGATCATGGCGTTCAAAAGTCGCCTTGGCCGCCGAGCAGCCTCGACGACTTCCTCGACAGCTTCCAGTTCGCGTGGCGCATTGCTAGTCTTAGCCCCGAAGAGTTTGCTGCGAAGTGTGTGGCTAAACGACATCAAGAAGTTCGCCCCGAGCCTGAACGTAGCAGTAAGCACCGCCGGAAAGCACGAGGCCGTCTTCGCGGAAAAGGCTGACGTTTACGTCACCAACATCGACGCGGTGAAGTGGCTCGCTAAACAGAACAAGAAGTTCTTCGAGCGTTTCAGTGAGCTGGTTATCGACGAATCCACTGCATATAAGCACCACTCTTCTCAGCGCTCGCGTGCTGCAGCCAAGGTCAGCAAATTTTTCCAGTACCGCTGCTGCATGACCGGCACACCTAATGGGCGCAGCATCACCGACATCTGGCACCAGATTTACCTCCTGGATGGCGGCAAGCGCCTCGGCCCGTCGTTCTTTGCCTTCCGCAACTCTGTGTGCGAGGCCAAGCAAGTGGGCCGCAACGAGCATGCCATCCAATGGACTGACAAGGTTGGTGCTGAGGAAGCTGTGTTCGGCTTGCTCAGCGACATCGTGATCCGCCACAAGTTTGAAGACTGTGTGGACATCCCGGCCAACCACACGTACCCCGTCCCTTACGAGCTGCTGCCCAAGCACCGCAAGGCGTACGACGAGATGATGGAGAAGTGCATGCTTGAGATTCACGGCACCGTGGAAGAACAAGCACTGGCCCGTATGCGCGCGACGACTGTGGCTGAGCTGAAGGCCAAGGCGAAGATTGCCCCCAAGGTGGTCACCGCCATGCACGCAGGTGTGCTGGCACAGAAGCTCTTGCAAATCGCGTCCGGCGCGGTGTACGAGTCGCCCGACAAGTACCACGTTCTGGACTACGGGCGCTACGAGATGATCCTGGACCTGGTCGAAGAGCGCCAACACAGCCTCTGCTTCTTCTATTGGAAGCACCAGCGCGACATGCTATGCGCTGAGGCTGATAAACGTGGCATCACGTTTGCAGTGATCGACGGCAGCACCAAAGAGTCTGAGCGTGACGACATCGTGGCACGCTACCAGCGCGGCATGTACCAGACTCTGTTTGCGCACCCCAAGAGCGCTGCCCACGGTCTGACCCTGACCAAAGGCACGACCACTATCTGGCCGTCGCCGACGTACGACCTGGAGCTGTTCAAGCAAGGCTCCAAGCGTCAGCACCGCATGGGGCAGACCAAAAAGACCGAGACCATCATCGTGACCGCGCAGGACACGGTGGAGGAGAAGGTCTACAAGATACTGTCCGACAAGAACGCCCGCATGGACAGCTTGTTGGACTTGTTTTCTACTCTCTAAGAAAGATCGTATGAAACTCGTGATGATCCAGGGCGACCACATCGCCTTCTACGAGGGCCGTAAACAGGTCGTGTTGGTCAAGGTGAACGACTGGGACTTCGACGTGCCAGGGTTCGTCGAAGACCTTCGCGTTCTCGGCCTCAAAGCACTTGACCAGGCATGAGAGTGCCTATGGCCAAGGTCGCTAAACACATAGCCAAGAACCCCGTGGCCCGCGCAGTAGCTCGGGAAAGGCTCAAAAACGCCATCAGGGACCAGAAGATCGCCATCTACCTGCTCACCACCGGCGAGGCCTGTGCGGAGCTGCTGGCGGGCGTTTCCGGGACCATGACGGTAGTGCTGAACGCGGGTCAGTTTGATGGCCTCTCCGGGCCGGACATGTCCATCCTGAAGGGTGGACTGAACGCTTGTCTCCAAGTCATGCTGGCCGACAGCTACGACACGACGCAGACCACGGCCATCGTCGCGGGGCTGGACAAAGCAACGTCCCTGGCTGGCAAGGTCCGCCCGGAATCCATCAACCAAGCATGGGCGAGGATGCAGCATGAGTAGTTGGGGCTCACAGATACGCAAGAAGGCCGAGATCGTCTTCAACCGCCCGGTGATCACGCCGGGTGTAGTGGACTGGAACAGGCTGGTCACGATTGACTTTGAGTCGTACTACTCTACGGACTACACCCTGTCCAAGCTCAGCACGTCAGAGTACGTGCGCGACCCACGGTTCAAAGCCCAAATGGTGGGCATCAAGATCGGCAACAAGCCGACCAAGGTGTACACCGGGCGGCTGCGCATCATGGCTGCGTTGCACGCCATCAACTGGTCCACGCACAGCCTGTTATGCCACAACACAGCGTTCGACGGCTTCATCCTGTCGCACATTTACAAGATCATCCCGTCCCAGTATTACGACACGTTGTCCATGGCCCGTGGCCTGCACAGCAACGAGATCGGTGCGGGCCTGGACGAAGTGGCCCAGTTCTACGGCAAGGGCAGCAAACTCGACGGCGTGCTGGAGACTACCAAGGGCATCGAGCACTGGGACGAGAAGCTGATCAAGGCGGTGACACCGTACTGCGCCCAAGACGTGGACCTGACGCACGCCATCTTCAAAGAGATGCACAGCGTCTTTCCCGCCGACGAGCTGGACTTGGTGGACATGACGATCCGCATGTTCTGCGACCCCGTGCTGAAGGTAGACATCCCTCGTGTCGAGAAAGAGTACGCGCGCGAAGTCGCTGAGCGCAAGGCCAAGTTCTACGCAGTCATAGACCCCAAACCGTTCTACAACGACAAGACGATCCTGAAGACCGGCGCAGAGCGGGCGCTGACTGGCGAAGAGCGTGACGTGCTGATCATCAAGCGCATCCTCGGCTCCAACGAGAAGTTCGCCGACTTACTGCGTGCCGAGGGTATTGAGCCACCTGTGAAGATCAGCCCTGCGTGGATGAAGCGCAGCAAAGAGGAGCGTGAGGATGAAACTGATAAATGGTCGTATGCTTTTGCCAAGGATGACCTGGCCTTTACCTCACTGCCGGACGACATCGACCTCTGGCGTGGTGCGCTTGACCCCAATAAGAAGAAAGACATTCCACTTATCTCGGCTAAACAAGATCGTATTCGCGCACTTGTCGAGGCCCGGTTGGCCACGAAGAGCACCACCAATATCACGCGCGCTGAGCGCTTCCTGAAGGCCGGTGCCAACGGCATGAGCTTGCCGGTGGGCTATGCCTACTACCGCGCCCACACAGGCCGCTGGGGTGGCAACAACAAGATGAACATGCAGAACCTCACCCGTGGTGGTGAACTGCGCTTGTCCATCCTGGCCCCCAAGGGCTATCAGATGTGCGTGGCGGACTCCGGCCAGATCGAAGCCCGCGTGAATGGCTGGCTGTGGGGTCAGGACGACCTCATGGACGCCTTCAGAGCTGCGGATATGGGTCAGGGTACTGACGCCTACTGCCGCTTCGCTACGCTGATTTACGGTCGCCCCATCACCAAGGAAGACGAGACCGAACGCTTCGTCGGCAAGGTCTGCGTCTTGGGCCTGGGCTTCCAGATGGGCGCTGCAAAGCTGCAGATGACGTTAGCCAAGGGCGCGCTCGGCGGGCCACCGATTTTCTTCGAGCTGGACCGCTGCAAGCAGATCATCGACACCTACCGCCGCGCGAACTTCAAGATCGAGATGGGTTGGGACATCTGCGCCAGGATCATCGAAGACATGGCTGCAGGCCGTCCGGGTCGCCACGGCCCTATCTCTTGGGAGAAGGGCATGGTATGGCTCCCCAACGGCATGTCCTTGAAGTACCCAGAGCTGCGCAAGCAGGTCGGCGACAAGGGCTGGGACGAGTGGACCTACAAGTCCGGCGACATGCGCAAGAAAATCTACGGCGGCTTGCTCTGCGAGAACATCGTGCAAGCGCTGGCGCGGATCATCGTAGGCAAGCAGATGCTCAACATCCGCAAGAAGCACCGCCTTGTTATGACCACTCACGACGAAGCCGTCGCGCTGCCTAAGACACGCGAGGCGGAGAAGTGCTTCAAGTACATGACGGAGTGCATGAGCACGCCACTGGACTGGTGCATGACGATCCCGCTGAACTGTGAAGGCGGCTGGGCAAGCAATTACAGCAAGTAAGTTACGGACGAAAGCGGATGCTAGTAGATACCGTCCATCGCCGCACTTAACTGTGCGAAGGAGAGACCCTACTAGATACAGCGAGTAGTCCACCATTATGGGGCTGGCGAGTACGCCTTCAATAAGTTCACCGGCTCTGCTGAGAGTGAGCAGGTCCCACCAACCTAGGAGAAACTGATGTCATTCAGCATCAGCGGAAGAAATATACCCCATGTTCATTCATACGCCGACGCCCTGAAGGTGTGGGAGGGTGCTCACCAGCACGCGCGTTTTGGTGAGAACTCACGCGGCCTTGTGAACGCACGCGACACGTCGAAGACGGTACGCAAACACGGTGACTCCATCGGTTTCTGGTATCACCATACTTGCTTGGTGCTGTACCAGCCGAACGCGTTGGAAGTGGCCACATACGACTCGATAAGCTCGGTCATATTCAGCAACCGCCTGCTGCCAATAGGCATCTATGCACAAGGTTACAAGGGCGAGATGTATATCAGGCACGACGGCAACTGGCTGATGCCTAAGCGCGGCACTCTGCGTTTTGGCCTTGTGATTGGCGCGTATGTGTTGGACACAAGCACGGCGTACGAGTTCGAGCACTATGACCTGGACAAGAAAAAAGCTGCCGCGATCAGGGCCAAGCTCAAGCCGTTCCGCCAGTACCGCGACGCGCTGCTTCGTCTGCGTAACGGGCGCAATGAGGCGACCATAGGTAGCCGTACTCAGCTTGCGCACGTACTGCGCAGCCTTCTCGCTGAGCCTGTGAACGTGGGTGAGCGAGACATCGAAGCACTGCTTGACTACCAGCCAGCGTATGACGACAGCTTCCTCCTCCCTACTGCCTACCTCGCGGGCGGTGCAGTAGCGAGGGTTCGGTCCATTCACGGACCGAATAAAGAGAATATGTACAGCCAAAATCCAGCGAATCTGTACATTTAGCTCTTATCTCTATTTGCGATTTGAATAAGATTGTGTTACGATTTCAACCAAGGAGAAAAGCATGGCAACAGCCACGAAGACAGCCAAGACCACAATGCCCCGTGTCCGCGAACTCGCGGTAGGCGCAACAATTGACCAACTCTGGGGCTACCGCGAACAAAAGCGCGGCCTCGAAGCCCAGACCAAGGAAGTCGAAGACAAGATCAAAGAGATTGAAGAACAGCTCATGGAGCGGCTGGGCAAGGAAGGTCTTGAGAAGGCCACCGGCACCAAGGCTTCTGTCTCCATCACTACCTCAACCACTGCCGATGTGCAGGACTGGGACTCGTTCTTCGCGTACATCGCCAAGAACAAGTTCTGGCACCTTGTACAGAAGCGTGCCTCCGACCCCGGCGTCCGCGAATTGTGGGAGCAAGGGAAGAAAGTTTCAGGAGTAGTCCCGTTCGTGAAAAAACGTATCAACCTTCGTTCGGTTGCATAGCAATGCCCATGCCGTTAGGGTGGCGTCGCCCAGTAATAGACCGCATAAACAAGTACACCGTAAGGACAAGCAACGGTTGTCTCGAATGGACTGGCACGTTGAGTGACAGCGGTTATGCGGTAATGAACATCGACAGAAAACGCCGTCTGGTGTCGCATGTGATGCTCGAATTAGCGGGCAGGCCAGTGGCGGCTGGGATGTATGCCTGCCACCACTGCGATAACCCAAGGTGTGTAGACCCTAACCATCTATTTGTCGGTACGCCAAAACAGAACATGGCTGATGCTCGCAGCAAAGGACGTGTAGCTATCGGCAGTAAGGCCGGAGGTGCGGTCCTTACAGAGCCGCAGGTTCGGCTCATTAGGAAGTTAGTCGAGCTGCACCCCCAGCAGCACGTATCGGAGATTTTCGGCGTCTCCAGAAAGACCATCAACAACATCGTCTTGGGACGAAGTTGGAAACACGTAACTACATAAGGAGCGCCACACATGGCCACCGCAAAAAAAGCTGCACCCGCAGCACCCGCCGCTAAGTCGGCAAAAACTGGCAGCAACGTCGTAGCTCTAAAAAAGACCTCCGGCGCTGTTGTTGACATCCGTGCCCAGTTGCAAGCACAAGCTGCAGCGATGAACGAGCGCACTTCTCCCGCTACCGGCATCAACATCCGTACAGCAGGCAAGAAGTTCTCGTTCCCCGATGGACGCAAGACCGACGGTCCTGTCGAGATGGTTGTGATTGACTTCGTGGCTCGCAACGAGTTCTACGAGTCCGACTTCGACAAAGACAACATCGTGCCACCTGCGTGCTTCGCCATCGGCAACATTCCGACCAAACTGATCGCGTCTGACAACAGCCCGCAGAAACAGTCTGACGAATGCTCGTCTTGCCCTATGAATGCCTTTGGCTCCAAGGGCAAGGGTAAAGCCTGTTCCAACACTCGCATGTTGGCCGTGGTTGAGCCCGGTGTCGAAGATGCACCCATCTACCTGCTCAAAGTTTCGCCGACTGGCCTCAAGGCCTTCGACGGCTTCGTGCAGGGCACCAGCCGCACGTTCCAGTTGCCTCCTGTGGGCGTGGTCGTGACTGTGGGCTTCGACGACAACGAAGACTACCCCAAGCTGACCTTCAGCGATGCCAAGCCTAACGAAGACTTGGAAGCGCACTTCGCCCGCCAGGACGAAGCCCGCGCGCTGCTGAACCAAGAACCTGACGTGTCTGGTTACGAAGCCCCTAAGCCCAAGGCTGCAAAGGGTCGTCCCACACCGGCTCGCCGCTAAAGGTGAGCCATGGTCAGCAAATACAAGGTCGCTAACGCGCTCCGTTCCTATGGCGCTCTCGTTAGCGTCTTGGACGAGCTGACCGAGGAAGAAGTGCTGGCCTGTCTCCAACTGGAGGCAGGTTCGCAACGAAGAGAGTCGGTACTCAGCCGACTCATAAGCCGGGCCGTAAGGCTCAATGAAATCAAGTATGCATGCCAACTAAAGGAGAAATACCATGGCTAAAAAACCCGCTCTCACCCCCGCTGAAATCAAAGCTACCAAGAAAGACCTCCAGTCTTTGTTGAAGGCACAGAAGGAAGCTCTGAAGCCCCACAACGACGCTGTGGCCGCTGCCAACAAGGCGCTGGTCGCCGCGAAGAAGGAAGCCGACAAGGCTGTGGCCGTCGCCCAGAAAGCTCACGCTTTGGCTGCTGCCAAGGCCGAGAAAGCTGCCGCTGCTGCCGCCAAGGGCGCGGAAAAGATTAACGCAAAACTGGCCGCTCTGGAACCAGTCGCTGCGTAATCCGCATGGGCGGTGTGGGGTTAATAGGGCTGTAAGCCTTACCCCTACACCATCCACTGCTCCTAATTTTAGAGCGACCACAACAACGAAGGGGATGTGCATGACGCACGTAATGGTTGACAACGAGACTCTGGCGACGACTGCCGATGCAGTTATTCTGTCCATCGGTGCAGTGAAGTTTGACCTGGGTACAGGCAAGATTGATAACGACGGGTTCTACCGTTCGATTTCAATCGAGTCGAACCTGGAAATGAAACGTCGCATCAGTGAGGACACCTTGATCTGGTGGCTCAAACAAGATGCCGCCGCACAGCAAGTGTTCCACGAGAACAAAGAGACGTTGCAGACTGCACTCTCCGAGTTCAGTGATTGGCTCGGCGACGACAGCCACACGCTCTGGTCCAACGGGGCTGACTTTGACATTCCGATGTTGGCACACGCCTACACACAGTTCGGCATGGAAGTTCCGTGGAAATTCTGGAATGCTAAGTGCTACCGCACTTACAAAAATTTGCCTGGGGCTAAGGACATTCGTGTCCCGGCTGCAGGAGTTAAGCACAACGCGCTCTCTGACGCGTTTCAGCAAGCTCAGACAGTCTCGGCTATTCACCGCCAACTGTTCCTGAACATCCCCTACCAAGCTCCCAAGAAGGCAAAATCATGAACCTGAACGACGCACTCAAAGCCAACGCAATCCCCGGCACGGCCAAGCAAGACAAACCCAGTAACCCTGCCAAGACACTGGGTGACATGATCCGCGATGCGCTGGCAGAAGCCGTCGAGAACGACGCGAAAGAAACACCAGCGGGTGAAGCCGACACCACCGCATGTGGCTGCTCCAAATGCGTTGCTGAGCGCAGCATGAAGCTCGGCCCCATCACCATCACAGGTGAAGGCGACGAAATCTCTGCGGCACTGGAAAAGCACAGCGATGACCGTTACGTGCTGGAAGTCAGCGGTGATGGTGCTGACTTCGTAGAGAACAGCGAAACTGGCAGCATGGGCATCATGTTCCACAACGAGAAGGCCTTGGCCGAGTTCTTCCGCTTCATCGACAGGGTGCGTCCATGAGCAGCATTGACAACACTCTCGCAGAACGCGGGGCACGCTACGGCCAGTTCACTGGCCATGCCGACATCACACAAGGCATCAAGAACGTGATGCGCGGCTCGCCCACATCCAAGTGGGACATGCTGTCGCTGGACCAAAAGGAAGCCCTTGAGATGGTGGCCCACAAGATTGGCCGCATTCTCAACGGTGATTCTGACTACATCGACTCGTGGACCGACATCATCGGTTACACACGTTTGGTGGAGTCCCGTCTGCTTGCTGCCGAAGAAGCAGCGAAGAAGGTCGTACCTCTCAAGAAACGTGCATGAGTTCCAAACCCGAGACAACGTTCACCAACAGTGTGCATAAGCACCTGCCGGTGGAGCTGTACCACATGAAGAACAACAACCCGTATAACAGCGGGATTGCCGACGTGTGGTACAGCGGTGTCGAACAGGACTTGTGGGTTGAGTACAAGTTCCTCGTGATCCCCAAGCGGGGCGACACAGTGATTGATCTGGTCGGCGGCAAGAACCCCAGCATCTCCGCGCTGCAGCAGACATGGTTGAAAGACCGCGATGTTGAAGGGCGGAACGTTGGGGTTATTGTCGGCAGTAAGGAGGGCGGCGTATGGTTCCCTAACACATCATGGGACTTCACATATACCGCCAGCCAGTTCAGAGAGTGGATTGTTTCACGCAAAGAACTGGCCGGATATATCAACAGCTTCATCGGCGGCCCGATAGAGCGCTGAAGTAAGATGTGCGGTTTCGTACAGGGCACCGCTGCCCACTGCTAGGAGCATCACCATGCGACATTCTGAGAAGGGGCTTTTCCAAGCCCTGGAGAAAGTTCTTCGCACCACCGGCGAGCCGATGGACTGCAACCAACTCTTTGATCTGCCGGAAGTGCGTGAGCACGCGGCCACTGCCAATAGGGTCTCCGATTACCTTGGTGGACTCTGGCGCAAAGGGTTGGTCACGCGCTTACCTTCTGCTGGGGACGGAGTGTCACGCGCACGGTGGAGCTATCAATGGAAAGACTCTGCCCCTCCGGGCACTGGCACTGAGTACGCACCCCGTCTGATTGCCGACAGACCCAACATGGTCATCACCGAGGACGGGACGACGATTCACCTCACGTTCCCGCACTTGGTGATCTCTATTCGGCAAACCAAAACATAGATTTGGCCGAAAGGCCACGTCTCCAAATCTAATGTCTATTGACGATCTAACAACCCAAGAGCAAGCGGAAGCCGCTACCCAGAACTGGGGGCTGTTCCACGTCTACGACTCGGACAAAACACGGTGGGTACGCACTGTGTTGCCAATCAGATTCGGCCCCGGTATCGGCGCGCAACAGGCGCTGAACCATGTGGTCGCTCAAGCCAAGTTCAACAACCCACTGAGCATCAAGGCGCTGCGCCTGATCGCCCAGTTCAACTCAGGAAAAAGAAATGAGTGAAGCGTTCAAGCCGATGCTAGCCTCCCCTGCGGACGTAGACAAAATTCGGTGGCCGATGTACGCCTCCGTTAAGCTCGACGGCATTCGTGCTGTCGTGCGCAACGGCATGCTGCTCAGCCGCTCACTCAAGCATATCCCAAACTTCGAGATCGCTGCTGCACTGAGCAAGCCTGCGTTTGAGGGCTTGGACGGTGAGCTGATCGTCGGCCCGACCACAAGCCCTACGTGCTACCGCGACACGGTGTCAGGTGTGATGTCAGAAGATACCTCGCCGGACTGGGCGTTTCACGCGTTCGACCTGTACCGCCACGGGCACACGTTCCAGCAGCGCTACGACGCACTCATGGAAGGGCACACAACGAACAAGGGGCGTATCCAAATACTACCCCAGACGCTGGTACACGACATCGAAGCTCTAAATATGTTCGAGGCTGCAGCACTGGAGCTGGGCCACGAAGGCGTGATCCTGCGTCACCCTGACTCACCCTACAAGTTCGGGCGCAGCACCGCGCGCGAAGGTTACTTGCTCAAGGTGAAGCGCTTTGTGGACAGCGAAGCGACAGTGCAGGAAGTCATCGAAGAGATGCACAACGGCAACGTGGCCGAGACCAACGAGCTGGGCCGCACCAAGCGCAGCAGCCACCAAGAGAACAAGACCGGCAAGGGCCGTATGGGTGCGCTGCTCGTGCGTGACGTGAAGACCGGCGTGGAGTTCCAGATCGGCACTGGCTTCGACGACAGCGACAAAGCGTGGTGGTGGGGCAAGCACCAAGACCGTCTGCAGTCCGGTGGCTGGCATCACATGGTTGTGAAGTACAAGCACTTCCCCATCGGCGCGAAAGACAAACCGCGCCACCCGGTGTACCTCGGCTTACGTGACGCGCGAGACATGTCATGAGACAGGGGCTGCGGCTTGTGCTGAAGGCTATCCAGAAGTACGACCCGGCTATCAAGGTCGAATTTCTGCGGCAGAACAGACACACCATGCTCTGCCTCACACGCGGCGAGACCAAGAAAAAGCTCGCCGTATCTGTGTCCCCGAAGAACGAGCACTTCCTGGTGCAGAACGTTCTTGAAGACGTCCGCAAATACTTTAAGGAGATTCCAAAATGAGACTGTACAAGACCACGTTCACTGACGACGCGGCTGATCCTGGCCGCAATGAGCGCGCTAGCTGGGCCGGTACGCTGGCAGGTGCTGCGGCTGACCGCAAGCGCCTCAAAGCTGAGGGCATGCGTTCCATCGCCACAGACGAAGTGGATGTGCCGACCAGCAAGACCGAACTGCTGGCCCACCTGAACAAGTGGGAAGTGGTGCAATGAAGCGGGTCCTGAACCACGGCCTGGTCCGCCTTGTGGACTCCATGGGCAGCGACCTGTCCATCGTTCGCTCCGCTCGCGTCTCTTACGACGCCGAGTGGCGCGCGGGTGAGGACGAAGGGAAAGATGCGAAGCTGATCGACTACCTTGTCCGCAACCACCACACGTCTCCGCTGGAGTGCGTGCAGTTCACCTTCGAGGTGAAGGCACCCATCTTCGTGTTCCGTCAGTGGCACCGCCACCGCACTTGGTCGTTCAACGAAGTGTCGGCCCGCTACAGCGAACTGCCCGAGGAGTTCTACGTGCCGGAGATCGCCCAGATCACGACACAGAGCACGTCCAACAAGCAGATGCGTACGGACGAGATCAGCGGGTATGCCAAAGAGGCCCAAGAGATCATCAGGACGGCATGCGAGTCGTCATTCTTTGACTACAAACACATGCTGGCTATGGGTATTCCGCGTGAACTGGCCCGTGGTGTGCTGCCAGTGAACACCTACAGCCACATGTTCGCCACCGTTGATTTACACAATCTTGCGCACTTCTTGAAGCTGCGACTGCACTCCCACAGCCAGTACGAAATCCGCGTATACGCGGAGGCCATGCTGGAACTCATTGAACCCATCGTACCCGTGACTGTGGCGGCTCTGCGTAAACACGTACTAGGAAACCCATGAACCACCAACACATTGTTGACATGTTCCGCATGCAGGACAAGCTCAACAGCATCATCAACCCTGACTGGATCAAAGCTGACTACCCATGGCACCGCGCCATCGTGGTCGAAGCCGTCGAGGCTCTGGATCACCACGGCTGGAAGTGGTGGAAGGCGACACCCGAAGCAGACTTTGCCCAGCTCAAGTTGGAGCTGGTGGACATCTGGCACTTCGCTATCAGCAGTATCCTGGCACTCCACGACGGCAGCGTGCAAGACGCGGCTGTTGAAGTCACCGCGTACTTCGACGCGTTAGAGACCAATGCCGATGCGTACGGTGAGATCAGTACCGTTAGCACAGCGCAGTTGTTCGACCTGTTGGCCGGTAGCGCGGCACTGCAGCGCCAGCTCAACGGGCCTGCGTTCAGCCAGCTCATGGTGCGCTTCGGCCTGACTTGGGACGAGCTGTACACCACCTACGTGGCCAAGAACGTGCTGAACCTGTTCCGCCAAGCCAACGGCTACAAGGAAGGCACGTACATCAAGGACTGGAATGGTCTGGAAGACAACGTGGTGCTTGCAAACCTGATGGCGTCTTTCCCGACCTACGGCCCTGACATGCTGTACGGCGCGTTGGAAGGTCACTACCAAGCGCTGACGTCCGCAAATAAGTAATGAAGTCACTCGGCCTCGCTGACGCTGCTGCGCTGCTTCGTATTCACCCGAGTACGTTGCAGTCGCGCGCGAAAGCTGGGCTGATCCCAGGATCAAAGATAGGCAGGAGTTGGGCGTTCTTGGAGGACGATCTGATCGCCTTCATGCGTGGCTCCTATCTGGAGACCGCATGTCACTCTACAAACAAACACCAGACGGCCCGTGGTGGGTCAGCATCACCCACCCCAATGCACCACGGGTACGTCGCTCAACTGGAACAGTTGATAAAAAAGAAGCGCTCCGCATCCACGACGAAATCAAGGCAGAGTTATGGAAGATCACTCCCCGACTGAGTGGCAAGACTTGGGGTATGGCTGTCATGAAGTGGGTCGCCAAAGAGACCCGCAGCGACAGCGAGATTCTGAGCTTGGCCAAGTTCGGCCGTATTTACAAGGATCGGGCGCTCACCGCTGTGACCCGCGAGAACATCGACGAAGCGTTGTCGTTCTGCAAAACAGCGGGCACCTACACACGCTACCGCACCATGATCATGGCGATTTTGAATGTCGCCAAAGACGAAGGTTGGCTGCGCGAGTTGCCCAAGCTGGCGACGAAAACTGACAAGAAACCCAAGACGCGTGACTGGCTCACGCGTGAACAATGGAGCAAACTTCATGCAGAACTCCCGTTTCACCTCCAGCATTCGGCATCGTTCGCGCTTGCGACGGGCCTACGCCAAGCCAATGTACTTGGTCTCCGCTGGGACCATGTTGACCTTGCCCGACGCACCGCATGGGTGGATGGAAGTGACTCCAAGTCGGGGCGGGCCATCAGTATCCCTCTTAGCGCCGCCGCCGTCAGTGCCCTCGAAGCCGTTAAGGGCAAACACCCTGAGTGGTGCTTTACGTTCCGAGGCAAGCCGTATGCGGAAGTCAAAACAGCTTTCCAAGCCGCGTGCATACGTGCAGGGGTCGGGCGTTGTGACCGCGACGGGCGGTACGAAGGCTTTACTTGGCACGGCTTCCGGCACACCTGGGCTACCTGGCATGTACAGGCCGGGACGCCACTTGAAGTCCTCCAACGCCTCGGCGGGTGGAGTGATCTCAGGATGGTGATGGTGTACGCCCATCACTCACCGGGGCACCTCGCCTCTTTTGCAGACAACTCGAAGGTAAACAGATGATAGATACCGCACGATGGGTTGCCAACACGGCAGCATTCATGGCCATGGGCCTACCGACTCAAAACGGCCTCACTAAGCTGCTGTCGCATTGGGACAAGGGCTGCATAGAGCTGGTGGACGAGCTGACTCAGTTCGCGCCAATCAGCCAGAGCTTGCTTGAAGCCAAAGGACCGCAGGACTTCCCCGGCGTGTATGACTATGAGGTCTCGGAAGAGTTCGGCGCATGGTTTGCCAAGTTCATCCTGGCCAACAAAGACGCCAAGGCACCCTCACTCGACGAGGGCACAGCAAAACTTAAGGAGCTAATTGATGGTTTCTTCAAGCAAGGCCAAGCTAAATCTTGACGAAGTGATCCGTACCGAGGTGCTGACGCCTCGGTCTATCCTGAACTCCATGATGGAGCAGCCTGACAAACGAGCGACACTGACTAGCTTGATCTCCGGCCAAGTGGTTACTGTGCAACACGACTACGGCAGCTTCGTGATGACGTGGGACGATGTGCAGGACTACTTGGCCGTACGCAGACTGCGTGGTGAGGTATGACAAGCCGTTATGACCTGGATACGCTGAACGGGGCTGGTTCTAACGGTTTAGCCTCAGTCTAAGTGTGAGGTCTAAGTGTCACTTTCAGAGGAGAAAGTGGTAGGCGCAATTGGACTCGAACCAACGACCCCCACCATGTCAAGGTTACAGGGTATCCGCCATCGCCAGCATTCATGCGGGTTGCGGCGGATTATGACACGCCGTTATGACCAGAACGGATTTGGTACATTTTCAGCTCACAAAACGAAGGAGACTGCCATGGCAGGAGCACTAGGGTGGATTGTTTTGCTGGTCGTGGTGAGTCTGCTGTGGCAGGTAGCCTTGTTCATGCACCGCAGCAAGTCCGAGGGAGTACGCAGGGTGAAGATTGTCATCTCCCTGCTGCTCATATTGGCGCTAGGAGCCGTTATCTTGGCTGTAGGCGGTATAGGGCTGCTGGCCGGTGTGGTCGTCGCTCTGGCGGCGATTGCGTGGATCGTGCGAGGCTTCAAGGAATAGCATGCACAGTAACTTTCTTCTCGGTAAGCTGTGCGTCACCGAAGCAGTTCGGATGACGCTCAAGCGCATGCCGTTTGATCTGGTCGCTAGACACGCGGTCAATGAGTATGGGGAGATCACCCCTTCAGAACGCCGAGCCAACGCGCACTCCATGCGCTGCGTTGGGCAGATACTGTCGCGTTACTCGGTTGACCCAACCGACAGGAAGAAAGGTTTTGTCCTGGTCGTCACAGACCAGGACTGGGAGACCACTATTGTGAAACTAGAAGGAGAGAATCAATGACGTTGTTTTTCATGATCGCTCGCGCTATCCGCGCAGCCTACAAGGCGCTGCGTGCGCTTGTAGGCATCATGATCGTCACCCACGGGGCAGTGAAGTGGGTGGGTAATAAACGCGCAGAGGCAGCGCGTTAATCCTTAACGCCGACAGATGCGCGGCATAGGTAGTAGATACCTGCTACTTCAGTCAGCTTGCTGACCGTGGCACCGAAGGTGTCACTTTCCAACGGCGTCAGCTTTGGGCAGCTCACCTTGGCCAACGGGCTTGGCTCCACCGGAGAGGGCTTGATTGGCCAACTGCAAGCCGACAGGATCAAGGTGACAGTCACGATATACAGTATTCGTTTCAATTTGCTTCTCCAGTTTGTTCTGAATGGTGGTGTATGTCGGCTTGAGGCTAGCTACCTTGTCGGCCCACACGTTGTTGGCCGCGTCCACGGCCTCGGCGATGGACTCTTGCTTGCTGATCTGGCCAGCCTTCTCATGGTCAACCCCGAGCTTGAAGCCGCCAGCACCTGCGCCTATCACGGCCAGGAGCGCTGCGATGATCAGGTAGGGGTTCATGGCTTGGGCACTTGGTTCTTGTTATCGACTGTCGCCCCGGCGATGTAGGCACCGACAGTGCCTGCAATGACCAGAGCGTAGGTAGTACCGGCAGCATCCAGCTTGCCGAACCACTGCAACAAGGTAGTGCAGAGACCTGCGCCGAGAGCGATAACGAAGCGGCGTCCGCCGAGAGCTGTGAAGTTCATAGTGATCCCCAATGGGTTGGTTGTGTATCCTCAAAGTCACCCTTGAGGCGCTTGTACGTGATCTGAATGGCGCGGGCTACGCCGCTCGCCTCAAAGCACCGGCCCTGCCGCATGTACTGCTCGTACTTGTCCTTCAACTCGCGGAGGATCACCTTCTCGATGACGGTGAACTCAGGCTGATCGATGTTGAGGTCGAGGAGGTTCACGGGCACCCCTCGCTCACGCCTTTGCCGCCGTAAATGCGGCGCTCGTAGTGATCCTTGGTGAATGGGCCTTTAGCAGACTTAATGCTGTTGTGCATCCATGTCAGGTTCCACACAGCGTCTACACCGCCGCAGTCGATGGGTCGGGTATGGTCCAGCGCCCAGTCGGGACATGCCCCTGTGTATAGGCCGGTGCTCGGGCATGGGTACAGCTTGCGGTAAGCCGCGATGACCTTCGGGTCGCGCTTGATCGTGCCGTCGGCGTTGCGTGGGGGTGGCGTGGTCGTGATGGCGTAGTCCTTGTACGGACTCAACACGACAGTTGGCGTCTGGGCGAAGACGTTGCCGGAGTACAGCACGTAGCCCCAGATCACGATGATCAATGCCATGGCGTAGGCTTTAGCGTTGCGGCTCATGCTACATAGTTCCTTGTTCCATCGGAGTCAACGACGAGCGCCTGCTGGCGTGGCTCGTCGCGGAAACTCACATGCACCCAACCACCGGACTTGCTGCCGGGGAACTCAAGAATGAGCTGGTCGTAGATGATTCCGCTCTTGGCGATAGCAGCCATGACACGCACAGGAGGTCCGAACGTTGGGCACAGGAGGTCGGCAGCTTGTGCCTTGGGGTGATCTTTGGTGGCGAAGTATTTGGCCCAGTTGGCATCATTTGGAGCCAAGTTGCGTAGGCGGCACCACGTCAGGAACGAGCCCCAGCACGTAACCTTCTCAAGCGCCTCGCAGCGGTACGCGCTAGAGAGCAGAACTTGGTTGCTGTTGAGGGCTATGGCACGGACTTCTTCAAGGCCTGTAGCTGTGCGGATGGCGTTGGGTAATAGGTTATCGGGGAGCGAGTTGTCAATCTCGTCCCGTGCTGCAGTTTGTGATTGGACAAACTCGGCAAGTGTGAAGTTAGGGCTGAGTTTCATCGGAGCTATCCCTCATAGAGTCGTGAAGTTCTTTGAGCTTTGCGCGCTTTACGGGAAGTTCGTACTTCACGTAACCGTAGAGCTGGACCGTCACCCACACGCCGGACAGAACGCCGACTGCTACGGGGACCACTTGGGCAAAAGTGCCGAGGCCTAATATGGCCGCGAGCCAATTGACAAAGTGCTTCAGAGTAATCGTGTCGTGGTCTGACATGGCATTGGATCGAAGTTAGAGATTAGATAAATTGGCCAAATTATGCCAGCTAAAGCTGGCCTTTCAATCTTGCGGATTTGGGCCGCGCCCATCTCTACATAGGTATTTCTATTTACTAATATTTATAATTTAATTTATTCAAATTGATAATTTAATTTTATAAGTATAAGAATATAAGTTAATAGATTAGGTAGAAGTAATACCTCCACCGCGTTTTCAGTTCGCCCCGAATAGGCCGGAGTCATTCGGGCTTTCTCACTTCAGAGCCTCCGCGTACAGCCCATGCAAAGGCAGTGCGTTGATCGCAGTGTTGCGCGCTGGCGCACCCCACGCATCCACAATCTGCTCCACTGCAGGACCACCGAGTGACGCGAGGTCATGACCCGCATCCACACCGATGGCACCGATACCCAACATGCCTCCGCGCTCAGCACCGCGCATGAGCCACTGTGCTGCGTCCATGCCCTTCATGTGTGAGGGAAGCTCACCGCCGCCTTGTATCAGCCCCTTGGTGACGTCTGACGCGATCATCACAGGGATGTACCACGCGAAGGTGCCCATGGGAGCCAGGTTGCCGTACTCCAGCTCGTTTACCGCGCGCTTGAGCACTGTCTGGTGGAAGCTGTAGGTGAACTGCTTGAGGTGGAAGAACATACTGTAGTGCGGGTCGCTGCCCCACGCAGGGCGGTGAGCAGCATTTGGCGAGAGCACAGCACCCTGCACCCACCGCGCCAGCGCGTAGTTCATCTTGTCGGCCTGACGCTCAGCGTCTTCCTTCGTGATGCCAAGGGTGTCCTGGAGGTCGTGCTTGTCGGTGATCAGCTCGCCACGCTCGTCGAGGTGGATGTCCTCTGGGGTGAGCCCGACCTCAGCCAGCCAACGTGCGCTGTGTGTGGCGTCTGGTAGTGCCTTGTGGCGGGCGATGAACAAGGCAGCGGACTTGGTGGCAGCGATACGCATGCCACGGTCCCATGCCTCCATGCCGTTCATCTTGAACAGCACGTCGTTGATCTTTTTCGCATTGCCGTCCATGAACACCGACGAATACTCGTCGGACACATGGTTGGTGAACAGCGCCACGTCCACAACACCTGCGGCCTCGGCCAACAGCTCCCACTTGTCAGCGGTGCGTTTCTTGGGCTCGTCACGGAACATGTCGGCCCAGTTGGCGAACACTTCCTTCATGCCGCGCAGGTAGGCGTCATACGCCTCACGCATCGGGGCACCACGGCCCACCATCGCCATGGGGTCTACCATGCTGCTGAACAGCATGAGAGGCAGCAGGCGTATGTTCTGGTACGCGGTCACCCAGCTATTGGCTTTGCGCCAGCGGTTGGAGATGTTCTTGCCGATGGTGCCCTCCATTGCAGCCACTGCATCACGCACGTCACGCATCTGGCTCTGCACCCACTTCTTGCGGGCAGCGTCATCCTTGAACTCTTTCTTGGTCAGCATGTTCAGGGAGTGATCGTCCAACTCGTTGCGAATTTGGGTCAGCGCAGCGTCCAGCACCTCACCGCGCTCACCGAAGCGGCTGGTGTACTCAGCAGCACGCGCACCGTCGTGGAAGTAGGTGAGCATGGTCTTGGCGAAGTTCTTGTCCTGCCATGGGGCGCTGTCCTCCGTCTTCAGCCAGTCCAGCGAACGTATGCGCTTGCTCATGAAGTACGGGGCCAGCACGCCGTCGTCGCGCTGCGGGCCGGTCTTCTGCATGATCTCGCCACCGTTGATGATGGCGTTCAGGATGCGAGTGCCCACCTGGTTCTCCGACATCTTGCCCTTGCTTGCAGCCACACCGTCGGCCAGCACCTCGGGGTACTTCTCACGCAGCATCTCTATGAAGCCGTGACCGTTCTGGATCAGCTCGCTCTTGTTCCACACGCGCGGGTAATACTTGCCACCCAGGTTGCCTAGCTGCATGCCACGCTCTTCCGTCATGTAGCGATAGAAGCGTTGGGTGAGTTGGCGGGTCTGCATCACAGCCTTGCGCACCGGCTGGTAAGGGATGTCGGCAAGCTCGGTCTGCTTCATCATGTGCTCACCCACGTCCTGCAGATCACGGTCAGACAGGCCCAGGTCCAAGAGCATTTTCTTGAATTTGTTGCTGTACTGCTTGGCGTGGCGGGACTTGGCGTTCATGTAGCCTTCGTCTGCGCTGCCAGCCTTCTCGTCGGCGGGGTTGGTGTACAGCTCACGGGCCAGAGCCTGCGCACGCGGTGAGGCGCTGCTGGTCAGCACGACCTCGGACGGCATGGTCTTACCAGCCACCCACTGCACCAGCGTGTCCATGCTCTTGAGCTGGTTGCGTGTCCATGTGCCCCTGGCCAGCTCTTTGGCCAAGACCTGACCGGCAGCGGACGGGTCACTCAGCTTGCCGCTGTGGAAGGCCTCGAAGATCGCCACAGCGCGGTTGCTGTCTGTCACCATGCCCAGGATGCGCTTGAACAACGCACGCAGCTTGCCGAAGAACGTCTTGGGTGCGCCACCGGGCAGGTCCAGCTTACCTGCAGCCCAGAACTGGTAGGCGTAGGCCAAGCGCTCCTCACCGTGGGCGAGCTGTGCCTGCGCTGCAGGGTGTCCGTCCAGCAGTGCGTGCAGGCGCTCCACGATCTTGGGGTCTTCGGCGATGGTCTTCATCACCTCGAACATGTGGGGGTCGTTCTTCACGTACTTGCTGAAGAACGCATGCAGCGCCTCGTGGTAGGCCGTCTGCAGTTGGCCTGCAGCCGAGGTCGTGGAGATTTTGATCAGGTTCTCAGCCTCCACCCACTCACCGGCATGGCCCATGGCCTTCTCGAAGGCCACACGCACGTCCTTGCCCAACACCTTCTGGACGTAGGCCTTGGCCTCGTCCATCTGTGCTTGGGAGGCGGGCATGCCATTGCCTTCGCCGTCGGCCCTCTGCTGACTCAGGCGCGTGCCTTGGTCGGCCTCGTCAGCCTTCAGGCCAGCGACGGTGTTGTGCTCCAGATTGCCGCCTGCACGCTCAGCCTCGGCCTGCGCCTTGCCCAGGTCTCTGAACACAGCCAGCACCTTGCCACCACCGTCTTCGTCCTCACCGGCACGCACTGCCCACACTATGTCGGTGTTTTTGAACCCAGCGTATGGGTCATGCGCCCCACTTTGCTGGGGCAGGACACGCATGAACCCACGCTCCAGATCAATCTCTGGCGGCATCATCTTTTTGTCTCTCTCGTAGATGTACCGCCTGCGGGCTTCAGCACCGTTTGGATCGAGACCCATCTCTTCCGCCCAAGGAATAAATTCTAGGGCGTTGGATCGTGTGAGGTGACTCAGTAAGTTCACCGTCGCTTGGTTTGCCAGCGCCGCACGCACTTGCTCTCTGGCGGGCAGCGACGCAATCTCGTCGGCTGAGCGAATGTAAATTTCAGAGTCTTTGTAGGCGAACCGCATGCCCTGTGGCAACGGCTCACCACGGAGAACAGCTTGTATCCCTGCACGCACTTCACGCGGTAACGGTATCTCACGCACCCCACTTTGCTGGGACTTTCCCGAGGGCGCGACGGCACCTCCTGCAACCCGGCGCTGTACCGCCGCCTTCTCACCCGTGCGCCCGCCGCCCATGGGGGCGTCGAACATACGGGAGCCGTCCTTGGTGACTGGACCTTCTGTGCCTTTGGGGCGCAGGGTCAGGGTGGCTTTTTTCTTGGTGAGGTCGTACTGCTTGGAGGTGTCGGCACCGCCCTTAGAGACCGCCTGCTGCGAACCGAAGTCCGCGTCTTTGCCGAGGTTCGTCAGGTAGTGCGTCACGTTCACCGCGTTGATCATGCCGCGCTTGTCCTCAGTGGCCAGCATCTTGGCCACGGCCACCATCTGACGCGGTGTCAGCCCCACGCGGGTAGCGATGGAGGCAGCGGCTTTGCGCAGGTTGGTCAGCTCAACCTTCATCGTCGCAGCCTCTTCAGGCCCGAGGTCGGCGGCTGTCAGCACGGCTTGGATGTTCTCAGGAGAGAGCGCATGCGCTGCAGGGTACAGGTACTGCTTGCCGCCCACGGCCTGGTTGTTGGCCGCAGCTATGTTCTTGGCGTACTGGCGGGGGTCGTCGCTTTTCTCGGCCTCCACGTAAGCAGGGCGTAAGGCACTGCGCATGCGGGAGGTCAGGTCGGCCATGCCCTCGGCTGGGTTGTCGATCAGCTTGGCCACCAGAGCCTCACCACGGGTCTCAGCCTTCTCCAGCGCGTCCGTGGCGTGCTCTACGCCCAGAGAGGACTTGCGCATGCTGTAGGCGCTCTCACCGCCCTCCTTGGTACGTCCCAGCACGTCAGCGAAGTCGTCGCGGCGCTCACCATCCTTTTGGGGTTTGAAATAGTCCAGCGGAGTGGCGTGGTCGCTGTCGGTCTTTGCGTCGGCGATGGTCTTGCCGGAGCGGTTGGCCAGCCGCCCAGTTGTTGTGACATCAGTACCAGCCCCACCGAAGTCATCCTTGATGTTCTTCACGGTGCGAGTGGTGCTGGAAGGGTTCGTGCGTTTAGCGTGCAGCACTCCATCCACGCGGGTGAACTCGCTTGGGTCCACCACGTCCAGCGGCTCAACCACGAAGGGGTCTTCGCGCTTGGAGGCGTCTTTGGCTACAGCGGCTACACCGCTCGGGTCGTCGAGCGTGAGCTTTGCCTTGCGAGCCGCGTTTTCCAGGTACTTACGGTAGCGCTTTAGGCCGACTTCCTCTAGGTAAGCGGCGCGTTGTTTCTCAGTAATAGTGCCGATCAGTGACAAGAGCACAGCCTCTCGCTGCGCAGGCCCGACGCCTTTCAGCGCTTTGGCCACATCTTCGTAGTAGGGCATGCCGCGCGCTGCACCTGACCCCTGCGTCTTCTCTGCCACGGCGCGCACGCCCGCGTCTACGGAGCGTTCGATGCTGTTGTATTTGCGCAGGCCTCCTGCAGTCAGTGACTCGGGAGTAGCTGGGGCTTTGGACGCTGGCGCAACACCTGCTGCGGCAAACACATACGCGTCGCTGTACTGGCCGGGGCTGTTACCGCCCCCACCTTCACTGTCACCTGTCCAGCGCTTGGGCTGTGCGTGCTCTGCTTTGGAGGTGGCGAGGCGCAGGCTGGGTGGTACACCCTTCTCAAACGATTCACGCTCACCGCGCCCGTTGAGCTTGTAGGGCAGGCCGTCGGCCATGCCGCTGGCAGCGATCTGCCACACGCCTTGCAGCACCGCGCCGAGGTAGTCGCTGTTCACGTCCTTGTTGCCGTACTCACTTTTGTCTTCTATGTTGGAAGCGCGGGTGAGGCCGTTCTGTTGCTTTACCCACTTCACCAGCGCTCCGGCTGGGATGTGCAGCAGGCCGTCTTCATAGGTGGACAGCTTGGACTTGAAGGTCAGGATGTTGGCGCGGTCAATCATGCCCGCCGCGTCTTTCTCTTTCCCTGGCTTACGTGCGAGGTCGATCACCTTGCGGCCCTGCACTGCCATCTCCAGCAGCTCCGGCGCAGTGATCTGGGTGTTGTCGCGGTTGGACATCTGTTCACCCACCACCACGTCGCGCTCTTTGAAGTATTTGTCCATCGCGGCCATGATCTGCTTGCGCAGTCCGGGCGAGGTCCGGGCAGGTGTCTGCTTGGTGGGCTCACCTTTACGCTGGACGTCGATCATGTCGTTGAGCATGTCGGCCACGGCCTGGGCCTTCACCGGCTCTTTGTCAATGTGCAGATAGTCGCGGAACGCAGACAGGCGCTGGCCGTCTGAGTAGTTGTGGTCCTTCATGACCTCGTGCGCAGACTTCGCCTTGAAGTCCCACGACCCAGCGCGGTTCTCGTAGAAGCTGTCGAGGCTGTCCTCAATGCGCTGCTGCGCGGCTTCGTCGCCCTTGGCTGCTTTCGCAATTAGACCTTCGAGCGTCGAGGCAGCTTTTTCGTTCTGTTCCTCGCGGAGAATCTTCACGGCGTTCTCAGGTGTGCGGTCCACACCCATGAGCTTGCCCATGTCGTCGATCTTCTTCTCGATGGCGTTCGTGCCATCAGCCAGAGTGCGTCCGCGCACGAACAAGCGTGGGCGTCCCGACTGCCCTTGGCGTGGGTCAGGCTTCAGCTCCTGACCAACAGCGGAGCGGGCCGCGTTCTCTTCATTCCACGCGTCCAGCTCTTTCTTGCTCACACGCTTGGACGGGGCGAACGGGTCGGTCTTGCCGGTGCTGTGGCGCATGCCATGGCCGTAGTCGTAGCCGTAAATCTTCGGGCCGCTGCCCTTCGCCACGAGGCGGGTGGCTTGGTTCTTCTCGAAGTCGTTGGCGGACTGGGTGGCAACGAAGTCACCGTTCTCGTCCATGGCGTAGTCGCCGTCGTATTCTTCTGTCTGCCCGCGATCATCAACGATCTTCTCTTGCAGCTTGGGCTCCTTTAGGTTCGCGTTCACCACGCCGAGCATGTCAGTCATGGCCTGCTGCCCGACCAGCTTGGTCAGGGCGACGCGGGCTTCACGCGGGGCGCGGCCTGCGGAGATTTGCTCCACCATGCGCAGCAGCTCTTTACGTCCTTCTGGCGTGCGTAGGGAGATGCCCTCCTTCATCAGCGCAAGCTCGCGCTCTTGGGGCAGCGCTGTGAGGATGGCCTGTGCAGCTTCGTCGCGCACCTGCGCTGTGTGCTGGTGGCCTTGTGGTGAGGACTGGGTGGCCAGCTCGTCGTGCATGAACTCGAACAACGGTGCGATGGCGGTGTTGCCTTGGTACATGCTCTGCAGTTGCGTCAGCGCCTCGGCAGCGCCGTCTTTACCCAGCATGACGCGCATGCTGTTGACGATGCGGTTGAGGTTCAGCTTCAGGCCGGGGAACTGTTGGCCCTTCTTGTCGTTGGACGCAGTGCCCTTGCCCTGCAGGTCCCACGAGTCGGCGATGTCGGCGATCTCATAGCCCACGGACTTCATGTACGCAGGCACGGACTCTGTGTTAAAGCCGGTGGCAGAGTAACGTGGTTTCTCAGCCTGGGCCATGGCGGCGAGGTACTGCCCCATCATCTCCGCACGGTCACGGCTCTGCTTCATCGCGGCCTGCTGCTTGATGTAGTTCCCGCCCACCTGGGACTGGCGCTCAGCCTCGTGCTCGTCGAAGCCGTCGAGTGAGCCCTGCAGGTTCTTCTTGGCACCTTCCTTCATGCCATCCCACACAGACTTGCCGAAGGACGCGGCCAGCTTACCTGCTGCCATAGCGCCCTTGCCCACAGCCTTACCGCCCATACCGGCCAGCTTGCCGAACGCTTCGGCGTTGGACATCTCGCGGGCGAGTTCGTTGTTCTGGAGGATGTAGGTGGCGGCGCGCTCAGCGACAGCATTCTGGCTGGTGCTGTCCATGGCATTGCTCATTTCCTCGAATAGCTTGGTAGCCTCGGGGTCGCCCGCCTCGTGCATGCGCTCTAGGCGATCAAACACTGCGTTGGAGCGGTCCTCATGGTTCTTGAGTGCCCACTCACCGAACTCAGGCGTGTCAGTCTTGCCGTGCAGATGTTCTGGCACATCACCGCGCAGAACCGCTTGCTCCTCGGGGGAGATACCGTCCTGCTTCTTGATGCCGTTGGTGGCGTCGCGGAAGGTGTTCTTCACCGAGTCCACAGTGACCTTGCCGTCCTCACCGGCCAAGTCCACTACCTTGTCCTTGCCCTTGCTGAACATACCTTTCAGGAAACCCGCGCCCTTGCTGGCCGCGCCTTTGGCTGCGTCCACTGCGCCGCTCTCGTCGAGCTTCTGACCGGCCAAGTCCACTACGTTGCCCGCAGCCTCGGCCACGCGGTCTACACCGTCGCCCACGCGGCGGAAGCCCTGGTCGGCGTAGTGACCGGCCACTGCGAACGGGCCAGCACCGGCCACGCCGCCAGCGAAGCTGTTGATCAGGTCGTTGGTGTCGCCGCTGGTGTCGCGGTTCGGGTTCAGGGTGCCACGGAGCTGCTGGCTACCGTAGTCCTGCAGCGCCTCGGTGACGCCCTCACCTGCCAGCTCTGCGCCGAGACGTGCGCCGCCGTGCTTCAGGAGGCCTTTGCCGAAGCCTACGCCGCCTAGCTGACGGCCTACTATGCTGGGGAAGGCGGTGTCTGCGATACCGGCGATGCCGCCGTACAGGTTGGCCTTGCTGTTCAGCTCCTGCGCGGAGTGGTTGGCCATGATGGTGGGGTCGTCATGGAAGGCGTCAGCTACCTCACCCTTCAGGTGACGTGCGTTGATGCCGTACGCGGCCAAGGGAGCAGCTAGGCGCAGGCCTGCGCCCACGGCCTTGCCTACCCCCGGCACGAGGCCTGCAGCGGTTCCTAGCGCGTTCAGGCCGGTAGCTGCGGCCATAGGCTCCATCATGGAGGCCACACCCTGTCCTACGGCACCAGCGCCCCAGCTCAGTGCCGAGCCGAGACCGTCCACCTTGGTCACGTCCTGCACCTCGGGTGCGTAGACGGCTTGGCGCTGTTTCAGGGCACCAATCTGCTGGCGCAGGCTGTCAGCCTCAGCCACACGGCCCTCGGCACGCAGGCTGCTCTCGTCAGCCGCGAGGCCGGTGATGTCGTTGCCGAGTGAGCCGGTCTCGAAGCCCCGGCGCAAGCTGCCCATACCGCTGGCACGAAGACCGTCGAGGTCAGCAGCGGTGATGGAGGACTGGCGAAAAAGTGGGTCGCGTAGGGTAGCCATGGTGTTCCTTATTTAGCGAGGGTCGCGCCTTGGCTGCGGAGAGTTTCGAGTTCTTTGTTGCCCACCTTGTTGCGGGGGATGTAGCGTGTGGTTCCGTCGGCGAGGCGCACCGCGTAGTCGGTGCGGCCAACGTTCGGAGTACGCAGGCCTTCAAAAGCCCCGACTTCTTCTACCTTTGCACCGCGTAGGTTTGGCAGGGTATTGATCTCGGGGGAGTCGCCGTCCCACCCAACCTTCTGCAGCCAACCAGTGTTGCGGGCGGCGTTCATGCCGTCCACGATGTTTACACCGGACTGCACTTGTGGCAGCACGGCGGCGCGTTGGTTGGCGTCCATGTTGAAGTACCCTGGTGTCACCTGCTTGGCGACGCCACGGGCGGTACTCAGCTTACCTTGACTGATCACAGACTCACCGTTTTTGTTCACGTCTACGGCCATGCTCTCCAAGTCTTTGGTGGCGCTGTCGTCGTTGGTACGTGCAATGTCTTGCGCACCCTTCTCACGGGTCTGCGCCTGACCGGCCATGGTGGTGAAGTGGGCAGCGTCGTCGGTCAGCCCAAGGTTGGACAGAATCTGGGCTGTCTTCACTGGGTCTCCACCGGCAGCTTGCGCAGCTTGACCGATGGCGTTGCGGCGGGCTTGGGCGATGTCGATCTCCATCTGCTTGCCGCGCAGGGTAGTCTCTTGCTGCAAACGGGCCACGTCCATGGAGCCTTGGTTCTGCATGTGTTGCTGCAACAGCGCAGCGGCGGACTTGCGCCCCGGCGTGCCAATGGGTGAAGCGATCAGTTCTTTCAGGCGTGCGATCTCGGCAGAGTCGCGGCCACCGCCAGCCCCGCCACGGAGAGACATGTCCTGCGAGGTGCCACGGTACAGGTCAACGCCGTCGCGCTGGTTCGCAGCCATGGTGGCCACGTCGTTGGGAGACATCTTCGTGCCACCAGGACCCATCAGGCTCTGGTTGATGGCGCGCTGCTTGGCCTCGCCCGTGGGGGCTTGGTTGTCAGTCACGTAGCTGCCGTTCGGGCCGAAGGTCGGAGCGCCCGCAGCCACCTGCACGGAGCCGCGTGGTGTGATGCTACGGCCTGTACCGTCCACAAACTGGGTGTTGCCGTCAGAGCCCACGCCCACGTCGCGCCCGCTGTAAGTCACACGTCCGTTAGCGTTTACGGTCTTGTGGACAACGCCGCTGCGTAGGTCTTTGGGTAGGTTGGATGGAAGCGCGTTCAGCTCTGCGCTGAAGTCGCGGCTGCGGAGGTCTTGGTTACTGGGGGCAGCTCCGGGTGTCCCGAACGGCTGCATGCGTCCGCGACCACTGCCCATACCTGTGTCGGGCAAGGTGGTGCCTTGTGGTGGCTTGGGTGGTACAGCGGGTGCAGAAGCGGCGGTATTAGCGCGACCCTGTTGAAGAATGGCTGCAGCGAAGGCGGTATCGTCCCCGCCCCCGGCATTGGTCATCATGCCGAGGTTATGGTCGTTGAGGGAGTTGAGTTGGTTAGTTGCTGCCGAGGTGAGCGCATCTCCACCAGCGTAGACAGCCGAGGCAGGACCGGCGAACTCTAGCGCCGTACGGCCTGCGTTCTTGACCCCAGAAGCTGCGGAGCCTACGCCGGACTTGGCGCGACTCCACAACGAGCCCCTCAGCCCAGTTTTTTCAGCAGCTCCAGCAGCAATGTCAGGAGCTGCGGCACCCCCAGGAACACCAGCAGGACTGCCAGCACTAACGGGCCTTTCCACTGAAAAGTTGGTTTTTGTTTGTCCATTCGGGCCTCCAGTGCGTACACCTTCTGAGTTGACAGTAGGCGGAGTGTAACCCGCCGCGTTGAACGGGTGGGCGTTCCCGGCTGGTGCAGCCGTAGCAGGTGCGCGGGTAGGCAGCTCAAGGTCCGCACCGCCGCCAGGGAACGTGGTCTTCAGGTAGCTGGCTGGGTCGAAGGCGTTCACAGCACGCAGGCCACCGCCGACTACGGCCTTCGCATCGGCCTGCTCGGGGGTCATGCCCTTCTTGGCCAGCACTGCGTTGCGCAGACTGTGCAGCTCGCCACGCAGCGACGGTGCTGCGTCCAGCATGTCGTTGGACACGACGAACTCTCCGGGCTCGTACTTGGCAGGAATCTTGTCGCCTTTGCCGGTGCCGGGGACCTGACCGCCGTTCTGTAGGCCAGCGGCCTTCATGCGCCCGTCAATCACGCTCTGGCTACCCATGGGTGCAGGCGTCATCATGGGCGGGGCCGCAGGGGCTGGCGCGGCTGGCTGTGGGCGGCTGGCTGCACGCTCGGCATCCTGACGGGCGAACTTTTCACGCATGGTCTCTGGTGCGCCCATGCCTACGGCACGACGCAGGCTGTCGAAGACGCCGCCGTCGGCCATCTGCAAGGAGACAGGAGTGTTGGTGATCTGAGGCGCGGCCATGGGGGTCTGGTTGGAGTGCAGCAGGCCCGCCGCCATACCCATACGCTGGCTCTCGTTTGTCAGCCGCGTGTCAGCAGGAGCAGCGGACGGGCTTGTACCGGCCATCTGGTTCTGGAGGGCAATGGTGTCGTTGGTGGTCTGGGACGCACGCGCATACATGTCCATCTGTCCGCCGTTAGCCATGCGTAGTGATGGCGTGGAGGGCTTCAGGTTCACAATCCCGGCCCCCGTAGCGCGAGGGAAGTTTTTGCTAGGGGTGCGGGAAGTAGACATAGGTGCTCCGTAAGTGGGAAGCACCTTCTTAGCCGTAGCTCCGGTGGGATGTGGTGGATTCTAACTTAGACTGGCGATTAAGCGGCAGCGGTTTCAGCCGCGAGGGTGTTCATGCCTGCCATCGCGGACCCGGCCAAGCTGCCGTAAATCTGTGCGTTGGCTGTGCCGAGCTGGGCCACGGTCTGACCGAACGCGCGCTTGCTCTCAACCTCTCCGAGCTGGGCGCGCAGGTTGTTACCGGCGTTGCTGATGGCCACGTCAGCGATAGCCTTGTAGTAGGTCTGTTGGACCTGGGCGTTACCGATGGACGCCTGCACCTTGGCTTGGTAGGCGACCAGCGCTTGGCCCTGCACCTGAATCTGGGTGCGTGCTTTCTCGCCGCGTGCCTGCACCACAGTCTGGTAGCCCTGCAGTGTGGCTTGGAACTGGGACGCACGCGCTTGGTTGGTCAGCGCAGCCGCGCGTACCACCTCGCTCTTGGCTTCAATCGTCGCCTTGTACCCGCCCACCTGCGCCGTGAAGGCTTGCACCTGCGTGGCGAAGATTTGGGCCTTGGCAGTCTGCCCGTTGATGGCAGCGGTGTACCCCTGCCACTCGGCGTTCTTGGCCTGCACCTGGGTGGCGTAGGCCTGTACCTGGCTCTGGAACACGTCGAGACGCAACTTCTCCAGACCCACACGGCCCTGCACTGCTTCGATCTGTGCGCGGTACACGTTGGACAAGCTGGTCAGCGATTCAATGCGGGCGCGGTACACGTCCACCTTGGCGCGGTCCACGTTGGTCAGGGCTTCCAGCGCTGCGATCTCGACACGGTACAGCTCAATGCCAGCCATGGCGCTCTTGAGCTTGGTCTCATACACCACGGCCTCGGCCTTGTAGGCTTCCAGCTTCACGGTGAATGCCTTGACTGCGGTGTTGTACACCTCAATGATCGCGGACATCACTGTCTTGGCGTAGTCCAGTGCCTGCCCGTTGATGCTGACCAGGTTCTGGTGGTAGCTGATGGTGGCGTTCAGCAGTGCAGTGCGCAGGCCGGTGGAGGTGGTCACTGCGAACTGGAGGTTCTTCTGCTCCATCTCAGCTTGCATGACCACGATCTCGCGGGCGGATGCGGCGTTGTTGTCCGCACCGGCCTGACGTGCCTGCTGGATGGCAGAGGCCATCGCGCCGGTAGGGATGGTGAAGCCACGCGCGGCTGCGTCGGCGATGGTGCTGTCGCGCACGCGGCGGGCTTCTGCGTCGTTCTTGCTGCGGGCACGCTCATAGATGGCGTTCTCCACAGCGGGGTTCAGACCGGTGCCGCCGTCGAGGTATTTGGCCAGTTGGTCTTCGAGCCTGCCCATCTGCTCGGCGAAGCGTGGGTTGTACTTTTGCAGCATCGCGTCTACATAGCCATCCATCATGGCGATGGTGCTCGGGGCCACACCTGCGTAGGCGTTCTCGAAGCTCTGCTGGATGTTCGTCGGCGCGACGGTGTTGTCGATGGGCGCTACGGCCGTAAATACGGGCACCACGGTCTGGGGCTTGTCAGGCTCTGCGTGGGCAATCAGCACAGGCGCGTCGATCAGCGGGTTCAGTAGAGCGCTGGGCGGCTCGGGGAACACGACGTTCGTGTTGATGGCAGGCGCAGTCTGCAGGAACTCAGCCACCTGCGCGGGGGTAGTTGGCATCACGAGTTCAGGCTGCACCGCTGTGAGGGTCGGCGCAAGGCCCGCCTCAATCGGGCTGATGTCCTGGAACACGAGCGCGCCTGTTGGTTCGGCAGGCAGCACCAGCTCGATGTCGGCCAGCGTAGGTGGCGTGACGTCGATCCCGGCTGTGGGTGGCGTGGGCAGAGTGGCCGCTTGGAAGTTCGGCACGGTGTACCCGATGGCAGACACGCTGTTGTTGGCAGCGGTCATAGCTCCTTGCGCAGACGCGACAAGGCCGTTGGTGTAGCTGCGCGCGTCGGCGATCAGGTTGGGGACGTTGGTGGTAGCCATGGCTTATACCTTCCGGGCAAGTGGTGTGACGTTGAATGTGAGCGTGTCCAGGGCCAGGTCGCCTGCCCCTGATGCGCCGACTGCGTAGTACCGCGCCTTCATGCCTTTGCCCAAGGGCTGACGGTAGTTCTGTGCAGTAGGCCCGCGTGGCGTGGTGTAGTTGTAGCTCTCTGTGCCTGACTCACCCACAGCCACGGTGACAGTGGCCGCAGCAGGCATACGCCCGCCGAAGTACACCACCTCCAACTTCTTGAGCTGGGGCGACTTGAAGTCTGTGAGCGCAGTGCGCCAGCCCCACTGCACGAGCGCTGGGGTCGGCTCGGCGAAGTCCGTGGTGCCTTCGAGCAGGTACAGGCCTGTGCTGTTCATGCCGAAGTAGCTGTTCTTGTAGCGCACGATGCGGTCAAACGGATAGTTCGTGTACCGCGTCATCTCGTCCACCGGCTCTTGGCCGGGAGCAGGGTTGTGCTTCAGGTTCAGCGCATATGCCTCATACGTGACCGCGACGACTGCAGTGCCGATGGCTGTGAGCTGAGCACCGGGGGCGACAAGCCATGCAGCGCCGGACGTGGCCATGCGGGGCATGGGCGCAGCGAGGATAGCAGAGCCGTGGCTCCGGGCTGTGGCGCTGGCAGTCAGGTCGAACAACGGGGCTGTGATCGTCGCGTAGCCGACAGAGCCAGAGGTGCCGGACGCGAAGACGGTAGGCTTGCCCGAGAGCGTCACCGAAGCCACTGCGCCAAAGTAGCCGAGTGCCCGCATAACGGGTGCAGAAAGCACAGCGTTTGCGACAGCAGATACCGTCCCAGACGCTTGGGCTGTAGGGGTGGGGAACGACGAGGCCAAATTGCCGGTGGATGTGAACGTCCCGGACACGGACGCCGACATCATCGGTGATAGCAGTATGGCTCGTGCCCCTCCGTATCCGTCAAGGACTGGGTACGGGGCTGACATATTTGCGATGTTTGCACCGGGGCCACCGGAGGAAACCAGAGTTGGATAGGTAGCACTTAGATCAGAGAACCCGCCAGCATACGCAGCCACGTAAGGCAATGGCAGGTACCCAGAAAGACTGCCGCCGGTTAGCGTGGCTATCGATGGCGTCGGCATGATAAGGCTCGCGTTCGCGCCGCCAAAGAAGCTCAACCCTGGAGTAGCTATCTGCAGATACGCTGAACTTCCAGAAGAACCTTTCACCAAGGCCATCGGTGCGGTGAGGTTTGCGACGCCAGAGCCCATACCGAACGCGAGCATTGTCGCACTCACGTTCGGGTAGTTAAAGTTGTATAACGTGGTCCATGTAGACCCGTTGTCTGAGTAGATCAGGTCGAAGTTATTTGGGTATCCAATTCCGGGCTGGGTGCGAATGGACACCCAAGTGATGTCCTTCTCGTTACCGGCCCCGAAGTCCCACGAGATGATTACGGGTGTCGCTTTTCCGTACCAGAATGTCCCGGTGTTCCCGTCAAACGCATTTGCTGGTGTACCTCCTTGGGTCTGCGACGCGCTTGCGGTTCCGTTGCCGACCGTAGCGAGGTTTGGTCCACTGAAGGTCTCCCTAAACTCAATCTCTTGGATTTGGGAGTCATTGCTTCCGCCCCAGAAGGTGTTACCTCGTATGCCCCAATATCTGTGTACAGCCATAGTTACTCCTACACCCAGCCGAGGACGGCGGGTATGTCAATAGGTACATCGGCCCGGAAGCCAGCGGCGCTAGCGTTTGCGGAGAGCACCACTGCCTCCTCGTCCACCCTCACGCCGGACCATGTTGGGAAAGTTTGCTCGACTTCTTCGCTGTCATTATTGAAGAACTGCTGCATCGAAGTGAATTTGGCTTCTACGACACCAGCTTGACACACCAGCTTTGACTTCACGTTGTTGCGTGTGACATCAATGGGGGTCGTGTACTCTGGGACAACTACGGACTGCGAGTACCCGCCGCCCGCATTAGCGTATTGGTAGTAAACGTACTCAGTCCACGCGAGGTCGCCATACGTGATAACCCCATTCATCTTCACAGGTGAGTCACCTATGTATCCTGCGCCCCACGTACCCCTAGTGATTGAGCCCGTGTCCCTCTCGCTTTTATTGCTCCAGCAGAAAGCGGCCTCCGAGTCGAACAACGGGATCACCACTGCAGCCGATCCGTTAGTTGCGGTCGTGGTCGTGGACTTGTTAAGCTCGTAGGTGAGAAGTCCCTTCCAATCAGTCTTTACTTGGTTGCAGTTGACCGCACCGGACATGGTGTATGAGCCGCCGGGAAGCGGGTACCCTACAGGGTAGCTTTGGTTGGGCCATTGCCCATAGTCCGAATAAAATCCGTTTCCAAACTCGCGCTTAGGCCACTGCTTATTGACGACTTCTGAACGCGCAACAACGTCGGTACGTGCGTATGGGAGCAGATCAGACGAGAACCCTCCGATGGTAATCGTCGCCTCATAACTGTTGTTCACAGCGCTGTGATCTTCCAGCCACCCGTCGAGTAAACCAAGCGAGCTGTACGTGTTGTTCGCCCCACCGAAGGCTGTGCTCGTGGCGAAGTTTGGGGTCATGGTACGGTAGGCGGACTCGTTCTTTTTTACGACCTTGATACGAGCCACCGTCAAAGTGTCTTTCTTGTAGAAGGCATAAAACGGAGCGTCACACTCTATGGACACCGCGAGCTTTGGGGTTGACTTCGTTAGTACCCGCTTTGCGAAGTTGGGCTCTGTAATGCACCAGGCAGACCGCAGCACGGACCATTCTTTAGGTCCTTCTACGATGGAGGGGGATACAGCCCACACGCCGTCCACTATCCGCATATCGACTCTGTAGTGGGTAGAACGCATCGCCGAGTTAAATCCGTCATAGAGGAACGTGTCAGATACAACGATGTCTGCTGTAGGGGATGAAAACTTCCAGTGCCACCCGTAACCCATAGAGTATTGCCCTATCGACATACCGAGACTCAGTGTCTGCATGCGGGTTCTGTCGGGCAAGCAGGTCGATAAGATATACGCCTCTATGTGATCCCTGTCCTCCTGGGACAAGTCCTCTGGGTATTTTCCGTCGCTACCTATAACAAGGTAGCTCCTCAGCTTTTCTGCACACTCGTTCCCTACTAAGGGGAAGATGTGAATGGAGTCCGAGTTGACAAAATTCATCAACCAGTGAGTACCGTCGCTGTTCAGCACTACCCCGGAGCTTGTACCGACCATCACATCTTGATACTCGGTTTTGTCCGAGGGTTTTTTATATGCGGCCACCAGTAATGCGGGAGCGGCGGTAGTCACCGCCACGACCTGCGGGAGCTTTACAGCTTTGCTGTTGATGTACAGTGGAAGGCCATACATCGCCTGCACGTACTGGCGGCACTTCCCTGTAAAGATAGAGGCTGGGCATGACGCGATGGTCGCCTGCTTCAGCGCCTTCTGTGCCTGATCTTCGGTCGTATCTAAAAAGGCCTTACTCGGCTCTGCGTCAACGGGTACTCTGCCCTTGATGCCGCCTGCCATAGTTATAGAGCCTGAAATTTGTCCGGCACTTGGCCCGTCGAAAGTTCTGCTCTTGCTTTCGCCGGACGCAAGCACAAACGGCTTGTTGTAGCTGGCCGCGTACGCTGTCTCGTAGGCTTTGTTCACCCCGTCGAGAGGGACCACCCCGTTATCCAGCCCAAACACACATGAGCCGCCCCCGATGCGGATAAAGTTATGCTCGCCGTCGGTGCGGACCTTGATGCTTACCCCGTCAACCTCAAACTGCTGACTCGCGTGGGTGAGCCCCATCGCCCGTAGCGCTTTTATGCGGCTACGGGCAAATGGGAGGTACTGCTCGCCGCCCAGAATCAGCTTGTGCTCCATACAGCATTAGGCTGCGGGCATGGTCATTGTGAAAGCGTCGATGGTGTTCGGTGCACCGACTGTCACTGCGATGTTGGACAGATTCAGGTCGGCGCCGGATGTAGCAATGGAGCCGTCCATGCGTGCCAGCGTGGTCGAGATACCACCACCAACGGCCTCTGCGTTCGTCTTTAGGCGGAACCATCCGGCAGTGCCTGCGGCTACACCGTTGAAACTCCACACGCCTGACTTCGACACAGAGCCGTTTGCCGCAGCAGCAAACGTCAGACCGTTGGTCGCCACCCCCGGAGTAAAGGCCCCGGATGAGAGCGTCACCGTGCCGAGTAGCGTCCCGGTAACTGCAGCATCTGCAGTGGCTGGCTGAGAGCCGCTGTAAATCTCGATGTATCCGTTGGCGAAGGTCGCCCCGAAACCAATTGAGCCAGCGAGGTTATTACGCAGTTGTGTTGAGAAACGAATAGTCATGGTAGTTCCTTAGTTGAACTTGTTGAAGGCAGCGCCGCCTTGATGGAGTGCAACGACGTAGCGTTTCTGCCCGTCGGTGCGTACGATGGTTCCACCCGCTTGCACTCCGGGGGCGACACTCACTTGGCGCTCAGTGAGATTCGTGAACGGGAGTGCTGCACACACTCCGCGCAATGACCAGAAAATGATCCGCTTGTCGTCGTTGGCCCAGTGCTGGCCTGGAACCACGCCGTAGTCGGCAAGCTCGACGAGCTTGTCACCTGAGTACAGGTATATGCGTCGGTCTGTACCGATAATCAGGCCGTCGTCATGCGGTGCCAGCATCAGCACCTTGCCTGGAACAATGAAGTAGTTGCTGTTCAGGTTGAACAGGTGGTAGCCCAGCGCCTCAGAGAACCAGATCACAGTCTGGTCTTGCGCAGGCATGTGCTGGGCCGCATAGAGCCTCGCCTTCCAGAACTGGATGACGCTGGTGTCCGTGGGCAGCGGGTCCATGAACGCGGTCTGCAGCTCACGTCCGAGGAAGTCAGGGTTGGTCGTGGCGAGGGTGAACGCGTTGGCAGCGGTGCTGACGGCGAGCTGGAATACGCCGCTGTTGGCCGGAGCGAGGTACACGTTGGTCACGCAACCGGCTGGCGGCTGGATGCCAGAGAGCTGGACGCCCTGCCCTTCAACCAAGCTGAAGGTGACATGCTCACCCGTACCAGTCTCGCGTCCGTCAGGCAGCATCGTGGTCAGGCACACGGTGTACGTGCCTGGGGCACTGTTGCCAGTAATGGCGGTGACTGTGGGTTCGGCGGGCACTGGCCAGCGCAAGTCCATCAGGCGGTTGTCGGGCTCAATCACGCCCGCGTCGGTGCCGTTGTTGAAGTAGACCTGACCGTTCACCTCGGCCCAGTACATCTCCCCAACAGAGAGGCCGGAGCGCAGGGTCGCACCATCGAAAGTCTTGAGCGCCCCGCTGCTCACGAGGTACATGCGCTGGAAATCTAACGTAGAGTACGCGGCAGAGACTGGGGCTGAGGACACGCGGGAGTAGCCGTCACGCACAGCGATCCCACCAGTGTCGGTAACGTTGATGTTGTTCGCACTCGTGAGCCAACCCAGACCTACCCGTAGGGGGTCCGTCGCGTTGTTCAAACCTTTGAAAGCGCGGATGTCCATGGGGTGCGATTCTAACTTAGATAATAGATTACGCCGAGAGCGTCACGCCCTCGGCACGGGCTTGTACAGCTACAGAGCGGTCATCAGGACCGACGACGACGGAGCGCAGTTGCCCACCAACATAAGTACCTGCCGACGCTGGAACGGAAAGGGTGCGGGACTCTGCTGCCACTGTCGTCGTCCGTACGTCGGCGCTGACGCCTGTGCTACGCACTTCACTCGGCACAACGGCCGTGCGGCGCGGGTCTGGGTACGCAAACCCTGACGCGAGGGACGCAGCAGAGGACGCTTGTGCGGCGGCAATGGCAGACAGGGTGATGGACTGGCGCAAGGAGGCAGCGCCCGAGGCCTGTGCGGCGGAAGCACCTGCGAGGGGCTTGCCCACCGAGAGCGTAGCTGTCGCCGTGCTTGTCGCCACGGGCGCAGCCGACATGGTGTTCGTAGCAGCGGTCGTGAGCGTGCCGGACGCGGACGCGGTAGAGACAGACGACGCGCTGAGCTGAACCCCACGCTGCGCTGAGCCGGACGCCGTGGCTGTGCCCGAGGCAGCACCTGCCAAAGCGACGCTGAGCTGCACAGTGGCGGCGGCGGTGGCAGACGCAGTAGCGGAAGCGGCCAGCGGCTTTGCCACACTGAGGGTGGCTGAGGCGGTAGCGGATGCAGCGGCGTTTCCCGACAACGCGCTGACAGAGGCAGTGCTGAGAGTGCCTGCCGCAGTGGCTGAGGCAGAAGCCGCTCCGGCAAGCGTCTTTACTAGGCTCAGTGCTCCTGAAACTGTAGCAGACACTGCTGACGCCGCAGCCAGTGGGGTGGCCAGCGCAAGGGTGCCCGTGGCGGTGCCGGTAGCCGCAGCGGCGCTGGAAAGCGCGTGCGACAGCGCGAGGGTAGCGGAGCCCGACGCTGCTGCTGCGGATGCTGCTGCGAGCGTGACGCCCAGCGACAAGGTGGCTGATGCAGTAGCGCTGGAGACGGCGGCTGCGGCTAACGGTACGTTTGTTCCGCCAGCCGCTGTGTTGAGGGTAGCGGAAGCAGTGGATGTAGCCGTAGCCGCTGAGGCCAATGTGTTGCTCAGCGCGGCGGTGCCTGCGGCGGCAGATTGCGCTGCAGCCGCACCGTTGAGGGGCACACCGTGCGTCAGGGTGGCGGCAGCAGTTGATGACGCAACCGCTGCACCAGCAAGCGTGGCAACTACATCTACTGCGCCCGTTGCCGTCGCCTGCCCTACCGGAGCAGCGGACAGTGGTACGGACAAGCTGAGGGCGGCGGTAGCAGTGGAAACGGTCTGCGCAGTAGCGGCCAGGGTGACGCTGGCCCCGGAGGGCGCCGTGACGCTCAGGTCCGCTGCCGCAGCGGAGGATGCAGTTGGGGCCGCAGCCAGCGGCTTGCCGACTGCGAGCGCCGCAGAAGCTGTCGCTGCCGCAGAAGCTGCGGCAGCGACGGAGTGGCTTACCTCCAGGGCACCCGTGGCAGTTGACGTAGCGGTTGACGTAGATGCGAGGGTCGTTACACCTGCAGCAGCCGATGCGTCAAACGCATTGTTTTGAAACGCATCACTTTGAAACGCTGCCACGGAGTATTACCCCCGCGTCTCTATGACCGTCGGCTCGTTTCCGGCGTGTACCCAAGCGATGTACGCCACGAACGCCGGGTCGTCGGCGGACTGGCAGAGGGCGACTTGTATACCGGCTGCGTCCAGCACTATGCCTTCGTCAAGGATCAGTGTGTACATCTCAGTAGTCCGTCTCGGTGTAGATGTTGATTAGGTCCAGTGCGACTGCCAGGGCGGTTGCGTTGTTTGTCCGGTAGCCGAACGTGTTGAGCATGGTGGTGCTCAAAGGGGTCTGCACACCTGGGGTGGCCGGAGTGATCGTCCCGCCCGTCACAGCCCCCGTGTCGATGCGCTCAAGCGCCCAGTTCACCACTCCGTTCTGGGTGGGTGGGCACCAGATCATGAAGTCGTAGGGGATACCGTTGTTGATGCCGGGAGTGGCTTGGATACATGGGAACCCTGTACCGAGCGGTATGGGGGTCTGCGCAGCGCTACCGCCGTAGAAGAGGTAGAGCTGCGTGGCGTCCGTGCTGAGCTGGCCAATGCCGAAGCTGTTAAGCAGGGTGGATGGCTCTACGTTGGTAGGGGCCGTGATGGTGGCGGACACACCCAGGAACATACGTGCGCCAGTGACCGCCGCTGCGTCGGTGACCGCAAAGCGGATAGACTGGAAGAACCCGCCGTCGGCTGCAGAAGCTGAGCCGCCGGTGCCAGTGGAGAACTGCACCGCCCCATTACGGAATGACGCTAACGCCCCCGCCGTCGCTGCGGACACATATGCGTACCGGCGCATGCGCGTGAAGCGTGAGGTAGAGGCCAGTGTCCGGGTTGTGGCAGTGCCGACCATGGTGAATGACGCCCCCAGGACACCTGCAATGGCCTGGGTAGAAGGGCAGAACATGCCAATCTTCTGCCGCCACATGGCAGGCTGCAGCGAGTAGTCCATGCCACTGGGGCCGATGGCCGCTGGCAAGACGCGGGTGTTCCCGAGCACCTTGCCGAACAGAGCAACGGTGTTCGCGGCAGGTATCGCCGGAACCACGTTGTCGATGATGTGGTCGTCGTTCCAGTTGCTCGGGCGGACGAGGGAGGCATCGCCGCCATCGGCTTGGGCACTGACGAACTTGTGCTTAACGCCCATGGCGGTGCTCCTACGGTTTAGTTGTCGATTTGGAAGGACAGGGTAGATGCCGGGAAGCTCACAGTGTCCGAGGCGTTGATGACCTTGGAAGCAGTCAGTGCGGACCAAACCAACAGGTTACCGCCCGAGGCTGCGTCGAAGATGCCGAAGCCGGTCACAGTGCCCCAGCCAGCCGGGGTAGGCGTCGGGAACGTGATAACTGCGTTGTTGCTTGTGGTGCCGCCAGTACCAGACGACGCAGTAGTGGAGGCCGCAGCCTGTGTACCGGCCCAGTTAGCCAGGGTGCTGGTCAGCGCCACGCGGGCATACGCGTTGCCGGTCACCTCAGTGCCACCCGCCACGTCCGTCGGGTTGGCCGTGTAGAGCCCGATGTACAGGCTGGTCGGGCCAGAGCCAGCGGCTGCGGACGCCCCGGTGATACCAAGTGCTTGACCACGGAACAAGAAGTCCAGCAGTTTGTTTTCCAGAAAGTCAGACATAGCTGCCATGATTCAACTCCTTAACGTTCAACGATTTGCAAAGTCACCGACCTGTCATCTGTACGACCGCCGCTGGTCGTGATGCGGCAGGTCAGGGTTTCTTTCTCGCCGAGCACGCCGCCGCTGACAAATGCAGTGGCAGTGACAGCCGTGTTGGACTGGGACACCTTCGTGATCCCTGCAGACGTGATCCACGTCACTGTCTGGATGGTGTCGTTGAGGGGGGTCAGATATGGCCCCCAGTCAAATGTGTAGTCGAGGACCGCGTTAGGGTCTTTCTTGAGCGCCATCAGATGCCTCCATAGACCACAGCACCGGCAGAGTGCATCAAGCGACTCTGCTCGACCTTGGCAGCAGCGCAGTAGCGCTCGAATTTCTCTTGGTACTCAGCGGCCTTCTTCGCGTCGTATGTGTCGGCGTCCTGCACGCCGTAGGCGCGGTGCTTGCACCAAAGCATGAGGAATATGTGGTGCTGCTCGTCGATCTCGAAGTCGTCGCCAGCACCCACGGTGTTGGACAGACGGAAGACGCGCATATCCAAGGTCGCCGCGACGCTGGGCATGGGGTGGGCGCGGAAGCTGCCCTTCTCCAAGCCGGTGATCAGATTGCGGATGGGTGCCTTGAGCCCGTCGAAGCGCAAGTTCATGGACGCCATCTTCTCGACGGGGACCAGAGGGACGTCGCGGCCAGTGGCAGCGTCCACGACGCTGCGCACTTTCAGAATGGAGGGGTCGTACTTGTACCACTCGGTGTCAGGTACGACCTTCAGCTTGAAGCTGCGGGCATCTTCGATGCCGTAGGTGAGGCGGCAGAACTGCTTCTGGGCGTCGTCGATGTACTTGTACAGCGTCCCGTCCGACCAGAAGTACGGGGCCACGGAGTCAAACAACTCCGTGCGCAAGTCCGCAAGCAGTTCTGTCGTGTTCATGGATTACTCGTCACCAGATTTGGTTTTGAACGCGGTCCAGGCGGCGTCGCGTTCCTTGTTCTGCACAGTCCAGCCCAGGATCGTGGACAGCACCTTGGCGTGGGGCGAGCCTGCAGCGGTGAAGTCTTCGCGCTTGCCGCGCAGAGTCACCGTCTCGAAGGCTTCAAAAATAGCTTGTTGGCGGGCGGACGGATCAGTGGGCTCGACCACTTCGTCGCCGGTCTTGGGTTCCAGGTCCAGCTCGGTCTCTGGCACAGCGCCAGCCGACATGACTTCTTCGTACATCGAAGGAGGGACGTGGGTAAGTTCACCCTTCACGAACTCAACAGTGTGGCCACTGGTGGACGCGATGGTGCGATTGCGGTGCATCACAAATTTCATTTTTAGGTTCTCCGTGGGGTGGATGGAAGAACGGGGCCGAAGCCCCGTTCACTCAGGTCACTTAGGTCGTGACAACTTCGTCTTGCTTGCCGTCGATGGTGTAGTCCACGCGGACGCGGACCTTACCTGCGGTGGCAGTGGCTGTGAGGCCGGAAGTGGTCAGACGGATGTTCTGACCGTTGTTGCACAGCAGAGGTGCAGTCAGGATCAGCGGAGTACGCGATCCGGCTGCGGCTGCGTCCAAGTCCAGAGCGGAGATCAGGGCAGAGGTGTTGCCCGCGATACCCACGTTCAGGAGAGCGGCTACGCCGATACCGACGAACGCGGTCTCGACGATCACAGCACCACCAGTAATCACAGCACCCACGGGCATAGGGATGCAGTCAAAGACGATACCTGTACCGGCTGTCAGGCCGGACACAGCGGACGAAGGGTCTGCCACAGCGGCGGTGGAGCCGAAGGTCGTCTTCACTTGGGACACAGAGTCTGTGGCCCAGTCGTTGTAGTTGAAGACGAACTCGGCGACCAAATTGCGCTGGACGCCACGGGTTGCTAGGAGTTTGCTCATGGTGTGTTACCTCCTTATTGAGCGGTGTAGCAAGACAGCACGCCGAAGTCTTCGACAGCGCCGTTCTCGTAGATGTTGCCGAACTTGGGTTTCAAGAAACCGGCGATCTTGCCCACAGAGATGCCCTGTTGGTTGTCGTAGTCGAAGCCCTTTTCGTTCCACTCAGGAGCACCGATGTCGGCCATGCCCATGGCTTGAGCGCCACAGAACAGGATTTGGCAACCGTCCACAGTGCCAGTGCCGCCGTACTTGGAACCAGAGGCAGCGCCAGTGGTGTTGGGTACGTGACGGAACTCGTGCAAGTAGATGCCGTCGATCTTCACGGTGGAACCGCTGAACAACTTGTCATTGACGTTGGACGACGTGCTGTAGCGCAAGTTGGCCATGTAGTCAGGGTCCATCTTCAGCTTAGCCATGGCCTGGGGTGTCAGGAACGCGTGGTAAGTCTCCTCGCCGCCCTCGCCGGTCACGCCACGGATGTAGCGGTCTTTGGCATAGGCCTTGAGCTGGACAAACAAGTTCCAGGTGGGGGTGTCGGCGGCGATCACAGCGGACGACGCGGCGTTGGACACGAGGGTCTTGCCCACGGAGTCCCAGCGCAAGCGGCGTGCGTTGGATGGTGCTGTCACGTCGGCAGCGAACTCCAAGAACTGGAGGTCAGAGCCCACACGGGGAGCGCCGTTGTTCTTGAAAGCGTAGCTGCGGCCAGCCAGCGTCAGGAACGCCATCTGGTCGATACGGTCAGCCAGCCAGTAGGCGAGGACGTCGCGGCTGTTGCCACGGAACTCGACGACGGACTTCTGGTCGGCCATGCGGCCTTCGTGGCGGTTGGCATGACGCAGTTGGTCGATGCGAATCACCTGGTCGAAGGTTTGCATGCCTTCTTCGTTACCTTCCAAGGTGCGGTCACCGGCAACACCGTCGCCAGTCAGGTCAGCCAGCAAAGTGATCACGGCGCGTGCGCCCTTCTCGGTCTTCTTCAGTTCAGTGATGTGCTGAACCATGCTGTTGGGACCCTTGCCCAAGAATTTGTTCACGAAGGACATGTTGCGGGCCTGCTTCCACAGGTCCATAGACCAAACGGTCTTTTGCTCGCTGGTCAGCAAGCCGAAGTTAGTTAGTGACACGTTGCCACCTCCTTTAATCGAAGTTAGAGAATAGATAACCCAACGCCGAATATCGCCCCGACAAGCGAGAGTGGTAGGTGCTGTCGTGACCTTACCTAAACCGAATATGCGGAGTGTACTCTAAATTAGATCGAAGATTGAAAGTTTGAAAAAGACCCACGGACCTTTTGGGTCCGTGGGCTTAAACATGGCACACCACGTAGGGAGACAAACTACGTGGCTCTCAGCGTGCCATCTCGCGCGCGATGGCGTGTACTACACCGCGAAACAGGAAATCCTTCACCTTCTGTGCTTGTGGCAGGTCGGCGTAGGGTACGAAGCAAGGGTGCTCTTTCTTCTCAGGGTCCTTAATAGGGCCGTAGGTCCAACCCTCGGCGCGCTTGTGCTCAAGCCACGCTTGGTGGCTGGCGTCCACGCCCAGGTTAGGGTTGGCCAAGTGCAGCTCGACGCCCGCAATGGCGCTGTCCTTCTGCCACTGTGGCGCGTCTTCCCAAAGAGGCTGTGTGTTGTCGCCGATACCGGCGCAGTAGGCCGCGTTCACCTCGTGGCAGACGCGGGCGATGGAGTGGGTCATGCTTTTCATGCCAGCTTCTCCTTCAGTGCGTAGCCCATGAGAGGCCACAAGGCGTTCTTCGAGTTCTCGAAAGCCACCTTTTTACCGACTTCTTCATCGTCGTTCTCTGGCGACACAGCCACCGAGGGGTTGCCCACCACGGCGTACCCGCTCTTGGTGGTCAGTACGGCCCAGCGTAGGACCTGCCCGCCGCGAGAGACGTGCTTCACGATCTCGACATCGGTGATGTTGTCGTTCAGGTCCTGTGGCGTGACGCGGGGCGCGACCAAGCCCTTGGCCTTGATCATCTGCTCGACGGCATCGTCGTCAGTGCGGGGTGATGTGATGTGGTTCATGCGGCCTCCGTGAAGTCCACGTAGAACTGCTTACCAGGAACGAACTCTTTGGCTGCTTCTGCGTTGATCGTGCTGATCTTGATCTCACCCCCTGGCGTCCACTTGAAGAACGCTTCGTTCTCCACACTGCCGCTGGTTACGGGTATCAAGCGGACGCTGTGTCCGTTGGTGTCTTGAGTAACGGACTCGACCTTGAATTTAGCTCGTACTGTCATTTTGATTCTCCTTGGTTAAGCGAATGTGTCGCCGCGCATACGTGCGAGCACGTCGTCGGGCAATTTCTTGAAGTCGTCCTGAGACATCTTCATCACGTCTTTAGCGGTGAGAGAGCCACCGGCCTTGTCACTGTCCATGCCGACCTTGGCGGTACTGGCAGGCGTCTTGGACGCGGCGTCCACGTTCTTCTTCACTGCAGCGGCCTTGCGCTCCTTGGCTACGTCCTTGGCGACCTCTTCTGCGTCCACCTTGGGTGCCACGGTAGTGGCGCGTTCCTGGGCATTGGTGCCAGCGCCCATGATCTTGGTCACTGCAGCCTGCAGAGCCTTGGTCGGGGTCATGTTGCGCTGCTTCTCATAGAAAATTTTCCACTCCACCACTTCGCCGAGGGTGGCCTTGTCGAAGTCGTCGTGGTCTTGGTTGATCTTCGGGTACGCAGCTTCAATGCGCTCCAGAGCAGAGTCGTAGCGCGCCTGCTCAGTGGCTTGGGCGATAGCGATGGTGGTGCGGTACTCGTTCTTGGCGTCGTTGATAAGGCGCTCGGCACCGCGAATATCGCGCATCTTCTCGGTGGCCTTGTCGATCTCGCCCTCAGCCAGCAACTTGGTGTATTCCTTCTCCAAGGCCAGCACCGTGTTCTCCAGCTCGGAGATGTCGCTGTTGATGGCCGCAACCTGCTTGCCCTTCTCGTAATTGGCCAAGCGCTCTTCAGCGGCTTCGCGCGCAGCACGCTCACGAGCCAGGATGTCCTTGTGGCGGCTCAACGGGATGCGTGAGTCCTTGCGTTTGGCCTTGTCCGCGTCGGCATCGGCATCAGCGTCCGCGTCGTCAGCGTCGGGGTTCTCAGGGTCCACGTCGGTGTCGTCCGCAGCGGCGTCCGGCTTCTTCTTGGCCGCAGCCTCGGCATCAGCGCGGGCCTCGGCTTCGCGCTCAGCTTTGGACAGCGCGTCTTGCGCGCCCTCGGCGCCCTCGCCGGTAGGGGTGAAGCTGTCACCACGGTCAATGGTGCCGCCGCCGCCGTCGGCTTCACCGGCGGGCTTCATGTAGCGAGAGAAGAACTTTTTCAATTTCATTTTGGTGCTCCGTTTTGCGCTGTTGGGCGCTCGACTGCTGCCGCAGCCATGCGTGCTTGCTCCACGCGTTGCATATCGCGCTTCTCTGCCATATCCTGCGCCTTGAGCTGGGCGTTGTTAGCCGCCTCTTCGCGGCGCAGGCCTATGTCCATGAAGTCCATCTGACGGTCATGCTCGAACTGGCGTTCCTTCAGGTCCGCTTCGTGCGAGGCTTGTGCGCCCTTCAGTTGGAGTTCTGCCTGACCCGTGCCGTCGTCCGGCTCGCCCTGAGCGGCGATCTGGGTGTTCACGACGGTCTCTTGGGTCTTTGCTTGCTTCAGTCCGGCGTCGGCGTGCTTCTGTGCAGCCTCGCCCTCTGCCTTGGCCACCTCAGCCGCCTGACCACGCTGCTGCAACTCACGCTGCATCTGCGCTTCGGGGCTCTCCTGGTCGCCCTGCATCTGCTTGATGATGTCTTTCTTGTTCATCAAGCGGCTGGCGTCGATCAGTACGCTGTCTGGGAGGGCGATGCCAGCCTCACGCATGGCCACGGCCTGCTCAAACTGGCTGTCCTCCAAGCTCTCGCGGGCTGGGACGGATGTGATGGTGATGTCGTACTCGCCAAGGGTCAGGTCGTTCACGACGGTGCCTTCGGGAGTGACCTGGTTAATGCTGAACGTCTCCGACTCACCCGTGGTCTGGTTGTTGGTGATGGTCATCAAGCGCTCTTCGGTGTAGAACTCTTGCACGAGGTCCAACACGTTGCGGGCCAGGATGTAGTCGGTACGGGTCAGGTTGTCCAGCGGCTTAACCAGATTAGTAGAACCGGCCTGACGCTTCTGCTGGATAGCTTTAGCGGCAACGTCGGCGCGGTCCATGCCCTGCATGGAGTCGGAGACTCCGCTGATGGTCTTGACGTGCTCTTCGGCTTTGTAGCTGATGCGATCCAGTCCTTGGGGTACTTGATTCGGTGCAATCTTCTGGACATCTTTGTCTGGGTCCCCGTTCACCTCGATCACGAGGCCTGTCTGAGCGCCCTTCTCCTCCAGCTCCTGCACGGTCATGTTGGACAGCGCACCGGCCTTCACCTTGTAGCCGCTGTTCGCAGTGGTGTTCACAACGTGCAGCTCCTGGCTGGTGACCTTGTTCAGCAGCTCTTGCGAACCGATAAGGTTCTCCACGAGGCCGATGGTGGTGCCGCGACGGAAGTGGGGGAAGAAAGGCACGATGGTGAAGTGCTTGTACGGCGACCAGTCGTCGTGCAGCACCACGTTGTCAGCGATCACCGTCCAGCGGATGCGGCGCACCAGTTTGGTTGTCACGGAGAAGCCGAAGCGGTCCACGAACATGGCGATGCGGTTGCGGTCAAACTCTTCAGGGATGGGGCGGGTGTCGCCGTCCTTGGACACGAAGTGCTTCTGGCGGTCCAACATGCGGTACTGACGGTCAATGATGCGGATGTTGCGCATCACACTGCTGTTGTCGTAGTCGCCCGTGTACATCGGGTTAAAACGGTCACCGAAGCGGTCACGGTAGGCCTGTATGGAGTCGTAGCCGTAGGGGAAGTAGCTCTGGTCGCGGTTGCGCAGCAGCTCGGCGTCTTCCTTGCTGTACAACACAGCGATGTCGTCGGCGGTGACCCACTTGGTGGTGTGAACCTCGTTCCAGGTGTCGGGGTCGTACTCCTCGCCATCCGGGTCAATGATCACGTTCTTGGAGTTCATCAGGTCAATACGGACCTCGCCCTCCATGGAGTCGGTGTAGTCAATCCGCACGTCCAAGAAGCCGCGACTGGTGATGATCCCGTCGGCGAACATGTCGCTGCGCTTCCAGGCCATCTGGTTGTTGTCCATGATCTGCTTGTAGACCTTGTTCAACACGTCGGCGGTCTCGGCAGGTGCCCCGGCGCGCGGACGGAAGCTGGTCTCGGCACGGGCCTGAATCTGCTCGCCCATGATGTTGGACACCGTGGGCAGAATCTTGTTAATCGTCAGCGCCGGACGGCGGCTCAGCTCAAGCCGCGCCTTGTCGGTGGCGTCCCACTGGTCCCCGAGGAAGAAGCGGTCACACTTCTCGGCCTTCTCGACATACTTGCTGTGCCCGTTGTCACGAGCCCACGCGTACCGGGTCCAGATTTTCTTGGCTAGTTCGGTGTTGATTGGCATGATGTACTCGGGCTTTGTGTGTACAAAGTCCGAGCAACATGCTCTTCATCCTTTGGGTGTGGGGTGGGGTGTGAGGTCACTTCAGGTTACGCAGCTTGTAGAGGGTCTGAGCGGTCAGCTCCTCCATCTCGGCCAGGATGTTCAACAGCGACTGGCGGTCACTGTCCTCGTCCTCTTCTTCGGCGATGTCTTCAAGGAACTCTTCGAGCATCTGCACAGGTGTACCGGCAGGGAGCGCGACGGCGGGCCACTTGCTGACGGGCACCTGGCCCTCCAGACCCATGAACACCTCGGCGTACTTGTCGGTAAGGGTCAGCAGGCCGTCGTAGAAGTCGCCGAGGGCGACGTGTTCAGCGTAGGACTTGGAGGAAAGGTGGGCGAAGTGGACTGCGGTGCGCAGTGCGAAGCACTCGGCGACGAATGTGGGGCAGGAGTCTTGGGCCATGGCGTTAAGCGGCCATGTAAGAGCCGGTGGAGTTGGAGACTTTCAGCTTATCGCGCCAGGACTTCATGGGTTTCACCTCTGTTTTATGCGGGGCTTCGCGCCCGATCACCATCTGCGCCATCCAAGCCAGCGAGTCCACTTGGTCGTCGTGTGCTCCAGCCGGAAAACGCAGCATCTCAGCGCGAAGTGGCTCAAACCACTCACCCGAGGTGTTGAAGCTGACCATCCCCTGCTGCATACGGCCCTGCAGCGGTCTTGCGCGGGCCATCTTATCGGTGATGGGCTTCAGAACCACGATGGAGGGGTAGAACTTCCGCTCTCTCATGCGTTTCTTAAGTAGAGCTTCGATTGCCCGCCAAATCTGACCGTCCTCGAAGCCCAATATTAGGGTGGGACTATACCACTTCGTCGCCAAATTCAGGATGGACTCTACGATGAAGAACGCGTTGCCGCTCTTAAACCGCACCTGGTCCACGACGTGCAGCACGTCGTCGTCGTCCTGCAGGCCCACGGTGCCCACGGTGTAGTCGCTCTGCTTTTTCTCGCTGATGGCGAAGTCCCAGGCCATGTACACGTACGACTTGTGCAGGTGCGGGGGCTGGGAGCGCCTGAACTGGTCCTTCATGAAGTACGCACCGTCGGCTGGGACCGGGTTCTGCTGGTACAGGGCCGACCACCACCGCCCGCCCTTGTTCTGGGCGCGGATGCGGTTCAGCTTGTCCAGGTCGTAGCGGTCAGGGTGCAGCGCCTCACCCTTGTTGCGCAGCAGCGTGTGAGGGGCAGACGGCGGCGCGTCGTACTCAATCAGGTCCGTGGTGTGGTTCAGGTACTCGTCGGCCTCGGCGATAGCCGGGTACTTGATCACTTCGTACTGGTCCACGAACTCGTCGTCACTGCCCTCCTTCATCATGGTCTGCAGACGGCCTGCGAGGTCGTCGTCATGCCACCATGTCTGGATGATCAGCACACCGCCACCGGGGGCAAGGCGCGAGTAGGCGGTGGACAGATACCACTCCCAGATTTTCTCGCGGGTGTCAGCACTGTCGGCCTCCTCCGCGTTCTTGATTGGGTCGTCAATCACGAGGCAGTGGGCACCCTTACCCGTGATAGGTCCGCCGATACCTGCCGCGACGTAGCCGCCGCGCTGGCCCTGCACGCCCCACGACTCCGTGGACTGGTTGTTCGGGTCTAGCCGGGTCGGGAAAATGTTCTCATATAGCGGGTCGGCGATGATTTGCTTGACCTTGCGGGAGAAATCCATAGCCAGAGACAAGTTGTAAGAGCACGCAATAAATTCATGATCTGGGTACTGGCCCAAGTGCCAGGCGGGGAAGTTACGGGAGACCAGCTCGGACTTACCGTGCCGGGGCGGCATAAGCAGCATGAGGCGAGGGCTTTTGCCATCAGCCACATCCCTGGAGAAGCGCTCCAGACGGCGGCAGATGTCCTTGTGGACCCAGCCGTCCTTGTACTTCGGGTTAAAACGCTGCACGAAGGGCATCAGGAGGCGCTTGGAGAGCACCCGCTGGGCCATCTCGGCCTGGGCCTTCAGCAGCACGGGGCTGGGGGTGGAGGCCGCAGGCTTAGGAGCTTTGGTCGCCATCGAGACCCTCACCGATCAGAGCCTGGTCTATGCCGGTGGCAGACGCCTCTTCGATGATCTTCAGCAGCTCGGCGTCCGTCATCTTGTTCATCCGCTCCATGGCGACGCTGCCATTCACGTTCACGTTGATGTCGATCTTCTTAGCCTCGTAATAGCCGCACAGACGGCCAATCTCACGCCAGCCAGCGATCATGGTGGCGGGCTCCGACATGAGCTTGGCCATGTCGATAGCGTCCTTCAGGCCGTTCATCACGTCTTCACGGGACACCTGCGCAGCTTTGATGAACTCTGCCTTGACCAACTTGTACTGCTTGAGGATGTTCGGCATCCGCTTCATACGGAACGCATAGGAGATGTCGCTCATGGAGTAGCCAGCCTTGGCGTAGGCGTTGGGCACGGTGTCGCCCTCCGCCCAGAACTGCACGAACAGCCGCTGCTGCTCGGTCAGGGGCTTGTTCGGGTCCACGGCTTCGGCTGCAGCCATGGTGTTGGTCTCTTTGCCGCGCAGTTTTGCGATGTTGGCGTCTTTATTCCGCGCTTTTGCTTTGGCTTCACCGGGGGACATGGCTTTAGGCATGAGTCGGATTCTAACTTAGAGGTTAGAGGATTGCTGGAGAAAAAATTTTATATAAAAAATTAGGAACTCAGGGTCGCGTGAGTCTCTCCTCCCCCTCGCGCGAAAGACTACCCCACTTCGGATTCGCTTTCGCATTGCGAGGAAAGGAGTCTCTTCGCACCGGGCCGCATGGTCTCGGTCTTCCGAATGCTGAAGCATTCGGGTCTTGTTGGTTGTGTGAGCAGTTCGCTCTTCATCAATCTTTTTAGGAGTTCGTTATGTCCGCTGGTTCCACCGTAGGTAAGTTCATTGGTAACACCGCTGCGTACGCAGTGCATGGTGTTGCTGTCTCCGTCAACGCTACTGGCCGCTTCGGCGCAGAGGTTGTTGCATCCACAGGTGCTCAGTACACCGCCAAGTCCTCGGAGTTGGCTGCTAAGCGCACCGCTGCTATCGCTGGCGCACCTGTTGTGCAGCGCAAGCTCAAAGCAGCAACGGTGTAAGCACAAGGCCTTCGGGCCTTGTCTTCATCCTGAAACAAATGGGTATGGGAAGACCAAGGGCTGAAGCCCTTGGGCCTTTTCGTCGTGTGTATCAACCACTCAACTTAAAGGAATATCACCATGGCCACCAAATCTGAACTCATTGCTGAAGTCGCTGCACTCAAGGCTCGCCTCGAAATCGCAGCTACTGTTTACCTCAACCAGAAGAACACCATCGCGGGGCTGGAAGCCAAGCTCGCAACGCGCGGTCACATCGCCAACACGGGCGTGGGGCTGGGGGCTGGCGACAAGCCACTGCGCATCAAGTCCAACGAGCCCAAGGTCACGTTGTGGACCAACCGCTTTGGTCAGCTCTGCGAGACCACGCGCGTGGGCAACACCGCTCGCACCAAGGTGCTATCAAATCAGGAGCAAACAGCATGATTGAAGCTGTCTTCGTGTTCGGCGCACTCAATGTTTTGTTTGAGTTCGTGCTGCTCAGCATGTTGAGTCCACGTACTCGACTCAGGGTGTTGGGCAGCGATAGGAGAAACCTATTACATGTGTTTGTCCTTAGTTTAAACCTATTGATTCATTGGGGGACTTTGATTGGAACGATGTCTGGTATTGCGTCGTTCATTTGCTCAATGGTCACGGTCTCGATGGCTCGTACTTTGTATGGGTACATCGAACAAGACCGCCACTACCACGTTGGTCTTATCAAGTATTCGATTGGAGAACTCAAATGAAATCTCTTCACCCACATGACCGCATCGTGGTCAATGGCTGCATCGTCGCAGCCGTGTTGCTCTCACTACTGCTGATGGTGCTGCCATGATCCGTACACGCGAAGAGGAAGCGAAGTACGTTGCGCTCTGTATGTCGCAACCAGTGCTGACCGACCCACTCAACGGTTACGTCAAAACACCGCTGAAAAGCCACGTTGTGATCACACCACCGCGTCCACCACTGCGTGCTCGGCTCTATGCAGAAGCAACAGCTTTTGCTAAGGGCGACGACGCAGTGCTTGAAGCCAAGTACGAAGAACTGTTGTTCAAGTACGGGCTAACTTGAGATGGCGAGCACGGACAACAAACTCCGTGTTCTATCCCTTCGCCAGGGGCGTGACGATGCTGCGTTCAACGCATCCGTAATTTCAGACGAAGCTGAAATCGCTACCAGCTAGGCACTGGGGTGTTATCACCATAGGGGTGCTCTCGCGGGGTCTGTCGCTGACTCGTTGGAAACGTAACCAACATTCCGATGGCTGAAGCCATCGGGTCTTTTTGGCATGTGTATCAACCAACCAAGGAGCTAGCACATGGCCACTCTCAAACTCAAACCTCAACCCATCACCTTCATCTCCATCGACATGCTCGAAGACAGCGCTGTCGAGGAATCTGACCCCTATGCAGTGATGTGGGCAAAGATTCAGCAAGTTGCTGAAGTGCTCAACATCACAGAGCGTGAAGCTCAGCAAGTGGTACTTGGCCGTATCTGCGCCACACCACATCGCTAACCCTGTTCTCCAGGCAGTGAGTGACTGCATCCCACTCAATCAACTTTTTAACTTTAAGGAAATCACTATGTCACGCGTTCACACTTTCTTCGACCTCCACGACTACATCTCCAAAATCAGCGAAGCTCGCATTGCTGCGCACTTGGCTGGCAGCACTGCTTGGAAGATCGACCAGCTCTTGGCATCCAACGCTCGGCAACTGCTCAAGAACATCCGTCAGGAACTGTTCAATGCAGGTGGCGTTGAATCCATGGCTGAACTCACTACTGCTCTGCATGAAGCCGAGTTCGCCGAGCAATCCTTCAAAGAGCAAGGCTCGTCCAACGAAGGTGTTACCGAGAACATCCGCTGGCTCAACGCTCACCGTGACCAGTGGCATGATCTAGCCGCTGAACTGGTGCCCATGACTTGGGACTGGCAAGGCAATGCTCGTTCATATGACATCCCTGCATTGGACGACATCTTCATCAATGACCGTCCTTACAAGGTTGGTCAAGACACACAGCGTCGCATGAAGATGTCTATCCAGCGTCGTGCCAAGGTCTACGACTGGGATGTGGAAACACAGACACAACGTTTCGAGCGTCAACTCGAACGCAAGACCGACAAGTTGGTGGACGTCAAAGCCAACGTCGATGCAATGACTGGCGCAGCACAACTCATGCTGCATCTAGCCCTACGCTCTGACGACTCGTCTGCTGCTGAACGTAGCAAAGAGTTCTCTGCGTTGCCCATCGAACTGCAACGTGTGCTGCTGGACAACGCACAGAAGGCTGCTGGCAACGTGGCGTCGTGGGCTGAAGATGATCGCTCGTTGTCCGATCGTGAGTTCGACAATATCGACGACGGTTGTTTCAACGTCGAGCGTGACATCAAGCGTGTGTTCGCATCACCTAAGTTTGTAACGGCTCAGCGTGTCGTTGAATCTACCGAAGCAAACGTCGGCTAAGTTGGTTGGGTTAGGAGCTACGGCTCCTAGCCCTTCCTTCTTTTTCGAGGACGATGGGAAACTACGATCTTGGGCTTTTTGCCGCCCCATCTCTATATAGGTATTTCTATTTACTATTTATCTAATATTTATAATCTCTAATTGATAAGATAAGATTATAATTATAAGAGTATAAGGTATATAGATATATAGAGGGAAACAGTGCTTATGAACAGGTCTTACGTCTTTTGATCGCAGCTCTGATTTAGATCGCATACACTCACACCCTCTGAAGGAAAAATATGAACGTCTTCTTTTTGCAAGCAAGTGAGCCTCTGACCAAGCAATATTCAAAAGTCAGTGGCGAGATCACAAAGACCCCTTATCCCTTTGTTTGGGAGTTCACATCCCACCAAGAATCAGTCAACAACCTGACTCAGTTCGAGTCCCTGTTGAACAAGCACGCAGCACGCGGTAACTGTGTGCTCAAGGGCACGATTGCTCGTGACCTCGTGAAAGAGTCGCGTGCAGGCAGCACATCTACCAACGACTCGTCTGAGTGGCTAGTCCTTGACCTTGATGGCCTACCAGAACACATCACCATCCAAACACCTGGTGGCCAGTCCATCTCGCAACCACTCACCATCGATCTGTTCCTGGGTGAGATGGGTCTAGCCGACATCAGCTACATCGTGCAGTGGTCTGCCTCGTACGGTGTGTCTGACAAAAAGATTCGTGCCCACATCTTCATGATGCTGGACCGTGCGTATGCGGCACCTCTGCTCAAGCAGTGGCTGATCCAGAAAAACCATGAAGTGCCCATGCTGCGTGAGTCCATGACTCTCACCAAGACTGGCAACTCCATCTCTTGGCCCTTGGACGTGAGCGCATGCCAGAACGACAAGCTGATCTACATCGCGCCTCCCATCCTCAAGGGCATCAAGGACCCGATGGGCAAGTCGCCCCGCATTGAACTGGTCAAGCGCAAGTACGACGTGTTGGCGTTAGCTAGCTCTATCAACACCACCGAGAAGAACAAGAAGCTCACCCATGACCGTATCGCGGAGCTGCGTGAAGCGAACTTCTTGCCCAAGCGCAAGTTCGCCTACAAGGTCGTAGGTGGTGCTGAGGTCATGCTCAAGCCAGACGAAGCAACCATCACTGAGATGAAGACTGAACGCGGCTTCGTCTATTTCAACCTCAACGGGGGCGACTCCTGGGCCTATTTCCATGCCGAAGACAAACCAGACTACATCCACAACTTCAAAGGTGAGCCGTCCTACCTCACCAAAGAACTCCTCCCTGAATACTGGTTACAGATCACGTCGTCTGGAAACCTTCGCACAAGTAGCACTGGGATTACTTACTTGGCTTTCTGTGATCGTAAGTCTGGTGTCTATTACCGTGGTACTTACGACAACACAGCGGACATCCTGGACATCGCAGCAGCCAAAAACGAAACCCAGTTGCGACACTTCGCTATTCAGTACGGTGTGCCCCTTGCCGACTACATCCCAGAATGGGACCTCACCTTCGACCCGCTAGACAACGTGCGTGTTGATGTGGCCAACAAGACCATCAACAAGTTCGTACCTAGCCATTACATGAAGGCCACGGCCAAGAAGGTCACCAAGTGCCCGCCCACTATCTTCAAAGTCCTGCACCATGCCTTGGGCCTGGACGTTGACGTAACCGAGCACTTTCTGAACTGGACAGCGTACGTGCTGCAAAAGCGTGACCGCACCAAGACCGCATGGGTCATGCACGGCACGCAAGGCACCGGCAAGGGCATCCTGACCAACAACATCCTGCGCCCTATCTTCGGCGCAGCGCATGTAGCTAGCCGCCGTATGGAAGAGCTGGCCGACAAGTACAACCAGTTCATGGAGAACAGCTTGTTGGTCTTCGTAGACGAGGTGCAGATCAAGGCACTTCAGAACGAAGGCGGCATCATGGCCAAGCTGAAGAACTTCATCACCGAAGAGAACGTGCCTATGCGTGCGATGTACAGCAACGCAAGCGAGGCACGTAACTACACCAACTGGATATTCATGTCGAACATGGCTGACCCTATCCTGATCGACAAGAATGACCGCCGCTTCAATGTCGGCAAGTACCAGCCTAACAAGCTCGTACTCACCGACAAGGAGCTGGGCGCCATTGAAGGCGAGCTGCAAGCGTTCCACGACTTCCTGCTCTCCTACCCCCTGGACGAAACCAAAGCAGGCGAAGTGATCCACACCACAGACCGCGACACGATGATCAGCATCAGCGAGTCATCCATTGACACCGTAGCTAGCGCGCTGTTGGAAGGGAACTTCGGCTTCTTCATCGACCAGCTCCCTACCGACAACTCATACCAGCGCAACGCGCTGCTGAGCGGCAAGGTAGAGGACTACCGTGACGTGCTTGCTGCGCTGCTCGGTCGTACCAACCCAGCCGGTAACTGCAACATCGCACGCGACGAGCTGCGGGCCATGCTGGAGTACGTAGTGGGGAACATCCCAGTGTCCCCCAACAAGTTCACCAGCATGCTTAAACACCACCGCATCCACACCAAGGTCGTGTGGGTGAACAACAAGAGCGTCAACGGCCTGTCTGTGCAGTGGAAGGACACGATGCACTTCAACAAGTACATCGCCGACCACTTCGCAGCCAAAGGGTCCAAGACGAAAACAAAATGATCGAACTGCTGGAGACGAAAGTTTACGAAGGCGAAGAAGTGGTGGCGGTGAACGTGAGCGGAAATAGCGGTAGCTGCGGTAACTGCGTATTGTTTACTGTCGCCGCGTGCAACCTTCTTCTCGGCCCATGTTCTAGAGCCCGCAGGGTAGACGGCAAGGACATCATCTGGTTGCGTACAGACGACGCCTTGAAGGCACGTCTGCGTGGGAGCATCACATGACTATCACGCTGCATGAAACCAGAGCTTACAACCATGAAGAGATCGTAGCGGTAGCAGGTACTGGGGAAGGATGTGCGCGCTGTGCGCTAGTCAAACTGGTGGACTGCACCCTGTACCCCTGCGACTCAATTGTTCGCAAGGACCTCGAAGACATCATTTGGCTACGTGTAGACGACGCCCTGAAGGCACGTCTGCGTGGGAGCATCACATGAGAATCATCAAGGTTGTCAAGCACGGCTCAGACGAACTGTACGGTGTGCCCATATCCGACATCAAGAAGATAGATAACGATGCCATGAGGAAGGGTTGCAGTATCTGTGAAGGGTCGGCGGCTCGCCAAGGATGCTGCCATAACTTGCTCTGTCAGCATGACAAAAACGGAGCGCGCGAAGAGCTGGTCTTTCTCACACCTGAACGTTACTTACTCACTCGCATGAGGGGGAAGTTGGCATGACCGAGATCATCAAACTCGCCGTGCCTGTAGGCACCGGGTGCAAACAGTGCATGTATTTCGACGAAGAAGTAGTGTTAAGCAATTGCGCACACCCTCGGGTCGATGCAGATTGCCACAGACGCGAAAGTACGGACAGTACCGGGTACACATACAACTACGAGTACATCTACGTCTCTCCTGAGAAAGCAGCACTCATGCGGCTGAGAGGAGAGTTGGTATGACCGAGATCGTCCCTGTGAAGATGCCTGCTGGTCATGGATGTGATGGCTGCGTTTATGTACTGCCGAAGAGCCAGTGCTCTTTAATCGACTCTATCCGGGATTGCAGCCGCGTCCTGCACGCCCACAAGTACGAACTGATTTACACCACCCCAGAAAAAGCAGCGCTGATGCGCTTGAGAGGACAAACCTATGAAAAAGATTAAGGCGTTCATCATCGGTATGTGGGAGTTCCGTGACTCCTTCACCATGTACTACACGTCCTACGAACTCACCCGCGCGTATGACGCGGGCCGTGAGTTCGCCCATAAGATCACTTTACGGAGATTTGAAGTATGAGACTCACTAACGCGATGCGTGACGCTTTTGTTCGCGCTGTTATGGCCGACGTGCCATCCACCGACTACGACGACCAAATCCGTAAAGCGGTGAAGCAGGCATACGTCGAGGCGATGACTCCTGAAGCGCAAGCACTGTACAAAACCCGCCCAGACTACTTCAACACAGAGTGGCGTCGCATCGGGCCATCACAGTCATACCAAGTGCCTGCGCCACAGTACGCATCAGTCGAGATACCGAGCGCGACGGTGAAGCAAGTAACTGAGCTGTGCGATCTCTACAGTGCTCAGACCGAAGCCTTGGAATCCCTCAAGACACGTCTGCATGCTGTCGCTTATAGCGTCTCAACGAACAAGGCACTGCTCGACGCTCTGCCTGAGTTCTCTAAGTACATCCCTGAAGACGAGGCAAAGGCGTCCCGTAGCTTGCCCTGCGTCGCCAACGTCGTGGCGGACTTTGTGAAGGCGGGGTGGCCAACCCAGAAACAAGGAGCACCCACATGACCGAAAAATCCTATGTCGGCATGGGCCACAGCCTGTGCCCAGTCTGCGGCATTAAGCACGACGAAGTGGTGCTCCTGGACAAACGCTTGATGGAGTCCCTGGAAAGAACCAACTTCATGGGCTGGTCGCTCTGCCCCGAACATGAAGCTCTGCGTGCGGAGTACATCGCCCTGGTTGAGTGCTCTAACACAGCCAAGGTCGGTAAGACACTCACGTTGGGGAACTCTGAGCGCACCGGCCAGATCGCCCATGTGCGCCGCAGTGTGGCCAAACACATCTTCAAAGACTTACCCGACGACCTACCTATGGTGTTCGTCGAGGTGGGTGTAATCGAAGCTCTAAAACAGAAGACGGGGGTTGTATGAGCGGCGCTAGCCCAGCCAAACACCTCCGTGCTCTCCAGCGTCGCGTTGACTGGCTGCGCACCCGTGTGAAGTCCGTCTCGTACGACGCCACCTACGACAAGGCCGAGATCGCAGCCCTGGAGTGGGCCATCACCAGCCTAGACCGTCCGCATGTGACGGCACATCGTGTCATTGAAGGACAGCAGCATGCCGCAAAAATTTGATACCTCATTCGCACGCGTTGACTGCTCACGCCGTGAACGCCATGGCCAGATTTGGACAGATACCGACTACGCAAACTTGGTCCACATGTTCAACACCGGTGCCACCCTTAAGCAGATGGCTGAAGCACTAATGCGCCCTGCTGATGGCGTAATCAACAAGCTCGCGGCTAAACGGCTCATTGAGTTCGACCCAGGAACGCTGAACTACTACGTGACGCGTCATGCGACACGCGGTGCCGAATCCCAACCCCAACCCATCAACTCAACCCAGGAACCTGCCATGACCGCACCGACCATCGAAACCAAAACCTTCATCCAAGGTGAAGACGCTGCGAACCTCAGCGATGCGCAAATCTTCGCCAAGATCAGCTCATTGGAGGGCCAGATTACCAAGCTGGACGCCATCAAGACCAAGCCCAAAAAGCTGGTCAAAGTGATCGAAGACCTGCAAGCCGACATCGCCAAGCTCGTCGAGTTTGTTGACGCGCGCTAAACCCTCACCTCGTAACTCTGAAAGAACCCCATGAAATACTCTACATACTTCCTCGCCCCCGTTCTCGCTATTCTGGTCGCCGCTTGCAGCAAAGACAAAGTGAGCTTCGACACACTCGAAACTGCACGCACACAAGGTAAAGCCAACGCCGAGTTCAACGCACAAGCCTTCCGCGCCGCCAACCCGGTGTACGCCAACACGGCCATCATCGCGCAGACCGACAGCACCATGACGCCTGAATGCCCGCAAGGCGATGGCTGGGCCAGCGCGAAGCTCGTAGATAAGACCAACAACGGCGTTGTCGGCCTGAAGTGCAGCACGATCTCCGGCGCAGTGGGTTGCCTCACTGAAAAGGACTTCACTAGCAAACCCTATGCCGGTGACGATGGCCGCTGCCAAGCCACGGACAAGGTGCCCTTCCCTATCCCCAAGATTGCGAAATGATCGTCCTCGAACTCGTCGCTGTCGTCGGCTCTACCGTAGTCCTGGCCATGGTCAGCTACGGCAGCTACAAACTGGGCCGCTGGGTAGAGCGGCAGAAACTCTGAAAGGTCCGCACCATGAGCATCTTCTTCGTCTCTGACACACACTTTGGTCACGCCAAGATCATCGACTACTGCAACCGTCCGTTCTTGTCTGTGGAAGAGATGAACGATGCCATGGTACGCAACTGGAACGGCGCTGTGAGTCCCAAGGACACGGTGTACCACCTCGGCGACGTGGCGTTCCACAACTACGAATGCATCGAGCGCCTGAACGGCAAGCTCAAGCTCGTACCTGGTAACCACGACCACGAGCGCGCCAAGAAGGTCATGCACCTGTTCGACGAGGTGCTGCCCGAGGTTCACTACCTCAAGCTCGACAAAGACCACCGCTTCGTCCTGTGTCACTACCCGTTCGAGTCATGGCGTCGTGAATACAGGTACCACCTGCACGGCCACACCCACGGCACAGCAGGCGTGAAGATGAACCGCCTGGACGTCGGTGTTGACGCGACCACGATCATGCGCCCGCTGCATGTCGACGAGATCATGGAGCGCATGACCATAAACAACCTGTGGGCGCAGGAGATGAATAAGTGAACTCGCGCTCTAAGTTCTATCTGAACAAGAACCCGTCGGGCAAGCTGAACTCCGCCTACTTTGGGCTTTGCCAGATTGCGGACGGCCTCGTGCGTGTATTCACTCTCGGGTGGGTCGGGTCTACCTTCCAACTGGACCACGCCCGCAACACCGCGTTCGAGCGACTTCAGCAATTGAAGGGCAAGCGCACACGCTGGCAACGCTTCGGCGATTGGTGTGAGATTTACCTGAAAGCAAACAAGGAGCATCAATGACTGACCTCGAAATATCCAAAGCCCTCGCGCTGGCGATTGGGTGGGACCGAGACCGCATGGCGTTGAATACTGGTGTTGTGCGTTGCTACTACCCAAAGGCAACAGCGTTTTCTTCATCGTGGCGCATCTTCGACTACCGCGACTGGAACGTTATCGGGCCGATCGCCAAGGAGCACGACGCGTTCCCATACCAAACGCGTGATGGTGCGTGGACTGTCGGCTGGACGACCGGGCCTGCGTACATCACCCCACAGAAAGCCATCGCATTGGCAGTGATCGGAGCAAACAAATGAGCGCACATCCACACAAAGAAATCATCGACGCATGGACCGCGGATACGTCGATTGAGATTGAGTTTTATGAGCCTTCGCTAAGTAAATGGTTTCCATCAGACTTGAGGGCATTAACTGCAGAAGCGTACGCTGAGCAGAAGTTCCGCATCAAACCCAAAACACGCAGCGTCACTGTTGACGGTGTGAAGTACGAATGGCCAGAGCCTATGCTGGTTGCGCCTTTGTGTGACACAACCGTTTACTTTACCAACCTGTTGGCGGTTATTACATATACATGGCTAGGTGACCAACGAGACCATAAACGATTGGAACTTAGGTTGTGCCACGCCACAAAAGAAGGCGCAGAAGCGCATCGTCGTGCGCTGATTGCGGTCAGTGGAGGTAGTTTGGAATGACCATCGACACAACGAAACAGTGTGAGATTGCAGAGCCAGATTACTGCTACAGCACCGATGAAGAGTTGTTCAACCACGAGTCCATGGGCGACCTGATCGACGAGATCAATTGCAATGACGAAGATCCAGTTGGAAGGACTTACTGGCGCGGTGAAAAGAAAGAGCTTACACACAGCGAGCTAATCGACGTTGACTCATTATTGGAGCAATGTGATGCGCTTGGCTATGAAGAAATTGGCGAGGTCTACGACAACTGCTTTACGGATGTCAGCGATGAAGAAAAGAAAGAACTTCACGATCTCATTCTTGAGTGGGCAAAAAAGCGGGTGAACATCCGCTATTGGAAAGTCATCAACGTGCAAGAGTTAAAGATCACCGAAGAGGACTTGGAATGAAGCACACAGAACTGATTGAACGGCTACGCGGGGTGGTTCAAAAGCTGCGCCGTACATCGATGCCGATTGCTGACGTTGCGCCTATGGTTAGTGAAGCTGCTGATGCTATCGAGGCGTTGGAAGCGGAAGTTGAACGTATAGGCACTGAGCTTGCCAAGGCTCAAGACGAGTTGAACTGTACCGAATCAACTTTAGAAGCGGCGTCCTGTGACTTACCAAGTGCGGCCTTCGACAATGGTTTCGATTG
>Ga0228700_1000161_pt1 | contig 67643 bp, 61 predicted proteins | sample McNCre317_Aug_MG_FD_178019 | JGI IMG/M metagenome (GOLD analysis project Ga0228700, IMG submission 178019) | Freshwater microbial communities from McNutts Creek, Athens, Georgia, United States - 3-17_Aug_MG | ecosystem: Environmental > Aquatic > Freshwater > Creek | place: USA: Georgia...
GGATGGTGGATTTATCTTCCCACGGATAGAGCGGCGCATCGGGTGCTTGCAAGGCTTGCCACAGCGGGTTTTCGCTGGCGATTTGAAAGTCACGTTTGAAGTCAGACACATCCAAGGCTTGGCGCACGTGCTGCTGAATTTCTTCATGTGTGGGCCAAATGTCTTTCAGGTAAACCTCATCGCCGTTGGGCAGCACTTGAATCGGATCTTTTGACAGGTCTTTGCTCGCGTCACCTGCCAAGCCAAACGCAATCACCAAGGGGGGCGACATGATGAAGGCCAACTCCAACTCCGGGTGAATGCGTCCTGGAAAATTTCGGTTGCCCGACAGAATAGCCACGGGTTGAATTTGTTGCGCTTTTTGCGCTTGCACAATCGGCTCAGGCAAGCCACCTGAATTACCAATACACGTGGTGCAGCCATAACCCACGATACCAAAGCCAACAGCTTCTAAGTCCTCCAGCAAACCTGCACGCTTCAAATACGAAGCTGCCGCAGGCGAGCCAGGGCCCAACGAAGTCTTCACCCATGCGGGCACGCGCGCACCCAACTGCCGCGCTTTACGCGCCAACAAACCTGCAGCGATCAGCAAAGCAGGATCGGAGGTGTTGGTACAACTGGTGATGGCGGCAATGGCCACCGGATGCTTAGGCAAGGTGCCGCTGTCAGAGGTCGGCTGAAACTTCTGCGCACTCAAGGCTTCTCCCGATTGCGCATAGGGCCACAAATCTTGCGGACGCTTGGGGCCTGCGATGTGCATTTGAATTGCAGACAAATCAATCGTGATGGACTGGGTGTAACGCGGCTCTGCGGCACCATCCAACCAAAAGCCTTGTCGTTTGGCATAGGCCTCCACCAAATCAACAGCATCGGCTGAACGCCCTGTGGTTTTCAAGTACGCCAAGGTTTGCTCGTCAATGGGAAAGTAGCCGGTGGTCGCGCCGTACTCAGGTGCCATATTGGCCACCACTGCGCGGTCACCTGCCGTCAAACCACTCACACCTGAGCCGTAGAACTCCACGAACTCACCTGTCACGCCCAGCTTGCGCAGCTCGTGCGTGACCACCAAAGCCAAATCGGTGGCCAACACACCGGGGGCAAACTTGCCCACCAACTTCACGCCCACCACATCAGGAATGCGCAACATGGTGGGCATGCCAAACATCACGGTTTGCGCTTCGAGCCCACCCACGCCCCAACCCAACACACCAATGCCATTGACCATCGGGGTGTGGCTGTCGGTGCCAATCATCATGTCGGGCACCACCCACGTTGTGCCGTTGCGTTCTTGCGTGGTGACCACGGTGGCGAGTTGTTCTAAGTTGATGGTGTGCATGATGCCGGTGCCCGGCGGGTTGATGCGCACGCCTTTGAGCACCTTCGATGCCCAACGCAAAAACTTGTAGCGCTCAGCGTTGCGGCGAATTTCGTGTTGCAAGTTTTCGCTCGCGGCATTGGGTTTGGCATAAGCCTCCACCGCCAACGAATGGTCGACCGACACATCCACTTGCAAGCCGGGGTTGAGCACCGTGGGGTCAACACCCGCTTCAGCCAAGGCGTTGCGCATGGCCGCGATGTCGACCAAGGCCGGCGTGCTGGTGGTGTCGTGCATCAGCACACGGCCCGGTTGAAATGCAATCTCAGCTTCGCTGGTGCCTGTGTCTAGCCAATCAAAGAGAGCGTTGATGGCCGCATCGCGCTCGGCCCCCACCATGTGGCGGGCAGCGTTTTCCAGCAACAAGCGCAAGACCACAGGCAGTTGCTGGTAGCGCGCGCCGAACTGAGCTGGCAAATCAATGAAAGCGTAAGACTGCCCAGCATGCTGCAAGGTCGCCAAAGAAGTGTGCGTGTTTTCCATGATTTGTATTTTGCACTTTTTTTTGTTAAAGTGCAATTATTGTTTTTCAAACATCTCATTTTTTAGGAGCACCTCATGTTGACCTCTTCTTTCAAACGCTGCGCCGTGGCACTACTGACCACCGCCGTCACCGTTGCCAGTCCTCTGTGCGTGGCGCAGGACTATCCCAACAAAACCATCACCCTCATCGTGCCGTTCTCACCCGGCGGTGGTGTGGACACGATTGCCCGTTTGTTGTCTGAAAAACTGCGCGCCTCGTTGAAGCAAAACGTGATCGTCGACAACAAAGCCGGTGGCAGCGGCATGATTGGTGCCGGCGCTGTGGCCAAAGCTGCACCCGATGGCTACACCTTGTTGCTGGGCTCTGCCGGCGAAACCGCCATCAACGCCTTTGTTTACAAAAACAAAATGCAATACAACCCGGCGAAGGATTTGGCACCGATCACCTTGGTCACACGTGTCCCCAACGTGTTGGTGGTGAGCCCCTCGTTGCCCGTGAAGAACATCGAAGAGTTGGTCAGTTACGCCAAGAAGAACCCAGGCAAGTTGGCTTATTCCACCAGCGGTGTGGGCAACCCACAGCACCTCAACGGTGAGTTGTTGGAAGAACTCGCGGGCATTCACATGGTGCACATCCCCTACAAAGGCGCCTCAGGCCAATTGGTCGATGTGGTGTCGGGCAATGTGGACATGACGTTTGTGAGCTACGCCGGCGCCAAGGCCTTCATCAAAGACGGCAAGGTCAAAGCATTGGCTGTGACATCAGCCAAGCGCACCAGCTTTGCACCTGAAATTCCAGCGGTTGCCGAATACAAGCCTTTGGCCAAATACCAACTCGAAAACTGGTTTGGCTTGTTTGCCCCCGCAGGCACACCCGATGCTGTGATTCAAAAACTCAACGCAGCAGTGACGCAAGCCATCAAAGACCCCGAGTTGTCGAAGCGCTTGCAAGACCAAGGTGGTGAACCCGCCCCTATGAGCGTGCAGCAATTCCGCGACTTCATCAAAACCGAGTCCGTGCAATTCCAACGCATTGTGGAGATGGCGCACATCACGGCGGAATAAGCAAAGGAATACATATGCTGACGCGACGTCAAACCCTGACATATGGCCTAGCCGGATTTACGCCGCTCAGCAGTCATGCCCAAAAAACTTCGGACGAGTACCCCAGCAAACAGATTTCATTGGTGGTGTCTTACAGCCCAGGTGGCAATGTGGACCTTCGAGCTCGAATGCTAGGCGTAGCCACAGCGAAGACGCTCGGCGTCCCCGTCATTGTTGAAAACAAACCGGGTGCAAACGGCAATATTGGGCACGAATACGTGGCCCGATCCACGCCCGATGGTTACACCTTGGTGTTGGCCACGATGGGCCCCATGGCAGTCAGCTCGTTTGTTTATCCCAAATTGGGCTTCGACCCTGAAGCATCTTTTCAGCCCATCGTGTTGATCGAAAAAGCGCCTATGGTTTTAGTCACCAGAGCAGACAAACCATTTAAAACACTCAAAGAGTTGATTGAGTTTGGACAAAAAAATCCGAATCAACTTACCTTCGGGAATGCTGGCTCTGGCAGCGCCCACCACCTTGCAGCGGAGCTTTTTATGCAAAGCGTGGGCATTCGAGGCTTGTCTGTCCCCTACAAGGGTGGTAGCCAAGCGGCCACGGCATTGCTGTCAGGTGAAATCGATGCGCTGTTTGAGCAGTCCTACGCTGCCGTGCCCTCTGTTCAAACTGGCAAGGTGCGAGCCTTGGCAGTCACTGCAGAAAAACGCCTAACAAGCCTACCTAGCATCCCGACCATGATTGAATTGGGTTACCCAAAAGTTGTTGTCCACAATTGGTTGGGATTGGCAGCTCCGAAACAGACGCCGACGCATGTGATTCAAAAACTCAATCAAGTTTTCAATCAGGCCTTGGCACAACCAGACATTCGAGACAAGATCACAACGCCTGGCAATATCGTGGGCAGCGGCACACCCGATGAATTCAAAACCTTTATTTTGAGTGAACGTCGTAAATGGGCGCCTATTGTTAAGTCACTGAACATCAAACCTGAGTGAGACCAACATACAACGCAACGGGGCCTTCGGCCCCGTTTTTATTTCATCTGAAGCAAGCCCTAGGGTTTTCCACATCGAGTTGATCTTGCATTCTCCTTTAATGTATTTTATGATCACATAAAACATTAACGAATTTACCAAAATCATGACTCATCTCAATCGTCGACACATCTTGAAAGCTCTTCCCGCTGCCGCAGTACCAAGCCTGCTGCCAGCATTGATGTCTGAGGCTTATGCACAAGCGGTATACCCCAACAAACCTGTCACGCTCATCGTCCCACAGCCAGCAGGCGGTGATGCCGATGCGTTTTGCCGCACGCTCCAGCCCAAAATGCAAGAATTTTTAGGGCAATCATTGATCATTGATAACCGTGGAGGTGCCGCAGGCAATATCGGCACGACCGTAGGTGCACGCGCTGCAGCAGATGGGTACACCATCACGTTTGTGAACCAAGGCACGATGTCCGTCAACCCGCATCTGTACCCCAACCCTGGCTACACCGTAGACCAGTTCACGCCTGTCACGCAGCTGGCTTCCATCGATCTGATCATCTGCGCGCACCCATCGGTCAAAGCCAACAACTTGAAAGAGTTAATCGAACTTGCCAAAAAGTCTCCGGGCGCTATGAACTACGGCACAGCAGGCAGCGGCAGTGCAAACCACCTAGCAGGTGAGTTGCTGAAAACTATGGCGAGCATCGACATCACGCATGTGCCTTACAAAGGCGGCGGCCCTGCAATCACGGCGGCCTTAGGCGGTGAAATTCAACTCGTCGTAGCCTTCCCCCTAGCAGCGTTGGCGCATATCAAGGCTGGCAAACTCAAAGCACTCGCTGTCACCGGAACCAAGCGCTCAACGGCTTTGCCCGATGTGCCAACTGTGGCAGAAAGCGGCGTAAAGGGTTATGAATTCTCGTCATGGTTTGGGTTGATGCTTCCCAAAGGAACACCAAACGACATCGTCACCAAAGTTCATGAAGCCGCTTTGCACGCACTCAAGACACCTGCGATTGCGGAAAAATTGCTCGCTGGCATGTCACGTCCAGTTGGATCAACTCCCAAAGACTTCGCCACTTTGATTACCAAGGAAAGTGCGCAATGGGGCAAGTTGATTAAGCAACTCAATATCAAGATCGATTAAGACCAAACCGGCTGTTCTAAACTATGCTGATGCGCGCAAAACCCGTCCCCGATCCCAGCGAACTGACCGCTTTGCAAAAGCGCGTCACACGCGAAATCGTGGCATTGGTGCGGCGAGAAAATCGGCAATCAGGCGATCACCTCAGAGAGGTTGAATTGTCTGAGCGCATCGGTACATCTCGTTCTCCGGTACAAGTTGCGTTGCGTTATTTGGCAAGTGAAGGCGTCGTTCAACAAGACACGAACCGTGGTTACTTCATGGTGAAAGACTCAAGTCAATGGGACACGGTCGCCTCTAAGCTATCCAGCACCCCCGATGACCCGCTGTATCTTCAAATTGCAGAAGATCGACGCACGGGTGATTTGCCAGATGAAGTCAACGAAGCGGAATTGATGCGCCGTTACGCTGTGGCGCGTGGCGGTTTGCGAAAAGTTTTGGCACGCATGTCCGAAGAAGGCTGGGTCGAACAAAACGTAGGGCACGGTTGGAATTTCCTGCCCATGATTGACTCGCCTGAGGCCTATGACGAGAGCTACTTGTTTCGTCAAGCGATTGAACCTATTGGAATTTTGAATGTCTCATTTCGTGTGGATCCAATTGCCTTGGGTGAACTCCGCCGAGAACAACAACGAATCGTCGAGGGTGGATACAAAACCATGACGCCGATTGAATTGTTTGAGGCCAACAGCCGTTTTCACGAAACACTTGCTGCTTGGAGTGGCAATCGATTCATTGTTCAGTCTGTACGTCGTATCAATCAACAACGCCGCCTGGTTGAATACCACCAAGCGTCTAAACGCCCACAACGTCAAACGCAATCTCAAGAGCATCTTGAAATTCTCGATGCAATCACCCGCCAGGATTTCGTTGCAGCAGCCAGTCTTTTGCGCAATCACCTAGATGGTGCACGTCGTGGCAAAGCTTATTTGAAGATTTAATTTTTTTCACTCCAAATGTTGTTTGTGATCACTTTATGCAATTAATCCATACCTCACGTCGTGCATTTCAAGCGGCATGTATCGCGCTGACCTTGCTGTCATCGACGACCGTGCAAGCACAAAACTACCCAAACAAACCTATCAAAGTGATCGTTGCCTTTGCTCCGGGCGGTGGTTCGGACTTCATTGCTCGTTTGCTGGCCGTCAAGTTGACTGAGAAACTTGGGCAACCGGTGATCATCGAAAACAGGCCCGGCGCTGGCGGTAACCTCGGTGCCGAGTACGCACTCAAGGCAGCTCCAGATGGTTATACGCTTCTGCTGACTGCTGCCAGCTACACCGTCAACCCGAGCATTTACAAACTCTCATTTGATCCGCTCAAAGACATCACACCGATTGCTCAATTGGCACGTGGCCCATTTGTGATTGCAGTCAATCCCAAGCTCCCCGTCAACAACTTGAAGGAATTGGCCGCGCTGGCCAAAGCTCAACCAGGAAAATTGACATATGCCTCCGCAGGTGGCGGCAGCATTGTTCACATGGTGACAGAGTATTTTCTAGATGTTGCCAACATCGATGTGATCCACGTCCCATACAAAGGCACATCCCCTGCGTTGAATGACACGATTGCAGGCCATGTCCAAATCGTGTTCGGCACAGTGGCATCTACCTTGCCCTTCGTGAAATCGGGACAACTCAAGGCGCTCGCTGTGTCAACGCCTAAGCGACTGGCAGCTTTACCCAACGTTCCCACAGCCGTTGAAGCTGGGTTTTCGCAATACCAAGTCACCAACTGGCATGGCTTGGTTGGTCCCAAAGGTTTACCCAAAGACATTCAAGACAAGCTGAACAAAGCTGTGAATGAATCACTCAAGGGAAAAAGCATGGAAGACGGCATGAGCCAGGATGGACTGACTGCCGCAGGTGGCACACCTCATGAGTTTGCGGAGCTTCTCAGAGTCGACACTGAGCGTTGGAGTGCTTTGGCTAAAAAGCGCAGCATCCACGCGGATTAAAAACGTATTGCAAGCTCACATGTACGCCTACGTCGGAAGCCGAACCACACGAGAGCGCAATGCTCGCGGAGAAGGCATCACTGTGTTTCGCGTGACGCCATTCACTGGAGAGCTGACTCGCATTCAAGTCGTTGGAGAACTCGTCAACCCTTCTTATTTAGTTCTCAATCAAGCAAAGACACGCCTCTACGCAGTACATGGAGACTTGGACTATGTCAGTGCTTACAAGGTCAACCCTTCCAGCGGTGAACTCACCCCCATCAACCAAGAAAGCACTCAAGGCAAAAACCCAGTGCACTTGGCGTTAGACCCGACAGAGCGGTTCTTGATTGTTTCGAATCACTTAGGAGGAAGCTTGGCGGTATTGCCCATTGGTGACGATGGGGAGTTACAAGCTCTGACGCAACTGCTGCAGTTGCAAGGCCCAGTAGGGCCACATCGCATAGAACAAACACAAGTCAAACCGCATTACAACGGCTTTGATCCTTCTGGAAAATTTGTGATTGTTCCGGACAAAGGTTTGGATCGTGTATTCAGCCTCCAATTCGTCGATGGACAACTGCAAGCCGCGCCGCGCCCTTTTGTGCAAACACGTGAAGGCGCAGGCCCACGCCACCATACGTTTCATCCACAGCTAGCGATCGCTTATGTCGCCAATGAGCTGGATGCAACCGTGACGGCCTATGCATTTGATTCAAGCAATGGCTCGCTCTCGCCAATTCAACGCCTTTCGAGCTTGCCCGAACACTTCGCAGGCGACAGCCGCTCAGCTGCCATCGTGATTCATCCAAACGGAAAAACCTTGTATGTCTCTAACCGCGGACATGACAGCATCACGGCATACGCCGTCGATCCTGATTCAGGTCATTTGCGGTTTCTTGAGTCTGTGCCCACGCAAGGAAAGACGCCACGATTCATCACCATCCATCCCACAGGAGCCTGGTTGTACGCCCTCAACGAAGACAGCGACACCATCACCACGTTTGCCATCAACTCATCAACAGGATGCCTGTCTCATCGCACACAAGATATGGCATGTGGCAGCCCCGTATGCTTAATTTTTTCTGAATAACTCGCAAGGAGATTTTTATGGAACGCACACCTTCCAACGCCGTCTTACTTAAACCAGACACACTTGTTTCACACAACCGTGGTGGCGGCGCCTCCACCACCCCCTTGGTCAGCCCATCGGTTGGCACAACCAGCTTCATCACTGGGTACACCTCATTTGAAGGAGGCGCTGTTATTCCATTCCACAACCACAACTGTCAAGAAAGCGTGGTGTTGATGGAAGGTCATGCGATTTTGGATATTGACGGTTTGGAATATCAACTCAAACCTCACGATGTAACTTTTATTCCTCCGAATGTGTCGCATCGCTTTCGCAATATGTCAAAAACAGAACCCATGAAGATTCTTTGGATTTACGCCAACCAAGATGCGACACGGACCCTGACTGAGTCTGGCGAGACACGTCGTGTCTCAGCAGAGCATGGTAAATAAGAAAGGATTTCCAATGTCAAAAATTGTCGATGCCCAACACCTCGTCACATTTGGTGAGGCTGTTCTCATCGCTCATGGTGTCCCGCAAAAAGATGCACACCTGCTGTCGGACAGTTTGGTCGCGGCAGAGCTATGGGGGCACTCTTCACACGGCATGCTGCGTCTACCTTGGTATGTTGAGCGTTTACGCAGCGGCGTGATGAAGGCCAACACCCAAAGTCAAACCGTTGTCGACAGCGGCGCTTTAGTTGTCATCGACGGGTGCGATGGCATTGGACAAGTCTTAACAGCGCAAGCAACACACTTGGGCATTGAGCGCGCACGCTTACATGGGGTGAGCGCTGTGGGCGTGCGTAACTCCAACCACTTTGGCACCGCCGCGTATTTCACGCGCATGTCAGCCGAAGCGGGTTGTGTGGCTTTTTTGGCGACTAACGCGAGCCCAGCCATGGCCGCTTGGGGTGGCAAACAAAAAACGATTGGCACCAACCCTTGGTCTATTGCCGCACCTGCCGGTCAACGTGGCGTTGCCGTGATGGACATTGCCAACACCGCTGTAGCACGCGGAAAAATTTACTTAGCAGCCGAGCGCAATGAGCCAATTCCAGCGACGTGGGCTGCCGATGAATCAGGTCGCCCTACCACCAACGCCAACGAAGCCGTGCACGGTTTGATCTTGCCAATGGCAGGACACAAAGGCTATGTGATTTCTTTCATGATGGATGTACTCGCCGGTGTACTGACAGGTAGCAAATTTGGTTCAGAAGTGGTCGGCCCATACGACCCGACCAAACCAAGTGGCTGCGGCCATATGTTGATCACCATTGACATCAACGCGTTGATGCCACGCGCAGATTTCGAAAAGCGCATGGAGGCCTTGATTCAAGAAGTCAAAGACAGCCCGACAGCTGAAGGGATTGAAAACATTTTCTTCCCAGGTGAACTAGAAGACATCAACACCCAAGGCCACTTGAAAACTGGCATTGAAGTGGCTGAAAAAACCTGGGTCAGCCTACAAAAACTGGCGACAGAAACAAACACCCCCCTACCACCACAGAAATAAACACCATGATCGCTCTTATCGTTTCACTCGAAGTCCACGCAGAACGCCTAGATCAATTCTTGACGGCCATCAAAGAAAACGCCACGCGCACATTCAATGACGAAGTCGGTTGCCGTTATTTTGACGTCACCCAAAACAAGGACAAACCAACGCACTTCATGTTCTATGAACTCTATGACGACGAGGCCGCCATTGAAGCTCACCGTCAAGCGCCTCATTTCGCCGAATGGCGTAAAGCAGCGGATGTCTGCGTTATCAAAGGCTCCCAAGTCAACACCTTCTGCCATCAACTCTTTCACCACGCCTAAAACGCATACCAGTCATGACAGGAAAAATCACCACCATCAACCCCACCACTGGAGCCACCTTGGCTACCTATGAAGGATGGGACACCGCACAGATTGAAAAATCTGTGATGGATGCTCATCACGCTGCACGTACGTGGGGTATGCAACCGTTACAAACACGCATAGATGCCGTGCTAAAAATAGCAAATGAATTACGTCAACAAAAATCGTCATTAGCGAAATTGATGACGCTTGAAATGGGAAAGCCACTTCGCGAAGCAGAGGGAGAAGTAGAAAAATCCGCCGTCACAGCTGAGTACTACGTAAAGAATGCCGAGAAACTCTTAGCCGATGAACCCGTACACATCGATGGTGTGAATGCTTGGGTTAGTTACGAACCCATTGGCTTGGTCTTGGCTGTGATGCCATGGAACTTTCCACTCTGGCAAGTGATGCGTTTTGCTTTGCCATCCTTGGTTGCAGGCAATGGCATCTTGCTGAAACACTCGCCTAACGTGACAGGCTCAGCATTGGCTATTGAAAAACTGGTGGTCGATGCGGGCTTGCCTGCAGGTTTACTCACCACCATGGTGGTCGCCGAAGAAGATGTACCCCATGCAATTGAGCGCCTCATTCAAGATGATCGAATCGCCGCAGTGACGTTGACTGGCTCCAACCGTGCAGGCGCTGCCGTAGGCGCAGCTGCCGGTCGTGCATCTAAAAAATCAGTATTGGAGCTGGGCGGATCTGATGCGTTCATCGTGCTGGAAGATGCCGACGTTGAGGCCGCTGCAACCGCAGCCGTTAAAGCCCGTTTTCACAATGCGGGTCAAAGCTGCGTCTGCGCCAAACGCTTCATCGTTGCTGAGTCGATTTCAGAAAAATTTACACAGTTGTTTGTGGAAGCAGCCTCTCGCCTACACATGGGCGATCCACTCGAAACCCAAACAGACATGGGCCCCATGGCGAGAGCAGATTTGGCCTCGCAATTGCAAAAGCAAATTGACGCCTCGATCGCTGCCGGTGCTCAACTGCTTTTGGGTGGGCAGACCCACGCAGGCGCAGGCAACTTTTACCCCCCGACTGTTTTGGCAAACACAGGCCCCGGAATGGCCGTTTTTGACGAAGAGACTTTTGGACCCGTTGCTGCAATCACAACAGCTAAAGATGATGCAGATGCCATTCGCTTAGCCAACGCCACACCGTTTGGACTATCGATCAGTATTTGGACAGCATCTGAATCTCGAGGTGTCACACTGGCTAAACAAATTACATCGGGCGCCGCATTCATCAATGCCATGACGGCCTCGGATGCGCGCTTACCTTTTGGAGGCACCAAAAAATCTGGCTACGGAAGAGAGTTAGCCGCAGCAGGTGTCCGTGAATTCACCAACATTCGAACCTACTGGTCTGCCGCCCGATGATTTCAGCTAGAAGCACCGAATGTTCGGTGCTTTTTAGTTTGATCGAGAGAAGCCTCTAAGATGTGCGGCTAAAAAATCAAACACCTCATCCCTTTAGGTTTGTGACTTCTCTTCCTCTCCGCGTTTTCTTCACGCTACTCGCCGCGCTCGCTGCTGCCCTTTTGTGCGTTCAACTGGGCACCCCACTTCCGTGGATGATTGGTCCACTTTTAATCACCTCCGCCGCTTCCATGCTTGGGGCAAACACCTTGAGCTGGAATCCATTTCGCAACACAGCGCAATGGGTCATCGGCACGGCGTTGGGTTTGTATTTCACGCCGCAGGTCACTGCGCTGGTGGTGAGCCTGTGGTGGTTAGTGCTCTTGAGCATCGTGTGGTCGATGGCTTTGGGTTATGCGTATGGGGTTTGGCTGTATCGATTCAACGCGCCACGACTGCCGGGGCTAGACCGCACCACCACTTACTTTGCAAGCTTAGTAGGCGGCGCCTCTGAAATGACGATGTTGGCCGAGCGTGAAAACGCGCGCACCGATTTGGTCGCCTCAGCACACAGCCTGCGGGTTTTGATCGTCACCGTCTCCGTGCCGTTTGCTGTGCAATTTGTTGGCTGGCATGGCGTGGATGTAACCCCACCGCTTCTACGTTCATTCGATGGGCTTGGGCTACTCGCCTTGGCCGCAATCACAGGCGGCGGCGCGTGGTTGATGCATGCGTTGCGCCGCTCGAACCCTTGGTTCATCGGTTCATTGCTCGCATCCATTGCGCTGACTGCCAATGCAGTCACGCTCTCTAGCATTCCCCTGTGGCTCATCAACAGTGCGCAATTGGCGATTGGGGTGAGTTTGGGCGTTCGGTTCACCGCCGCATTCGTTCACACCGCCCCGCGCTGGTTGGCCAGTGTGGCGCTTGGCACATTCGGCATGATGGTGGCATGTGCGGTCATCAGCTTGGGCTTTGGCGCTTTGACCCAATTGCCATTGGCCACCATGGTGTTAGCCACCGCCCCGGGCGGCATTGCAGAAATGGCCATCACAGCCAAAGTACTTCAGCTCGGTGTGGCGGTGGTCACCGTTTTACAAGCGTGCCGCGTGATTTCTGTTTTGTTTTTGGCGGAGCCGATGTACCACTGGATCCGGCGCCGAGGTGGCTTGGCTTAACTCTCTGACTTTTCCCGCGCTGCATCACGCAGATGCAAGCGAATAAAGTCGGCCGCCGCCTCGCGTTGCCCTGAGAGCAGCAACTCAATCAACACCTTGTGTTCTTTGCAGCGACGAGCAGCGGCTTGGCGGTCCACCACTTTTTTGTATTCCATCAAGCGACGCAAACGGTTGATGCGCTTGAGGGACTCCACGATGAACACATTGCCTGAAAAACCCGCAATGGTTTCGTGCAGCTTGGCGTTGGCGTCAAACAACTGAGCGGGCGAGGCCCACTCCACTGCGCCGTTGATCAGCTCTTGTTGTTCGGCCAAACATTTGCGCAAGGCCGCTTCATCGACTTTGAAGCCGGGCTCAGACAAAGCCGCCGACTCAATCAAGATGCGAAAGCGATAGCCTTGGTCATAGGTCTCAGGCGAGGTGAGGATGGGCAAAAAACGCCAGCCATGACCAGGGGTGCGTTCAATCCACCCTTCATGCACGATGCGCTGCAAGATGGCGCTGAGCTGCGCTTTGGTCAGGCCATAGCGGCGCATCAAATCGCTCTCACTCACTTTGTCTGGCAGCTTGCCCTCTAAGCGGTCTTCAGCAATCTTCAAGTACAACGCTTCCACGTCGTCCACCGACGAAGGCAATGGAATTTCAAGCTTGGGCAGCTCCAACGCCTGTGCCACCGTGAAACCACCGTCTTCGCGTGTGCTGACCAATCCTTTGTCTTGCAGCAGCTTCAAGGCTTGGCGAATGGGCGAGCGGGAGACATCAAAGCGCTCGGCCAAAGCGCGCTCGGCCAAAGCATCGCCAGGCCGCAAATCACCTGTGGCCATCAAGCCTTCCATGCTCAACGCCAGCTGTTCAGACAGCTTGCTTTGACGGCGGCGGGTGGCAACAGGTGTGGGGTTCATGCGGCTGATTTTATTCAGCTGTGATGTTGTTTTTCTTAATCACGGCACTCCAACGGTCCGTCTCTAGCTGAATGAACTTGCCAAAGCTCTCGGCTGTACCGCCCGCAGGCACCGCGCCCATTTGCAAAAGCTTTTGCTGTGTGGCGGGCTCTTTCAAGATTTGCTCCACCTCGGCGTTGAGGTATTGCACGATGGCCGACGATGTGCCCGCTGGGGCCAACAAGCCATACCAAGCCGGTGCATCAAACGTGGGCACACCCGATTCGGCAAAGGTGGGCACGTTGCCAATTTCAGCCAAACGCTTGGCACCCGACACCGCCACAGGCTTGACCTTGCCACCTTTGATGTGTGGCAAAGCAGAAGGCGCGGTGTCAAACATCAGTTGAATTTGGCCGCCAATCAAATCGGTCATCGCTGGAGCGCTGCCTTTGTAGGGCACGTGCGTCATGGGCGCATCGGTGATGGAGCTGAACAACTCGCCCGCCAAGTGCACCGAGGTACCTTTGCCGCCAGAGCCATAGTTGAGGCTGTCGGGTTTGGCTTTGGCCAACGCGATGATGTCTTTGACCGATTTGGCGGGCAAACTTTGCGTCGCAACCAACACGGTGGGCGAGTTGGCGATGTGGGCCACCGGCACAAAGTCTTTCTTCACGTCGTAGCGCAAGGCCTTGTACACCGAAGGGTTGATGGACAAGGTGACTTGGCCAAACAGCAAAGTTTGGCCATCGTTTTTGGCACGCGCCGCTTGTTCGTTGCCAATATTGGTGCCAGCGCCCGGCTTGTTGTCGATGATGAACGTGCCGCCCGTGCGTTCAGACAAACGTGTGGCGATGATGCGCGCCACGTTGTCGCTGCCACCGCCTGGTGCAAAGGGCACGATGACGGTGACAGGACGAGCGGGATACCCATCCGGGCCTGCGGCCACGGCCGCAGACATGGATGCACCAGCCAACAGGCCAGCAATGAGTTGTTTCAACATGGTTGTCTCCTGAATGTGTTTTTTATTGCGTGAGGGCGTTGACTACAGCTTGACCAAACGCCTTGGTGCCCATGCCACCACCGATGTCAGCCGTGCGTGTGGCGGGATTGGCCAACACAGATTCCACCGCGGCATGCATGGCTGCGCCTGCATCGGCAAAGGCCTTGTTTTGGCGCTTGGCACCCAACCAGTCGAGCAACATGGCCACCGACAAAATCATGGAGGTGGGGTTGGCTTTGTCTTGGTTTTCAATGTCAGGGGCTGAGCCGTGTTGGGCTTGGGCGCAGCACAAGTCGTCACCCGCCATCACCGAACCCGCCAGACCTAAGCTGCCTGACAACTCACTGGCGAGGTCAGACAAGATGTCGCCGTAAAAGTTCTCAGCCACCAACACGTCAAAACGCTCGGGGTTCTTCACCATCCACGCGGTGGAGGCATCGACCAACAAGTCGTTGAACTCAACTTCGGGAAAGTCTTTGGCCACCGCACGGGCGCACTCCAAGAACAAACCATCGGTCATGTGAAAGCTGTTGGCTTTGTGAATGGCCGTGACTTTTTTCTTGCGTGTCATGGCCAGCTCAAACGCACGCTGGGCAATGCGCATGCTGCAATGGCGCGTGATTTTGCGCACCGCAATCGCCATGTCAGGGCTGGGCATCATTTCGCCCCAGCCTTTGTGCATGTTGCGGTCCACATAAAAACCTTCGGTGGCTTCGCGCATGATGACCAAATCCATCACCTTGCCTTCGCGCATGTTCGATGGCAAATAGCTGCGAGTTTTGGCGGGGCGCACGTTGGCGTACAAGTCCAAGCCCACACGGAAAGCCGCAGAGATGTTGCGGCCACCTTTCTCAGGCGCAGGGTAGTCGGCGTGCGACTGCGTGCCCAACAAAATGCCGTCATACGCACGCGCGCCTTGCAACACATCTTCACGCAAAGTGGTGCCGTGTTTTTTCAAGCTCACAAAGCCAATGTCTTCGTAGTCATAAGAAATGTTGAGGCCAAACTTTTTGTCGGCCGCATTCAAAACTTGAATGGATGCCTCCACGATTTCGGGGCCAATACCGTCACCAGGCAATACGAGGAATTTCATAGTTTTGTCTTTCTTTACTTTTTGATGTGTTCGGCAGAAACGGGGGCGGTGGCACCTGTGTCTGTGAGGGTGCGCGTGGCGGCTGTGTTTTCGTAAATCCAAAGAATCTTCATGGGATTGGTTTTGGACAAGTTGCGAAAACGGTGCGACACATTGGGGGGAATGAAGGTCACGTCATGGGGCTTGAGTTGGTACTCCAAGCCATCGATGTCCATCATGGCTTCGCCTTCCATCAACACCACGCTCTCTTGGCAGTTGTGGCTGTGAAAGGGAATCACCGCGCCACCTTCAAACGAGGTGTAGCCGGTGATGAAGCTTTGCGTGCCGACTTCTTTGTTGACCAGTGGTGTGGTGCGCGCACCGCCACCACGCTCGTAGGTGGTGAGTTCTTCAGGGCGCAACAAGGCGGCGTTAGAGGGGGTTCGAATCGTCATACTGACTCCTTAAAAATCGGTGAGGTGGTTTATTGGGCGGGGCCAATCCACACGGTTTTGATGTTGGTGAATTCACGAGCGCCATGCACGCCCAGCTCGCGGCCATAGCCCGATTGCTTGATGCCGCCAAAGGGGTAGCGTGGGTCGGATGCCACCAAGCCGTTGATGAACACCGCACCCGCTTCGATGCGACGTGCCAGCTTGGCACCCTCTTCCACGTTTTGGGTCCACAAGCCTGCGCCAAGTCCGTAGTCCAAGCTGTTGGCCAAAGCAATGGCGGCTTCGGTGTCTTTCACGCGCATGATGGCGGCGGCAGGGCCAAAGGTTTCTTCGCAACCGGCAGCCATGTCGGATGTGACATCGCCTAACACGGTGGGTTCATAGAAGAAGCCGGGACCTTCCACAAACTTGCCACCCATGAGCAACTTGGCGCCCTGCGCCACCGAGCGTTGCACTTGGTCGTGCAAGTCGTCACGCAAATTGGCGCGGGCCAAGGGGCCAATGGTCACATCGCGCTGCATGGGGTCGCCCACTTTGAGTTCAGCGGTGTAGTGGCAAAAGCGTTGGGTGAATTGCTCGGCCACCGCATCGACCACGATGAAACGCTTGGCTGAAATGCAACTCTGTCCCACGTTTTGAAAACGTGCTTTCACCGCGCTCTTGGCGGCGAGTTCAATGTCGGCATCTGCCAACACGATGAAGGCGTCAGAGCCGCCCAACTCCAACACTTGTTTCTTGAGCACCGCGCCCGCTTGCGAAGCCACCAACTTACCCACAGGCGTTGAGCCTGTGAGGGTGACCGCAGAAATGCGACGGTCTTCAATCAAACCTTTGACTTCGCTGGCTTCGACCAACAACGTGGCAAACAAACCTTCGGGTGCGCCTGCATCGCGGAATAACTGCGCAATGGCCAAGGCGCATTGCGGCACGTTGTTGGCGTGCTTGAGCACCACGCCGTTGCCCGCTGCCAGTGCAGGCGCAGCAAAGCGCATGACTTGCCAGAAGGGGTAATTCCAAGGCATCACCGCCAACACCACGCCCAAGGGGTCGTACACCACCTTGCTCAGCGTGGCGCTGCTGGGCACCACTTCATCGCCCAAATACTCGGCTGCTTTGTCGGCATAAAACTCGCAGTTCCATGCGCACTTTTCAATTTCGCCCTCAGCCTCGTTCACGGGCTTGCCCATCTCCAAGGTGATGAGCGCGCCGTATTCGGCCTTGCGCTCGCGCAGCAACTTGGCCACTTGGCGCAGCAATGGCGTGCGCTCGGCCACGCTGCGTTGCGCCCATTGCTTTTGAGCTGCAGCCACATGGGCCAAAGCTTGTTCAACGTCAGCCGGCGTGTGCGCGGTGAACGTTTGGATCTGTTCTTCGGTCGCGGGATTGATGGAATAAATCATGGAGTGGTCCTTATTTGCATTCAAAAATTTCAAAAGCCATAGAGATGAGCTGGGTTGCTCACCAACACTTGGTGCACCGCGGCATCGCTGCCGAGGGCTTGGGTGATGTGGGTCAACGTGTCTTGGTTGTCGATGTCGCGAAACGGCTCCACCGCTTCGGGGTTGCGGCCTTGCCCACCCGCACCACCAGTGTGGGGCCAGTCACTCCCCCACAACACCTGTGTGGGCGCTGCTTGGTAAAAGGCGCGGGTCAATGCGCGTGCGTTGCAACCTGCAGCCATGCGGTACGCGGCAGACAACTTCACATACAGAGGCTGCGTGCACATGGCATGAAGCAAGGGCTGCAACAGCGCATGGCCCTCACTGTTGTCGGTCGCACCACCTGCAAAGTGATCGAGCACCACGGGTAGACCCAAACGGGCATAGGTATCGAGTAACGCCACTTGCACAGCCATGCTGGCGTGCACTTGCAAATGCCACCCAGGCAACTGCGCCAAGCGCTTGACCGCCAACACCTGTTGTTGTACGTGGGCTAAGCCGACTTCTCCGCTCACATGCAAATTGAGGCGAATGCCTCGCACACCGCCTGCGTGAAGCTGGACCAAGGTGTCATCGCTCACCGTGTTCAAGTCCACCACCGCCACGCCGCGCGCGCGCGATGGACCAATGCGCGCAATCGCATCGAGCAAACACGCGTTGTCGGTGTTGTAAACGCTGGGCTGCACCAGCACCACACGGCCCACACCCAAGCTTTGGTGCATGGCCAACAGCTGCTCTACCGATGCACGGCCTGGCGTGTACGCCCGCTTGGCGGCGTAGGGAAATTGAGTCGGCTCAAACACGTGGACATGGGTGTCACAGGTGTGTTCTGGGAGCTTTGGGCTGGGGTTAATTGGATGCATGCTTGGTATTTTTAGTCTTATAAATACCAATGTCAATGGTTTTTTGAAATATTTTTAGATTTTTTAGATCACAAAAAACCAATAAATTCAACAAACGACCATGAATCACAGTCACCACACAGGCTCACGCTGTGCCCCTCGCTGTCCGTTATGCTCACTGGCTTAGTCGCCGTTTTGGCCTTTTAAATTTCCCCCGTTTCGCCCACATGCCTCACTCCCACGCCACTGGTTTTATGGTGCTTCATAGCAACCAGCTAGAGGGCCTGCGCGAGTTGGCGGTGCAGTTCATTCGCAACCACCCGCTGCCGCCGCTTGCGCCCGAGGTGTTGCTGGTGCAAAGCAACGGCATGAAGCATTGGCTGGAGTTGGCTTTGGCCAAAGACCTCGGCATTTGCGCGGCCACACAGGTGGAGCTGCCGTCTGCCAAGCTGTGGCAGATTTACCGCGCCGTGCTGGGGCCCAGCAATGTGCCCGCGCACATGCCGCTCGACAAGTCGCCTTTGGTGTGGCGCATCATGCGCCGCTTGCCCGATGTATTGGCGCAGCCCGGCTTTGAGCCCCTTAAGAATTACCTCGGCCAAACAGACACACCAACCACCCCGCTTGACCGCCGCGCGTACCAACTGGCCGCGCAACTGGCCGACGTGTTGGACGGCTACCAAAACTACCGTGCCGATTGGTTGGACGATTGGGGCCAAGGCATTGACCAACTGCGCACTGCCGCAGGCCAAGCCACACCCCTGCCCCACGCGCAAAGCTGGCAGCCCGCGCTGTGGCGCGATTTGCTGAATGACTTAGCCCAAGACCCACAGGTGCAAAGCGCACTAAGCCAAGCCTACCGCTCACGCGCCGAGGTGCACGCCGCGTTCATGCACGCCATGCAGCGACTGCCCGAGGGCCAACGCCCTGCGGGGGTGCCGCATCGCATCATGGTGTTTGGCGTCACGTCGCTGCCCATGCAAACGGTGGAGGCATTGGCCGCTTTGGGCCGTGTGTGCCAAGTGCTCATGCTGGTGCAAAACCCCTGTCAGCACTACTGGGGCCATGTGGTGGAAAGCCGTGTGCCCTTGATCAAGTTAGCGAAGCAACGCCAAGCACACAAAGCCGGTTTGCCCGTGCCGCAAGACGATGGTTCGCTGACTGAGGCCGATCAATACACCCTGCACACCGACACGCACCCGCTGCTGGCCGCATGGGGCAAGCATGGCCGCGACTACTTGCATTTGCTCGATGGCTTTGACGATGTGGCGCAATACAAAGGTCAGTTCAACCAACGCGTAGATGTATTTGTAGACCCCGCAGACACAGCCACCGACGAAGGCCGCGAGCCCACGATGTTGGAACACCTGCAGTCATCCCTGCTGAACCTTGCGCCCCTACCTGACCATTTAACCGACGTACCCGAAAACGACACCAGCGTGCGCTTTGTGCAAACGCACTCAGCCCAGCGCGAAGTAGAAGTTTTGCACGACCAACTGCTTGCGTGGCTCGATGCAGACCCCACGCTCAAGCCCAACGACATCATGGTGATGGTGCCCGACATGGCCAACTTTGCGCCACACATCCATGCGGTGTTTGGGCGCTTTGCCTCGCACGAGTTGCGCCACATGCCCTACACCGTGGCCGACACCACACCGCGCACCGAGCCACTGGTGCAAGCACTCGACACGCTGCTGCAACTGCCGCAATTGCGCATCACCCGCGTGGAGTGGCAAAGCCTGTTTGAAGTGGCCGCTGTGCGCGAGCGTTTTGGTCTAGAAGAACACGACGTGGCCCAGCTCGACACCTGGCTGGCCGATGCCGGCGTGCGCTGGGGCCTAGACGCGCCACACCGCAAGCCATGGGGCATTGCGCCCGACATGGCCGATGCCAACCAAAACAGTTGGCTGTTTGGTGTGGAGCGTTTGCTGCTGGGATACGCCACGGGCACAAGCGACGACCTTGCCACACCGTGGGCCGACACGCTGCCCCAAGCAGGCGTGGGTGGGCTAGACGCACGCGTAGTCGATGGTCTATTGCAGTGGTTGCGCCACACGCAAATTGCCTTGCTCAAACTGCGCCAAGACCACACGCCCACCGAATGGGTGGCCGTGTTGCAGCAGCTGGTAGCGTTGTTCTTTAAGCCAAGCGACGAAGCCGATGAACGCTTGATCGAGCGCGTCATGGCCCCGCTCGAAACTTGGTTGGCCGAATGCCAACTGGCCCGCTTAGACAGCCCGCTGCCTTTGGTGGTGGTGCGCGAACACTGGATGGCCCAGCTGCAACAGCCCGCCATGCAACGCCGCTTCTTTGGCGGCGGCGTGCAGTTCGCTACGCTCATGCCCATGCGTTCCATCCCGTTCAAATGCGTGTGCTTGCTGGGCATGAACGACGGCGACTACCCGCGCAGCCAAACCCCACGCGACTTTGATTTGATGAGCGACGCCGCCCACGCGGGCAGCACGCAAAACCATTGGCGCGCAGGTGACCGCTCGCGCCGCGAAGACGACCGCTATTTGTTTTTAGAGGCGCTCCTCTCGGCCCGCGACAAGCTCTACATCAGCTGGCAAGGGCGACGCACCACCGACCACGAAATCAAGCCACCTTCGGTATTGGTGGCACAGCTGATGGACTACCTCAATGCGGTGTGGACACAGCGCAATGACAAAGGCGAACCCACGCCCGCGTGCGTTGCACCACTGCAGCCGCTGCAAGCGTTTTCGCCCAAGTACTTCACGCAAGACTCAACGTTTCAAACCTATGCGGATGATTGGCAACGTGCGTTGTTGTCGTTTTCTGCTTCGTCTGCGGCGGCAACGCCAAACGAAACAACGCCTAGCGAGGCTGCCCCCACCGAGCTGACGCTGCAACATTTGCAGCGCTTGTTGCGCCAACCTGTGGAAGTGTTTTTGGTAGACCGTTTGCGCTTACGCCTAGACCAACCGGAAGAAGCCGCCGAGGAAGAAGAGCCTTTCTCGCTGGACGGTTTAGACAAATACAAACTCAACCAACGCATTGCGCAAGCCGAAGATGCCCAGCAAGCCATTGCCCAACTGCGGCTGAGTGGTCAACTCGCGTTGGCGGGTTTTGGCGAAGCGCAGCAACACCTATTTGAGAATGACCGCGAAAAACTACGCGAGCAACTCGATGTATTACTGCCTAAGTGGCCCAAGCACTTGAGCGTGCAATCTGCCCACTGGCAACTGGGCCACACGCGCTTAAGCGCCGAGTGGGCCAATGGCCAAACCTTGTGGCACACCAACGGCCAAGCGCCAGGCGCTGGGCAACAGTGGCTGCAAGTGGCCCTGCGCCCAGGCGCGGTGACCGAAGGCAAAAAAGAAAGCCAAGTCGCCCGCATCGACACGCTCAGCCAACTGTGGCTGCACCACTTGGCCGCGTGTGCCAGTGGCACGCCCACCACCAGCGTGCAAATTGGCTTTGATGCAGCCATCGAACTCAAGCCCATTGACGCAAACCAGGCACAAGAACATTTACAAGACCTGTGCGATGCCTATCTAGAAGCATGGGCACAGCCTCTGCCCGTGGCCGCCAAAACCGCGTGCGCCTACCTCATGGGCGTGCACGGCGACCACAAAGACCCACAAGGCAAAGCGCAAGCCGCGTTTGAAGGCGGCTTTGGCAAACGCGGCGAATACCAAGACTCGCCCGCTTTGCAACGAGTGTTTGACAACTTCGAGCAAATAAAGGACGGCCTCGACACATGGCCCGAGCGTTTGTACGAACCCATGCGCAAAGCCACCAAGGTGATTCACCTGAATGCCGACAGTGCCGACCACGCCGAGGAGGCCGACGCATGAAAGCCCTCAACGCACACACCCTGCCGCTGCACGGCCGCCAAGTGATTGAAGCCAGCGCAGGCACGGGTAAAACTTGGACGCTCGCTGCGCTGTACCTGCGTCTCGTGCTGGGCCACGCACGCACCGAGGCGTTGCTGCCTCCGCAAATTTTGGTGATGACGTTTACCGACGCCGCCACCGCCGAGCTGCGCGAGCGTATTCGCACACGCCTGAGCCAAGCCGCCACTTACTTTGACTTGAGCGCGCAAGGCCGCGAGTTCCCCGTCTCATTAAAAGTAGATGCGTTTTTAGAAACACTGCGCGACAGTTTTGACGAAGCACTTTGGCCACGCTGCGCCTTGCAGCTCAACTGCGCCGCCGAGTGGATGGACGATGCCGCCATCTACACCATTCACGGTTGGTCACGCCGCATGCTCACGCAGCACGCGCTAGAGAGCCACAACCTGTTTGAGCAAACGCGCTTAGAAAACGCGGACGAACTCAAGCTCACGCTGGTGCAAGACTATTGGCGCGAATGGTTTTACCCACTCAGCGGCGACACGCTGCAACACATCACACCCCTCATCGGGCAAGACCCCGCCAAGCTGCTGAGCACCTTGAGCGAGATGTGGAAAGAGCAAGAGCGCAAACCACGCGTGGTAGTGGCACCTGACATCACCCCCACGCAAGCGATCGACACGCACATGGCGTGGCAAGCACAAGCAGAAGCTGCGGCACAAGCAGCGCGTGAAGCATGGAGCGAGACGACGCTGCAAGCACTGCAAGAAGCAGGCGACCAAAAAAAAATCAAAGGCTTGCGCGCCGACTACTTTGCCAACTGGCTCAAAGCGCTGCAAGCGTGGGCCACGCAAAGCGCGAAGGCGCAGATCAGCAAAGAAGAACTCAAAGTACTCGAGCGCTTCACCACCCACGCCCTGCAAGACAAAGGCTGGGTCGAGGCCGAGGGCTTTGCTTTCTTCGCGGCGATGCAAACCTATATTGAGTTGTTGAGCGACAAACCCAGCACCGACAAACACATCGCCTTGCACGCCGCCTACGCCGTGGGCGAAGCCTACAAAGCCGCCAAAGCGCAACGCGCCGCGTTTGATTTTTCGGATCTGTTGCAAAACCTGCATCATGCGGTGATGGCGGACGATGGCCGCTTGGCCACCGCCATTCGCCAGCAATACCCCGTGGCCTTGGTGGACGAATTTCAAGACACCGACCCGTGGCAATACGGCACGCTCAACCGCATCTACGCACCCGACCTTTGCACAGAGGCCAACGCACTCGTGATGATTGGCGACCCCAAGCAAGCCATTTACAGCTTCCGTGGCGCAGACTTGGGCACGTACTTGCAAGCGCGTCAAGACGCGGAAGCACACAACGACAACGCGCTGCACACCCTCACCGGCAACCACCGTTCGAGCGTGGGCTTGGTCAAAGCGGTGAACCATGTGTTCATGCAAACCGAACAACCGTTTGCGTCGGCCCAAGGCGAGATTGCGTTTGTCGAAGTCTCAGCCCAAGGCAAAGAACCTGCACTGGTGGTGCAAGGCGAAGAGCAACCGCCCTTCACCGTGTGGCAGATGCACCCCGAGGGCGACGCAGACGTAGTGAGCAGCACCAGCTACTTGCACAAAACTGCCCAAGTGTTTGCCGACCAAATGGCCGACTTACTCAACAAGGAAGCCGCCACACCGGGCGACATGGCCGTGTTGGTGCGCAGCCAAAAACAAGCCGATGCGGTGCGCCAAGCCTTGCGTGCACGACACATCCCAAGCGTGTATTTGTCCGACCACACCAGTGTGTACCAATCGACCGAAGCCACCGACTTGTGGCGCTTGTTGCGCGCCGTGGCGTCGCCACGCCAAACCGGCTGGGTGCGTGCCGCGGTGGGCAGCCGTTTGTGGGCGCTGAATTTGCAGGAAGTACTGGTACTCACGCAAGACGAAGCGCAGTGGGAGCAATTGTTAGAACAGTTTCATCAATGGCACGGCCTGTGGCAACAACACGGCGTGCTGCCTATGCTGCACCAGTGGCTGCACAGCCAACACGTGGCGCACCGCATGCTGGCGCAGCCCGATGGTGAACGTGCCTTAAGCAATCTGTTGCACTTGGGCGAACTGCTGCAACACGCCGAGCAAAGCCTGCAAGGCGAACACGCGCTGGTGCGCCACTTGGGCGAGCAAATTCAAAACCAACACCACGACAGCGACGCCCAACAAGCCCGCCTCGAAACCGATGCCTTGTGCGTGAAAGTCATCACGTACCACAAGAGCAAGGGCTTGCAATACCCGCTGGTGTTTGTGCCGTTTGCAGGCGCATTTGCAGTAGAGAAAAAAGCCAAGACCAACTTTGCACAAGACGACGACGGAGAGGACGACGGTGACCCAACCGCCACCTCGGTGGAAGAAGACATGCGCTTGCTCTATGTGGCGCTCACGCGTGCGCAACGTGGTTTGTGGATGGGCGTAGCCGAAACCAAAAATGACTTGAGCAAGGCCACCACCAAGAGCGATTTGAAACTGAGTGCCTTGTCGCAATTGCTGATGCGCAAACAGCGTGGTGACTTAGCCCATCAGTTGCATACCTTGTGGGGTGCATGCCCACACATTCAAGTAGCCGACTTGCCCGAGTTGCAAGACATTCGCTACCAAGCCCCCGCAGCCATCAGCGCACCGAAAGACGCGCTCACACCCACACGCACGCACCACAACCTGTGGTGGACGGCCAGCTTCAGCGCCATCACGCGTGGACTGGTGTCTGAATCCAAACGCGACGAAGCAGTGGCTGATGCGATCACCGACGCGATGCTCAGCGATGCTGCGCCGGCACACATGCCCGTCGTAACACCCGAGCCCACCAGCATCAGTCCTTGGCAGAGTTTTCCTGCGGGTGCGCGCTACGGGACACTGCTGCACGATTTGATGGAATGGTTGTCGCAAAACCACTGGCCCGTGGCCAACGCCCAAGCCCCCACCTGGACGCAAAGCGCTTGGGCCAACTTGCTGGAGCGCAAATCCAGTTGGCTGCAACTCGACGCCGCGCAGCGCGCACAACTCGAACCGTGGCTGCAAGCCGTGGTGCAAACGCCGCTGCCGCTCGACGAACTCAACGCCGCGCCATTGACGCTGAGCCAATTGAGCCCCGAGCAACTCTGGCCCGAGATGGAGTTCAACCTAGAGGTGCATCACGTCAACGCCACGCAACTGGACCGCCTCATTCAAACCCATGTGTTCGAGGGCGCACCCCGCCCCGCACTGCAAGACCGCACGATGCAAGGCATGCTCACCGGCTCGATGGATTTGGTGCTGCAACACGACGGCCGCTATTGGGTGGTCGACTACAAGTCCAACAAACTGCCCAGCTACGACAGCGTCACCTTGCAAGACGCCGTGCTGCACAAACGCTACGAAGTGCAATACGTGCTCTACACCTTGGCGCTGCATCGCTTGCTCAAAGTGCGCCTACCCGACTACGACTACGCCCAACACATGGGCGGTGCGGTCTACATGTTCTTGCGCGGTATTCAAGCAGACGGTGCGGGCGTGCATGTGTGCAAACCACCGCTGGCATTGATCGAAGCCTTAGACGCCTTGTTTGCACAACCTCAACCCCACTGAATCAAACCATATGACTCCATCGACTGAAATCGAGACTTGGCTCGCCGAAGAAGCCGCCATCCAACAACAACTCAGCCAGGGCGTAGGGGCAGGTTTGGCCGACCCTGAGCAAGCCCGTGGACTGTCGGGCCTAGACATCTTGCACCGCAGCATGTCGGGGGAGTTTCCCTACTCCACCATGTCGCAGACGCTGGACTTTGTGCTCGTCAGCGTGGGCGATGGCTGTGCCACTTTTCAGGGCACGCCCAGCGCCCAACACCTCAACCCCATGGGCACCGTGCACGGCGGTTGGTTTGCCACCTTGCTCGACTCCGCGCTGGGCTGCGCCGTATGGACCAAGATGCCTGCTGGGCGGCTTTACACCACCACCGAGCTGAGTGTGAATTTGGTGCGCGCCCTGACACCCCAAGTGCCACGCGTCAGAGCCATCGGCAATGTGATTCACTGTGGCCGCCAACTGGCCACCGCCGAAGCCCGTCTGGTGGGCCCCGACGGCACCTTGTACGCACACGCCACCACCACCTGTTTGGTGTTCGACCGCAAATAAACGCCCTAGGACTTTCCCTAGAAAACGACTTTTCAGGCCTCAAAGCGATACTTTTTTTTCGATTTCACACAATAATAAGTAACACATTGAAAAACCGCTGGGTTTGATGCAACGCAAATCACCCCGCGAAACAGACGTGGTTTCAACTGCGCAATGGCTTGTTTGAATCGAACGGAGACACCCGCTATGTCAGAGATGTTTGTGGCGCACACCCCAGCGTGTGCCCCCCCAAGAGGAGCTGCTTGATGCTCTCTCAGTTTTTGCAATTTTTGTTTTCTGGCATCACCGTGGGTGCCACCTACGCGTTGGCGGCTTTGGGCTTCACCCTGATTTACAACGCCAGCAACGTCATCAACTTTGCGCAAGGCGAGTTCATCATGCTGGGTGGCATGCTGGCCGTGTTGTTTGCGCAAATGGGTTTGCCTTTGCCGGTGGTGTTGCTCTTGGCGGTGGTCATTCCAGCGTTGGTGGGCATCTTGATGGAGAAGATTGCCATCGAGCCTGTCAAAGGTGCGGATACCGTGTCGCTCATCATCATCACCATCGGGGCTTCGCTCATCATTCGTGGCCTGATTCAGGTGTGGTTGGGCAAAGGCACCTTCAGCCTGCCCGCGTTTTCAGGTGATGCGCCGATTCACATTTTGGGCGCCACGCTGCTGCCCCAAAGCCTGTGGGTGCTCGCCGTCACGGCGTTGTTGGTGGCCGCGTTGTGGTATTTCTTTAGCCACACGCTCACGGGCAAAGCCATGTTGGCGACCTCGTTCAACCGCACGGCGGCAGAGCTGGTGGGCATCAACACCAACTTCGTGTTGTTCTTGAGCTTTGCCATGTCGGCAGGCCTTGGCGCGGTGGGCGGCATTTTGGTCACACCCATCACCATGACTTCGTATGACGTGGGCATCATGCTCGGCCTCAAAGGTTTTGTGGCCGCGGTGGTGGGCGGCTTGGGCAATGGCTTGGGCGCCGTGCTGGGTGGCTTGCTGGTGGGCATTCTCGAAGCCATGGGCGCGGGCTACATCTCGTCGGCCTACAAAGATGCGGTGCCATTCGTGCTGATCTTGTTCATTCTTTTCTTCATGCCACGCGGCCTGTTTGGCGGCAAATCGACGGACCGGGTGTAACACCATGAACAAGAACGCTTCCTTCGGCTTGGGCCTTGTTGTGGCCGTGTTGTTGGTGTTGCCCTTTGTGCTGCCCAACAGCTACTACACCGACTTGGCCATTCGCATGGCCATCAACGCCATCATCGTGATTGGTTTGAATTTGCTCATCGGTTTTGCTGGCCAAATCAGTTTGGGCCATGCAGGCTTTCTCGGTATTGGTGCCTACGCCTCGGCCGTGCTGCCTACCCACTTTGGCATGCACCCTCTCTTGGCGATGGCCGCAGGCGCCGCAGCCACCGCCGTGATTGCGGGCGTGGTGGCCAAGCCCATTTTCAAACTCAAAGGCAACTACCTGGCCATGGCCACGTTGGGCTTGGGCATCATCATCAACATTGCGTTGCGCAACGAAGCGCAATGGACGGGCGGACCCGATGGCATGGCCGTGCCCGCACTGTCGGTGTTGGGCTTTGAACTCAGCAGCGACAAGCAGTGGTACTGGGTGGTGGCTGCGCTATTGGTCATCAGCGTATGGGCATCGTTGAACATCATTGATTCACCTTTTGGCCGCGCCCTGCGTGCCTTGCATGGTTCTGAAGTGGCCTCGCAAGTGGTGGGGGTCAACATCGTGCGCTACAAGGTATCGATTTTTGTCATGTCTGCTGTATTTGCCAGCATCATGGGCAGCATCACCGCGCACTACATTGGTTTTGTCACCCCCAACTTTGCCGACTTCTTCCACTCGATTGAGTTGGTGACGATGGTGGTGGTGGGCGGCATGGCGTCGGTGTTTGGCTCCATCGTCGGTGCGGTGTTACTGACCGCCTTGCCACAAGCCTTGGCCACATTTGAAGGCTGGGAAACCGTGGTGTTTGGTGCCGTTCTGATGCTGTGCATGATCTTTTTGCCCAAGGGCTTGGTGCCCACCTTGGCAGCCAAACTGGGTAAAGGAGAGTGAGCATGTCACTGCTAGAAGTCAAAGACCTCTCCATCCATTTCGGCGGCGTGAAGGCCGTTCAAAATGTCTCGTTCAACATTGACGCGGGCATTGTGTATTCGGTCATCGGCCCCAATGGCGCGGGCAAGACCACGCTCTTTAACCTCATCACCGGCGTGTACAAACCCACCTCGGGCGAGATTCGCTTGGACGGTGAAATGATCCAAGGTAAATCGCCCAACGAGCTGGCCGAACGCGGTGTGGCACGCACCTTTCAGAACTTGCAAATTTGCATGAACATGAGTGCGCTGGAAAACGTGATGGTGGGCGCACACCTGCGACTCGACCGCAATCTGTTCAAGGCCGCCCTGCGCTGGCCTGCCCTGCGCCGACGCGACGCTGAGCTGCGCGAAGAAGCCGCCGAACTGATGAAGTTTGTTGGCCTCGATCAATACATTCATGCCCGGTCTGACGCCATGTCGTATGGCGTGCTCAAACGTTTGGAGATTGCACGCGCCTTGGCCATGAAACCGCGCGTCATCTTTTTGGACGAACCCGCTGCGGGTTTGAATCCCAAAGAAACCATCGAGATCGACCACTTGGTGCGCAAGCTCGCCGACTCGGGCATCACCGTGGTGTTGGTGGAGCATGACATGAAGATGGTGATGAACCTGTCCGACCGTATCTTGGTGCTGGACTACGGCAAGAAGCTCACCGAAGGCACGTGTGCCGAAGTACGCAAGAACCCCGACGTGATTGCCGCGTATCTGGGCGCACACGCCTGAGGACCAAGACATGGAAGCACTACGCATCATCTCCGACGAGCACAAAAACTTCTGGCGCATTGCCGTCACGCTCGAACATGTGGCCGACGAAATTGACCAAGGTGTCAAGGTCGATCCCGCATTTTTTGAATCGGTGTTCAATTACCTCGAAAACTTTGCCGACCACGCCCACCATCTGAAAGAAGACGACCACCTCTTTCGCTTGATGCGCTTGCGCTCAAACAGCGCGCAAGCCATGATCGACGGACTGGAAGACGACCATCGCATGGCCGAGCAACATTTGGCGCAGCTCAAAGCGACATTTACCCAAGCCCCACACGGCAACTACACCGCGCTCACCGCCTCGCTGCGCGACTACACACGCCGCCTGAAAAACCACATCACCCAAGAAGAAACCGAAGCCATGCCACTGGCCCGTCAAATTTTGACGGCTGAAGATTGGCAAGAGATTGACGCCAAGTTTTTAGACAACCAAGACCCGTTGTTTGGCGAGCAAGCGCGCGCCGATTTCCGCGAGCTGTACCACCGCGTGGTGAGCTTGGCCCCTGAGTCGATTGGCTTGGGCGGCCACAGCAGTGGCACGCTTGATCGCCATGCCAAGCCTGTGTCAGGCGATGTGTTGTTGAAAATCACAGGACTTGAAAGCAGCTACGGTCGCATCAAAGCCTTGAAGGGTTTGAACCTCGAAGTGCGTCGCGGCGAAACCGTGGCGCTGGTGGGTGCCAACGGTGCAGGCAAGACCACGTTCTTGCGCACCCTCTCGGGCGTGCAACCGATGGGCGCAGGTGAGATTTGGTTTGATGGCGAAGACGTGTCCAAAGTGCGTTCCGATCAACGCATGCGCCGAGGCATTTGCCACAGCCCAGAAGGCCGTCAAGTGTTTGGCCCTCTGTCGATTGAAGACAACTTGCGCTTGGGCGCTTACACACAACCCAAAGAGTATTTGGCACGTGACCTAGATCGGGTCTACACCATGTTCCCCATCCTCAAAGAAAAACGCCACTTGCCAGCGGGCACGCTCTCGGGTGGTCAACAACAAATGTTGGCGATTGGCCGCGCCCTGATGGGCCGCCCCAAATTGCTGCTGCTGGACGAGCCCTCCATGGGCTTGGCCCCTTTGTTGGTCGAAGAAGTGTTCAACGTGGTCAAGGCCCTCAAGCGCGAAGGCATGACCATCATCTTGGCCGAACAAAACGCATTTGCCGCGCTGGCACTGGCTGACCGAGGCTATGTGTTGGAAACTGGTGAAATCACCTTGACGGGTAACGGTCAAGATCTCATCAAAAACGAAAAGGTCCGCGCTGCTTACCTAGGTATGTAAATCCCAGAAAAAGATCAGTGGGAAAACCCTGATCTTTTTTTAACCTTCATTGCGATACATTTTTATCGACATAAATTGATATTTTGTAACGTTTTAAAAACCTCACACGATCCATTGGAGCCACTGCATGTCTCACCCCTTGTTTGAAAAACACCGCGCCACCTTGGATGGTGCTTTGCACGCCATCGCCACACGCGGCTATTGGTCGCCCTACAGCGAAATGCCCAGCCCCAAGGTCTATGGTGAAACCGCAGCAGCCGATGGCAAAGCGGCTTATGAAGCGCACTTGGGCCACAACTTTGAACTCAACCAACCCGGCCAAACAGGTTGGGTCGGCGCGGAGTCATCGCCCTATGGCGTGGCCCTGAATGTGAAGTACCCCCTGTGCGACCACAACGCTTTGTTGAAAGCGGGTGAAGCTGCGATGGCGGGTTGGCAAGCCGTGGGTGCACAAGGCCGCACGGGTATTTGCTTGGAAATGTTGGACCGCTTGAACAAGCAAAGTTTCGAATTGGGCCACGCCGTGATGATGACCACGGGCCAAGGTTGGATGATGGCGTTCCAAGCCGGCTCCCCCCATGCCCAAGACCGTGGCCTCGAAGCCGTGGCCTATGCTTGGCGTGAACAAAGTTTTGTGCCCACCGAAAGCACATGGGAAAAACCACAAGGCAAAAACCCAGCACTGGTGATGACAAAACATTTTGAAATCGTCGGCCGTGGCGTGGGCTTGGTGGTTGGTTGCGGCACCTTCCCCACGTGGAACACCTACCCCGGTTTGTTCGCCGCACTCGCCACGGGCAACGCGGTCATCATCAAGCCGCACAGCAATGCGGTGCTGCCAGCCGCCATCACCGTGCGCACCATTCGCGCGGTGTTGAGCGAAAACGGCATCAACCCCAACTTGGTCACCCTGTGTGTGACCGACCAACGCAGCACCACGCAAGAGTTGGCCACGCACCCCTTGGTCAAGTCGGTGGACTTCACGGGCAGCAATGTGTTTGGCCAATGGTTGATCGACCACAGCAAACAAGCGCAGGTGTATGCCGAGTTGGCCGGTGTGAACAACATCGTCATCGATTCCACCAACGCCTACAAAGCCATGTTGGGCAACTTGGCCTTCACACTGTCTTTGTACTCGGGCCAGATGTGCACCACCTCGCAAGCCATCATCGTGCCTGCGGGCGGCATTGAAACCGACGAAGGCCACAAGAGCTACGACGAGGTGTGCGCGGACTTGGCCAAGTCGGTCGAGAAGTTTTTAAGCAAACCCGAAGTGGCCTGCGCCGTGTTGGGAGCCATTCAATCCAGCGCCACGGCGGACCGTGTTGACTTGGCCAACAGCGGCAAGTTGGGCAAGGTGGTGTTGGCCTCGACCCAATTGAGCAACCCAGAATTCACCGGTGCCGATGTGCGCACCCCTGTGTTGCTGGCCTGCGATGCCGCGGACGAAAGCGCCTACATGGAAGAGCGTTTTGGTCCCATCAGCTTCATCGTCAAAGCGGCAGACACCGCAGCTGCCATTGCCTTGTCGGAGCGCATTGTGCGCACCCACGGTGCGTTGACGGTGGGCTTGTATTCCACCCAACAAAGCGTGATCGACGCCATGACCCACGCCACATGGCGCGGCAAAGTGGCTTTGTCGATCAACCTCACCGGTGGCGTGTTCGTCAACCAATCGTCGGCCTTCTCGGACTACCACGGCACAGGTGGCAACCCATCGGCCAATGCCTCGTATGCGGACTCGGCCTTTGTGGCTAACCGCTTCCGCGTGGTGCAACGCCGCTACCACGTCTAAGCCACCGTCATGAACTACCAGCTCATTCAGTTCGATGTGCGCGAGGGCGTGGCTCGCCTCACGCTCAACCGTCCCGACAAGATGAACAGCTTCAATGCAGACATGCATGCAGAAATTCGTCATGCCTTGGACAGCATCCAAACCAACGCAGCCGCGCGCGTGTTGGTGCTCACCGGCGCAGGCCGTGGGTTTTGCGCAGGCCAAGATTTGGCCGATGCCGAAGTGCGATTCACACCAGGTGAAACACCACCTGATTTGGGCGACGTGGTGGAACGTCATTACAAACCCCTCGTCATGCGCTTGAGCCAACTGCGCGTGCCCACCATCGCTGCCGTCAACGGCATTGCAGCGGGTGCAGGGGCCAGCATGGCGTTGGCGTGTGACATGGTGTTGGCCACACAGTCAGCCGCGTTTGTGCTGCCCTTTGCCAACATTGGTTTGATTCCAGACACCGGCTGCTCGTGGCATTTGCCTCAGCGCATTGGCCAAGCACGCGCCATGGGTTTGGCGCTGACGGGCAAAAAGCTCTCGGCCCAACAAGCCGCTGACTGGGGAATGATTTGGGACGCGGTAGAAGACGCCGCCTTTGCCAGCACGGTGAATACCTTGGCGGCCAAGCTCGCCACCATGCCCACCAAAGCGTTGGTGCGCACACGCCAAGCCATGCAAGCTGCACACACCCACACCTTCGAAGCGCACCTGAGCTTTGAGGGCATGCTCATGCGCGAGCTGGGCAAGAGTGCCGATTACGTCGAAGGCGTGTCGGCGTTCCTCGAAAAACGTGCCCCCCAATTCACAGGAGAGTGACCATGAGCCAAGCCAACGCTGAGCACACCACACCGCAAGAGCTGGCCTTGGCAGCAAGCCAAGCCATGTGGAGCCGCGACAACGCCACCCACGCATTGGGCATGGAGCTGATGTCGGTCACACCTGGGCGTGCCGTGTTGCGCATGAAGGTGCGCCCCGACATGGCCAATGGCCACCACATTTGCCACGGTGGCCTCATCTTCACCTTGGCCGACAGCGCGTTTGCCTATGCCTGCAACAGCTACAACCTCAACACCGTGGCCTCGGCCTGCAGCATCGACTTCTTGGCCCCCGGCCGTGAAGGCGAGGTGTTGGAAGCCACCGCCGTCGAGCGTTCGGCCGCTGGCCGCACTGGCGTGTATGACGTGGAAGTCAAAGTGGTTGATGCCCACACCGTGGCGCTGTTCCGCGGCAAGAGCTACCGCATCAAAGGTGAAGTCATCGCCGGCCTTGAAGGCCAATCGTGATTTAAAAAACAAACGTGGAAGAGACAACACATGACAACCCAACAAAGCCCCAACAGCGCCTTGCTTGACCCGATTGAAAAAGCAAGCCGCGACGAAATCAGCGCCTTGCAGCTCGATCGTCTGAAATGGTCGGTGCGTCACACCTATGACAACGTGGCCCCTTACCGCGAGAAGTGCGTGGCCAAAGGCGTGCACCCTGATGACTTGAAGACCTTGGCCGACTTGTCCAAGTTCCCGTTCATGACCAAGGCGGACTTGCGCGACAACTACCCGTTTGGTTTGTTCGCCGTTCCGAAAGACAAAGTGGCGCGCTTGCATGCATCGAGCGGCACCACAGGCAAATCGGTGGTGGTGGGCTACACCAAGAGCGACTTGGACCACTGGGCCAACTTGATGGCCCGCTCGCTGCGCGCCGCAGGCGTCAAGCCCGGCGAGATGGTGCACAACGCGTATGGCTACGGCATGTTCACCGGCGGCTTAGGCGCCCATGCAGGCATTGAGCGCGCAGGTTGCACGGTGGTGCCCATGTCGGGCGGCCAAACCGAAAAGCAAGTGCAACAGATCATGGACTTCAAACCCGATGCGATCATGGTCACACCGTCTTATTCGTTGGTGATTGCCGAAGAGTTTGAACGCCAAGGCATCGCACCTCAAGACATTTCGTTGAAGGTCGGTATTTTTGGTGCAGAGCCTTGGGGCGAAGGCATGCGCACCGCGATTGAAGCCAAGCTCGGCATTGACGCGATTGACATTTATGGCCTGACCGAAGTCATGGGCCCCGGCGTGGCGTGTGAATGCATCGAGTCCAAAGACGGCCCCGTGATTTGGGAAGACCACTTCTACCCAGAAATCATCCACCCCGAAACGGGCGAGGTGTTGCCCGAAGGTTCGTTGGGTGAATTGGTGTTCACCTCACTCACCAAAGAAGCCTTCCCCGTCATTCGCTACCGCACCCGCGACTTGACCCGACTGCTCGACCCCACCTCGCGCTCGTTCCGTCGCATGGGAAAAATCACGGGCCGCTCCGACGACATGTTGATCGTGCGCGGTGTGAACGTGTTCCCCAGCCAAATCGAAGAGCAAATCTTGCGCGACAAACGCTTGGCTGCGATTTACCAAATTCACCTGCATCGCGAAGGCCACATGGACAGCGTGGAGGTGCATTGCGAGTTGCAGCACGGCGTCTCCACCGAGCACGCAAGTGCCATCGGCAAAGAGCTGCAGCACCACATCAAAACCGTGATTGGCATTTCTACCGTGGTGCACGTCATGCCCGCTGAGAGCCTGCAACGCACCGAGGTGGGCAAAGCCCGCCGCGTCATCGACACCCGCCCCAAACAAGTTTGAACACCATGACTGACGCTTTCATTTGCGACGCGATTCGCACCCCCATTGGCCGCTACGGCGGCACGCTCGCAGCGGTGCGCGCCGACGACTTAGGCGCTGTGCCCATTCACGCACTGATGACACGCAACCCCCAAGTCGATTGGGCGGCGGTGGAAGACGTGATTTACGGTTGTGCCAACCAAGCCGGTGAAGACAACCGCAACGTGGCCCGCATGTCGAGCCTGTTGGCGGGCTTGCCTGCCGAAGTGCCGGGCACCACCGTCAACCGCTTGTGCGGCTCAGGCATGGATGCTGTGGGCTTGGCAGCACGCGCCATCAAAGCGGGCGAGACCGAGCTGATGATTGCAGGCGGCGTGGAGAGCATGAGCCGCGCCCCGTTTGTCATGCCCAAAGCAGACAGTGCCTTCAGCCGCAACAACGCCGTGTTTGACACCACGATCGGTTGGCGTTTCGTCAACCCGTTGATGAAAAAAATGTACGACACGCATTCGATGCCACAAACGGCAGACAACGTGGCGGCCGATTTCAACATTGGCCGCGAAGACCAAGATGCATTCGCCATTCGCTCGCAACAACGCTGGGCCGCAGCGCATGCCGCAGGTCGCTTTGCCGATGAAATCGTGCCCGTGACGATTGCGCAGAAAAAAGGCGACCCCATTGTCTTCACCACTGACGAGCACCCTCGCCCGGAAACCACCATGGCCATGCTCGCCAAACTCAAAGGCGTGAACGGCCCTGACCTCACGGTGACCGCAGGCAACGCCTCGGGCGTGAACGATGGCGCATGCGCGTTGTTGCTGGCCTCTGAATCAGCGGCCGCCAAACACGGGCTCACGCCCAAAGCGCGCGTGGTCGGCATGGCCACAGCGGGCTTGGCCCCTCGCATCATGGGCTTTGGCCCAGCACCTGCGGTGCGCAAGGTGTTGGCCAAGACGGGCTTGACGCTCGACCAAATGGACGTGATTGAACTGAATGAAGCTTTTGCTGCCCAAGGGCTGGCTGTGATGCGTGACTTGGGCCTGCCCGACGATGCAACACACGTCAACCCCAACGGCGGTGCGATTGCCTTGGGTCACCCCTTGGGCATGAGCGGTGCACGTCTGATCACCACCGCCAGCTACGAGCTGGCACGTCGTGGTGGTCGGTATGCCCTATGCACGATGTGCATTGGTGTCGGACAAGGGATTGCCTTAATCATCGAACGCGTTTAACTCTCGACTCACCCACAACTAGGAGACAACTATGAAATTTTCTTTGAAACAAATCGCCCTCGGTACGGCCATTGCCGTGAGCTCACTGTCCGCCTTGGCCGCTGACACCATCAAGATTGGTTCAGTGCTCTCAGTCACAGGCCCTGCCGCTTTCTTGGGCGACCCTGAATTGAAAACGCTGCAACTCTATGTGGAAGAGTTGAACAAAAAAGGCGGCGTACTCGGCCGCCAACTCGAACTCGTGCACTATGACGATGGCAGTGATGCCAACAAAGCCAATAGCTTCACCAAGCGTTTGATCGAAGACGACAAGATCGACATCTTGATTGGCGGCACCACCACCGGCGCTACCATGTCGATGGTGCCCTTGGTCACCAAAGCCGAAGTGCCTTTCATCTCCCTCGCCGGTGCGGTGGTGGTGGTTGAGCCTGTGAAAAAGTGGGTATTCAAAACACCACACACCGACCGCATGGCCGCAGAAAAAGTGTTTGATGACATGAAAAAACGCGGCCTCACCAAAGTGGCTTTGTTGTCTGAAACCAGCGGCTTTGGCCAATCGGGCAAAAAAGAAACCGAAGCAGTGGCAGCCAAATACGGCATCACCTTGGTGGCCAACGAAACCTACGGCCCCAAAGACACCGACACCAGCCCACAGCTGACCAAGATCAAAAACACCGAAGGCGTGCAAGCCGTGTTTGTGTTTGGTTTGGGCCAAGGCCCTGCCATCGTGACCAAGAACTACCGCCAACTCGGCATCAGCTTACCGCTGTACCAATCGCACGGCGTGGCGTCTGACGAGTTCTTGAAACTCTCTGGCCCTGCTGCGGATGGTGTGCGCTTGCCCTCACCTGCACAGTTGATCCCAGAGCAACTGCCTGGCAACGACCCACAAAAAGCCATCGTCTCTGCGTATGACGCCGCGTACAAGATGAAATACAAAAGCGAAGCCTCCACCTTCGGTGGCTACGCCTATGACGCCCTCTTGATCAGCGTGGACGCCATGAAGCGCGCAGGCGGCACCGACAAAGCCAAGGTGCGTGATGCCATTGAAGCCACCAAAGGCTTTGTGGCCACCAGCGGCACCTTCAACATGAGCCCTGAAGACCACATGGGCTTGAACCTCTCTGCCTTCCGCATGTTGGAAGTCAAGAACGGCAACTGGGCTTTGGTCAAGTAAGCCAACCGCACGCTCAGAACACGGCACGCCACACAAGGTGTGTCTGTTCTGAACGGTGTGGGTAGCCCGTACCTACAAAAGGAAATTTCATGTACACACAATCTTTCAACGTTCCTGATGACTCTGCGCCCAAGGGCAAGCCCTCAGTGGCCGCGATTGAGCCGCCAGAGTTGATGCAAAAATTTGACGCGAGCATCGATGCCGATGGTCGTATCGAACCTCAAGATTGGATGCCCGAGGCCTACCGCAAAACCTTGGTGCGCCAAATCAGCCAACACGCGCACAGCGAGATCGTGGGCATGCTGCCCGAGGGCAACTGGATCAGCCGCGCACCGAGCTTGAAGCGCAAAGCCATTTTGATTGCCAAGGTGCAAGACGAAGGTGGTCACGGCTTGTACCTGTACAGCGCCGCCGAAACCTTGGGCACCAGCCGCGACCAAATGCTCGATGGCTTGCATTCGGGCCGCGCCAAATACAGCTCCATCTTCAACTACCCCACCCTCACTTGGGCCGATGTCGGCGTGATTGGTTGGCTGGTCGATGGCGCTGCCATCATGAACCAAATTCCCCTGTGCCGTTGCTCTTACGGCCCCTATGCCCGCGCCATGATTCGCGTGTGCAAGGAAGAAAGTTTTCACCAACGCCAAGGCTATGAAGCCTTGCTCGTGATGATGACCGGCACCGCCGAACAAAAGGCCATGGTGCAAGACGCGGTCAATCGCTGGTGGTGGAAGTGCTTGGCCATGTTTGGGCCGCCTGATGCCGACAGCCCCAACAGTGCACAAGGCATGCGCTGGGGCATCAAGCGCATCAGCAACGACGACTTGCGTCAAAAGTTTGTCGATGCCACCGTGCCGCAAGCCGAGGTTTTGGGTATCACCTTGCCCGACCCCGACTTGAAGTGGAACGAAGCACGCCAGCACTACGACTACGGCCAAATTGATTGGGACGAGTTCTGGGCCACCGTCAACGGCAACGGCCCTTGCAACAAAGAACGCTTGAGCACCCGCGTCAAAGCTTGGAACGAAGGCCAATGGGTGCGCGACGCCGCCCTGGCCCACGCACGCAAACAAAACCAAATGAAGGAAGCCGCATGAACACCGCCACCAAAACCACCAAAGCCCTGAGCGAATGGCCCTTGTGGGAAGTTTTCGTTCGCAGCAAACAAGGCTTGGAACACAAACACTGCGGCAGCTTGCACGCCAGCGATGCCCAACACGCCCTGCAAATGGCGCGCGATGTCTACACACGTCGCCAAGAAGGCGTGAGCATTTGGGTGGTCCAGTCCAACAGCATTACCGCCAGCGCACCCGATGACAAAGGCGAATTCTTTGAACCCGCGAGCGACAAAATTTACCGCCACCCCACGTTCTACACCATCCCTGAAGAAGTGGGGCACATGTGATGGCCAACTTAGATTACGTGCTGCATTTGGCCGACAACGCCATCGTGCTGGGCCAACGCAATGCCGAGTGGTGTGGCCACGGCCCCATCCTCGAAGAAGACATCGCCATGGCCAACAACAGCTTGGACTTGATTGGTCAAGCGCGCATGTTGTACCAATACGCGGCCACGCTCAAAGGCGGTGACGCTACCGAAGACTCGCTCGCGTACTTTCGTGATGCACAAGACTTCAAGAACTACACCTTGCTGGAGCTGCCCCATCATGGCGCTTTGGTGGGCTACGCCGTGGACAACCGCGACTACGCGGTGACGATTGTTCGCAACTTCTTGTACAGCGCGTTCATGGCGTTGGTGTGGGAGAAACTGCAAGCCTCCAAAGACGAACACTTGGCCGCCATCGCCGCCAAGTCGCTCAAAGAGGTGCGCTACCACTTGCGCCATTCGCACGACTGGTTGGTGCGCTTTGGGGATGGCACCGACGAATCTCACGCCCGTGCACAAGCGGCTCTGAATCACTTGATGCCCTATACCCAAGAGTTCTGGACAACAAGCGCGTTTGAAACCAGCGCCCTCACATCAGGCGCAGGTGTTGAAGCCGCCCAACTCAAAGCCGACTGGGACACCCTGGTGCGTCACACCCTCGACGAAGCCACGTTGCAGATGCCTTCCACCGAAGGTTTTGTGACCACAGGCAAACACGGCGCCCATTCTGAGCACTTGAGCTTCTTGTTGAGCGAGATGCAAAGCTTGGCTCGCGCACATCCAGAAGGTGTGTGGTGAGTCTCAACCTCAGCGCCAATTTGCACCCCGTGGTTCACACCGTCTGGAACGCACTGGACAGCTTGACTGATCCAGAAATTCCGGTGGTGACGCTGCGTGAGATGGGCATCATCCGCGACGTGGAACGCGTCGCAGATGACGCCGTGGTGGTGGTCATCACGCCCACCTACAGCGGCTGCCCAGCGATGGAGCAAATCAACGACGATGTGCGCAGCACCGTCAAGGCGCTGGGTCTGCAAGTGGAGGTACGCACACAGCTTGCCCCCGCGTGGACCACCGACTGGATGAGCGAGGCGGCCAAAGCCAAACTCAAAGCCTATGGCATTGCGCCACCCAATCGTCAATGTGGCGCGCCCTCGCAACAAACCAGTGTGGTGCATTTCATGCGCAAACCGTTGCAAACCGAACAAGCGGTGGAATGCCCGCGTTGTGGTTCACACCACACCTTTGAGTCGTCGCACTTTGGCTCGACCGCATGCAAAGCGCTCTACAAATGCTTGGATTGCCAAGAGCCGTTTGACTACTTCAAACCTTATTAAGTTTTTCCGGAGAAATCCCCATGTCCTCCCCTTCGTTTCACGCGCTTGCCATCAAGAAAGTCAGCCCCGAAGCTGCTGGTTCCGTGGCCATCACCTTTGACATTCCATCGGCGTCTCGGGACAAATTTCATTTCGAGCCCGGTCAGTTTTTGACCTTGCGCGCTGACATCAACGGCCAAGATGTGCGCCGCAACTATTCCATCAGCAGCCCACGCAGCCAGTTTTTGAAACATGGCGAACTTGAAATTGGCATTCGTCCCGTCGAAGGTGGTGTGTTCTCCAACTGGGCAGCCACCCAACTCAAAGCCGGTGACACCGTGAGCGTGATGGCCCCCGATGGCCGTTTCACCATTAAAAAACCACGCGCCATTCACCGTGTCGGTTTTGCGGCGGGCTCGGGCATCACCCCCATCTTGTCGATGGCAGCCACCACCCTCGAAGAACAAACTGAATCGAAGTTCACGTTGATTTATGGCAACCGCCGTATGTCGAGCGTGATGTTCAACGAAGCGCTGCAAGACTTGAAAGACCGCTTCCCCAGCCGCTTCACCATGATTCACATCTTGTCGCAGCAAGCGCAAGAAGTCGACTTGCTGCAAGGCCGCATCGATGCCGACAAGATCAAAGCCATCATTGCTGCACTGTTGCCAGCCAAGAGCATGGACGAGGTGTTCATCTGCGGCCCCGAGGCCATGATTGAAGTGACCGAAAAAACGCTGATCGAATGCGGCGTTCCGGCCAACCGCGTGCACAGCGAACGCTTCACCACCTCGGCCTCACAAGCGCACAAAGTGCAAGCCGACACCGACGCCTCCAAAGGCAAACAAGCCTCTGCCAAGAGCGTGCACATGACGGTGGTGCTCGACGGCAAAGAACACGAAGTGGCCCTCAGCCCCGATGAACATGTGTTGGATGCTGCGCTCAACGCAGGGCTTGACTTGCCGTTCTCGTGCAAGGCCGGTGTGTGCAGCACCTGCCGCTGCAAGGTGACGCACGGCGAAGTGACGATGGACAAAAACTTCACGCTTGAAGCTGCCGAAATGGCACAGGGTTTTGCCCTCAGCTGCCAAGCTCGCGCTGCCACGCAAAAGCTGGTCATCAGTTTCGATCACCGTTAAACCTCGGCCCCGCGCTTCATGCCTCACACCACCACCGATGAGCGCTTGATCGATTCTCCGCAGGCGGCCCTACGCCTGCTGGTCACGCTGGGCTTGGTCATCTTGGGCAACAGCAGCATGTATGTGGTGTCGGTGGTGTTGCCTGCGGTGCAAACCGAATTTGGCATTGGCCGTGCAGAAGCCTCGCTGCCCTACACGCTGATGATGGTGTGCTTGGGGCTCGGTGGCATTTGGACCGGGCGTTTGGCCGACCGCTACGGTTTGCCGCCCGTGCTGTGGTGCGGTGCGCTGGCCGTGTTTGGCGGTTTTGCGCTGGCCGCCAATGCGCCCAACATTTGGTTGTTTGGGCTCGGCCACGGTTTGTTGGGTTTGATTGGCAGCTCATCCACTTTTGCGCCGCTCATGGCCGACACCGCACTGTGGTGGCAAAAACGCCGCGGCATTGCGGTGGCCATTTGCGCGTGTGGCAACTACATTGCAGGCGCCATTTGGCCGCCGTTGGTGCAGCACGGCATCACCACCATCGGGTGGCGCTCGACGTACCTGCTGTTGGGGCTTGCGTGTGGCGTGGGCATGCTGTTGCTCTCGCTCAAGATGCGCGCCAAGCCGCCTATTCCCAAAGTGTCTGTGGCCTCGACCTCCACATTGAACAACGATGGCTCACGTCCGTTTGGCTTGAAGCCTTCGCAGGCGCAGTTCATGTTGTGTGTGGCGGGTGTCGCTTGCTGTGTGGCCATGGCCATGCCACAGGTACACATCGTGGCGTACTGTTCCGACTTGGGTTACGGCGCTGCACGCGGCGCCGAAATGTTGTCGCTCATGCTCAGCTGCGGCATCGTGAGTCGCTTGGTCTCGGGTTTGATTTGCGACCGCATTGGCGGTATTCGCACTTTGCTGTTGGGCTCGGTGTTGCAAGGCGTGGCGCTGCTGGCTTTTTTGCCGTTTGACGGCCTGGTGCCGCTGTATGTGATCTCGGCGATTTTTGGACTCTTCCAAGGCGGCATCGTGCCCTCATACGCCATCATCGTGCGCGAGCATTTTTCGCCCCAACAAGTGGGCGAACGTGTGGGCAGTGTCATCATGGCCACCTTGCTGGGCATGGCCTTGGGTGGTTGGATGTCGGGTTGGATTTTTGACATCACTGGCAGCTACAAGGCCGCGTTTCTCAACGGCATCGCGTGGAACCTGTTGAACATCTCCATCAGCACTTGGTTGTTTCTGCGCCTGAAAAAACACCACCGCGTTTGAATGCAGGCACGACAACGATGTGACGCACACATGGGTGAGGTACCTTCACACTTTAAAATGAACGCCGATGCGCTCTAGTTCAACCCACCCCATTCAACATCTTTTAGACAGTTTTCGCGAGAGAAACCGAGTCAAAGCAGGCTCTTTGATCATTTCTGTGTTTGGCGATGCGGTTCTGCCCCGTGGCGGCGAAATTTGGCTCGGTGCGTTGATCAACTTGCTCGCCCCGCTCGATCTCAATGAACGACTCATTCGCACCACGGTGTTTCGTTTGGTCAAAGACGAATGGCTCACCACGCAAACCCAAGGCCGACGCACCGACTACCAACTTTCGGTCAGTGGTCGCCGACGCTTTGAAGAGGCCTCCAAACAAATTTACGCAGCCAATGCCCCGACGTGGGACAACCGCTGGCGACTGGTTATGTTGGTCGCTGAACTCGCAGTCAAAGACCGCGAGCGTTTGCGCCGTGCGTTTTACTGGCAAGGCTTTGGCGAAATCAATGCCAACTGCTTCATTCACCCCAGCGCTGATTTGACCGCCGCATTTGACGCCTTGCGTGTGGACGGCATGAGCGATGTGTTGCCCAGCCTCATGCCACTGGTGGCGATGAACCCACGCTTGGGTCAATCGGCCAACGATGCCGACATGGTGCATTCGGCTTGGGACTTGGAACAACTAAGCGAGAGCTACACCGAGTTTGTGAAAACCTACAAAGGCATTTTGGAGGCGCTGCGCAGAGCAAAAAAATCAAACATTGACGATGAAAGCGCGTTTCTCACGCGGACACTGTTGATCCACGATTTCCGTCGCTTGCTGCTGCGCGACCCCGAACTCCCCGACGTGTTGCTGCCTGCCAAATGGCCGGGCCAAACCGCACGCATGCTGACCAAAGAGCTGTACCAACGCTTGCTTGTGCCCTCCGAGCGCCACCTCAACCAACACCTGTTGCTGGCCAACGGCGATGCCCCGCCTGCCTCTGATTTGGTGCTGCGTCGCTTTGAGTGTGATTTGGTCAGCTGAGCATTAGCCCCGTGCGCACGATGCCTCCAATCACCCTTCAGCCCTTGCTTCAAGCGACTTGGGCATCAGCCACGCCGTTGACGGGCTTGGACAAATCGCTGGCTAATTTGCTGCAAAGCAAACAACCGAGTGACGATGCACGTCACCTTTGGCTCGCCGCCCTCACCAGCCACCAGTGGGGCCGAGGCCATGCCTGTCTCGACCTCCACACCTTGCACACCCACGCGGCTGAGTTGCTCGGATGGAGTGACGAACAAACGGCCCTCTTGCCTGCCAACCTCGCGCAAGCTGCACACACGTTGCCGTGGACGCAAGGCGACGCCAGCCCCTTGGTGCTCAGCCCCAATGGCGCACGCTTGTACCTGCGCCGTGCTTGGGTGGCCGAGCAAAACATTCGTTCATCGATTCAAGCGCGGCTGGCTACGCCGTGCGACGTGCCTGCTGATTTACAGGAGCGCTTGAACAGTCTCTTCCCCAAAACACAAAGCGACGAGCCCGACATGCAGCGCCTCGCGTGCGAGGTGGCGGCCCAAAACGCCATCACGCTCATCACGGGCGGGCCAGGCACGGGCAAGACGACCACGGTGGTGCGCTTGCTCGCGTTGTTGGTGGGCGCGTCCACGCGCGATTTGCAAATTCACCTTGCTGCACCCACGGGCAAAGCCGCGGCGCGTTTGACGGAGTCGATCAGCAACGCACTCGCCAAGATGCCTACTGATGTGCAAGCCCGCATCCCCACACAAGCGCAAACGCTGCACCGCTTATTGCAAACCCACAGCCCTAATGCCACGGCCAAGCAACTCGCCACCGATGTGGTGGTGGTCGACGAAGCCTCGATGGTGGACCTAGAGATGATGGCCCGTTTGCTGCAAGCCGTGCCGGCCTCGGCGCGTTTGATTTTGTTGGGCGACAAAGACCAGCTCGCTTCCGTAGAAGCGGGCGCGGTGATGTCGCAGCTGTGCACCGGCAGCTTGCTGCAACACCAAACCGTGACGCTGGTGCACAGCCACCGCTTTCATGCGCAAAGCGGCATTGGGCATTGGGCCAAGGCCGTCAACCACAGCGAGGCCGACAACACACCCGCGCTCAAAGCCTTATGGAAAGGCGCCCCCGATTGGCTGGCCACCTTGCCTGTGCAACAAAGCATTGAAGATGAGGCACCCCAAGCCGACGTGACCCAGCTGCAACTCGCCAGCGCGCACGATGCCAAGCTGGGCGTGGGCCTGCGTTACGGTTGGCGCAATTGGTTGGCGCTGCTGGAGCCGCATCGCTCAAACCACGCACACGCCGCCAAACCTTGCAGCGACGCACAAGCCGTGGAACTGCTCAAAACCTTCACCGAGTTTTGTGTGTTGTGTGCGGTGCGAGAAGGCCCGCTGGGCGTGACGCAACTCAACACCCACATCGAACACGCATTGGGCCTCGGCCAAAGCGCTTGGTACGCAGGCCGCCCCGTGATGGTCACGCGCAACGACTACGCGCTCGACTTGATGAACGGCGACATTGGCCTGTGCCTGCCCGCGCCCGATGGCGTGCTGCGCGTGGCGTTCCCTGCGGTGAATGGCGGTGTGCGTTGGGTCATGCCCTCGCGCTTGGAGAGTGTGGACACCGTGTTTGCCATGACGGTGCACAAATCGCAAGGCTCGGAGTTTGCGCATGTGTTGCTGGTGCTACCCGCGCAAGAGTCGCCCGTGCTCACGCGCGAGCTGGTCTACACAGGGCTGACCCGCGCCAAACAACGCCTCACGCTGTGGGCACCGCAGCTGGGCGTGCTCTACAACGCGTGTGCGCGGCGCGTTTTACGCAGCGGCGGATTGGGCGATTAATTTGTTCACAATAGGGGCATGCAAATGAACCCCTACCTCGCCCAACTCGATCAGTTGGCCGTGCCGCTGGTCATCGCGGCGATGATTGTTGTGTTCTCGCTTGCCAGCTTTGGCGTGTGGGCCTCGCGCATTCGCAAGGTGCGCGCCGAAGTGGTGGCGCTCGATGCGCGCCTAGGTGCACACAAGGGCAGCAGCCGCGAAGCGTTGGCTTTGGCCGAGACCAAAACCGGTGACGACGAGTTGAAGTTTTTGCTGCGCGAAACCGAGGCGGGTTTGATTGACTTGCCCAGCCAGCACGGTCCTAATCACAACTTAAACCAAGGCCCACGCAGCAGCTACAGCTTTCGCAGCCACGCCGACACCTGGACGGTGCGCAGCGTGCTCGGTGGCCGCATGAACTTGGCGCTGTTTGAGACCATGCCCAATTTGCTGATTGGTTTTGGCCTCATGTGCACCTTCATCTTTTTGGCGGTGGCTTTGCAACAAGCGGGCTTGGCCTTGAACGCGATGGACGCCTCGGCACGCCAACAAGACCAAGCCTTGCAGTCGCTCATCGCCACGGCGGGCGGCAAGTTCATCACCTCCATCGCAGGTTTGTTGTGTTCGCTGTTGTGGAACTGGCGCGCCAAGGTCGCGCTTGAAAACCTGCAAGCCGCCATCGACACGTTGTGCCACACCCTGCGCGCCAAAGTGCCTGACAACGCCGCCGAAGCGAGTGTGCGCATGCAGCTGGCGTTGTTCCAAGACATCTTGGACGAGAACCGTTCACAGGTGAGCCAACTGCGCCGCTTCGAAGGCGACTTTGCCAACGCGATTGGCGACGCCCTCTCGCGCAATATGCAGCCTGCGTTTGACAAGCTGGCCCAACTGGCCGACAGCATTCAAACCTCCAGCCAAAGCTTTGGCAACGCGGGCAGCCAAGCCGCGGTGGAACTGAGCAAAGCAGGCGAGACCTTGACCCAAGGCATCTCCAGCGGCCTCGCTTCGTTTGGCGATGCAGTGGGCACCTTGTCGCAAACCATTCAAAACACACGCACCACCATCACCGAGCTCGATGCCTCGTTAGCCCGCGCCAGCGCGATGGGCCAAACCGGCACACAACAACTCGAAACCTTGCTAGGCAACTTGGGCCAAACCGTGCAAACGGTGCAAGGTGCGATGTCGGGCTTGCAAGGCACGGTCGAGCGCATTGACCAAACGGCAGAAAAGTTCAAAGACAGCGCCAACGCCATCGAAGGTGCAGTGGGCTTGCAACGTGCGGCGGCCACCGACTTTAAAGACGCGTTGATTCCGATGAACCAAGCCCTCGGCCAAACCGTGGACACGCTCAAACAAAGCGCCACGTCTGCCGAAGAAGCGCTGGGCCATGTGCGCACGCATTTGCAAGACGCGCAAAAAGCGCTCACCGGCACGGTGGACGCACTCACCCAAGGCGTGTCGGGCTACAGCACGCAAATTGCCGACCTGCACACCAAGATGGACCAACACTTGGCCAGCGCGGTGAACCAACTCAGCGGCAGCATCACCAACCTGGAAGAAGTGTTGGACGAGTTCATCGACGCTTTGCCACCCAAGGCGTAAAGCAACGCGTAGACCATGTTCATCCAACCCCGCCGCAACAGCACCGCCAGCAACGAGCAAGTCGAAGAGTCAGGCTATATGGCCTCGGCCAGTGACTTGATGATTGGCCTCTTGTTCATCTTCATCGTGATGGTGATGGTGCTGCTCTCGCGCAAGCCCGAAGAACCGCCAGAGCCACCCGCCGACCCACTGGCCACCGTGGTGCACACCATTGGCACCAAGCTGCAAAACGCCGGTGTGCCTGTGACCATCAACCAAGTGTCGGGCGTCATCAGCTTGCCGGCCGATACGTTGTTTGCACGTGGCAGCGCCGAGCTTGAAGGCTTGGGCGTGCGCACGCTGCGCCAATCGGCGGAGCAACTGCAGCAGGTGTTGCCTTGTTACATCTATTCGCAGCGCCGCCAACTGCCTGCCGACTGCCCGCCTAACCCACAACAGGTGGAGATTGAAACCATCCTGATTGAAGGCCACACCGACTCGGTGCCGCTGCACCGCGGCGACTACAACAACTGGCATTTGGGCCTGGACCGTGCGCGCGCTGTGTACAAAGTGCTGGGCGCTGAGGGCATGCAACGTTACCGCAACGAACGCGAGCAACCGGTGTTTGGCATCAGCTCTTACGCCGACGAGCGCCCGACCAGCAAAGACAACGACACACAAAACCGCCGCGTCGAGCTGCGCTTTGTGTTGGCGTTTCAGCCCACCGAAGCGGGCGTAGCCAAAGGCGCCAGCAGCACATTGAAGAAGATGCAAGAGACCGTGCGGTAAGAAGCCATCACCATGCAAGAGTTCTTCGCCCCCCTGCCGCAAGACTTTGATCAACTGGCCCATGCCGCGCGCACCAAACGCGGCGGCGGCTTTGGCAAAGACCCCGACTTGCGCACCGTGGGCGAGCGCACCTACAGCGCGTTCGAGCGCGTGGCGTTTGCGCCCAACAGCACCACCCCGCGCCAGCGCGATTGGCGACACATTCCCTACGCGCTGTGGCTCGATGCCGAGCGCGGCCTGCACACCCACACCCCCCTGACCGACCGCTACTTTGACGTGGCCGTGCCCGAGGCGCTCAACGCGCGCCGCCCACTCAAGTGGGGCCGTGGTTTGCTGCACACCTATTTGCAAAGCTTCAACCCCGAGAACCCCGTGTTCTTGAAGTTGGCCCACACGGCACGTGACTTCTTTTTAGACCCACGCGTGTTGGCCTCGTTGTCAGAGACCGAAGCGAACGGCCTAGAGCGGCTCATCACCACCCTCGATGTGTTGGATCCACTCAACGGCCCTGTGCATGTGGCCAACGACATCCTCGGCATGCCTGCCGACAAAACCTTGCAGCAATGGCAAGAGCGCCATGCGCTCACCCAAAGCTTTTGGCTGAACAACTTTTGCAAGCAAGCGTTTTTAGAAGCTTTGCAAGCACCCGAAGATGTGCGCAGCACGCTGGGCTACGTGAAGCGCATGTGCGAATGGGCCATGCACGACATTGGCAAGCCCACGCAGCGACTGCGCTACCCGCTGTGCCGCGACGAGTTTGCCTACAGCCTGCTCTCGCCTTGGTTTGAACGCAACCCGCCGCAAGATGTGAAGAACGCTTTGTTGTCGGAGCTGCTGCGCACCTTGGGCGACCCGCGCCACAACCACGCCGGTTGGTTGGGTGTACGACGCGAAGCCATCGAGACCGCCAGCCGCTGGCTGACCAGCCGCACGATGGATGCGTTTTTTGAAATTTTGCGCCATACCGAAGACGACATTGGCCCTTACCGCCGCCGTTTTTGGGAAGCCTATTTCCATGCGGGCCACATCATGGAAGCGTGGATTGCCTTGGGCGAGCAAGCCGTGACAGAGCTGCAAAAAATAGACCCGAGTGGTGAGCTGAGTTACGCCAAAATTTTGGGCAAGATCGCGCCCAACCAATGTGTGCTGATGCTGCGCATGGGCAATGTTTTGTTTTGCGACTGGAGCCACCAAGGCCGTTTGCGTGCCATCCAAGCCAACGCCAAACAAGCGCCCAAGCTTTACCAAAATGAGTACGAACTTTTCCAGCTGCGCTTTCCGACCACGCTCGATTTCAACGAGGGTCAGCTCGACGACCCCGGCCTCTTGCACTTTGAATCTGAACTCGGCGGCTGGCAAGACACGGCGCGCCACTTCATTGACATGCACCTAGGGATTCACCTGAGTTTGAGCGACTTAATGCCTAGCGACGCTCACAATTAAAGAGTCAAACACTCGGCAAGTTTCGCTTATCGCAAAGGCAAGGGTTTGTCAGCACCGCTTAAGTCAGACCCTTGTAAGAGCCCAGTTTCACAGTCGTGGGGTTTTGACAGATACCGCCAGATAAGAGGAGACCGGTTCATGAGCGACATCACCATCCACCAGCCATCAGCTGAGTTCGTAAAACAAGCCAACGTATCCGGCATGGCCGCTTACGAAGCCTTGTGCAAAAAAGCAGAAACAGATTACGAAGGCTTTTGGGCTGAGCAAGCACGCGAGTTGCTGAGCTGGAAAACCCCCTTCACCAAAGTGCTCGACGAGAGCAACGCCCCTTTCTTCAAGTGGTTCGAAGACGGCACATTGAACGCCTCTTACAACTGCTTGGACCGCAACATTGAAAAAGGCTTGGGCGACAAGACCGCCATCATCTTCGAAGCCGACGGCGGCGAAGTGACCAAAGCCACGTACAGCCAATTGCTGGCCAAGACTTGCCAATACGCCAACGCCTTGAAATCCATCGGCGTGAAAAAAGGCGACCGCGTGATGATCTACATCTCCATGTCGATCGAAGGCGTGGCCGCCATGCAAGCCTGTGCCCGTATCGGCGCAACCCACTCGGTGGTGTTCGGTGGCTTCTCGGCTCAGTCGTTGCGTGACCGCATTGAAGACACCGGCGCGGTGGCCATCATCACAGCAGACCAACAAGTGCGCGGTGGCAAGCACCTGCCCTTGAAAGCCATCGTCGACGAAGCCATCGGCTTGGGCGGTTGCGACTCTGTGAAAAACGTGTTGGTGGTCAAGCGCACCGGTGGCGACATCGCCATGGTGGCTGGCCGCGACCAATGGTTGGGCGAGTTGGCTGACAAGCAAGCCACCACCTGCGAACCAGAATGGGTGAGCGCTGAGCATCCCCTGTTCTTGCTCTACACCTCAGGCTCCACCGGCAAGCCAAAAGGCGTGCAACACAGCACCGGCGGCTATTTGCTGCACGCTGCGTTGACCACCAAGTGGACGTTTGACTTGAAAGACAACGATGTGTTCTGGTGTACCGCCGACATCGGTTGGGTCACAGGCCACACCTACATCACCTACGGCCCCTTGGCTTTGGGCGGCACTGAAATCGTGTTCGAAGGCGTGCCGACTTACCCAGACGCTGGCCGCTTCTGGAAGATGATCGAACAACACAAAGTGTCGATCTTCTACACAGCCCCCACAGCGATTCGTTCACTCATCAAAGCGGCGGAAGCCAACGATGCGGTGCACCCCAAGAGCTTCAACCTCTCTAGCCTGCGCTTGTTGGGTTCGGTGGGCGAGCCGATCAACCCCGCCGCCTGGGAGTGGTACTACAAGCACGTGGGCGGCAGCCGTTGCCCCATCGTGGACACCTTCTGGCAAACCGAAACGGGCGGCCACATGATCACCCCACTGCCTGGCGTGACACCGATGGTTCCCGGCTCTTGCACACTGCCCTTCCCTGGCATTCAAGCAGCCATCGTCAGCGAAACTGGCGAAGACATGCCCAATGGCCAAGGCGGTATCTTGGTGGTGAAGAAGCCATGGCCTTCCATGATTCGCACCATCTGGGGTGACCCCGAGCGCTTCAAGAAGAGCTACTACCCAGACGACTTCAAAGGCAAGTACTACTTGGCTGGCGACGGCGCCATCCGCGACGAGAAAACCGGTTACTTCACCATCACCGGCCGTATCGACGACGTGTTGAACGTCTCTGGCCACCGCATGGGCACGATGGAAATCGAATCAGCCTTGGTGAGCTGCACCGAGTTGGTGGCCGAGGCTGCGGTGGTGGGTCGTCCTGACGACACCACCGGCGAAGCCATCTGCGCGTTCGTGGTCTTGAAGCGTTCACGCCCTGAAGGCGACGAAGCCAAAGCGATTGCCAAAATTTTGCGCGACCACGTGGGCAAAGAAATCGGCCCCATCGCCAAGCCCAAGGACATCCGCTTCGGCGAGAACTTGCCCAAGACCCGCTCGGGCAAGATCATGCGCCGCTTGCTGCGTAGCTTGGCCAAGAACGAGGCGATCACGCAAGACACCTCGACACTGGAGAACCCAGCCATCTTGGATCAGCTGACAGACAACCACTGATCTGGCTTACCAAATCCGCTGAAAAGCTCTGAAAACCCGCCAACTGGCGGGTTTTTTTTATGTTTGATGAGGGTTTTTAAGGCCTAACTTACAATTTAGCTAACTTAAAATTAAGCTCCGTACAAAAGAAAGCTGCTTTGTCCACCATCGCATCTCCCACTGCCAACCCCAATCCTGTGCCTGTGGCCAAGCAAGCACCGGCACGGGTGAGCGTGGGCAACGCACAGCAAGGTGCAGCAGAGGCACCGACCAAGAAGTTTGACTTGGTGCAGCAGACGCAGGCGGACAAAGAGGTACGGGTGCAGCGCCTGAATCAGTCGTTGGACCGCAGCCAACTGAACTACTCCTTCGACAAACAGTCCAGCACCTTGTCGGTGCGGGTTGTGAACAAACAGTCGGGGGAGTTTGTCCGTGAAATCGACTTTCACGGCTATCAAGCGATGGAATTCAGCACGCACGGGTACAAAGGCCGTTACGTAGACAACGCGGCCTGAGGCCTGAGCGCACTCAGTTTTTGTCGAGCCAGTGGCAGATGGGCGCCCACAACTCCAAATCTTTTTCAATTTGCGAAGGCGTGATGTCAAACATGGACAAACCATGCGCAGCCATGTGCACGTAGTACTGGGTGTCACGCAAATAGCCCAACACCGGCACTTGTAACGATTCGGCAAACTCTCGCAAATGCGCGGAAGCAATGGTGCGTGCATCCACACGGTTGCCGACCACGCCCACTTGCGCGGGCAATTTGCGGCTGAGTTGCGTCAACTCCAGCAAAAAAGCATGGGTGGCTTGCATGTCAAACACGCTGGGCATCAAAGGCACCACAATTTTGTCGGCCCGTTGCACCAGCTCTTTCAAAGCGGCACCGCCAAGCCCTGCAGGCGTGTCAATGACCACATGTGTGGTCCCTTGGGGTGGTTTGGCGGTGGGGACTTTGCCCGCTTCGATCACCCAAGTTGCCACAGGCGGCAAGCTTGCCGGGCGCTGCTGGAGCCAGAATTTGGACGATTGCTGAATGTCCGCATCCCCCAACATGACGTGGTGACCGCGAGAGGCAAAGTAACCGGCAATATTGGTGGCCAAGGTGGATTTACCGGCACCGCCTTTTGGATTGGCAACGACAACAACTTTCATACACCCGACTCCCAAAAAATTCAATGATGACAAAAACATACGCGAAATAGCGTATTTATTTGTTTAAATCCACAATAGCAATATAAACTATAACGAGCAATCACTTTTTGAGGATTTCAATATGAGCGAAGGCACCAAAGACAAAAGCATTTTCATTGGCACCGGCGTGGTGTTCAAAGGCTCCATCAGCGCCCCTAACCAAGCCATCATTTCTGGCACGGTGGAAGGTGATTTGGTCGCCAAAGATGTGTTGATTGGCGCTTCTGGCATCGTGACCGGCACAACCGAAGCCGATTTCATCGACGTCAAAGGCGAGCTGAACGAATCCATCACGAGCAAAAGTGTGCTGATCGTGCGCAATACCGGCAAAGTCACTGGCGATGTGACTTACGGCGAAATCGAAATCGAACGCGGCGGCAAAATCAAAGGTGGCATGAAACAAGTCTAAGACTTGTGACAGCCTTTGCCGTCTGCGCAAAGGCTGTGTTGCTTTACACAAGCGGCATGCAGCGTGACATGCAGCCCACCTAAAATCAGTGAAACTTTCAGCAGCGCCCTCGTTTGTCTCACTCGTCTCCCTCACACGCAGCCTCTGACTCAGCCCTTGCGGCATCGCCTTACGCTGCACGTCAACGCCCCCCTCGCAAGCACCTCGTCGGCATTGGCTGGGTGGTGTTGCTGCACGCGTTGCTGTTGTGGGCGATCTCGTCGGGGCTCGCGCGCCAAGTGGTGCGCCTGAGCGAGAACACGGTCGAAGCCGTGTTGATGTCCGAGGCGCCGCCGCCCGCACCCGCGGCTCCTAAAACGCCACCACCCAAAACACCTGCACCGCCGCCGCCTGCGCCCACCAGCACAGTGCCTGCCATCACGCAAACCAGCACACCGCCTGCGGCAGCGCCGACGGCACCTGCCATTCGCACGGGCGCCGTCATTCAAGCTGGAGCGCATTGCGCCAAGCCTGACTATCCGAGCGCTTCGCGTCGCATGGAGGAGGAAGGCACGGTCATCTTGAAGTTTTTGATCGGTGCAGACGGCAAAGTACTGCAGGCCGACGTTGACAAATCTTCGGGCTTCACCCGTTTGGACGACGCTGCACGCAACGCCCTTTCAAAGTGCCAATTCCGCCCCGGCACGGTCGACGGCAAACCCGAACAAAGCTGGGCCACGATTGCCTACAAATGGCGCTTGGAATAAGTGCCAACTCACCAAGGAAACACCATGTTGCAACACACATTCACACGCACCACAGCCGCACTCACCGCCTTGACGTTCAGCCTCAGCGCGATGGCCGAAGAGGTCGTTGAGAACCCCTACGGTTTGTCCGCCCTGTGGGCCCAAGGCGATGTGGTGGCCAAAGCCACGCTGTTGATTTTGGTCATCATGAGCATGGGCAGCTGGTACGTGATCTTCACCAAATTGGCCGAACAAAACCGCGTCATGCGCTACGCCCAAACCGCACAAGACAATTTTTGGAATGCCGGCAACGTGCGCCAAGGCACGGACGGCTTGGAGGTAGACAGCCCGTTTCGCTTCATCGCTGAAAAAGGTTTGGAGAGCGCAGGCAAGCACACAGGCTTGCTGGGCAACATCAACTTCAACGACTGGGTGACCATGAGCATCCAACGCGCCATGAACAACGTGCAAAGCCGCATGCAAGATGGCTTGGCGGTGTTGGCGACGGTGGGTTCGACCGCCCCGTTTGTGGGTTTGTTCGGTACGGTCTGGGGCATTTACAACGCGCTGGTAAAGATTGGCATGTCAGGCCAAGCCAGCATCGACAAAGTAGCAGGCCCGGTGGGCGAGTCGCTCATCATGACGGCCATCGGCTTGGCGGTGGCCGTGCCCGCGGTGCTGGGCTACAACTGGTTGGTGCGCCGCAACAAAGTGGCGATGGAAGAAGTCCACGCCTTTGGCGCAGACTTGCATGCTGTGTTGCTAGGTTCAGCACAAAAGTAAGCCATGGCGATGCACTTAGGCCCGAGCGGGGGTGACGACGAACTGTTGACCACCATCAACACCACGCCGTTGGTGGATGTGATGTTGGTGCTGCTCATCATTTTTCTCATCACCATTCCGGTGGTCACCACCTCAGTGAAAGTGGAGCTACCGCACGAGGTGCAACAACCGCGAGAAACCAAACCCGACAACCTCATCTTGTCGGTCAACGCGCAAGGCCAAGCGTATTTGTATGACGCGCCGGTGCGCAGCAATGCCGACTTGATTAAGCAGCTGCAAGGCTTTGCAGAGAAAACACCACAGCCCGAAGTACAAATTCGTGGCGACGCAAAAACCGACTTTGAAGCCGTGGGCCGCGTGCTGTATGCCGCGCAGGTGGCGGGTTTGACCAAAGTTCGGTTTGTGACAGATCCGCAAGGGAAATAAGCATGGCCATGAACCTGCCCTCTTTGACGAACGGTCAAGACGAACCCGAGGTGATGATGGACATCAACACCACGCCGTTGATCGACGTGATGTTGGTGCTGCTCATCATGCTCATCATCACCATCCCGGTGCAGCTGCACTCGGTCAACCTCGACATGCCGCAAAGCGCCACACCGCAAACCAAAAAGCCCCATGTGGTTCGCATCGAAGTCGATGCACGCAGCGTGGTCAACTGGAACGGCAAGCCCTTGGCAGACCGCGCCGCACTCGATGCCTTGTTGCTAGAAGCCAAAACGCAAGAGCCACAACCCGAACTGCACATCAAAGCCCAAGGCAAGGCCAAGTACGAAGCGGTGGCCGGTGTATTGGCCAGTGCGCAGCGTCAGGGCCTGACCAAGATTGGCATTGTGGGCACAGAGCAATTTGCTGCGCCTTAACTTCGGGTAATCACTCACAAAACCATGGCTTTCGTGTAGCCATGGCGACTCCAGTCTCAGCACGCTGTCGATAGGATGCCTCCATCCCATCGAGCAGGAGCGTTGCATGGTTCAGTTCACACTCAACGGTCAACCCGTTCGCAGTACAGCACACAACACCACCCCTCTGTTGAATGTGTTGGCAAATGATTTGCAAATCAACGGAACGAAATTTGGATGCGGCAAGGCACAGTGCAGCGCATGCCTCGTGATGGTGGATGGAAATCCCATCAAGTCTTGCGTCGCCCCCGTGTCTAGTGTTGCAGGACGCAGTGTCACCACACTTGCCGGTTTGAAAGAAGGAGGCCAAGCCAGCCGACTGCAACAAGCCTTCATTGATGAGCAAGCTGCGCAGTGTGGCTACTGCACTTCGGGAATGATCCTTCAAGCACAAGCCTTACTGGACCGAAATCCACACCCCACCGACGCAGAAGTCCGCACCGCACTCGATGGCAATTTATGCCGATGCGGCGCCCACAACCGCATTGTTCGTGCCGTCCTACGCGCAGCAAAGGAGGCATGAAGATGCACCCGCAACGGACCACCAATCGCCGCGCGTTTTTAAAATCGGCCGGCTATCTCTCGCTGACATTTGCTATTCCACTCGACAACGCCTTGTCCCAAGCGCAAGAAGGCAAGCCTCGCCTACCGGGTGATTTGCAAACCAATCGCAAACTCAGCGCTTGGCTACGTGTCAATGCCAACCAAACCGTCACACTGTTGATCGGCAAGGTTGAGTTGGGTCAGGGCATCTTGACGGCCGTGACTCAAATTTGTGCGGATGAGTTAGATGTCAACTTCGATCGAATTCAAGTAATTTCTGGTGATACAGCGCTGGTACCCAATGAAGGCGTCACGGCGGGTTCGTTTTCGATGCCCTACTGCGCCACAGCCGTGCAATATGCATCTGCCGAAGTACGTTCGATCTTGCTGGAACGGGCAGCAGAAAAGCTCAAACAACCCGTCGCCACGTTGGCGGTCAAAGATGGCACGGTCTTGGCAGCCAACGGAAGCTCCGTCACCTATTGGGATTTGATTCTTGGCACCACTTTAGACCGCGAAGCTACAGCCTCTGTCAAGCCCAAATCAAGCGATCAGCATCGCTACATCGGCCAACCCATCCACCGCGTTGACTTGACAGGCAAGATGCTCGGCGATGCCAAGTTCTTGCAAGAGCATCGACCCGCCGGCATGTTATTTGGACACATCGTACGGCCCCCTACCTACGCAGCCAAGCTGCAGTCGGTCAGCATTCCTCATGTGCAGCGCATGCCAGGCGTCGTCAAAGTGGTACGCAATGGCAGTTTTCTCGGTGTGATTGCTCAGCGCGAAGAACAAGCCTTGGCAGCGGCCAACGCACTGAGCGCTTCTGCAAAGTGGCACGTAGAAAAAAAGCTCCCCACCCACGAAGGTATTTTTGATTGGCTACGCAATACCCACCCCAATCGCATCATCGAGACCAAACTACAACCACGTGCCGGTGGCGAAGCGCCTGTCCAGACCCTCGAGGCAACGTATTACAGGCCCTATCACATGCACGCCTCGATTGGCACATCGGCAGCGATTGCCACGATGGAAGCCGATGGCGTGATGTTGATTCAAACCCACAGCCAGTCGGTGTTTGAAACTGGCATCGCGATTGCGAAGATGCTAGGCCTAGAACCAAGCAAAGTGCGCTGCCAACATATGCAAGGTGCAGGTTGCTATGGCCACAACATGGCTGATGATGCCGCCGCTGATGCCGCGTTGCTCGCCATCACAGTCCCAGGTCAACCGGTGCGCTTGCAATACACGCGCGAACAAGAGCACAAATGGGAACCGTACGGCTCAGCCATGGTGATTCAAACCCAAGCAGGTGTTGATGCCAACGGCAACGTGTTGGATTGGGATTTGCAAATTTGGTCGACCCCGCATGGCACTCGCCCCAGCGGCGAACCTGGCAACTTACTCTCGGCTCGCTATCTGGACAAGCCATTCACACAACCGCTGCCCACCAATGGTGGTCCGCCCAACTACGCGGCCGACCGCAATGGCATTGCGTTGTATGACTTTGCTGGACACAAAGTTTTGACGCATTTCATCACCGATATGCCTGTGCGTGTGTCGTCCACACGGGGCTTGGGTGCGTATGCCAATGTGTTTGCCATCGAGTCATTCATGGATGAATTGGCATCGACGGCGAAGGTAGATCCCATCACGTACCGCCTGCGTTTTTTGAAAGACCCCCGTGCACGTGATGTGCTGCAAAAAGCGGCCGACCAATTCGGTTGGAACAGCTGGAAGAAAACACCGAACCGCGGAAAAGGAATTGGTTTCGCGCGCTACAAAAACATTGCAGGCTACTGCGCGGTTGCTTTAGAGGTCGAGGTCAACCCACGCAACGGACACATCCGCGTCTTACGTGCCGTAGCAGCCGCCGATACGGGCCACATCGTCAACCCAGACGGTGTCAGCAACCAAATTGAAGGGGGATTGATTCAATCTCTGAGTTGGTCATTAAAAGAAGAGGTGAAATTTGATGACACACAAATTTTGTCGACGGACTGGAACAGCTACCCCATCCTCACCTTCTCAGAAATTCCTCCTGTGGAAGTGGCATTGATCAACCGTCCCGGCGCCCCCTTCTTGGGAACAGGCGAAGCCTCACAAGGCCCCACCAGCGCTGCGTTGGCCAACGCCGTGTTTGATGCCACAGGGACACGTTTCCGTCGACTCCCCTTCACACCAGAACGCATCAAGCAAGGGTTGAACAAAAAGGAAGGCGCATGAAATTACTCCACATCCTAGGCGTACTCACGCTATGCGTTAGCTCCGTGTCGAGCATGGGGCAAACAAACGCCGCACGTGACTATCCAAGTCACCCCATCAAAATGGTCATCCCATATGCCGCGGGTGGGCCGATGGATTTCATTGGACGCACACTGGCCCCCCGCTTGTCGCAAAGCTTGGGACAAGCCATCGTCATTGACAACCGAGCCGGAGCAGGCGGGGCGATAGGCACCGACATGGTGGCCAAATCAGCGCCTGATGGGTACACGATGCTCAACACCTCATCCAGCCATGCCAGCTTGCCCGTGGTGTCACCCAGCTTGCCCTACGACCCCATCAAAGATTTTGCGCCCATCACCTTGGTGGCCAACAGCGTTGGTTTTGTCGTAGCAGCGCGTCCTGATCTGCCGGCGAAGAACTTGAAAGAGTTGTTATCTGACGCCAAAGCCAACCCTGGCAAATACACCTTTGGGTCTGGTGGCGTGGGCAATGTGATGCATTTTGCCGCTGAGTTTTTATGCACCAGTGCGGATGTGAAGATGACCCATGTTCCCTTCAAAGGCGTGAGCCAATCGCTCAACGATTTGGTAGCAGGTCGCATTGACTTTGTCATCGGTGCTCCCACGGCTGTGTTGCCCTTGGTCAAGTCAGGCAAGCTCAAAGCCTTGGCCATCACGGCGCGCAAGCGTTGGAGTGAATTGCCAGACGTGCCCACCATTGATGAAGCGGCAGTGAAGGGGTTTGTCTACACCCCGTGGTATGGGTTTTGGTTCCCTGCGGGAACCCCAGTTGAACACGTCACACGCCTGCGCAACGAAGTGAACAAACTGCTGGAAGACCCAGAGATCAAACGTTCTTTTGCCGAACAAGGCTTTGCCACGGTGGGATCGACAGCAGCAGATTTCAGCAAAGTCATCGCCGATGAAATCGCGATGAATAAAAAGTTAGCCACGCGAGTGGACTTCACTCAATAAACCCTGCGTCAGGAGACTTCGATGTTTCACACCACCACAGACAGTTCGTGCAACCACTGCGCACCACGCCGCAGTTTTCTAACCGGCTTGCTCACGGCCACGGCTGCAACCGTGTTGCCATCTTGCGCCACCTCCTCCAAAGACGCCCCCATGCCGGCAGACGCCAAACGTGCTTTGGTCGATGTGCACCACCATGTGTGGGCCCCTGCATTTTTGAAAGAGCTAGAAACACGCAAACTGGCCGAGCCGCCCGCACGCAACTGGTCACTCAACAAAACGATGGACGACATGGCCAAAGCTGGCGTGACGTACACACTCACCTCGCCCACGACGCCAGCCGCCGGTTTTGGCGACGTAGCCACCATGCGCAGCATGGCGCGCATCAGCAACGAATACGGTGCCCAACTTGCACGCGACTACCCCAACCAATTTGGTTTTTTTGCCACGCTGCCCATGCTCGATGTAGATGGCGCGCTGGCCGAGATTGCCTACAGCTGCGATGTACTCAAAGCCAACGGCATTGCCATGCTCACCAGCTACAACGGCAAGTGGCTCGGCGACAAAGCGTTCGCCCCCATCATGGATGAGATCAATCGCCGCAAGCTCATCGTCTACACACACCCGTCCAACACCCTGTGCTGTCAAAACTTGCAAGAGGGTGTGCCGGGCTCGACCATCGAGTTCGCCACTGACACCACACGCACCATCACCAGCTTGTTGTTCAGCGGCACGGCCACGCGTTGCAAGGACATCAAGTTCATCTTCTCGCACGCAGGTGGCACGATGCCTTTCTTGGTCGAGCGCCTCGTCATGTTGCCCAAGCTCAATGCCAACTTCGGCAAGATCTTGCCCAGCGATCAAGTGCTGCCCACTCTGCGTCGCTTCTATTACGACACAGCACAGGCGTCTCACCCCGGTGCACTGCTGTCGCTGTTGAATTTGGTCGATGTGTCGCAAGTGGTGTTTGGCACTGACTTCCCCTACCGCACCTCCCTCGACCATGTGAAAGGGCTCATGGCCATGGGCTTCAGCATGAACGACCTCACCGCCATTGAGAGCCGCAACGCGCTTCGCATGCTGGGCCGCGCTTAACAGGAAACATCCATGTCAAATTTGACACTCCCCACCACCCCCGAATCCATCTTGCCATTGGTGCTCAAGGCCATGTCGCGCACACCCGACGCGCGTTTGCGCGAACTCATGGCTTCGCTCACCTCGCACTTGCATGCCTTCATCTTGGAGACGCAAGTCACCGAGGAAGAGTTTGAACGTGCCGTTAAATTTTTGATCGACATCGGCCAAGCCACAGGAGAAAAAACCAATGAAGTGATCTTGGCTGCTGACTTGCTGGGCGTCTCCTCCTTAGTGGCGGTGCTCAATAACCCTGCCAATCCGCATGACGCACATACCCAAGCAGAAGTGGCTTCTCACGCTGCGTTGCTTGGCCCCTTCTGGCGCGCCAACGCTCCTTTTTGCGACGCAGGCGACAACATAGCGCGTGGCAACACGCAAGGCATGCCACTCGAGGTGCGCGGTGTGGTGTACGACAAGCATGGCAAGCCTGTCGCCAATGCCACCGTCGACGTGTGGCACGCATCCCCCATCGGCTTGTACGAGAACCAAGACGATGCGCAAGAAAACATGAACCTGCGTGGCCGCTTCAAAACCGATGCACACGGCGCCTACTTTTTCAAAACTGTGCGCCCCGCTGGCTACCCTGTGCCAACCAATGGCCCATGCGGCGATTTATTGCGTGCACAACTTCGCCACCCCAACCGACCTGCACATTTGCATTTCATGGTATCTACGCCGGGCCACAAAGTGCTGATCACCCAAGTGTTTGCCGATGGCGATGAAAACCTCACCAGCGATCCTGTGTTTGGTGTGACCGAGCCTTTGGTTGGCGACTTTCAAGAACACAAGGCAGAGGGCAAAACCCACGCCACGCTCACCCATGACTTTCACTTGACCGAAGGTGACATGACTTTCCCACACCCACCCATTCCTTGACCCTCTCGTATCCCAAAACTACATGACCTCTCGTTTCGAACCTACAGACTCTTTGACAGGCAAAGTCGCTGTCATCACCGGCGGCACAGGCGCCATTGGTTTGGCCTGTGCCCAGCGCTTGGCCAAACTGGGCGCGCGCTGTGTTTTGCTCTACAACTCAGAAGCACCCGAAGCCGCAGCCGCTAAAGCGGCGGCTTTGCCTGGCGCTGGACACCTCAGCTTCAAAACTCAAGTGACTGACAGTGCCTCGCTGCAAAAGGTAGCAGACCAAGTGGCGGCGCAATGTGGTGCGGTCCACATCTTGGTCAACAGCGCGGGCTACACCAAGGCGGTGCCCGCTGCTGATTTAGACGCATTGAGCGACGACTTGATTGACGACATTTTGAAAGTCAACTTTCGCGGCGTGATAGCCAGCATTCGCGCCTTCATGCCTTTACTCAAAAAATCAGAAGACGGTTTGATCGTCAACATCTCGTCCATCGCAGGCTTCACGGGCACGGGCAGCAACTTGGCCTACGTGGCCGCCAAGGCCAGCATCGACGTTGTGGGTGATGCATTGGCCAAAGCCTTTGCGCCGCATGTGCGCGTCATCTCGGTGTCTCCCGGCGTTGTGGACTCCACCTTTGTGCCAGGGCGTGGTGCGGACTTCAACGACAAAGTCGCCCCCACCATTCCTCTGCGCCGTATTGGCACGGCAGACGATGTGGCGGCAGTGGTGCAGGCCTGCGCGACCACCATGCGTTACGTCACGGGGACACGCATCGTGGTCGACGGCGGCCGTCATCTTTGATTTGAAAGCGAAAGAGACATGAACCAGAAAACTTTCCTCACCTGTGCGGTCACGGGCAATATCACCACACCAGACCAAACACCACATTTGCCTGTGACGCCCGCACAGATTGCGGATGAATGTTTGTCAGCCGCAGAAGCGGGCGCAGCAGCCGTACACATCCATGTGCGTGACCCGAAAACCGGCAAGCCCTCGATGGAGCTAGAGCTCTACCGTGAAGTATTTGACCAAGTGCGTCGCGCCAACCCCGAACTGATCATCAACCTCACCACAGGCCCCGGTGGCCGATTCATCCCCAGCGTTGAAGACCCGCGTGTGGCTGCGCCTGGATCGACCTTGGTTCAACCTGAAAAACGTGTGGAACATGTGCGCATACTGAAACCCGATGTGTGCTCACTCGACCTCAACACCATGAACTCCGGCGGGGATGTGGTCATCAACACGCCTCGCAATGTGCGCATCATGGCGAAGATCATGCGCGAGGCAGGCGTCAAACCAGAGTTGGAAATATTCGATTCTGGCGACATGCACTTGGCACGTGACTTGATTGCCGACGGCACGCTGGATGGCCCGGGTATGTGGACTTTTGTGACCGGGGTGAAGTACGGTTTTTCACCTTCCCCAGAAACCTTGCTCTATGCCCGCAGCTTGCTACCTGCAGGTGCAATTTGGTCAGCCTTTGGCATTGGCCGATTTGAATTCCCCATCGTCGCTCAAGCTTGGTTTGCAGGTGGCCACGTGCGCGTCGGCATGGAAGACAACATCTACTTAGAAAAAGGTGTACTCGCCAAGAGCAACGCCGAGCTAGTGACCAAAGCCAAACGCATCATCCACGACTTGGGTGGCGAGTTAGCCAGCCCGCGCGAAGCGCGCGCCATGCTGAACCTCCCCATCCGCACTTGAACCACACAGAAGGAACACAAAGAATGTCGATTCACCAAGAAGACTTGCGCGCCGTGCGCGTGAATGCCAAAGCCGCCTCTGCAGACGCGCTGGCACCCACTGTTGAAAAACAATCACCTCCGCCTTTACAAAAAGGCGATGCCTTGGTGCGCGTGCGTAGCGCCGGTGTGAACCCGAGTGATGTCAAAGCCGCCCTGGGCATCATGCCGCAAGCCGTTTTTCCGCGCACACCGGGTCGCGACTTTGCGGGAGTGGTGGTGGATGGCCCCAGCGCATGGGTAGGCAAAGAGGTTTGGGGGTCGGGTGGCGATGTGGGCATCACGTGCGATGGCTCACACGCAGGTTGGTTGGTATTGCCGGAAGCCGCCTTACGTGAAAAACCCAAGAACCTCAGCTTCGAAGAGGCAGGCTCGGTGGGTGTGCCGTTCATCACCGCCTACGAAGGGTTTCGCCGAAGTGGCATGCCTCAAAAAGGACAGACCGTGGTGGTGATGGGAGCGAACGGAAAAGTGGGGCAAGCCGCTGTGCAGCTCGCCGCACAAGCGGGAGCCCATGTGATTGCGGTGCGACGCGGTGAGGGTGAATGGGATGGTCCGTCCAAAGGCGTGCACACCATCGATGCCAAAACCGAAGACGTGGCTGCTCGCATCCGCGAGCTGAGTGATGGCAAAGGTGCGCATATTGTGTTCAACACGGTAGGCAGTCCCTACTTTGAAGCTGCCAACAAAGCCATGGCCAAAGGGGCCACGCAAATCTTCATCTCCACCATCGAACGTCCTGTGCCGTTTGACATCTTCACGTTTTATCGTGGCATGCACACCTATGTGGGCATCGACACTTTGGCGCTGAACTGCATCGAAACCAACGACCGCATGGAAGCCATGCGCGCAGGTTTTGAAGCGGGCACGCTGCACCCCTTTGAAGTGAGTGCCGATGCGGTCTTCTCACTCGATCAAGTGTTGGCGGTCTACAAAGAAGTGTTGGGCGGTGCCAGCCGTCGCGTGGTCTTTAACCCTTAAACGTCAGGCACGCCATGAACATCACCCGACTTGACCAAGCGCCTGAATACGTGGCGCCCAACCACTTCGACATGCAATGTTTACGTCTGCAAGGGCGCGAGGCGGGGCCCGCCGTTCAACTCTGGATGGGCATGTCGATCCTGAAACCCGGAGGTCACACCTCGCTCGACGGCTCACCGATTGAAAAACATTACGTGGTGTTGCAAGGTGAACTCACGCTGGTCAGTGAGCTCGACGGCGTGGAAACACGAGAAGTGCTACGCGCTTTTGATTCATGCCGTTTCGCACCTGGTGAGAAACGGCAAATCATCAACCACACCCAACAAGAAGCGCGGATCTTGTTGGCCATGCCGTTTGATCCCCCCGCTGCTTGAACTCATAGAACACAACAGGAGACAAAACCATGCACAACACCCCCATCACCCGTCGACAAAGTTTGCAATGGGCTGTAACCCTGACCGCTGGCTCAGCGTTGCCTAGTTTTGCGCAATCTGAATGGCCTAAAGAAAAATCAATCACGTTCATCGTCCCCTTCACTGCGGGCAGTGGCACAGATGTGATTGCACGCACCATCGCCGAAAAACTCGGCCCGCTCTTGGGCGCACAAATCGTCATCGACAACAAGACGGGTGCTGGTGGCACAGTGGGCGCGGCCTTGGTCGCCAAAGCACCCGCAGACGGATACACCATGTTGGTTCACAGCTCGGGGCATGTGGTCAACCCTGCGTTGTATCCCAAACTCAGCTACGACACACTGAAGGACTTCGATGGCATCAGTCCGTTGGCGAGCCTGCCCAACGTGATCGTGGTGTCACCCAGCAAGGGTTACAAGGACGTCGCTGACTTGGTGGCCAAGGCCAAAGCGCAACCCGGTGTACTTAATTACGCATCGGCAGGCAACGGCTCGGCCACGCACATGAATGCAGAAAAATTCCGCGTGGTAGCGGGTGTACAAGCACAGCATGTGCCTTACCGCGGCACGCCAGAAGCATTGACCGAAACTGCGTCAGGTCGCATTGATTGGTTCTTTGCCCCCCTGGTGTCAGCCCTGCCCTTGATTCAAAGTGGTCGCTTGCAAGCCTTGGCTGTGAGCACAGCGCAACGCTCACCCCTGCTACCCAATGTGCCATCGATTGCAGAAGCTGGCTTTGCCAGCGCGGCCTACACGTTTTGGGTTGGTCTGTTTGTGACCGCGAAGACACCTAAGCCCATCGTGCAAAAACTGCACGCAGGCGTGATGAGCGTTTTGGCCATGCCTGACGTGAAAGACCGCTTAGAAAAACTCGGCGCAGCAGCCATGCCCATGCAGCAAGATGCATTTGAAAAATACCTCGATGCCGAAACCCTATCCGCCGCGCAACTCGTGAAAGCTGCGGGTATTCGGATTGAGTGATGATCAAGACACAGGTGTCACGCCACGATGCCTTTGTCTTTGAGCGCTTGAATTTGCGCGGCGGTCAGCCCCAGCTCGTGCAACACCGCATCTGTGTCTTGCCCAATGACGGGGGCGTTACGTCGATGGCTACCTGGCGTGCGTGAGAGTTTGGGAATGATGCCAGGCACCGCCAACGATGTGCCGTCATCCATCTGCACCTGTTGAATCATGCCGCGTGCTTGGTAGTGTGGATCAGCCGCAATGTCGGCCACGGTGTAGATGCGGCCTGCGGGCACGTCGGCTTTGTCTAGTGCCTGCAGCACTTGCTCAACCGACAGCTGCGCCGTCCACACGCCAATGGCGGCATCAATCTCGGCCACACGCTTCACGCGACCTGCGTTGTCACCCAACGCAGGGTCGTTGCCCAAATCGTCGCGGCCCATCGTGTGCATGAGGCGTTTGAAAATGCTGTCACCGTTGCCCGCAATCAGCACGTAGCCATCGTCTTTGCAGCGGTAGGCATTGCTCGGCGCGATGCCGGGCAACGCACTGCCCGCGGCTTCGCGCACTGCGCCAAACGCGCTGTATTCGGGCAGCAAACTTTCCATGCAGTTGAAGACGGCTTCGTACAAAGCCACATCAATCACTTGCCCTTGCCCGCTTTGCTCGCGCTCGTGCAGCGCCATCAAAATGCCAATCACGCCGTGCAGCGATGCCAGCGTGTCGCCAATGCTCACGCCCACGCGCACGGGCACACGCCCCGGCTCGGCGGTGAGGTGGCGCAAGCCACTCATGGCCTCAGCCACCACACCAAAACCGGGCTTGTCGCGGTAAGGGCCGGTTTGCCCATAACCACTGATGCGCAACATGATGAGGCGCGGGTTGAGGGCCAACAGTTCATCCGGGCCTAAGCCCCAGCCCTCCATCGCACCTGGGCGAAAGTTCTCGATCAGCACATCCGCGTCTTTGACGAGTTGGCGCACGATGTCTTGGGCTTCTTTTTCTTTCAGGTCCAACGCCACCGAGCGCTTGTTGCGTGACTGCACTTGCCACCACACCGAAGTGCCATCTTTGAGCAAACGCCACTTGCGCAGCGGGTCACCTGTCTTAGGCGTTTCAATCTTCACCACATCCGCGCCAAAGTCGGCCAGTGTTTTGGCGGCAAACGGACCTGCGATGAGTTGGCCGAGTTCCACCACGCGCAAGCCGTGTAAAGGTGTCTGCCAAGAAGGTTGGATGGGGCTAGAAGTAGATGCGCTGTTCATGCGTGGCATTGTGCCCAAGCGCACACGCTGTGTGCCTACGCGTCTTCACGCAGGCGACAACGTTAAAACTCAGCGTGCAAGCGCACGGCGTACACATTAACAGGCCCACGGTCGGCGTTGTACGCGGGGTTTTGAATGCGTTGGTAATCCGTGGTCAGCCATGTGCCGCGCGTCATTTGGAAGCTGTAAAACGCCTCCAAAATTTGCTCGGGCTTGTAGGTCAATGAGGTGAGGGAGCCCGTCGCGGCATCGCCAATGAAGTACGACATGCCGCCTGCCGCCAAGAAACCTCGGCGCTCAGGTGACAAGGTGTTGCGCATGAAGGCCACGCCCACCGCATCGTCGGCACGGCCCCACAAACCGCCTTTGAACACAAGCCCCGTCGACAACGAGCCATCAACTTCGGTGAACGCGTAGGTTTCGGTACGGCCATCGGCCTTCATGGCGCGTAAGAAAAAGCCCACGCTGGAGTTGATGGCTTGTTCGATGTTCACGCCCAAACCGTATTTGATCTTTTCGCCATTGCGGCTATCCACCAAGGCTTGTGGTGTGGTTTGCACACCCGCGTGCGTTTGCAGCCACTGCGTCGCATCATCAAAGCTCGCTGTCTGAGCACGGTTGCGCCATGCCAGCACGCGCACTTTGCCGGGCTGGTCAGCCAACATGTGGCCGCGTTCGATTTCTACTTGGTCGCCATAGTGCTTGCCCAGCGCAAAGTCCACCGGCAAGCCGTTGGGATCTTTGGGGCCCGTCATGCGACCAAAGCGCAGCACCCAGTTGTCTTGGTACCACTCGCCCGCAAAGCCCCAGCCAAAGCCGCGCGCATCGGCGGCGTAGTCGTAAGCGGCGTAGGTCCAGTTGCCCCAGTTCATGAATTGGGTGCGTGGGTCTTTGGCGTAGGTGTTGTCGTCAAACACGTCGAGCGTGGAGAAGTTGCCAGCGGTCAGCACAAACCGGTTTTTGTCGACCCAGCCTGCCATTTGGTTGAAATCAGATTCAACCTGCTCGCGTTCGCCGCCGTGGTTCCAAGTTTGGCGCACAAACAAACGTTGGCGATACAACTTGGGCGTGGAGCCGCCTGCACGGGTGATTTCGCCATTGGTAAAGCCACCCATACCCACCAAGTTGCCAGAAAACGGCACGCCCGATGCCACCTCGGGGTTGAAATACAGCTCACCGTCTTGCCACGGGCGAAAGCCCCAATGTGCAGTAGTGCTGAAGGTGTACATGCGCTCGCTCTGGGTCGACAAGCTGTTGGCGCCCGAGTAATGGGCGTTAAACGCGTTGTGGTGCTGCCAGTTGTAGGTGAGTTGGTAGCGCGCCGTGGTGTCTTCCGTCTCTGTCGCTGGCGTTTGCTGCGCCCACACACCCACCGCAGCTAAGCTGCTCATCGCCAAGGCGGCGAGTCGGTGAAGCGAAAAGTGAGGCATCAAATAGACAAAAAACGAAGCAACCTAAATAGATACAGGGCATTGTAGGAAGGCTTTATTTCATTTCCGTGAATCGGCACAGGCGCTCCCGCATAAAATCTAAGTCTCCACCTAAGGAAGACTCATGGGACGCACCCTTTACGACAAAATTTTTGACGAACACGTCGTTCACACCGAAGAAGACGGCACCGCCATCCTCTACATCGACCGCCATTTGGTGCACGAAGTCACC
>Ga0228700_1000162_pt1 | contig 67606 bp, 54 predicted proteins | sample McNCre317_Aug_MG_FD_178019 | JGI IMG/M metagenome (GOLD analysis project Ga0228700, IMG submission 178019) | Freshwater microbial communities from McNutts Creek, Athens, Georgia, United States - 3-17_Aug_MG | ecosystem: Environmental > Aquatic > Freshwater > Creek | place: USA: Georgia...
GGAATTCGCGAAGGCCGTACGCCGAATAATGATGATGACCAATATTATAGAACGCTTGTTCGCACATGGCGGGAAGGTCAAGTAGATGTTCCATCTGAAGAAGGCGAAAGTCCCATCGATGTGCTCGAAAAGCAAAAACCTGTCGTGGAATTAATTCTTTCTAGACCCGAGGAACGTAATATTTTAATCGCGATGCACGGTCGGGCGATGCGGGTGTTGCTCACACATTTATTCGAAAAACCACTACATGACATGGACACTTTTGGCCATCAAAACCTGTGTCTTTACCACTTGCAATACGATTACCAAACTCAGAAATTCAACGTCATCAAAGCGAATCATACAGCCCATTTACAAGGATTGCCTGATTGCATGTAAATTATGAAAAGACAGCGCCTGTATTGGACCTTGCAATGTTTTGGCTGGTTTGCCTGGGCGCTGAATGAGGCTTTGCTTTATACCAATCAATATGGCTGGAAATGGGCGTGGATATTTTCATCGCTAGCAAACATCGCATTAGCCATTTTTTTAACCCACCAATATCGACGAATCACCAAACGATTTCGATGGCAAGACAAGAACTTGTGGCGTATGCTCCAACTTAATTTGTTGGCCCTTGTCGTCATGGCATTGCTATTGATGGCACTTAACATCCCATTAGATTACCTCTTGTTACAAGAAAATTATGAGGTAAGCCTAAGTCCATTTATTATCATTCAGATATTTTTCAATTTTGTAAAGCCGCTGGCGATTTGGGCGTTGATTTATTTCTTTTTTCAGTACTCAAACAAGCGATTGGAGATGGAACGCGAAAACGATCAATTGGAACGAGCAATCTTGGAAACAGAGGGAAAAGTATTGCGCGCTCAGATGAATCCGCATTTTGTATTTAATGCCTTAAACAGTGTTCGCGCGTTGATCACCGAGGACCCACAAAAAGCCAAAAAAGGCATCAATCAATTATCTAAATTGTTGCGAAGTTCTTTATTGACCGAACGTAAAAAAACAATTTCCTTAGCAGAGGAACTAGAAACAATCACGGATTATTTATCATTGGAAAAAATCCGTTATGAAGACCGCTTGGATTGGAAAATAAGCATTGAGCCTGCTTGCCATAAAGCACAAATTCCACCGATGCTGCTGCAAACATTAGTTGAAAATGGAATCAAACATGGTATATCGCGATCTGTCAAAGGGGGGACTATTGAGCTTTCAGCACATAAACTGGCAGATACCTTGCAGATTTCGGTTGTCAACCCTGGACATTTAAAATCCAATAAAGAGCCAGGTGCCGGGCTAGGTTTAATTAATTCCCAACATCGTCTTGCGTTGTTATATGGGAAAACCGCTCAAATCGAACTTCAACCACTAAACAAAAATCAAGTGTGCGCAATCGTGACATTGCCCTATCTTGAAGAAATTTAAGATTTATGAAAGCAATCATCGTAGACGACGAGCGTTTAGCGCGCAATGAACTGAAACGCTTATTAGAAAACTTTCCACACATTGAAGTCATCGCGGAGGCGGCAAATACTGACGAAGCTTCGGCTTTATTGGAAACGATGCAGCCTGATGTATTATTCCTCGACATTCAAATGCCTGGAAAAACAGGTTTTGAATGGTTGGAAAGTTGGGAAGGTTACCTACCCGAAGTCATTTTCACAACCGCATTTGATGAATATGCCCTAAAAGCTTTTGAGGTGAACGCACTAGATTACGTGCTTAAGCCCATCGAACTATCCCGTTTAAGTGAAAGTATTCAGAAGTTGGACAAGAGGCAAATTCAACAAACCCGGTCAATTACAACACCCAATCATGTCTTAGGTGCCCAAGATCAGATATTCGTTAAAGACGGTGAACGTTGCTGGTTTGTCCGTTTAGATCGGGTGCGTTTATGCGAATCGATGGGAAACTATGTTCGTTTGTTTTTTGATGACCAAAAGCCTTTGGTTTTGAAATCATTAAATGCCCTCGAGGAACGTTTGGATCCAAAAGTTTTCTTCCGAGCAAATCGCAAGCACATTATCAATTTGAATTACATTGATAAAATCGAACCCTGGTTTTCAGGAGGCTTACAAGTGACTTTGTCTGGAAAAGGAGAAAAAATTGAAATCTCTAGACGTCAGTCGATACGTTTTAAGGAATTACTCTCGCTTTGATCGTTTGGGCGCTTCGCCCAATAAAAACCCGTATGCTTCTAAAGCAGGTACATGGTCAAATATAACTTTTAGAATCGCCGTTAATGGTAATGCTAAAATCAAACCTGGAATTCCCCAGATCATTTCGCCGGCTAATAATGCCAACATAGCAACCATCGGATTGATACTGACTTTAGACCCAATCACTAATGGTGTGATGAAATTAGCCTCTACAAATTGAACTGCAGCTACCCAAGCAATCACCCCTAAGGCATAATTAGGCCCTAAACTTCCCAGTGTCAAAATGATCGGTAAGCTTGCGCCAATCCAAATTCCAATATAGGGGATCAATAACAAAATTCCAGTCAGGCAACCAAAGAACATAAAATAATCCACTCCTATCCACCAAAATCCCGCAATGCATAGTAGGGAAACGATCAACATCACCGCTAATAAGCCTACCAAGTAACTTTGAACCACCGTGCCAGTCTTCTGCATGATGCCATGCAACACATTGCGGTCAGTTGTGGGGAACACCCGCGATAAGAAGTCGGCAAAAAACTGTCGGTAATACAAAAAGAAGAAGACAAAGATGGGAACAATAATGAGTGTCGTCACCCCATGAATCACTGTACCAAATGTTGTCGTAATGATGTCCCCTGAGTTTTTCAATAGATTAATGGTTTGATTACTCACCTCAACCATTTGTTTTTTGCGAGAGATATTCAGGTTATGCGACAGGAAACTTTGTAAGCCTGCCACCCATTTTTCAGCCTTACGGATAAACATGGGCCAATCACTGGCAAATTCGGCAATTTGACCAACTAATAGCAACAAAAGAAGTCCAATAAAGGCGAACATGATTAAGAGACAAAGCGAAATGGCGAGCGCGCGTGCAATTCCTTTTGATTCTAACCAAGTACATACAGGCAGTACAAGCATTGCCAAAATCATGGAAAACGATAGAAGGATGAGTAGATCTTGCAATAAATACAAGCCTAGAACGACAAGCGATATGCTGATTAGGACAGCGGCTAAACGAACGGGATATGCAGTATCTTTAGGCATGTTTTAAATTAAATGTATTTCAAATTACGTAAAATTTAACAATTTAGTAACTTAGACCTATCTATCTTTGCGGCATCATTAAACATCCAACGCGCTAAAACCATGAGTAAAACGCTAAATCAAGCGAAAATTTTATTGGTCGACGACGATCCGGATATTCTTGAGCTATTGGAATACAATTTAGCAAAAGAAAATTACCAATTAGCAAAGGCCTTTGATGGCAAGGAGGCATTGGAGATCGCTCAGGTTTTCAAACCCGCTTTAATTATCATGGATGTCATGATGCCTGTCATGGATGGAATCGAGACGGCACGCAAAATGAAATTGATGCCCGAGCTGAAAAACACCTTGATTTTGTTTTTAACAGCGCGTGGTGAAGAGTTTACAGAGGTAGCTGCTTTCGATGCTGGGGCACATGATTACATCATCAAACCGATTAAACCTCGTGCCTTAGTGAGTCGTATCAATGCCTTATTGAAGCGTGAAACAATCGAAGAAACACAGGATATCATAGAAATAGGCGGCTTAATCATTAACCGCACGCAATATGCCGCGACATTTGAAGGTCGCGCATTGATCCTTCCCAAAAAAGAATTTGAACTACTCTCTTATCTTGCTAAAAACCCGAACAAAGTTTTCAATCGGGATGAATTATTAGAAAAAGTCTGGGGTGCTGACGTATATGTCGTTGAACGTACCGTAGACGTACACATCCGTAAATTGCGCGAAAAAATCCCGGAACATTATATCAAAACCTTGAAGGGAGTCGGGTATTTATTCTCGATTGAGAAGGCCTAAATTTCGTCTATTTTCGGTAAATTGCGGCTTCATGACAAGTCGGCTTATCCTTTTATGTTTATTCGCAAGTTTCACCTTGCTCGGTCAATATCCCAAACGCGAACTTCGCGGCGTATGGATTGCCACCGTTCAAAACATCGATTGGCCTAGTCCCCGGAATTATAATGCAATCAAGCAACAAGAAGAATTTCTTGATATGCTGAATTCGCACCAACAAACAGGCATCAACGCCCTTTTTGTCCAAGTTCGTACCGCTGCTGACGCACTCTATTCGAAAAGCGAGGAACCTTGGTCGGCCTATTTATCCGGCCTGCAAGGGCAAGCACCCAAGCCGAATTACGACCCTTTGGCCTTCATGATTCAGGAATCTCATGCGCGAGGAATCGAATTTCATGCGTGGTTAAATATGAACCGAGCGAGCATGTCTACCAAGAATTTACTGGCAGTTAATCATATCGTCCGAAAGCATCCTGAGTGGATGGTGATTTACAATAACCAACATTTATTCAATTTCGGAATTCCGGCAGTACGCCATTACATTACGCAAGTGGTCAAAAACATTGTACAAGAATACGATGTGGATGGCATACATTTCGATGATTATTTCTACCCTTATCCAATCAAAGGAGCTCATTTCAATGATGATGAGGCTTATACACAATACAAATTGCCGAATGAAAGTTTGGCCGATTGGCGCCGTAGGAATATTAATTTATTGATTGAAGAGATTTCAACAACAATCAAATCCGTGAATCCTCGAGTAAAATTTGGCATTAGCCCATTTGGCATTTGGCGACATAAAAGTTCAGATCCGGAATATGGTTCGCCAACGAGTCGGGGATTGCAATCCTACGATGACCTTTTTGCCGACACAGAAAAATGGACAAAATCGGGTTGGTTGGATTATTTAGCGCCTCAATTATATTGGGGAACAACGCATCGGGTGGCTACATTTGGGCCATTAGCGAAATGGTGGAGTGAGCATGGATATGGGAAACCCGTATACATTGGACACGCCGCATACCACCTCAATGACCAATGGAATGCAGCCGAATTATCGAAACAATTAACACAGGCGCGCAGTTTAGATCAGGTGAAAGGATCTATCTTTTTTAGTTCGAGTCAATTAACGAATAATGCCAAAGGTTGGCGTGATACGTTACGGAGCACCCATTTCAAACACATGGCATTAGTTCCTCCGATGCTCTGGATTGATAGCATTCCTCCCACCGCACCACATAAAGTTTCCTTATTGAAGCAATCGGGAAAATGGACGATGCGCTGGCAAGCAGGCGAACCCAGTCTGGACAAAGACCCAGCCGCCTATTATGTCGTTTATCGGATTCATCGGACTGAAGGAATTCGCGGCATTCAAAATGCAGCAAACATTATTTACAAAGGACAAAAAACAGAATATTTGATTGACCCATCAGAAATGCAATCCGGCCACGGATTTGTCGTAACGGCATTTGATCGCTTACACAACGAATCACCTGCCGGCACTATTCAATGGATCATTCCTAATTCCAATTAATATGAGCTTACGATTTTTACATTTAACTGTCAAAGACATCACGGAGGAAACACCGGATACGAAAACCATTCATTTTTGGCATCCCATCCATGATACCTTGCATTATTTGGCAGGTCAATTTTTAACGGTTATTCCCAACATTGCTGGCGAAAAACCGCGCAGAAGTTATTCGCTTTCGTCTTCTCCTGCGACGGATATGTCACCCGCAATTACCGTAAAACGAATTTCGGGCGGATTGGTTTCTAATTTTCTATGCGACAATGTGAAGGTCGGGGATAGTCTCGAGGTGATCGAACCCATGGGAAATTTTGTAATTGAGCCGGATGCGGATGCTACCAAAAACTATGTATTTGTGGGGGCAGGATCTGGAGTTACGCCGCTGATGTCCATGATCAAAACGCTTTTGCACAAAGAGCCTAAATCAAAAATTCACTTGATTTATGGATCTCGCCATGAAGATCAAATCATCTTCAAAAAACAATTGGATGTTTTGGAGAAGGATTATGCTGACCGATTTACGGTTTTACATGTGATCAGCCAACCGGCAGCCAATTGGCCTGGATTGAAAGGGCGAATTAATCAAGCGTCTACGGTATATTATTTGAAACAAGAATTAGGCATTGACATCGCCAAAGCGCATTATTATTTGTGCGGACCGCTTGAAATGATGGAAGAAGTGCAAAGAGCTTTGGGGATTTTCGAAGTGCCTAGTAGCCAAATTCATAAAGAGCTATTCAATAACGCGACTTCGGTGGAGACCGCGGCGTCCGATAATGATGTGGCACGTGAAATCACATTGATCTACGAAGGAAAAGAGCATCAGGTGACGGTTCAGCCACATGAAACGATTTTAGAGGCAGCCCTTGAAGCAGATTTAGATATCCCCTATTCATGCCAAGCGGGTATGTGCACAGCTTGCATGGGCTTATGTAAATCAGGTAGCGTGGTGATGGACGAAGAAGATGGTTTGACTGCAGGAGAAATTGCCAAAGGCTATGTCTTAACATGCGTGGCACATCCTACGAGCGACGGGGTGGTGATTGACCTCGATTAAATTATCAGTTTTCAGGGGCGCAAGCCCCTTTTTTCTTACTACCTTTGGCAAACCTTGGAGGATTGCCAAAGGTAAGTGATGACACCCAAAGGTAAGGTGGATTTAAAAATCCCGTGGATCCCAAGCCACCCGCGTATTATCATACAAAACCGCCAACCGAGCCATATCTTCAGCATCCAAGGCAAAATCAAAGACTTCCGCATTTTCAATCATCCGCTCCGGATTGATCGACTTTGGTATCGTCACGGCACCTTGTTCAATGACCCAACGAATCAAAATTTGATAGGTTGATTTTGACCATTTTCGTGCAATGTCAACCAAAACCGGATGTTCTTTTTTCAGTCCACGAACCACCGGCGCATAACCCTCGACTTGAATATTATTTTGTTTACAAAAAGCTAGCTCCTCCGGCAAATAACAAAAAGGACTCAGCTCTATCTGATTCACCGCGGGACAAACATGTGCATAGACAAACAATTCCTCTAAATGCTTTTGGTAATAATTCGACACCCCGATGGAATGCACAACGCCTTGCTCATGTAGCGATTCCAAAGCCTTCCACGTTTCTTTGCGATGCTGATCCTTCGGCCAATGAATCAAATACAAATCCAAATAATCTAAAGCCAAATCCTTCAAGGACTTCTCAAAAGCGCGCATCGTGGAATCATATCCCATGTCATCCATCCATACTTTGCTTGTCACAAATAATTCCCTTCGAGGAACTCCGCCTTGCTTTAAAGCCTGCCCCACTTCAATTTCATTCCCATAAATTGCCGCAGCATCAAATAGTCGATAGCCAACTACTAATGCAGCTTCCACCGCTTGTCCTACTTCCTGCTGCTGTTCCGGGGCGTAAACTCCCAAGCCCAAGGCTGGCATCGAAATACCATTATTTAATTGAACGGAGGGTATTTGTAAATTCATATCGCTAAAATTAGATTTAAAGCTAGCCAAATTTGATGTATTTTTACAAAAAATTAAGCACATGACCCGACAAGTATCCGCCCAAAACATCCAACGAAAATTTCTCGCACAAGACTTTCAATTAAGCACATGGGAAAGCGTTTTGCCTTATTTCGAGCAACTCAGCGAAACGAAAATTAATTCCTTAGCGGACCTCATTCAGTTTTGCGAAAACCGTTCTGAACTGGAAAGTTATTTGTCGGAGAACTTCGCCTGGCGGTACATCAAAATGTCCTGTGACAATCAAAATGAGGCGCACCAACAAAGCTATCAGCAATTTGTCAATGAGATCATGCCGAACGCATCGGTTTTCGATGACGCTTGGAATAAGAAAGTAACCGAGAGCCCATTCGTTTCCGAACTTCCTGAAACAGGTTATGCGGTTATGTTGCGCGGCATGAAGAAATCCATTGAGATTTTTCGGGAAGAAAACATTCCCCTATTTACGGAATTGCAAAACCTGCAAACACAATATGGTGCAGCAACAGGTTCGTTAATGGTGGAAATTGATGGAGAAGAAAAAACACTCCAACAAGCCAATGCTTATTTAGAATCGACCGACCGCACCAAACGCCAAGACGTATACAAAAAAGTATCGGATGCGCGTTTAGCCATCCAAGAAAAACTGGATGACTTATTCACGCAATTAGTTGAAAAACGAAATCAAGTAGCGCTGAACGCAGACTTCGCAAATTACCGAGATTATGCCTTTGCGAGTCTTGGACGCTTTGATTACAGCCCGGCGGATTGCTTTGAATTTCATGCAGCAGTAGCTAATACCGTCGTTCCGATCATCAACAAACAAGCAGAAAAACGCAAAAAAACATTAGGACTCGAAGCCTTGAAACCTTGGGACAAGTCGGTGGACGTACTCGGCCGCAAGCCCTTGAAACCCTTTGAAACAGGACAGGAACTTTTAGATAAAACGATACAAGTATTCGAAAACATTGATCCATTTTTAAGCGATTGCTTGAAGGAAATGGTGAAATTAGATCGCTTTGATTTGGACTCGCGGAAAGGTAAAAATCCAGGTGGATACAATTACCCGTTGGAAGAAAGCGGATTTCCTTTCATTTTCATGAATGCGGCAGGTCAAGTTCGTGATATGGTGACCTTGCTACACGAAGGCGGGCACGCAGTACATTCGATTTTGACAAAAGATTTGGCCTTGAATGCCTTCCGCAATTTCCCATCAGAAGTCGCGGAACTCGCATCCATGAGCATGGAATTAATCACGATGGATCAGTGGGACCAATATTTCCAAGATCCGAAAGATGCCAAGCGAGCAAAAATTAAGCATTTAGAAGACATTTTAGATACATTGCCGTGGGTGGCGACGATAGATGCATTCCAACATTGGATTTATGAAAATCCAACACATAGCATTGAAGAACGTAGTGAGGCCTGGGATCGCATCTTTTCGACATTCTCGGATTCAATTACGGATTGGTCGGGGATTGAACATGTAAAAGCGAAGCTTTGGCAGAAGCAATTACATTTATTTGAGGTCCCATTTTACTACATCGAATATGCGATCGCGCAATTAGGTGCATTGGCCGTTTGGCGTAATTATTGCCAAAATCCGAACAAGGCATTGAATCAATATTTAGATGCCTTGAGCTTAGGTTATACCAAGCCCATGAAAGAAATTTATGCAACAGCGGGTATTTCCTTCAACTTCAGTCAAGCCTACATCGCTGAGTTAATGAATTTTCTAGTTGAAAAAATTAATCAATTAGAAGAAAGCTAATTTTTTTAAACCAAAAATTGGCCTTATTTTTGCAACGTATTTTTGTCCAAAGAGAACAATGAAATTAAAAAATCTACTTCCAATTGTTGCCATTGCGCTAGTAGCTACGGCTTGTGATTACCAAAAGAACAACCGCATCAAACAAAAAGATTTGCACGCAGGTGACGAATATGTTTATGGTGTACACCCAGATTCAGCTGCCGTTCAGACTAAAAATACGTACACAGCGAAACCAGAATTAGAAGTTCGTGCTAACGCAATTCGCGAGCACTTATTCCAAGGGAAAGAAATTTCAAAAGGAAACTAATTAACAATATTATTTGAAAAGAAAGCCGGTCCAAGACTGGCTTTTTTTATGCCCCTATTTGATTAGTAAATCTCGGAGGAAGGTCAACTGGTAAAACATGACCGTAAACACTACCGCCCAGAAAATCCCGGAAATGGCCATGAAAAACAACACGCGCGGTGTGGGAACCTTGAATGATAAAGCTAGTAAGCTTCCGCCAATCGGCGTGAAAAGCAAAGGTGTCATCACGGCAATCCCCTTGATTCCAAAACGCTGCCAAACACGAACGGCATAACGTGCGCGACCTGAAAACAATTTGGGTTTTTGAACACGGAGTCGGGCAATTTGCTGAACGATAAAGCGTCCCATCGTTAACATAATTGTCACCGTTGTCATCATCCCCAACCAGGTACAAAGGATAGTTTCAATCATCGAAAGCCCTAAACCAAAACCAGTCAAAGGTCCCGCGACAAATTTAATCGACGATGCGGCCATAACCGCAAAATAAGCTCCCCATTGCATTAGTTAGCCGCTTGATAAATAGCTAATCCTTGATCTAAAAAGGACACGAAATGATTAATGTCTGCGTCAAATGCTACCGGCTTCACCATAGGTGCAGCATCCTTGCGCGGGTCCAACAAGACATAATGTGGCTGGGCATTCGAATTAAAGCGAGCGATTTGAAAATCGAGGTTTTGATCCCCTAAGGTTTTCTTTTCTTGGCCATCCACTTTTGAAACATACCATTGATCCGCTGGTAATTCAGTCTTGTCATCACAGTAAAGCGCAACAACAACGTATTTTTCCTGTAAGCGTTTTAATACCTGCGGGTCAGACCATACATTCTCTTCCATTTTCCGACAGTTCACACAGCCATGACCAGTGAAATCGATGAATAAAGGTTTGTTGACTTTCAGCGCATAGGCTTTGGCTTCTTCAAAATCAAAGAACCCTTGCAAGCCCAAAGGCAAGGTTAGAAAATCTGCATATTTCTTTTGGCCTTGATCCGTTTTCACGGGTGCACTGACTATCGATGTAGACTCTTTGAAGTCTTGAGAACTTAATGGAGGCAACCAGCCCGACAAACCTTTCAAAGGTGCACCGAACATTCCTGGAATTAAATAAATCACAAAAGCTAAAACAGCCGTAGCGAACAACGTTCGAGGAACGGATAAGTTTTTGGCAGGCCCATCATGCGGCAAGGAAATCTTCCCGAATAAATACAAAGTCAAGGCTGTAAACACCGCAATCCAGATCGCTAAGAAAATCTCACGATCTAATAAATGCCAGTGATAAACCTGATCAGCCACACTTAAAAATTTAAAGGCTAATGCAATTTCTAAGAAGCCCAACACAACCTTTACCTCATTCATCCAATTACCCGATTTGGGCAAAGATTTCATGAATCCAGGGAAGATGGCAAACAAGGTAAATGGAATCGCAAAGGCTAGGGAAAAGCCCAGCATACCAATGATCGGTTTCAAGAAAACCCCTTGCGATGCAGCTATAAGAATGGATCCAGCCAAAGGTCCTGTACAAGAAAAAGACACTAATACCAGCGTGAAAGCCATAAAAAAGACACCCATCAAGCCGCCTTTATCCGATTTGGCATCAACCGAATTCACCAAGCCAGAAGGCAATACAATTTCGAATGCACCCAAGAAAGAGATACCGAAAAACACGAAAATAACGAAGAACAGGAGATTCGGAATCCAGTGAGTACTCAAGAAATTCGCGAAACTAGCCCCAGCAAAGAATGCGAGTATTGTTCCAAAAAAGACATAAATCAATACGATGAATAGCCCGTATAGAAATGCGAGACGCTTCCCTCCTTGTTTCTTCGTGAAGAAACTCACGGTCATCGGAATCAAAGGATAAACACATGGGGTCAATAGAGCTAATAATCCAGCTCCTAATGCCACAAAAAAGAATTCGATTAAGCCACCACCGGCTACATCAGAGGCTTTTTTTTTTGAGTCTTCCGTAGCTGAAATCTTGAAATTACCTTTGATTGGGACACAAAGTCCGCTTTCGTTTGAGCAGGTTTGGGAATCATAAGACCCATCAATCACCCAATTCTCCGATGTAATTTTAACTTTTTGGCGAAATTCCCCTTGCTCCGTGAAATACGTATAGGTCCCTCCCCAAATTTCTTTATCCTCTTTACTATGTGGGTTAATCGCTTTCAAAGACCCAACTGCCTCGACACCTAAACCCGGTTTTAACGAAATCGTCGTCACCACAGGTCCTAATTCCTTATCAAAATCGGATGAATACAAGTACCAACCTTTGTCGATCGAAACCTTAAATATCAACTCTGCCTCCTGGCCAACAGCAGGTTGAGCAGGAGATAATGTCCAAGACCATTTTGCTGGTGTGATTTTTTGCCCGAAAAGCTGAACCGAAAAGAAAAGGAACAGCGCTATAAATTTTAATTTCATTTGTCGAAAAATTAATGCTTCCAAAATTACGCTTTTTTGTTGGGATACAAACGTGGTATTTGTCGACAGAGTTCCGTCAATTAGCGTTTTTCTATTCAGATAAAAAAACGTAATTTTACAGCCTTAAAATACGTAATCAAGAACATCTTATATTCATGGCTGCTAGCACATTCCCTACCCAACGCGACAACGAAATTTTTTCACTGATTAGTCAAGAGGCTCACCGACAAGAATTCGGTATTGAGTTAATTGCTTCTGAGAACTTTACATCCCCACAGGTGATGGAAGCGCAAGGAAGTGTTTTGACAAATAAATATGCGGAAGGACTTCCAGGGAAGCGTTATTATGGCGGTTGCGAAGTAGTAGATGAGGTTGAAACCTTGGCTATTGAGCGTGCGAAAAAATTGTTCGGAGCTACTTGGGCAAACGTACAACCACACTCAGGTGCTCAAGCGAATGCTGCTGTTTTTCTTTCGTTTTTAAATCCAGGCGATAAAATTTTAGGATTTGATTTGTCACATGGCGGTCACTTATCGCACGGTTCTCCAGTCAATTTCTCTGGAAAATACTTTCAAGCATTCTTCTACGGTGTAGAAAAAGAAACCGGTTTAATCGACTGGGACAAAGTAGAAGCAACTGCTTTAAAAGAAAAACCAAGATTGATCATTTGTGGTGCATCCGCTTACTCGCGTGATTGGGATTATGCCCGTTTGCGTGCGATTGCTGATCAAGTAGGTGCCATCCTATTAGCAGATATTTCACACCCTTCGGCATTAATCGCGAAAGGTTTGTTGAACAACCCGATGCAACATTGCCATATCGTTACGACTACAACACACAAAACATTACGTGGACCACGTGGTGGTTTGATCATGATGGGCAACGATTTTGAAAACCCATTTGGTTTCAAAACATTGAAAGGTGATTTGAAATTAATGTCGGCTTGTTTAGACGGCGCCGTATTCCCAGGAACACAAGGCGGCCCATTAGAGCACGTAATTGCTGCCAAAGCAATCGCGTTTGGGGAAGCATTAACTCCAACATTCGAAACCTACGCGAAGCAAGTGCAATCGAATGCACAAGCGATGGCGAAGGCATTTTTGGCAAAAGGATATGATATCATTTCAGGTGGAACAGACAATCATTTAATGTTGATCGACTTACGTCCAAAAGGCTTAAGCGGTAAATTGGCAGAAAATACGTTGATCCAAGCGGATATTACGATTAACAAAAACATGGTACCATTTGATGACAAATCTCCATTTGTTACATCGGGTATGCGTGTGGGTACAGCGGCGATGACGACGCGTGGCTTGAAAGAATCAGACATGTCTCAAATTGTTGAGATGGTGGACAAAGCTTTGATGAACCACGATAACGAGGCTGTATTAAAAACAATCAAAGGAGAAGTAAACGAATGGGTGAAACAATTCCCATTATATCTATAATAAACGAAAATGGCATTAGATCAAGATTGGGACGATGAATTAGACGAGGAGAAGGATGGGACAGAAATGTCCTTTCTCGATCACCTGGAGGAATTGCGTTGGCACATCATCCGGTCCATCGCCGCTATCTTGATTTTTACCATTGCAGCCTGGATATTCCGTAATGAAATCTTCGGAATCATCATCATGGGACCTACCAAAGTGGATTTTTGGACGAATCAAGTCCTTTGCCGCTTAGCAGATGTTACTGGGATGACAAGTCTTTGCATGCAGCAAGCCGATTTTATCTTGCAGTCTAGAGAAGTTTCAGGCCAATTCATGATGGCCTTGACGCAATCGATTATTGTGGGATTAATGTTCGCGTTTCCGTATGCATTTTACGAGGTTTGGCGCTTCATTCGTCCAGGTCTTAAATCTAAGGAATTAAAAGCGGCACGTGGTGCGGTTTTCTGGGTATCCATGTTGTTCTTCATCGGTGTATCGTTCGGATACTTCGTTGTAGCACCCATGGCGATCAATTTCTTGGCTAATTTCAAGTTGGACCCATCCATCCAAAATCAATTTGACATCAACGATTACATCTCGTTATTGTCGATGTTGACACTCGCTTGCGGCTTAACATTCCAATTACCCATGGTTGCGTTCGTATTGTCGCAAGTGGGTATTTTGACGCCCTCATTCATGCGTGAATACCGCAAGCATGCTTTGATCGTCATCTTGTTAGTGGCAGCGATTATTACGCCATCACCGGATGTGATTTCCCAATTGCTGGTCGCATTTCCACTTTTCGGATTATACGAAATCAGCATCATCGTTTCGGGCCGTGTATTACGCAGAAAAATGCGTGAAGAGGCTGCAGAAGCAAACGACTAAAACCTTATGAATTATCTATCGGCGGAGAATATTTCGCGAAATCTTGGCGAACGCTGGGTGTTTAAAAACCTGTTTTTCGGCTTGCAGAAAGGCGAAAAAGTAGCGCTCATCGGAAAAAACGGAACGGGTAAAACAACCCTGATGGAATCCATCATGGGCATGCAATCCCCCGACGAAGGCAAGATTACTATCCGCAAGGGAATCCGTGTAGGTTATCTACCGCAAAACCCCATTTTTGCCGAGAATGAACGCGTCTTGAATTATCTGTTTTCGGATGATTTGCCAAGCGCCGTAGCGATTAAAGCCTACGAAAAAGCCATGCTATCCGGTGATCCACAGGAATTAGAAGATTCCTTCGCATTAATGGAGGCAAATAATGCTTGGGATTACGAAGCGAGAGCCAAACAAATCATTACCCGATTGGGGATTCCGGATGGAGACCAACAAGTCTCTACGCTTTCAGGGGGACAAAAGAAACGTCTTTCTTTGGCGAAATTATTGATCGAAAGCCCGGATATTATGATTCTGGATGAGCCGACCAACCACTTGGACATTGAGACCATCGAATGGTTAGAAGGTATTTTATCTGGACCCAATGTGACCGTTTTAGTCGTATCCCACGACCGCTATTTCTTGGATAAGGTCTGTAACAAAATGATGGAACTTGCGAACGGTTCGATCTATACCTACGAAGGAAATTACGGCTATTTCTTGGAGAAAAAAGCGGAGCGTGAAGCATCCGAAGCGAGTACTGTAGCGAAAGCGAAAAACCTTTACCGCAAGGAATTGGAATGGATGCGTCGCCAACCGAAAGCGCGTGGTACCAAATCCCAATCTCGCATCGATGCATTCGCCGAAACGGAAGAAGTTGCTCACCGTAAAGTGGATGACAGCAAATTGGAATTAAATATTCAAATGTCCCGTTTGGGAAATAAAATCATTGAAATCAACCACCTAAAAAAGTCCTGGGGCGAGAAGAAAATCGTCAATGATTTCACGTATACATTTAAGAAAAAAGATCGTATTGGGATTGTTGGTAAAAATGGTGCAGGAAAAACAACCTTCTTGCAGTTATTGACCGGATTAGAACAACCTGATTCAGGAACGATTGATCCAGGCGAGACATTGGTCATCGGTTACTATACGCAGTTACCTTTTGAATTCAAGCCGGAACAACGCGTCATCGATACGATTACGGAGATTGCGGAGGTCATTCCTTATGGCAAGAATGAGTCCCTTACTCCTAGTCAGTTCTTGAGTAAGTTTTTGTTCCCAACGGCCCAACAATATACACCCGTTTCGAAGCTATCCGGTGGAGAGAAAAAGCGCTTGCAGTTGATGCAAGTCTTGGTAAAGAACCCGAATTTCTTGATTCTGGATGAGCCTACAAATGATTTGGACTTAGATACGCTTCAGTTACTCGAAGACTTCTTGAGTGAGTTCCAGGGTTGCCTATTACTCGTTTCTCACGATCGTTACTTCATGGATAATTTGGTGGACCAATTAATCTTGGTGGAAGGCGAAGGCGAGGTAAATTTCTTTAATGGAAACTATACGGATTACCGCATTTCTTTAGAGAACAAGGAGAAGGAACCGGCACCCGTTGTAAAAGCTGCACCTTTAGAGACACCTGTTGTATCCGCACAAAAAGGGGCTAAATTGAGTTTCAAAGAACAGAAAGAATTTGAGGATTTGGAGAAAGAAATGGCCAAATTGGAAGCTGCAAAAGAAGCCTTGATTGAAAAACTCAATGGAGGTTCGGAGGATTTTCAGTTATTGGCCGACTGGGCGAAGGAAATCGAAACATTGAAGAACACCTTAGAAGAAAAAGAATTACGCTGGTTAGAACTATCTGAAAGAGCATAAAACGATGGATCCATTAGAAGGCAAAACGCTTAAGTTTATTATCGAATATCTGGTTGACAAATATGGCTGGGAAGGCCTTGCGAGTCGCATACGAATCAATTGCTTCGCACATGAACCCAGTGTAAATTCAAGCCTAACCTTTTTACGCAAAACCGACTGGGCCAGAAAGAAAGTAGAAAATTTATACATCAAAGCCATCCGCATGGATGAGCATCCTCCGAAATAAAAAAGAAGCCCCGCTTGGGGCTTCTTTCGTTTGGTACTTGTCCCCTAGGCTAAAGCCTAAGGTTATCAAATTAATTCTCGAAGGAGAATTCCTTCAATGCATATAAAGGTTTCTCGCCAGCATTTGGATTCACAAATACAAAGTACAAATCATTCACACCACTAACATCCACAGGCATTGCCGTTTGACCTGCCGCTTGAATATCGATGCTTCCTGCTAATTTACCTGTAGGGCTACCCAAGTGCAACTCAAGTTTACCACCTACCGTTACGCCAGCTAAAACAAAAGCGGTCACTTTGATATTTTTAATCCCTGTCAAATCGATTTGATTGAACGAAGTATAACCTTGATCACCTACGGCAACCACGATCTCGCCCATTCCATCTACTTTCGTTTTCATTGTTTTGGCATTGCCATCACAAGAGCTTGCGGCTACTTTGGAATCACGTAAAGTAATCACCTTTTGACCCGTTGCAGGAGCCATTTTCCCATTTCCTTTATCCGTGTAAGATGCTGAGAAAATAAACGTCCCTGGCTTGCCTTTATCAGAAGTCACATAGGCCCCTTTAACCGGCTGGGAAGCTTTCTTCTTATCCGAAAGACCTAAGATATAAATAACCATCTCACGTGCATCAGCTTTCGAGACTTGTGGGTGGGCGGCCATCACTTGCTCTCCCCAAACACCGCCTCCTCCACTAATGACTTTCTTCGAAAGCTCATCAATGTTCTGTGAACTCGCACGGTATTTCTTCGCGATTTCATTGTATGCAGGTCCAATCGATTTCTTATCCAAGGCATGGCAAGTTTTGCAATCCGACAAATCAATTAAACGCTTTCCATTCGAGAATGTCGTATTGCTTTTATGCCCTTGTTCGATAATCGTCTTATCATAACCTTCCAAATAATTGATATTTAAGACAACATCTTCTTCTGCAATTTTACTTGCTGCTAATGAACCATCTTCTTTGTCTTCTACAGAAACTTGATATTTCACCGATTTATCATTCCAATAGAAAGTCTTATTTCCTTCGATTTGAACATCTACTTTCGGCACATCATTCCCTACTTTTATACGTAGTGATGCGGTATTTGAATTTCCTTTATTGTCTTTAACTTTCAAGACTACATTGTAAATACCCGCTTTGGCATATGTAAAAGAAGGATTCGCGGCTGAACTAGTTTGGCCATTTCCGAAATTCCACTGATAAGTAATCGGATCTTTATCAAAATCTAGCGTTCCTTCTGATGAGAATTTCACTTGCATCGGAGCAGCACCTTCTTTTTTGCTGGCAGAAGCTACGACTTTAGGCGTACGATTGCCTGCATTATATTCCAATTTGAACAATACAGCTTCTTCGTTTTGAGCAAACCAATTGGGTCCGTATTCCAAACCATAGATAGCTCCATCTTTCGAGAACGTAAAGTCCATCGGATGAGAGAAGGTAGTTCCAGGCAAGAAACGTTCCATGCTCAAATAATCACCATTTGCCTTCATGCTCACAGTATAAACCATATCGCGTGCCCAATCATAAGCGAATAACTTGCCATCGTAGTAGTTTGGCAATTTAACCTTTGAATCCTTTGGATAGTCAGCGCTGTAGTAAACACCACCTGCCATCGCGTTACGAGAGCCCTTACCTAATACTGGGAATTCAGGAGCATCCCCGTAAGGATAGTAAATGAATGCCTTTTGTGCCGCTGGCAAATGTGCCAAACCTGTATTATGCGGAGAATCATTTACGGGAGCTTTCGGGTTAAATTTAGCCCAAGTACTGTCTTTCGCAAAATCACGTTGGTTATACGGACGGTTATCTGCCACAAATAAAGGCCAACCGAAATACCCTGCCTCGCGTGCTTGGTTTACTTCATCATGCCCTTTTGATCCGTATTTAGGTGAGTCATCACCAGCATCTGGTCCAACTTCACCCCAGTACAAGAAACCATTGTGTTGATCTACTGCAATCCGGTATGGGTTACGATTTCCCATGACATAAATTTCAGGTTTTGTGTGATACAAGCCTTGTGGAAATAAGTTCCCAGCTGGAATGGTATATTTTCCATCATCTGTAGGCTTTATACGTAAGATTTTTCCACGGTAATCGTTGGTGTTCGAAGACGTTGCACGCGCATCCCAACCAGCACGCTTCTCGCGGTTGTCCATCGGACCATAGCCATTGGAATCAAAAGGATTGGTATCATCACCTGTTGATAGGTATAAATTACCAACCTTATCCCATGCAATTGATCCTCCTGTATGGCAACATCCATCGCGCTTTACAGGAACACGTAATAACACTTTTTCGCTGTCCATTACTAAAGTATCCTTCAAGTCGTCATAAACAAAACGCGAAAGGTGCTGAGCTGTATCTGCTTGTCCTGTTTGAGGAGAATAGTATAAGTAAACCCAGTGGTTTTTATTGTAATTGGGGTCTACATTCACCCCCATTAAACCATATTCAAATTTCGAGAACACGTTTAAATCCGCAACGATTTTCGTTTTTCCTTTCTTAGGGTCAAACATCTTTAATTTACCTTTACGCTCAGCAAAGAATATTTTTCCTCCGTCTGTCAAAGCCAATTCGGTAGGCTCATCTAAGTTTTTGTCTAAAATCGTTTTGGTAAAACGGTTATCTTCAGGAAGTGGTCCTGTACGCAATGGCTTGTTGAAATTAATTGCAGGACCTGAAGCAGCCCATTGAAGACCTCCCCAAATATGTTGCAAGACTAAAGGCTCATCAAATGTCTCATGCGTATGCCCCCAGTTGGTGTAAAATGAACGACCGCCATCAAACTCGTGATACCAGGCCATTGGGTGATAATCCCCCATTTTACCATCTTTATAGGATTTTTCATCCAAGGTAATTAAGACCTTAACGTCCTTGTTGAAGTTTTTGAAATCGTAGAATTCATCCGTACGATCAAAGGTCGTAGGCATATGAGCCGTAGAGATATGTGTCTTATCTACTGCAGTAAAAGTACCCTTTTGAACGTTCGGACGACCTGGATGTGAAGCGAATTGTCCGCCGGCTAATTTCGTATACCAAGGCCAATCATATTCCGTATCCGTCGCAGCATGTACCCCAAAATAGGCACCACCTGCTTGAATATAGCGTTCGAAAGCGTTTTGTTGTTGTTCATTTAACACATTTCCTGTCGTGCTCATGAAAACGACCACACGGTAATTTTTCAAATTCTTTTCAGTGAACATGGCTGGGTTTTCAGTTGTGTCAACCGAAAAGCCTTTTTCTTTGGCCATTTTAAATAAGGCGATTTGACCAGGCTTGATAGAACTGTGTCGAAAACCTTTCGTTAGCGAAAAGACCAAAACCTTTTGGCCTTTTAAAGGGTTTGCTTCTTGTGCAAAAGCGATTGAGAGGGTAGTGATGCTAAGAATTACAGCAAACACCAGTCGGCCTAAACCGAACAAATTCTTTTTCATAGTTGATAATTTTAACAATAGGTCTTGCAAGATAGCCTAAATGCCAATTTTATTCATAAATTTCCTCAAATATTTCTACCATGAAAAAATTACACTACCTAATCGCATTCATTTTCGTAAGTACTTTTGCCTATGGACAATCGTGCTGCTTTGTCACCAAAGACGAAATGCAATTGATGGCTTCCAACAAAGCCTTCCAACGGTCACATAAATTACCGAAGCCATATCATCATATCAGCCAAGCAGGTGGTGAGATGATTACGTTTGCAACGCCGGATGGCCAACAAGCGAACGCCTTTTTTATCAAAGCAGCTAAGCCGACCAATTATACCTTGTTCGTTTTTCAAGAATGGTGGGGATTAAATGACCACATCAAGCGTGAGGCGGAGCATTTTTACACAACGTTAGGCAATGTCAATGTTCTTGCGATCGATATGTACGATGGCAAAATTGCTACGACTCGTGAAGAAGCGGGGAAATACATGGGAGGAGCGAATCCTTTGCGTTTAGAAAATATCATTAAAGGTGCGATTGCCTATGCAGGCCCACAAGCAAAAATTGCGACAGTGGGTTGGTGTTTTGGAGGTGGTCTATCCTTGAAAGCGTCGATATTGGCAGGGACTCAAGCGGCTGCTTGTGTCATGTATTATGGCATGCCGGTGAAAGATGTGGAGCAACTGAAAACCTTGAATACGGATGTGTTAGGTTTATTTGCTGGTCGGGAAAAATTCATCTCTCCAGCCATCGTAGCTGAATTTGAGGCCAACATGAAGTTAGCCGGAAAAGGAATTCAAGTAAAATCCTTCGATGCGGAACATGCATTTGCTAATCCATCGAATCCAGCATTTGATAAAGCAGCTACTGAAGAAGCCTGGAACATGGCAATAAATTACTTCAAAGCCCGTTTAAAATAACATGCGTAAAATCGTCATTTTAGTATTTCTAGGCTTGTTTTTCGTTGGACCCATGTATGAGGCATCAGCGCATTCCATTGTTTACAGTTATTCCAAACCCAAGGTTTACAAGAAGAAAAAAGGCTTTTTATGGGGTCTATTCAAAAAGAAACCTAAGAAGTGCGATTGCCCTAATTTATAATCGGATTTAACCAAGAGTCTGCTCGGGTGCCTGCTGGCTTAAAGTCCAACCAGCGTTTACGGTCGGCCTCTTGGTTTTCATTTTGTGGTTCAGCCACTTCGATATCAGCGTCCATAAAGATAATCGTCATCACCTCGCGCATGGTTTCGGAATGATTCCCCGGTGCGGCATGCAAAGTCCATCCCATGTGAAACGTCGCATCCCCCGCATGCATAGTTTTTTGCGCCTTGATGGGAAATCCTTGATCCTGAACAAATGAGGCAATCGTTTCTTCCGATTTATCCGAAATGGGCATCGGCGGCAATTTCACATGTTGTGTTCCTGAAGCAAAAGTTAGCATGCCCATTTCTTCTGTGATATCGACTAGAGGCATCCACATCGTCACTGTTTTCGCATTACTCAAGGGCCAATAATATTGATCTTGATGCCAAGGCGTATGCCCACCGCCTGCCTCTTTAAATAAGGCTTGGTCGTGATAAAGTCGAACTTTTTCAACCCCCAATAAATCCGCAGCAACCTGCCCAAAACGCTTGGCGAGTACAAATTCTTTGATGTTAGCATCCTCTTCCCATAGATTCATCATTTGCAAAAACGCCTTGCCATAGGTGTCTCGCTCTGCCATAGGTTTCTGCTTTTTCCGAAAATCATCTGCCCATTGAACGATGGAATCCCGATAGGGTTTTAAAGCTTCGGGAGAAATAAGTTCTGGCAAATAAATATGACCGTCGCGCTGAAAATCAGCAACTTGCTGGGCTTGAATAGGATAATCTGTGTTCAACATGTATATAGATTTATGCCAAAATTCTCAAAAATAGCTGGCATAAAACGCATCAATATTTGCAAAAAATAATGCAATTTTACCTAATAACGATTTCCCGACTTACCTGTCAGCTAAAATGAAAGCAAGCCTAGAGCATTTAGATTCCCAAGAAAACTCCTCGTTTCAAATCAAAGAAGTCATTCAAAATCGATTTGATGCTCCTTATCATTACCATCCCGCTTTTGAACTGACCTTGATAATTGCAGGCGAGGGCAAACGATTTGTGGGGAATCACATTGCCGACTTTCATCCAGGAGATCTAGTTCTTTTAGGGTCAAACCTACCGCATTGTTGGCAAAATCACCGACAAGACTGGCTTGTCGAAACGGAAGATTCCCAACAAGCACAGGCATTGGTTATTCATTTTACAGCGGATTTTCTAGGGACGGACTTTTTTAATAAGCCAGAATGTAAGGCGATCAATCAATTATTAGATAAATCACGTGGTGGCTTCTCGATTCAAGGTCCTACGCAAGATCGTGTGGTAAGAGAAATGCTTGCACTGAAGGAGTTAAATCCATTTGCACGCTTGATGTCCCTGTTGAACATTTTGCAGTTGATCGCTAATTCAGGAGCAGATTCGCAACCGATTGATACAAATGAAATTTCGTATCAATTATCTAGTACGGACCTTGATCGCATTAATCGCATATATGCCTATGTGATTGCTAATTACACACAAGAGGTACATTTGGATGAGGTGGCGCATTTAGCCAATATGACTGAAACTGCATTTTGTCGGTATTTCAAAAAGGTCACTAAAAAAACCTTTGTTTCCTTGGTGACAGAATTCCGAATCAAACATGCCTGTGAATTATTACGCACAAGCAACAAAGCGATGGTAGAAATCTGTTTTGAGAGTGGGTTTGGCAATTTATCTCACTTCAATAAGCAGTTTAAGCAATACATGAATGAAACACCCTTGCAGTACCGGAAATTGGTTCGCGAATGGGAGCTGGGATAAACACCTAGAAAAAAAAGGATAATAAACTGATTATTTTTTCTCTGGAAATAAAAGGCTCAATCCGATACTTACGGACAATATTCCCAGAATTACACCCAATGAAGCCAGGGTTCCAAAACCCCATTGTTCCAAATAATGATGTCCAATCATCTTCAAACCGACGAAACTGAGCAACACCCCCAAGCCCATCGGCAAGAAACGGAACAAGCCCATTAAGCTGGATAAAAAGAAAAACAAAGACCGCAGCCCCATCACAGCAAAGACATTGCTAAAGAATACGATGTAAGGATCTTTCGAGATGGAAAATATCGCCGGAATAGAATCTACCGCGAACAATATATCCGTAAACGCAATCACAACCACAATCACGAAAATAGGTGTAATGTATAATTTGCCCGTCTTCATCCGAACAAAGAAGCGGCCAATCACATTTCGCTTATAAACATTAAAGTATTTAGACAACAATTTAACAACCGGATGGTCACCCGGATTGATTTCTTCCTCATGCTCTTTGGAAAGTAAAATCTTCACTCCTGTGTACACCAAGAACGCGCCAAACAAATAAATAATCCAATCAAATTTCTGCAATAAGGCCGCTCCCAAGAAGATAAAAATCAAGCGCAACACAATCGCTCCCAAAATCCCCCACACCAAAATCTTCTTGTAATAGCGTTTCTGAACCCCAAAGGAGTTAAAAATCAATATAAAGACGAACACATTATCCGCCGACAACGAGTACTCGACCAAATAACCTGTAATGAATTCTAAAGACAAATTATCTTGAAAAATAGCAACTTGATCAAAATAGCTTCCTGTTCCTAAATCAATATGTGGCGCGTAGGCCTGCTGTACTGCTCGAAGCCCTGCAACATCTTGAATCCCATGGACCATCGCGCCATTATAGCCCAAAAACACGTAAAAAATGATGGCCAACAAAACCCAAGCACCACTCCAAAAACCAGCCTCCTTGAAAGTAACCTCTGCCGCTCCTTCTTTCTTGAACACCCCCAAATCCACCAACATCACCGCCATGACGGCAACTGAAAACACAAGAAAAAATAGCGTTTCACTCATAAATAAGTATTTTTACATTTTGAAGGCACAAAGGTCGTAAAATTTGGCCAATATTATATGTACGAAGGCAAAAAGGTAATCGTCGTAATGCCCGCTTACAAAGCAGCATTGACACTTGAAAAAACTTACAATGAAATCCCACACGATTGGGTTGATGAAGTCATTCTTGTAGATGACTATAGTCCGGATAATACCGTGGAAGTAGCTCAGCAAATTGGCATTAAACACATCATCCGCCACGACAAAAACAAAGGTTATGGCGGTAATCAAAAGTCTTGCTATACTAAAGCCTTGGAATTAGGTGGCGACATCGTGATTATGTTGCACCCCGATTACCAATATACGCCGATGCTTTTAAAAGCCATGATTTCCATCATAGGCAACGGTTTGTATCCTGTCGTATTCGCATCTCGTATCTTAGGAAAAGGTGCGCTTAAAGGTGGCATGCCAATATACAAATACATTGCCAACCGCATTCTGACTTTATTCCAAAATATCTTAATCGATCAAAAGCTATCGGAATACCACACAGGCTATCGCGCTTTTTCAAAAGAAGTATTAGAAGCCGTGCAATTCACGAAATGCGATGACGATTTCGTTTTCGACAATCAAATGATTTTACAAATTTTTTGGAAAGGTTTTGAAGTAGGCGAAGTGACATGCCCAACCAAATATTTCGAAGAAGCTTCATCCATCAATTTCAAACGCAGCTCCATCTATGGCTTAGGCGTTATTTGGTATTCAATCCGATACCGCCTCGCGAAATGGGGTTTGAAATGGGACTTGATGAATTAAAAAAAAAGGCATTGCAAACGCAATGCCTTTTTTGGTACACTACAACCTAATTGATAATCCCAACAAGAAATTAAAACCCGCTTGTGGGTAATGAAAATTCTCTGTTGTTAATGCGCCGTCATATAAATAACTGAACGTATAGCCATTCGAGGAATACATCGCATTCAATACATTATTCAATAACATCGTCGCTCGAATCTTTTTCGTCAGTCCATATCCCAAGCGAACATCTTGTGTGAAATAAGCTGGCAAAGCACGTGCAGCATTAGATGTATTATCCAAATATTGCTGCCCCACATACTTGCTCAATAACGACGCTTCCAATTTACCTTGCGTATAAGTCAATGTACTTCCGCCAATCAGCGATGGCGAATAGGCAATATCCGTCTCTCCATGTTTAATAGACACAATGCTGTAATCCGCATATTCAACGAGTTTTTCGGTAAAATCTTGTATACGATTCCGAGAAACTGTCGCATTGGCCTGCCAAGTCAGGTTAGCCGCCAATTGTACATTCACAGAAGCCTCTAAACCTAAACGGTAACTTGACGGGGCATTCGTACGAATGGCCTCTCCTACCGAATTTACCGCACCAGTTAGCACCAATTGGTCTGTATAATTCATAAAGTAGGCATTCAACTGATAAGACACCTTTGATTTACTCCCTTGATAACCTAATTCCAAATCCCGTAAAAATTCCGCACGTGGCGTCGTTCCAGGATTATCGACAAAATCTTGTCGGCTTGGCTCCTTACTTCCCAGTGCATACGAAGCATAAACCTTCGCATTCGATGAAATCTGATGCGTAATACCAATTTTAGGATTCACGAATTGATAGGACCAAATCTGGCTTATGTCTTGCATCTTATCCGCAATCCCTGCCATCTTATGCCCTACCGTCCGGTATTGCAAATCCAAATAAGCATTCCATGAAGATGCAATCGCCCAATTCGCTTTGGCATATAAATTCAAATCCGTTTTCTGTGACCGACTGCGGTACCATTCGTGCCCCGCATAAGCAAGCGGTTGAATCAATAAGCCATAATGCCGACCCACATAGCGATTCCAAGCACCGCCAAACGTCAATTTTAAGCGCTGTGAACCTTCATATTTTAAGGCAAATGTCGAACCATAAAAATCATTGTCGAGCCATTTTTGGCGAACTACATCGACAGAAGGTTTGTCGGCAATTCCATATGCGCTTAAATCTGCTGAAGGCTTAAACTCTTCATAATAACCACGACCATAGGTATAATGAAAATTCCAATCCAAATCCCAATTAGCTGATAAACGATGATTCGTCAACAACTGTAAATGATCTTGGGAATAATTATCCGTCTGATTTGCGTAGGTGTAATAATTATACGTCCGTCCGCTTGTAAGCAAATTATTTGCTTCGGCAGTGGACAAATAATTCCGATCAATGTAGGCTTGCATATCAGCAACCGAACCCGTCACACGAGATTCCGGCGTACCATACCAAGACTGAAACGTTTTCTCTCGTCCCGTAAAATAATTGAAACGAATGAAGGAGTTTTTGGCAAAATAAGCCGCAGATAAATAAGCTGATTGCAGATTAGAAGACGCACGATCGATATAACCGTCCGACACAATTCGAGACAATCGCCCATCCACCGTGAATTTACCATTCATCAAACCTGTCCCAACTTTTAAAGTAGTTTTCAAGGTTCCAAACGATCCGCCCGAAGCATTTAAATCGGCATAGGCCTTTTCTTCAAAGGTATTCGTTTGCATATTAACCGAACCTCCAAAAGCCCCTGCTCCATTGGTGGAAGTACCCACCCCGCGCTGAATCTGCACCGAATTAACCGATGACGCAAAATCAGGCATATTTACCCAATAAGTCCCTTGCGATTCAGAATCATTCACAGGAATTCCATTGATTGTGACATTGACACGCGTCGCATCACTACCCCGAATACGAATACCTGTGTAACCGACACCCGCACCCGCGTCCGAAGTCGTTACAATGGAAGGAGTAAAATTCAGTAACATCGGCATATCTTGACCTAAATTACTCTTCCCCAACTCTTTGGCAGAAACGTTCGAATAAGCCATGGCAGAATTCTCGTTGGCACGAGTCGCCTGAACAACAACCTCATCTTGTAAATAGGTAGAACGAACCAACAAGACCTTCGCTGCCGCGTTAGCTTGAATTTCCTGGACTTGATAGCCCACAAACGAAATGGAAAGTTTCGTGGCATTGTTAATACCTGAAAGCGAAAATTGACCTTTTGAATCAGTCAAAACACCTCGTTGGCTACCTTGAACACGTACCGAAGCCCCCCATAATGGTGCATTCGTCTCTTGATCGATAACGATCCCTTCGACTCTTTGGCCGAATAACACATGCGTAATGAATAAAAAAAACAGCGTCGTTAGCTTTTTCATTTTTGAAAAGTTTAACAACAGGTAAAGGAGTCAAATCCTGTATGATTTAACAATAACCCTTATTACTTTGATTTTTTCCGAGTTTTCAGCGCTAAAAACTCGACAAAATCCCTTCGACGGCATTACCCGTATCAGGTTCAATGGGTATAATCTCAGCCTTTTTTAGAGGCACCCCTTTTTGTGGATGCACAAAGTTACAAATTTTTCTACCTTTGCAAGCCATTCGCCTGTTCATAATTTTATGATTGTCAAAGAGTTTCTTTCCTTGTACAAAAATGACGGAATTGTTCAACACATTGCTGAACAAATCCATCACCCCGAACCGCAAAACACCTACATCAAAGGACTTTGTGGCGCATTGGATACCGTACTCATCGCAGCCCTACTGAAAGAAAACAATCCCTTTCTAGTCATTTGTGAAGCCAAAGAAGAGGCGCAATATGTCCTAAACGACTTACAATCCTTATTGGGCGAAGCGGCTGTAATCCTCTTTCCCATGTCGCACAAAAGACCTTATGAATGGGAGGAAGTCGACAATGCGAATGTACTCATGCGGGCGGAAGTCCTCAATGTCCTGAGCAATTACAGTGGTCAAGCCTTAATCATCGTCAGCTACCCTGAAGCCATGACGGAAAAAGTGATCAACCGAAAATCCTTGGTTAAAAACACGCTTTCCATTCGGGTTGGTGATAAAATCGATCGCAATTTTGTGGCGGAAACGCTCAATGAATATGATTTTGAACGCACCGACTTCGTCTACGAAGCCGGGCAATATTCCGTTCGCGGAGGTATTTTGGATGTATTTTCTTACGCGGCAGAGTACCCTTACCGACTGGATTTCTTCGGAGATGAAGTAGATAGCATCCGAACTTTTCATCCAGAAACGCAATTGTCAATACAATCCGTTTCGGCCATGCACCTCATTCCGGATGTTCAAACCAAATTAGTTCAGGAAACTCGCGAATCCTTTTTTACGTTTTTACCTTCAACGACACGCATTTGGCTGAAGGATTTTAGCATGCTCATCGATGCCATTGAGACCAATTTTGAAAAGGGAGAGGCCGCTTATTTGGCCAATAGCAGTTCGGATATCAATGTGCTGAATAAGCCCGAAGAGCGCTGGGAAACGAATAAAAGCATTAAAAAATCCTTGCAACAATTCAGTAGCGTAGAATTTGGCAAACGCACACACCTGAAAAATAGCCAGGCCATCGTTTATCCGTCTAAAAACCCAGGTGTCTTCCAAAAAGATTTCGAACGCTTAGCCAATACCCTCTTAGACAATCAAACTGCTGGATTTCAAAACATCATTTGTTCGGAATCGCCACGTCAACTGGAACGACTCGATGTCATTTTTAATGAAATCAACACGAGTATTCAGTTTAAACCCTTGCAGATTTCCTTGCGGGAAGGTTTCATCGACGAGCAAACAAACATCGCCTTTTATCCTGACCATCAATTATTCGACCGCTTTCATCGCTCCAAAGAGAAAAATAAGTTCTCCAAAAGCAAAGCGCTTACATTAAAGGAATTGCGAAGCCTTCAAGTAGGTGATTTCGTCACGCACGTGGATTATGGAATCGGCCGATTTGCTGGGTTAAATTTGATTGAGACCTCGAATGGCGAACAAGAAGTCATCCGACTGATTTACCGAGACGACGATGTATTGTCGGTTTCCATTCATTCATTACATAAAATTTCCAAATACGCTGGCAAGGAAGGCGCCCCACCGACCATGTCAAAACTGGGGACACCCGAATGGGAAAACAAAAAATCCCGCGTTAAAAAACAAGTCAAAGACATCGCCAAGGAACTGATTTCCTTGTATGCCAAACGCAAAAATGCACCCGGTTTTGCCTTTTCGCCTGATACCTATTTACAAGCCGAATTGGAATCTTCCTTCTTATACGAAGATACCCCCGATCAGGCCAAAGCAACGGCAGATGTCAAGGCTGATATGGAAAAACCGCACCCAATGGATCGATTGGTCTGTGGTGATGTGGGATTCGGCAAAACCGAAATTGCTATTCGGGCGGCTTTCAAGGCTGTGGCGGACTCAAAGCAGGTGGCTGTATTAGTACCTACGACGGTTTTGGCGATGCAACATTACCGAACTTTTCATGATCGATTGGCGGCATTCCCTTGTAAGGTTGAATACGTAAACCGATTTAAGTCTACGAAACAAATCAAGGAAACCCTTGAACGCGTTGCCAATGGGCAAACGGATATATTAATCGGCACCCACCGATTAGTCAACAAAGATGTACATTTCAAGAATCTAGGCTTGATGATCATCGACGAGGAGCAGAAATTTGGGGTGAAGGTCAAAGATCGTTTAAAAGAAATGCGCGTGGATGTGGATGTATTGACGCTAACCGCCACTCCAATTCCGCGTACCTTACATTTCTCATTGATGGGGGCGCGTGATTTATCTATTATTGCAACACCTCCACCGAATCGTCAACCGGTCGAAACGAAATTGGTCGTTATGACCGATGAATTATTGCGCGATGGTGTTCGGGATGAGCTGGCACGTGGCGGACAAGTTTTTGTCGTTCATAACCGCATCAACGAATTAGAAAGTACAGCCAATCGTATTTTACGATTAGTGCCTGATGCGAAGATTGGTGTAGCGCATGGCCAAATGGAAGGAGACAAACTCGAAAAAATCATGATGGATTTCATCGAGGGGAATTACGACGTCCTTGTGGCTACCAACATCATCGAGTCCGGCTTAGATATTCCGAATGCCAATACGATTTTCATCATCAATGCGAATCATTTTGGCTTATCTGATTTACACCAAATGCGTGGTCGGGTTGGGCGATCCAACAAGAAGGCCTACTGTTATTTGGTAACGCCATCCCTTTCCGCATTAACCAGCGATGCGCGTAAGCGATTAAGTGCATTGGAAGAATTTTCGGATTTGGGCGATGGGATTAAGGTTGCGATGCGCGATTTGGATATTCGGGGAGCGGGGAATTTATTAGGTGCAGAGCAATCGGGCTTTATCAACGATTTGGGATATGACATGTACCACAAAATTTTGGATGAGGCAGTTCAGGAGTTGAAGGAGAATGAATTTAAGGCATTATTTGAAACGGATTTAAGTGAAATAGCAGAGGCCTTGAAGGTCGATTGCCAAATTGAAACCGATTTGCGTGTTTTAATTCCCGAGGAATATGTCTCAAGTATTTCTGAACGTTTAGGCTTGTATACGCGCCTGGATGAGATCGATGATGAAACGAGTTTGACTGGATTCATCACGGAGATGGAAGATCGTTTTGGTAAAATGCCTGTAGAAGTACAAGACATGATTGACTTAGTACGTTGCCGCTGGAAGGCGCAAGTATTGCGGGTGGAAAAAATCACCTTGAAGAGCAATATATTGAAATTGTATTTCGTTTCTCAAGAGATTCCGCAGGAGCTTGTACTGAAGGTAATCCAATTTGTTAATAGCAAAAAAGGCCAATGCCAGCTTCGAGAAAAATCTGGAAAAATGATTTTACAAGTGGACAGAATAAGCACCATACCAGAATTAAACACAATTTTGGTGGATATTTTGGGTTAGCATAGCAGGATTAAGTTGATTTTTATACCTTTGTTTTTCAAATTCTGACGAAAGAGCATATAGATGATTGCTAAATTATTAAACGTACTAGGCCTTTGTGCTAGCTTATTCATGTTGACTTCTTGCCCAGGTGGCTTGAAAGGTGGACTTGCAAGTGGCTCTAAGCCCAACAGTGTCAATATCGGTAATGTTTCAACAACAACCGGATTAGCCTACAATACCAAAAATGGTTTTCAGGTAGACAAAAAATTCACAGGACAATTAACAGGCCCCAACTTAGTTTTCATTGAAGGAGGCCGCTTTACAATGGGTTCTTTGGAAGAAGATGTTTTGGGCTTACATGATAATATCGAGCGTACGGTGTCTGTTCAATCCTTTTACATGGATGAGACGGAGATTGCCAACGTACATTATTTGGAATATTTGAGTGCTGTCAAGAAGGATTCGACACAAGATTTTTACGAATCAGCATTGCCTGATACGACTGTTTGGCGCAATGATTTGGCCTTTAATGACCCATACGTAGAACAATATTTACGTTTCCCAGGTTTCCGTATGTATCCTGTTGTAGGTGTTTCTTGGAAACAAGCGACAGATTATTGCATCTGGAGAACGGCAGCAGTTAATAATAATTTAGCTGCAGCGCCTGCATCCAAAATCAAATTACCTAAGAAATCTGCGGCAGGAGCAGCTACAACAGCAGCAGCACCACGTACGAATACCAATGCCCGTTTGACAATCGAATCAGGACGTGTTTTACCATCTTACCGCCTACCTACGGAAGCGGAGTGGGAATATGCTGCGAAGGCGATGATCGGTACGCAACAACAAGATGAGAATCAAGTAAACCAACGTATCTATCCATGGGATGGCCCATCATTGCGTGAGTCATCAGGAAAAGGTCGGGGAACGATGCTTGCCAACTTCAAGCGTGGACGTGGTGACTATGCAGGTATCGCTGGTAAGTCGAATGACGGAGCCATTATTACGGCTGAGATTTACAAATATGCGCCTAATGATTTCGGTTTATACCAAATGGCTGGAAACGTTAATGAGTGGGTGCAAGATTTATACCGTCCATTATCTTTCCAAGACTTTAATGATTTGAACCCGGTTCGTCGGAATGACAAAGAAGATAAAGAGTCTCGTTACGATAGCAAAAACAATCAATCATTGATCACAAACAAAGTACGTGTTTACAAAGGTGGATCATGGGCGGATGTGGCCTATTGGTTAGCTCCAGGCACACGTCGTTTCTTGGATGAGGATTCTGCAACGGCAACGATTGGATTCCGTTGTGCGATGATTTCTGCGGGAACAAACAAATAAAAAGAAGCTTATTTCAAGGCTGCTAGTGTAAAAAAGGAAACCTCCTTGGCACCGGCAGCCTTTATTTTTTCTGCGGCGGCCAATAACGTTGCGCCGGTGGTCAAGGTATCATCCACGATCAAAATATGCTTGCCACGTACATCTGCAAGCACCTCAAATGAATCTTTCAACAATTCAAATCGGTGAGAACGATCCTGTCCGATGAGTGAATGGGATTGCAGGGATTTCTGTAGACCATGTGGGAGTATGGAAATTTGCAATCCCGAGGCGAGGCCATTTCCGATACATTCCGCTTGGTTATAGGTTCTTTCGCGAAGCCTTTTGGCATGCAAAGGGATGGGGATGACACAATCAACTTCTTGGAAAAAATGGGACTTTTTCAATGATTGCCCTGCCCAAAATCCTAAGAACGACCCTAAGTCTTTGGCTCCTTTGTACTTGATTGCGTGCATGAGGTGTTGTACGCGTCCGCCAGCGGCAAAGATAAAAAAGGTTTGAACCTCTGAATAAGTAAATAAACCATCAAACTTCGCACGTAGCCACCAGGGTGAATTTTCTGCATAATCGACTCGCGCTAAGGAGATTCGGCAATAGGTGCATATAAAATCTTCCGACTCAAAAAGGGGGTCTTCGCAAGCGAAACAGAGCTTTGGGTAAAGCAATTGTAAAAAGGCATTAAACATCTGTAAAATATTTTTGTATTTAATTAAGTTTCAGTAATTTTGCACCCCTAAACGAGTACCTAGACAAATCATTGTCCAAGTATTTGATAATTAGCAAACGGATTAAAAAATCATTTCATAATTAACCTTTTAAAATGGCACGCGATTTAAAATTCACTAGAAACATCGGTATTGCTGCGCACATTGATGCGGGTAAAACCACAACCACGGAACGTATCCTGTATTACGCAGGGGTTTCCCACAAAATTGGTGAGGTACACGATGGTGCGGCAACAATGGACTGGATGGAACAAGAGCAGGAACGTGGTATCACGATTACTTCTGCGGCAACAACAGTAGGTTGGAAATACCGCGATCAAGATTACCACATCAACATTATCGATACTCCAGGTCACGTTGACTTTACAGTAGAGGTAAACCGTTCATTACGTGTATTAGATGGTCTAGTATTTTTATTCTCTGCCGTAGACGGTGTAGAGCCACAATCAGAAACTAACTGGCGTTTGGCGAACAACTACAACGTAGCACGTATTGGTTTCGTTAACAAAATGGACCGTTCTGGTGCTGATTTCTTAAACGTGTGTAAGCAAGTTAAAGAAATGTTGGGTAGCTACGCGGTGCCATTGCAATTGCCTATCGGAGCTGAAGAAGGATTTGAAGGGGTAGTTGACTTGGTTAACTTCCGTGGTATCAAATGGAACGAGGCAGATAAGGGAATGACATTCACTGAGGTACCTATCCCAGATGATATGTTGGAGGAAGCAACTGAATACCGTGAGAAATTATTAGAAGCGGTAGCTGAGTTTGATGAGACGTTGATGGAGAAATATTTCGAAGATCCAGCATCTATCTCAGAAGATGAAATCTTAGCTGCATTACGTGCTGCTACGATCTCTATGAAAATCGTTCCAATGCTTTGTGGTTCATCTTTCAAAAACAAAGGTGTTCAAACAATGTTGGATTATGTAATGGCTATCTTGCCTTCTCCAATGGACAAAGAAGGTGTAAAAGGAACTCATCCAGATACGGGCGAAGAAATTTTGCGTAAGCCAAGTGAGTCTGAGCCATTCGCGGCTTTGGCATTTAAAATTGCAACTGACCCTTACGTAGGTCGTTTATGTTTCATCCGTGCTTATTCAGGTGGATTGGATTCAGGTTCTTATGTATTGAACAACCGTTCAGGAAATAAGGAGCGTATCTCTCGTATCTTCCAAATGCACGCGAACAAGCAGAACTCAATCGAGCGTTTAGGTGCTGGTGATATTGGTGCGGTAGTAGGTTTCAAAGACATCAAAACGGGTGATACCCTTTCTGATGAGAAACACCCAATCATCTTAGAAGCAATGGACTTCCCAGAGCCAGTTATCGGTTATGCAATCGAGCCTAAGAAAACGGCTGATGCAGATAACTTCTCAAAAGCGATCACGAAATTGATCGAAGAAGATCCAACTTTACAAGTTGAGTCAAACGAAGAGACTGGTCAAACGATCATCAAAGGTATGGGTGAGCTTCACTTAGAGATCATCATCGACCGTATGCGTCGTGAGTTCAAAGTAGAGGTTAACCAAGGTGCTCCACAAGTAGCTTACAAAGAGTCATTAACTAAGACGACAGAACACCGTGAGGTTTACAAGAAACAATCAGGTGGTCGTGGTAAGTTTGCTGATATCGTATTTGAAATCGGACCAAGAGAAGATGACAAACCAGGTTTAGAATTCGTTAACAACATCGTAGGTGGTGTTATTCCACGTGAATTCATCCCAGCGGTTCAAAAAGGATTCGAAGAAGCAATGAAAACAGGTGCTTTGGCTGGATACCCAATGGATTCAATGAAAGTTCGTTTATTCCACGGTTCATACCATGATGTCGATTCAGATTCATTATCATTTGAATTAGCAGCTCGTATGGGTTACAAAGAATCAGCGAAACAAGCAGGTGCTAAGTTAATGGAGCCTATCATGGCTGTTGACGTAGTTACTCCAGACGAATACACTGGACCTATCACAGGTGACTTAAACCGTCGTCGTGGTATCATGAAGGGTATGGATTCTCGTCAAGGCGCTGTTATCTTGAAGGCTGATGTACCTCTTTCTGAATTATTCGGTTACGTAACAGATTTACGTACGATGTCTTCAGGACGTGCAACAGCTTCTTTAACGTTCTCTCATTACGAATTCGTTCCGCAAAACATTGCTGACGAAGTAGTTAAGAAAGCAAAAGGATTGTAAGATTCTTTGAAAATAGTAAAAGCCCGAACTTCACAGTTCGGGCTTTTTTTTGTGCAGAGTAAACGCTGACTGGGACGCAGAACCCGGCAGCGTTACCGCCCAAAGCTACATAAAGCCTATGGGCAATTTGTCTCTAGAAACTGACAATTTGATGCCCCATCATTACCTTGTAATTCAATCCCAAGAACTTATAAACCGTAAAGTCCTTTCGTGCTATTGTAATTACTTAGAATTTCAGTCGAAGTTAAGAACCCATTATAAATCTGCAAAGCCCCCATCCCTCCAGCAAAATTTGGATCTCCAAAACCCCAATTTGACCGACCGATATAGCAATTGTTTCTGACAATATTCACAGGGCGAGGAACAACAGAAGTACCCGCTGGCTGTCCATCTACATAGATTGTTGCAATGCGTGTATTCGTATCAAAGGTCGCACAAACATGGTGCCATGCATTCAAAGTTAAAGTTCTCGAAGACTGAAACTGTGCACCCTCAACATAAAATCCAGGATTACCACTCGTGCCATAGGTGTTCGATAACAAAATATTATTCGAGCCTGCCCCATTACCAAAATCGATAATTCGGTTCCAATTGTAAAGTTGCATCGGGTAAACCCAACTTTGAATCGTAAATGACCCTCCAGTAAAATAGACCCCACTTTTCGCTTGTACATAATTGGCATTGCCACCAGGGAAATTTAAAGCCCCTCCATTCCCTGCTCCGTAAGCTACAGTTCCGTAAATTGTTGCATTGTTTTGATTCCCCGACAAATCATACCAAGTTCCTGGCGTTGCCGTCCGAGCCAAGGAATTCACATTACGCGCATCTAAGTTCAAGACCAAGGTTGCCCCGCTCGCTGCCGTTTCAATGACATCTATGGTCGTTGTAGCTGTGATATTCAAAGACTTTCCTTCATCCGTCACCCCAGTTCCATTATTCATCCCTCCAGACGTATTTACTAAAAGAGCTGAAGTCGTAGGTACAATATTTCCCTCTGCCGTTAATGCGCATTCATAGATCGTAATCGTGGAAGAAGTATTACTGCAAGAACCATCTGAAACAAGTACTTTAAAATTACCCCGAGCAGTTGGTGAATAGACATTAGCCGTAGCGCCATTCACAACAACATTATCCTTATACCAGGTATAAGACAAGAAACCACTGGTTGCAGTCATGACCGATTTTTCCGCACAATTATTTCCAGAAACAGCCACATTGATGGTTGGTAAATCAATTACACTTATTGTTCCTGTTGCTGTTACCACTCCGCAACCTCCCGTTACGGTTACGGTGTAAGGGAAAACCCCAACTGCTGTAGGTATTCCACTGATGGTCACCACATTCGCCGCATATGCACCACTAACTCCCGCTGGCAAACCAGAAAAACTAGCTCCTGTTGCTCCTGCTGTTCCATAACTGATCGCCGTCAAATTGGCATTTTTACAAATACTTTGGGCATCCGTATTCACTGCAGAGCTTAACGTGATTGTGTTAACTGCTTTGACCAAAATCGTCCCTGATAAAGATGTGGTTCCGCAACCTCCTGACAAACTAACTGTATACGTATAATTTCCGGCAATAGTAGGCGTGCCACTAATCGTAACCACATTGTTTGACCAAATACCTGTTACGCCTAATGGCAAACCTATTACACTCGCACTCGTAGCTCCAGTTGTGGTATATGATATATTCGTGATTGCGGCGTTAATACATACTGACTGTGCATTTGTTCCTGCTCCCGAACTCAATGAAATGGTATTATTCGGATTGACAACCAAAGTACCTGAGGCGGTAATGACTCCGCAACCTCCCGTTAAGGTGATCGTATAGGTAAAGGTTCCCGATACCGTTGGGGTTCCACTAATCGTTACGACATTGTTGCTCCAACTTCCCGTTACGCCGGTAGGCAAACCACTAAAGCTTGCTCCCGTTGCGGAAGTCGTTGCATAGGTGATATTAGTCAATGCCGTATTTAAGCAAAGACTTTGGTTATTCGTTCCAGTGGCTGAACTTAATGCAATCGTATTATTGGGATTAACCGTGATGCTTCCTGTTTGACGAACAAGGCCATCGCATCCGCCTGTTAATTCAATCGAATAGTTAAATGTTCCAACCACTGTAGGGCTTCCCGAAATCGTAATGACACCATTCGACCAAGCCCAATTCACCCCGGAAGGCAGACCACTAACAGTTGCTCCAGTAGCCCCCGTTGCGGTGTAAACAATGTTGGTAATAGCAGTTGATATACATTTGCTTTGAGTATCTGTTCCTGCGGCAGACGTTAATGTGAGTTTCGAAACAGTTGTAGTTATGGTATTGGAATTAATACCTCCCCCGCCTATAATTGTCGAATTATAATTAGCTAATACCTCCGTAGAACTTAAGGCTCGATTGTAAGATAAAAAATTTCGGAATCCACCAGGCCAATTCCAGCCATCACCAGGTCCTGCACCTCCGATATACAATGCTGTAGGACTGGAAAGCGTAGGCGACTTGTAAACGGATGTCCCTTTCAAGACGCCATCAAAATACAATTTAGCATTGTTCGCTACCGCATCCACCACAACAGTATATTGATGAAAATCAGCATTGATCATGGCAACGGTGGCTCCAACAAAAGGATTAATTTCCGAATCCCAGGTGTTCCAAAAGATTCGCCCATTATAGAGAAACACATCAGGGCCTGAACCTGCTAAACCCGCATTAAACAACATTGTACTCCCTGGATTGCTTGATTTAGCCCAAGTAGAAAATGTCATTGAATTTGTCTTTGTCAAAGGTGCCGTAATATAAGTCCCCGAGAGAGCAAAATACTTAACTCCTCCTGAATTCGTAAATACAGCAGAATTTAAGGTTCCATGATTACCATTGCCGCTGACATCATACCAAGTGGAGCCTGTACCAGAATAACTTGCAGAGTTTGATGCATCCAATTGTTGGATTAAGCCATTGGTTATTAAACTTCCGCCACTTGTGCAAGACGAAGAATAACTCACATAAATCGCATCGCTATTGACTAATGTTGAAGATGAAAAAACGCTTGACGTTTCTCCCGTAATCGCCAAACCATTCTTATACCACTGAAATGCTCCCCCAGTCCCTGGGTTTGTTACCGAGGCCGTAAAGGTAACCGGAGTGCCATAGCAGATTAAGTTGGCAGGCGCAGTGGAAACAATTGAAACACTCGAGCTCAGTACAGTAATCGTACCCGAAACACTAACCACCCCACAACCACCTGTCAATGAAACGGTATAATTAAATGTCCCAATCGAGGTTGGCGTTCCGCTGATTGTTACAACATTCCCAGCCCATGAACCTGAAACTCCTGATGGTAAGCCACTAAAAGTAGCACCTGTTGCGCCTACAGTTGCATAGCTGATGTTTGTCAAAGCTGAATTATTACAAAGGCTTTGTGCATCCGTTCCTGCTGCGGAACTTAAACTGATCGTATTTTGAGTTACTTGTATCGTCCCTGTCAACGTACCTGTTCCACAACCTCCAGTTAAAGTAACAGTATAACTGTAATTCCCAGCGATGGTTGGTGTCCCTGAAATACTGACAACATTAGCACTCCAACTCCCCGTTACCCCCGCAGGCAAGCCGCTAAAAGTAGCACCTGTTGCACCAACTGTCGAATAGCTAATAGAAGTGATAGCTGAATTCACACAAATGGTTTGGGTATTTGATCCAACAGCAGATGTCAAGGTTCCAGAATTGCTCGCATTTGCAATAATCGTTCCCGTAGTCGTTCGCAATCCGCAACCCCCAGTTAAGGTAACCGTATAATTAAATGTCCCGGATTGACTCGGAGTTCCAGAAATTAATAATGTATCGTTTGACCAAACACCGGTTACTCCCGTTGGAAACCCAGAAAAACTCGCCCCCGTCGCACCCGTGCTTACATACCGAATGGGACTAATCGCCGAAGACACACACACCGTCTGACTCGTTGTTCCAGCACTTGAAAGTAGCGTTACGGAATTAACCGCTTTAACAATCAAAGTTCCCGTCAAGGAAACGGGGCTACCACAAGAAGATGTTAGACTAACTGTGTATCCAAAAGTACCAGAAACACTGGGCGTTCCTGAAATTGTTATCGTGTTAGAAGCAAATGAACCAGTCACCCCGGTAGGCAATCCACTAAAAGTGGCTGCTGTTGCCCCAGATGTCGTATAGGTAATCGAAGTAATGGCTGAATTGATACAGCTTGTTTGCCCATCACTTCCTATGGCAGAACTTAAACTTGCGCTAGCATTCCCATTAACCTTCATCGTAAGGGAATTTGAAACGGCTGTTAAAGGACTTAACTTAAAGCGACCCGTCGTATAATTTTGTGCAATTTCTGCGGCTGTCAGGGCCTTCCCATACATAAAGGCACCGGCCATTTTACTATTAAAATAATTGGAACCAGAATTATCATTAACCGTTGTACCCAAATATGTTCCAGTTGAAGGGACAGAAGGCGTTCCCGTGCGTGAGCCTATAAGTACATCATTCACATACAAGGATTCTGTTGTCCCCGAAATCGTCATGGTAACTAATTTCCAACCATATCCCATGCTGATGGCAAGCGGTTGCCAAGCGACTGCATTTAATAACATCGTCGCTTTATTCCCTATACCAAATTCATTTCCTCCAGATCCCGTACCAAACGAATAGCCGCCAACAATACCATTTTTCATAAACGGACCCACAGTGTTCGCATCTAAATAGACCCAACATTGCATCGTGACATTCGTATTTGAATTACTTACCAACGGCATGACAACGGGATTGTTCGTTCCATCAAAAAGAATACTTCCACCTCCAACATAACTTTGATGGCTATTTAAGGTCGCATGGTTATTCATTCCACTCAAATCCGTCCAGGTTGTTCCCGAACCCGAATAACTTGTCGGATCAGTTGCATCTAATTTGAGTAACAAGCTCGCATCACTAACCAAATTTGATGTCAAATTGGATGCATTATGATACATCTCAACGGTGATTACATCATTGTTTGTTAAACTCGTAGTTGTATAGGTTGTAGCGGTTTCGCCGGAAATGCTCGTTCCATTTTTCTTCCATTGATAGGTTGGACTCGTGGCATTGCTGGGAGTGGCAGTAAATGTTACAGATTCCCCAGCACATATTGTATTATTGGTTGCAGTCGAACTAATACTGACCGTTGGGGCAAAATAATTGTCCTTTTGATTGGTTTCAACTGTATTTTGCTCTCCGGCTGAAATGCTTTTTGGGAAAAGAATGATTTCAGACATATTCCCGTCAAACTTTCTCGTTGCACCATCACGCTGACCAACAGTTACATAGGACAATGCGGGGGTAAAATTACAGTTACCTGACGTTTTGGAAGCTTTTAAATAGCCGTTTTCATAGATGTAGGAACTAACATTTTTATTGATATATGCAGTAAAAAATTTGGGGCTAGTAGAAAGTTCACCAGTTACGGCATTCATACAACCTGCTCCATCCACATAATATCCGTATGGCGCTCCGGGAGAATATGCAAATCCCCAGGCACCACCAGCTCCCGTATTCACAATACCTGAAATATTATACGTACTAGCTACATTTTGCACAACCATGCTATAGGTTGCCGAAGTAAACGTAGTAAAATCCATGTAGGTAGTAGAACGTAGAAAATCCGAATTGGCACTTACCCCTGCAAAATAAATGGTTGGCTTTCCGTTCAACATTTTGAACTCCCCTCCCGCCATTAGTTTGGGAGCATTGGTCGTACTGGTTTTTACATCAATTGCATTACCACTTTGATCATACCAGATGGAAACATTCAAATTTGTTACCCCACTAGTCACAATACTTGACAATGCATTTGAAGTAGCAGCACTTGTAGCAAGCCCAAAAGAAACAGATGCTGAAATCTTGGAATCTAAGGAAATATACCCCGTTGACGCATCTGGATAAACATCATAATACGTAGTGCCCGTATAAACGCGAACCAAAGGGCCCGTATACGTTGAACTTAATTGGCGCAGCGAATAGGCCAACTGAGGCAAAGTACTGTTTGTCAAGCCTATTTTATCTAGGGTGTTCTGAGCAAACAAAACACTTTGAACAAACAGAAAAAAACTAACAAATATGAATTTGAAAAACGAATGGTTCATGAACTTCCGATTAATACATAAAATCAAACTGAACCCGATCGTTCAATGTCAACGTATAATTGTTGTTGCTCGCAGGAACATAGGTAAGGGTTGTTCCGGACCAACTATAGGCATCATTGTTTGTTCGAATCCCATTGATGTACATATACACTTGGCCAGTGGTACTAGGTGTTTGCGATAAAGTAAAACTGGTTTGAGCGGCAGTTGCTCGAACTTGTTGACGCGTAGATCGTACCACGGGAGCATTGGTAGGAATCCAAATCGATCCATTATATGCCAATAATTGACCTGTCGTAGGTGTAATTCCACTAACTGAAATTCCTTGGATCTTATTTACAGCAGGACTCGAAGCTGATCCACCTAAGTCACCTGCTAATTGCAAGATACCTTTCGAAGTTGAAGTTGCATCATTCACCGTAGCTGAAGCAATTGCCCCTTGAACAAAAGCTGTCGTGGCGATTTGAGTTGTGTTTGTTCCTACACCAGCAGTAGGGGCACTCGGCGTTCCAGTAAATGTAGGCGAAGCAATATCGGCTTTACCTGAAACGGTTGTCGCTAATGCCACACCTAAAGTTGCCTGATCTACATAATCCTTAACAGCCTTAACGGATGGATATCTGCTGTCCGATGAACCATCAGCTTGAACACTTGTTGATTTATTCGAAGAATTTTCCTTCAGTGCCAATGCCGGTACGGTAGGTACTTGTGACGTTCCACTCAAATCTCCAGCTAATCTAATCTTACCTGCAGCCAAAGTCGTAGCATTCGGCACCCCCGTTCCTACGGCTTCATAAATGGTGTTGTCGACATAGGTTTTCGTGGCCTTTTGGGTTGGATACAAAATGTCGGAAGGATTTGCTCCGCCCAACTCAGGAGATGAAGACTTATTATCCAAGACCTCATAAGAGCCTGAAAGATTATTTACCGTTGAAACGGTTTGGTTCAATTGACTTTGTAAGCCTCCCAGATTATTTACGGCTGAGTTTATTTGATTCTTATTATCGTAAATCTGCAATTGATGATCTTCTAAACGCGTATTAATTTCCGTGATCGATTGCGTATGCTCGGTAATCATATTGGTAGTCGAACTGATGCTTTGATTAATGACTGAAAACGTTGAATCCGTTTGCTTCCTTGTCTCTTGAATCGTTTGATTCATCGAAGCCATTTCCACTTTCATTGGATTTAAGTCATTAGGCACCAAAAATCCAGCATCATTACTAAATTGAGAAAGCTTAGTAGGGGCATTCATAACATTTTTATACTCGACGGCCTCAGCATAAAGCGCATAGGGGGTATATGTCAGCGATTGAGCGCTTACTTGCTTAAAACTTTGACAGCCATCATAACTAACTCCCACCTGCAAACTTTTCAAATTAGCATTCCAAACTATACTTTCAAATGAACTGTATTGAGGAGATGTTTTGATGCCTTGGGAAGCCAAATTGGATTGTCCAGCGCCAATGGATAAATTCACCAATCCGAATTCATCTGTCATTGTCTTTTGAAATTCCTCATATTCCAAACCTCCTGTACTTCCTAAAATAGAAAAACGTAAACAAACATTACCTTTCGATAATGCTTGTCCCGTAATACTTGAACCTGGAATATCAATCACCTTAGGGTCTAATATGACCGCTTGGTAATTCAAGGTTTTTTTTGGTGTTTGTGCTGTGATTAAACTGATCGAGCTAGCAAACAAGGTAACGATATAGAAAAACTTATTCATAGGATAAAACTAGTTCTGTACTTCTTTAATGATTGTTTTTACGATTGGGCTTCCCTGCTGAAAAATTTGCAATAGATATTTACCCGGTTGCATTTCTTCGAATCCAATCAAGGGGATTTCTGAAATATTTTCAGGAAATAAACGCTCCCATATTAATTTCGATGATGCGTCGTATAGTGTCAAGCGTGTAGGTGTTCGTGTTTGTGCAGAAAAACGAAGGATGATTTGATCAACGAATGGATTGGGAAATACATTCACCTGAATCGTGGGCGATGGTTCTGCTACGATTAATGCGGATGTTTGTGCCTCAGCAACACCTCGTCTAGCAAACGGTTGCTTGAACCCTTGGCGAAAAACTGTAGATCCATTCCGGGCAGTCCCTGCCAGGATACTGGACTGACTCACAATGTGAGAAAGATAGTATTTACCATCATTTCCACCCAGACTTCCTCCGGCTGACAAAGTCGCCGATTGAATATATTGCCCCTGGCAACAAAAATGAAAGGCAAGAAAACTAAATAGATAAATTAGTCGCATGCAATTAGATCAAAAAACGAATTCCTACAGAACCCGTACTGGGTTTAAAATTCAATGTTGACTCCCCTGCAGTCTTAGGCAAAAAGGTCTGCTGGTACTGATAGCTTACAAAACCTGCTAGTTTGTCGGAGAAACGCTTCTCCACTTCCGTACCGAAACCCATCATGATTTTCACCCCAGAAAACTGAGGATCCCCAGTTAAATCAATGTAGCGATTCATCAAATATTGATTGCCGTGAACAATCTTATTGATGCTCCCAATTCCTTGTAAATTAATGGCTAGTTTAAATGGCAAAGGAATGCGCACACCCAATTTGCCTTGAATTCCTAAAAAATCCGTTTGATACGAAAACGCATTTTGTTGAATATCCCCCACAGCATTCATTTGAACAAAGGAGATTCCTAGATCATAATTTACCCAACTTAGCACCTGAGCAAATCGACGATGCTGCGCCAAATAAATGTCCATGGGACTTTGATTGATTAAGTATTTGGTTGAGTCCACCAAATGAGCCTTGTGATAAGAAACCTGAAATGACAAGCCCGAACCTGACTTCAATCCGCCAATCGATTGACCTTCATTGTTCGTGTAATCAAAATCTGTAATGGCAATTCCTTGACTCAATTTAACTTGTTGGGAATATCCCCAAAAGCTCATTAAGCAAAATGTAATCAAGCCGGTTAATAATGTTTTAAGCTGCATAATAGTACGAAACCGGTTTAATATGGGGTTTCCAACAGCAAAACAAGAAAAATCAGTTCAACAAGTGCCTCAAAATAATTTATATGTGGTTTAATTAATTATTATTTAAACAGCTTGCATGTCAGCTAGGGGTTTAAAAATATTTATTTCATACTATATTTACTCATGGTTCTGGTGGATATCACTGGGGCCAACAACTGTTCTGAAAATATATGATTTATACTGCCATCCTTGTGACGCTTGTCATTTGCTTAATGCTGATTTTATATCACTGGAAAGAAAACAAGCCGATCATTCTATTCATCTACTTTTTTTTAACCATTGGTCAGCGATCGCTGATTTATTTACTATTAGAAAGTGGCTCAGACCCGACATTATTAGGATATTTATTTATTCACAATATCCCATTTTCCCTATTAATGGGGCCCGCCTTATATTATTATACGCTAAGCGTTATTCATGGTAAATTCCATTTGAACAAGTGGATATGGATTGCTATCATACCCTCCATCATTGCATTCATTTCGCTGGAACCCTATTTTGAAATACCCATTTCAGATAAGATTCAATTTTTCGCAAAATCAAATACTTATGAAATAGATAGTGATTTTTTTAAACATGCGAGCAGATGGATTCCGATTCGAGTGTTCCAAAATGCCATGCTGTTCATTAATAGTACATATTACTACTATTGCATTTATTTACTGATCAAAGCTCGAAAGCAAGCAAACAAAGTCATTAAGAAACGAATTAATAACATTCTTGGCATATTAGGAGTGATTACAATATTGACATATTTGCCAGCAGTTTTGATTTATTTTTTCATTTATTCGAATTCCAACTTTTTCATGAATGGAATCATTACAATGAATTATTTTCCTCCGCTACGCTTTTTGTCGCTATTCACAACACTAACACCATTCCTGATATTACTTTTCCCCAACTGGCTATATGCCAATCAAATTAATGCGAACCAACAAAGCAAATGGGATTTGTTTTTGATGAAATGGCTGGACAAACCGCTAATTGAGACAGAAAAAACGGAAAGTAATACAACCGACGATGATGATTTGGAACGAATCATGGAATACCTAAAAACAGACAAACAATATCTGAACCCAAATCTTTCCATCCATGAAATTTCGAAGTCACTGGATATTCCTCAAGCACGCGTAACCTATTGCTTCAACAAAGTCATTAAAGTTCCGTTTCCTCGACTCAGAAATCAATTGCGTATTGAACATGCGATTGAATTACTTACCCAAAATGCTCATTTGTCGCTTTCGATTGAAGGAATTGCGATGCAAGCTGGATTTAAAAACAAATCTACTTTCTACATAGCCTTCAAAGACGTGAAAGGCATGACACCCATGGATTGGATAAATAAAAGGGAAATATAAACGCTGACTGGGACGCAGAACCCGGCAGCGTTACCGCCCAAAGCTACATTAAGCCAGTGGCAATTCGTCCCAGGAAACTGATAATTTTAGCTTACAAAGTAGCGCTTAAAAGACTGAATAGGTAATTCGATCAAACGATACGATAAATAAGCTGATAAACTGAGTACACCCAAGGGTACGATATTAAACGGCAATTCAGGAATTGAAATCCCCATTCGTCCAGCAAGTTGAAAAAACAAATCCGGCACCACCATGTGATATAAATACAGGCCATAGGACATTTGGCCTATAATACGCAAGGGTTGAACCGATAAAACTCGTGCCCACAATCCGGGTTTCATCGCATAAAACAATAAGGCAAGCGACACCAACGACGTAAAAGTTCTAAAAAACAATTGCTTCACTAAGTCGGCATCCGTATGCTTTAAACACAACATCAAAAAACAAAATCCCACCGGGATAATCAAACGCTTTATCCATAAGCCCATCTTAGCTGAATGCCCAGCACGCAGGTAATGGGCCAACAAAGCTCCCCAGGCAAAGGTATCTACGCATGAAAACATACTGACACCTAAACCTCCATAAACATGCACAGAAAAGTACCGATACACAACCCCAAAAACGACCGCAAACCATAAAAAATAAGCACGAAAACGCGTCGCCAACAGCAACATGCAAAACGGCCAAAGCAAATAAAATTGCTCCTCCACAGCTAATGACCAATAGGGCGACAAGGCATCCGACCAATTGCCATGCAATTCAATCCAATAATTCACTAAATAGGCCCAATAATAAGCGGGGTGCTCATAAAAATCCGTTTGCAACACAATCGAAAAACGCTTCAAAACGAACAGCAATCCTAAAAGCAGAAAATAAATGGGGAAAATCCGGAGTGCCCGGCGAACCACAAAATTCTTAAACGACCGAGCAAACGTTCCTAAAGTCTGCTGCTCCATCAAGATATTCGAAATCAAATAGCCACTCAACACAAAAAATAGCGTCACCCCGATCGGACCATTGGGCATCACATTAATCCCTTGACCTTCTGGAAACCAATGATAAACCAAAACCAATAAAATCGCTAAGGCACGAACTCCGTCCAGCGCAGGGATGTACTTCATAGCAACAAAACTAAGTAAAACCTCTTATCCTTCCTATAACCGCTTCATCCCCGCAAAATATCTTTCGTCGAAAAGTTCCCAGATTATCAACGGAAGCATGTATTTTTGATTCGAATTTTTCTGATACCATGACAAAAATTATCGAGACCAAACATATTTCCAAACGCTACGTGATGGGAGAAGAGATTATTGATGCACTCAAAGACGTCACAATCTCGGTAAATAAAGGAGAATATGTTGCTTTCATGGGTCCCTCCGGATCAGGAAAATCAACCCTCATGAATATCGTCGGCTGCTTGGATACGCCCAGCACCGGTACCTATATCCTAAACGGCCAAGACGTTTCGACCATGTCGGAAAATGAATTAGCCTCGGTACGAAACAAAGAAATTGGTTTCGTTTTCCAAACGTTCAACCTCCTTCCAAGACAATCTGCCTTAGAAAACGTTGCACTTCCTTTAATCTATGCGGGGTATTCCAAATCAGAACGCACGAGAATCGCCATGGAAGCGCTTAAGGGTGTTGGGCTTGACAACCGAGCACTTCACAAACCTAACGAGCTCTCTGGTGGCCAAAGACAGCGTGTCGCTGTCGCGCGCGCTTTGGTGAACGATCCATCGATTTTATTGGCCGATGAGCCTACGGGTAACTTGGATACCAAAACGTCTTACGAGATCATGGATCTCTTCGATCAATTACATAAAAAAGGCAATACCATCGTCATGGTTACCCACGAAGACGATATTGCCCAATATGCCCACCGCATCATTCGTCTACGTGATGGTGTCGTGGAATCTGACACCATCAATCAGAACGTACGCAAGGTCGAAAAAATCTAAACCTTTACCCGGTCTGTTCCATAAGGTGCACGCTGCGTACGACGCAACAAACTATTTGCTTCCGTATTATTCACGAAATGCTCTTTCGAAGGATCCCATTGTAATTTTCCGGGCACCTTCATCGCAATATGCGTAATCAAGCAAACGGTACACGCCCGATGTCCCATCTCGATTGGCGAAATAGGCTCCTTGCGAGATTCAATACAATCCAACCAGTTGCCATGTTGGTCATCTGAATGATATAAATGCAATTCGTTTGGCCCTATCACCGATTCCAAAATCTTCGGATCCGACGCATCTAATGCTTTGGCTTTCACCTTCGCCGTAGGATCACTCGCCGTAGCCGAATAATCCCCACGCGAAACAAAAATCCAGCCCTCGGATCCTTCGTAACGAATTCCATTTTGGTAGCCGCCTGAAGTGTACATAGTAATGCCATTCGCATACTCAGCTTTGGCCATGAAATCCCCATGCACATTCCACAAACCTGATTTAGGAAACTCTGCCACAGCCTCCACCGAAATAGGTCCCGTGTATTCTGTATCCATTCCCCATGCCGCAGAATCGTAATGGTGCTGCCCCCAACCGGTGATCATACCCGCACCGAATTGCTCCATGCGCAACCAACCCGGTCGGTCATAACCTGTTTGCGGATGGACCGCGATTTCCGTATAAGGCATATTGGGTGTAGAACCCAACCACATATCATAATTAAATCCTTTCGGTATAGGCATCGCAGGAGCAGAAGGCCCCGAAGGATCTCCTGGTAAACCTACTTTCACCGTATGTAATTTCCCAATCCGTCCGTTACGAACCAATTCCGCTGCGATGCGAAATTGCGATGTGGACCGCTGCTGCGTACCCACCTGCAAGATTCGGCCTGTTTTTTTAATCACCTCGGCCAATTGTCGGCCTTCATGAATCGTCAAGGAAGTAGGCTTCTGTAAATAAATATCCTTCCCTGCCAATGCCGCTTCCATCGCTGGCTGTGCATGCCAGAAGTCGGGCGTACTTATCATCACCGCATCGATGTCCTTATTCAATAACATCTCCCGGTAATCGTCATACATCTTCACATCGATGTAATTCGACTGACCTGTCTTCTTCGTGTAATACTCTTCAACCAATTGTTTCGTCTCCTCCGTCCGATGGCGATCTAAATCGCAGACAGCCATAATACGCGCCTTGTCGAACTTCCAGGTTCCTGGTAAATCATGCCCACGAGCAATCCGACCGCAACCGATTTGACCGATATTTATCTTATTGCTGGGTGCATCTTTGCCGCCCAACACATGCGCAGGAACAATCGTAGGGAAACCCAATGTTCCCACGGCACCTATCGCTAGGTTGTTAATGAAATTTCTCCGTTTCATGCTTTGATGGATATGTTGGTGGCATTTTTCTGCGCAATCAGGGCTAATTCCGTCGACAAGAAACAATGTGCTTGTGTCATCGCCGTTTCGGTACGATTCAATACATCGTCGACCAATAACTCGCCGTGCGGTAAATTCACATCCTTGCAATCGATGTATAAAGTCTCTTTGTTATTCACGATGTACAAGTGACTTCCGGTTCCATGTGGCGATGCAATATCTGTATTCTTACGCACCTCGATGTAGCCATCCGTACCCAAAATAGTCAAGCGACCATCTCCCCAAGTATTCAAACCATCCGGCGTAAACCAATCCACGCGGATATATCCAGAACCTTTATTACTACGCAACATCAAATCACCAAAATCCTGGAATTTCGGATACTGTGGGTGGTGATGATTCGCGATTTGCGAAGCAACAACCTCGCCTTGCGTTGATCCTGTAAAATGCAAAAATTGATCCACCTGATGAGAGGCAATATCCGTGATGATTCCACCGTAATATTTCGTATCAAAAAACCAATCAGGTCTTGAATTTACACTCATCCGATGCGGCCCGGTTCCCAAGGTCTGCATCACCTTACCTATCTTTCCTTGCGCAACCAATTGGCTTGCCAATTCCGTCGCCTTATTTTCAAAACGCTCGCTGAACGAAATCGAATAAATACGTTTCGTTTCTTGTTGGACCTTTCGCACCTCCGCCAATTGCTCCAAACTTATAATTCCTGGCTTATCCACCATGTAATCCTTTCCGTGCTGCATCACACGAATTCCCAAAGGCGCACGCTCATGCGGCGTAATCGAACTCAATACCAGCTTGATTGTTGGGTCCTCCAAAACCTCCGCCTCACTCTTCACCAATTTGGCTTGTGGATAACGCTTGGCAAAATCTTTGATTAAATCCGGCTCTTTGGCATAATAAGAAACAAATTCTCCGCCTCCACGTATAATGGAATTTGCCATGGAATAAATATGGCCATGGTTGATCCCCACAACGCCAAAACGCAAACGTGGTGCCAAGATTTTTTCGGCTGCTGGCTTGACAAAAGAGGCCGTAGCGTCTTTAATCGTAGGCATAAATGCCAAACCACTTAATAAACTTGCGTCTTGAAGAAACTTCCGACGATTAGAGGAACTTGATTTCATGATTGAATAGGTTTAAACTATGTTTAAAAGCAGCCCAATCGACATTCCTACTGATTTCTACCAACAAAAAAAGCTGCCCATTTCTGAACAGCTTTCTCGTATATAAAAAAATCTCAAACCTATTTTTTCTTCTCTTTAACACGAGCAGCTTTTCCTTGCTTACCACGCATGTAGAATAAACGTGCACGACGCACTTTACCACGACGCAATACTTCGATTTTATCGATGTTTGGTGACAAGATTGGGAAGATACGCTCAACACCAATTCCGTTAGATACTTTACGTACAGTGAAAGACTCACCAGCACCTGAATTCTTACGTTGGATAACCAATCCTTGGAAAACCTGGATACGCTCCTTGTTACCCTCACGGATTTTCACGTGTACATTGATTGTGTCTCCAGCTGCAAATTCTGGATGCTCAGCTCTACGCGTTGCGTTTTCTGCTTCTACAAATTTAATTAAATCACTCATCTGACTTTTTATTTTGTGTAATATCAGCACTCAGCGGTCGCTTCGTACATAAAATTGCTGATTGGGTTGCAAAGATAGGAAAAATATTTCTTTCCAAAAACAATTGCTTACTTTTTACCTTTAATGGATTGAACAAAGCCAACAATCTCACTATGAAGATCTTGTGCTTGCCCCAATAACTTCACAAAAGCGCTACCAATAATCGCTCCAGCAGCTGATTCCGAAGCTTTCAAGAAACTTACTCGATCCGAAATTCCAAAACCAATCAAGCGAGGATTTTTCAAATTCATTCCCTCAATCCGCTTGAAATATGTTTCTTGATCGCTCGAAATTCCCGTCTTCGCCCCCGTCGTACTCGCTGAAGAAACCATATAAATAAAGCCTTTGCTAATCGCATCTATTTGAGCAATGCGCGCATCCGTTGTTTGCGGCGTGATCAAAAAGATGTTATACAAACCATATTGTTCGAAAATCGCTTGGTATTCCGACTCATATTCAGCCATTGGCAAATCAGGCAAAATCAAGCCATCTACACCCACTTCCGCACATTTCTTACAAAAAGCCTCCACTCCATATTGCAAAACGGGATTGATATAACCCATTAATAAAACAGGTACAGAAACCGTTTGACGCATATCTTTTAATTGCTCAAATAAATGCGCAACCGTCATGCCTTGATCCAAAGAAACCTGATTGGATTGCTGAATCGTTTCCCCATCCGCCACAGGATCCGAATAAGGCATCCCAATCTCAATGATATCCACGCCACCCGCTTGCAAGGCATTCAACACGGTCATCGTATCCCCGAAATTCGGGTAACCTGCCGTCGCATATACATTCAAAATAGGCTCCGTCGCCTCCGCAAATAATTTCGTAATCCGATTCATCCTAATCATTCAATTTTAAACGTTGCTGATACGTCGATAAGTCTTTATCCCCTCTTCCCGACAAATTCACCACGACCACTTCATTCGGCTTGGCGTTTAATTTACCAAAGACCGCAAGCGCATGGGCTGATTCCAAAGCCGGAATAATTCCTTCCAACATCGAGCATTCCAAAGCCGCCTCCAAAGCCTCCTCATCCGTGATATCATAAAACTTCGCACGTCCAGTTTTGAACAAATGCGCATGCATTGGGCCAATGCCAGGATAATCCAAACCTGCCGAAATCGAGTAAGGCTCGATCACCTGTCCATCTTCCGTTTGCATCAATAAACTCTTACTTCCATGCAATACACCCGCTTTTCCTAAAAAGGTTGTCGCTGCCGAATGCCCGGTCCCAACTCCCTGACCAGCCGCCTCCGCAGCAATCAATTGCGTCCGAGGCTCATCCAAGAAATGATAAAAAGCTCCCGCCGCATTCGAACCACCACCCACACAAGCAATCACATAATCCGGGTAATCCCGACCTTCTTTTTCCTGCAATTGGCTACGAATTTCTTCGGAAATCACCGACTGGAATCGAGCAACCATATCCGGGTAAGGATGTGGTCCTACTACCGAACCGATAATGTAATGCGTATCCACCGGATTATTGATCCAGTGACGCATTGCCTCATTCGTCGCATCTTTTAAGGTCTTAGAGCCCGACTGCGCCGCAACGACTGTCGCGCCCAACATACGCATACGCGCCACATTAGGTGCTTGACGTTCGATATCAATCGCCCCCATGTAAACAATACATTCCATCCCCATCAAGGCACAAACCGTTGCAGTAGCTACGCCGTGTTGGCCCGCACCTGTCTCCGCTACGATCTTATTTTTCCCCAAACGTTTCGCAACCAATATCTGACCAATCGTATTGTTCACCTTGTGTGCACCCGTGTGACAAAGATCCTCCCGCTTCAAATAAATATTCGTATTGTACTTCGCCGATAAGCGCTCAGCCTTGAACAAGGGGGTCGGTCGGCCCACGTAATCTTTTAACAAAGCATGAAACTCCTCCTGAAAGGACTGATCTGCGATGATATCCAAATAGCGACTGCGCAATTCTTCTACATTGGGATACAGCATTTCCGGAATAAAGGCGCCGCCAAAATCCCCGTAGTATCCACGCTCGTCAACTTGAAATGAATGGTTCATATATTTTGTGTTATTAACTTCACCTTTGCCAAATCCTTCAATGCTGGACTTGACTCTAATTTACTATTGAAATCCAAGGCATACAGCCCTGGCAATTTTTTCGCATCTTCGATATTCGTCTCATCCAAACCTCCCGCTAGAAAATAAGGAATATCCAATTCATAAGCCTTTAAAATAGACCAATCAAATCGCTCCCCTGTTCCGCCTACTTGAGATCCCTTTTTCGTATCAAATAAATAATAATCGGGCTTCAACTCTAAGCCTTCAACATCCTCCTCCGTCGCCACACTGACAGCCTTAATCACCGTCAAACCCTCAGCACGCAAGGCATCAATCTCATCTTGCCCCTCATCGCCGTGCAATTGCACAACCTGAAATCCGGCCTTTTTAGACAATTCAATGATATCTTCGATGGGCTCATTCACAAACACACCCACCGCCTTTGTCTTAGCTGGTAAGGCCGGGATAACAAAATCTTGCCCTACATAGCGAGGCGATTTAGCCACCCAAATAAAGCCCATATAATCCGGTTCATAAGCCGCAACTGCTTCGATATTAGTCAAATCCCGCATGCCACAAACCTTCCACTTCATACCCTATTGCTTTAAGAAATCCGTTAATGCCTGACCGGGATTGCTCGTCTTCATAAAACTCTCCCCGATCAAAAAGCCACGATATCCATAAGCCTTCAACTCTTTGATAATTTCAGGCCCTGAAATACAACTTTCGGAAACCTTCACAAATTGGGCAGGAATCTTATCCGCAAGGACTTTGGATGCCTCCACATTTTGCTCGGCAAAATTTTTCAAGTTGCGGTTATTCACACCTACAACAGAAATATAATCGCCCAACGAACGATCTAATTCTTCCTGGTCATGAACCTCCAACAAGGTTTCCATACCTAATGAACGAGCTAAAGTCCCTAAGGTTTTGATTTCTGCAGGACTTAATGCTGCCGCGATCAATAATACCACGTCCGCTCCCATCGATTTCGCCTCTACGATTTGATATTCATCGACCATAAAGTCTTTACGCAAAATAGGCGTATTCGGATTTGTCCGACGCGCTAAATCAAAGTCGGCATAGGTCCCCCCAAAATATTCCGTATCTGTCAACACCGACAAGCAAGCCGCTCCTGCCGTCACATAACCTCGCGTAACTTCATCTACGCCCATCGTATCATTAATGATGCCTTTGGAAGGAGACTTGCGTTTAAACTCCGCAATAATACCCGTAGAAGCTGGCTGAACCAAAGACATGGCCAAAGAATGACAAGCCCGAGCAAAATAACCTTGCTTTTCTAATGCCGAAATGGAAACACGCGCTTTGGCAGCGGCAACTTCCGTACGTTTGTTGGCAATGATTTGATCTAAAATAGTCATAGCGCGATGCGATTAATCCATGATAAACTTCTTAAACACCTGGAATGCTTTTCCACTTTCTAATGACTCTTTGGCCATTAAAAATCCATCCGCTAACGATGGAGCCTTCTCTGCAACCCAAAGTGCCGCCCCAGCATTCGCCAATACCGCATTGGTTTGAGCAGCTGTCCCTTCGCGCTGTAAAATTTTATACAGCATATTCGCAGATTCTTCCACATTCGCACCTCCGAACAACTCCGATTGCTGTACATATTCACATCCTAATTCTGAAGGTTCATGAACTTGTCGGCCGGCGTGCGTCTCTAAACGAAAATTAGACGTCAACGAAATTTCATCATAGCCATCCTCCGCATAAACAATCCCAAATTTCTTGCTAGAATCTTTGAAAAAACCGGAATATAATTCAAAAACCTCAGGTGAATAAACACCCGTTAATTGCTTACTAACATTTGCTGGGTTCAATAAAGGCCCCAATAAATTAAAGAAGGTTTTCATACCTAATTCTTTGCGAATCGGACCTACAAACCGCATGGCTGGATGGAACAAAGGCGCATGTAAAAAACACATACCTGCCGTTTCCATTTTACGCTTCAAGATTTTCGGATCATTGTTGAATTTCAAACCCAAAAACTCCAAAACCGTTGAGGAACCTACCGATGAGGAAACCCCATGATTTCCGTGTTTGGCAATCTTTTGGCCAGCACCTACGATTACAAACGAGGAAGTCGTACTTATATTAAATGTATCCTTTCCATCCCCACCTGTTCCACAAACATCCATGGCATCGAACTCAGACAAATCAACTGTGACAGCTAAGTCCAACATCGCCGAAACAAATCCTTTTAACTCTTGAACTTGAATCGGGTGATACCAATAAGATGATAAAAATGCGGCAATTTGACTAGGATTCACCCCGCCATTCCCAATTTGCAATAAAACCTCGTGCGCCTCTTGTTCTGACAACGCCTCACCACTCACTCTTCTTTCTAGAACCTTTTTCATTTTATTTTAACCAATTTTTAATCATTTGTAATCCGTGTTGGGTCAAATAGGCCTCCGGGTGAAATTGCACCCCACGTACATCGTATTGCTGATGGGCTTCCGCCAACACATATCCTTTGTCATCTTGAGCTGTAATCTTCAAATCCTTTGGCATCGAGTCAGGGATTACCGTCCACGAATGGTAACGACAAACCTCAAAACGCGATGGAATATCCAAGAACAAACGCTCGGTCGGGTCAATCACTTGACACTCCGTCGTCACGCCATGCAAAACCTCTCCCATATTCTGTAATTGAGACCCAAAGGCCTCCGCGATCGCCTGATGACCTAGACAGACACCTAAAATCTTTTTTGTCGACTTATATTCTTTTAACAAATCCATCATAATTCCTGCCTCGGAAGGAATCCCAGGACCGGGAGAAAGAAGGATTTGGTCATATTTGCCCACTTCTTCTAAGCTAATTTTATCATTGCGAAATACATCCACATTCGCACCTAATTCCTTTAAGAGGTATACCAAATTGTACACGAAGGAATCATAATTATCTAAAACCAAAACGTTCTTCATGTCTTCTTATGCTAAGTTCTCTGCAACTTCCAATGCACGACGCAAAGCTGCTAATTTATTATGTATTTCTTGCATTTCGCTGGCAACAACCGACTTCGCTACAACGCCCATTCCTGCTTGGAAAAATAAGGTATTTCCCTTGCTCAAAAAGGTCCGAATCGCAATGGCATGATTGAAATTTCCTTGAAAATCCATGAAACCAATCGCTCCGCCGTAAATCGCACGGTTTGTTGGCTCCAGCCGATTAATAATCGTCATTGCATTGTGCTTAGGCGCACCACTCAATGTCCCCGCAGGAAAGGTATCTGCTACTAGTTGCAAAGGATTCACGCCTTTTTGCAAGCGACCCGTCACCTTGGATACCAAATGGATAACATGGGAGAAAAATTGCACTTCCTTGAAAGTCTCCACTTTGACATGATCCGCACTACGGCTCAAATCGTTGCGCGCTAAATCGACCAACATTACATGTTCTGCCGTTTCTTTCGGATCTGCCAAAAGTTCTTGCGCTAATTCCGCATCCCGTGCATCATCCCCCGAGCGTCTAAACGTTCCAGCGATTGGATGAATTTCAGCGACATCTCCATCAATTTTAATTTGCTTTTCTGGCGATGCACCGAAAATGCGGTATTGTTCGTAATCAAAGTAAAACAAATAAGGCGATGGATTCACGGAACGCAAAGCGCGATACACTTGAAAATCATCCCCTTTGAAACCTTGGGAAAAACGTCGGGAAGGTACGATTTGGAATACATCACCGCGCAAACAATGCTTGATGCATGTTTCCACAATCTCCTTCACTTGTTCATCATTCAAATTACTTACTTCCTCGCCTACACGCTCGAATCGTTCTGAATCGTAATGCGGCATGTTCAACAAATACGTAATCGTATCAAAAGAAGGTTCAGACCCATCATAACTATGCGCATAAAGGGACATTTGGTTATTGAAATGGTTCACCGCAACCACATAACGATACACATAATAGCGAATGGATGGAATTTCTGTTTCCGAATTTTTTGCTTGAATCTCGATATCCTCAAAATACGTAACCGCATCATAAGAAATATGGCCAAACAAGCCATTCGCCATCGGTGAATCTCCTTTTTCTTTTTGGAAATCAAAACGATCCGCGAAAGCTTTGAGAGCTTGAACAGCATCCCGACGATTCGTTAAGGTGAAATTTTCCAGCGAGCCGTCAGGGAATTTTTGGGTAACCTTCGAATCGGTTAATTCGAATGAAGCAACCGGATCAAAAGCGATATGTGAAAATCCATGTTCCCGGCCGTGGTAATCCGCAGATTCCAGGATTACGGAATTCTTGAAGTTTTTACGAATCTTCATGAAAATACCGATGGGCGTAAGGGTATCCGCCAATTGGGTTTTTCTCGCAGTTCGAATTTGTATTGTAGACATGTTTTCTAGGGACAAAATTAAAAAAAGGCTTACTGAGAACAGCAAGCCTTTCGTAAACATATCATGTACACACAGCAAAACTGTTCAAGGAAATATTAGCCTTGCCACCAGTTTTTGTTGTATGCTGCTTTTGTCATCTTGGTATTAATTTGATGCAAATGTAAACTGAAATCTCTTAATTCAAAATTTTAGCCGATTAAATCCCACAAATTTCCATATAAATCCTCGAATACGAGCACTTTACCATATTCTTCAAGCACCGGACCACGGACAATTTTGATGTTGTGTTTGAGCAAATTTTGATGGTCTTTTTCAAAGTCATCCGTATGTAGAAACAAGAAAACTCGACCCCCTGTTTGATTGCCCACACGAGAACGCTGTTCGTCCGTTGCGGCTTTGGCCAATAGCAATTGGCAAGAGCCTTCACCCGAAGGCTGGACCAGCACCCAGCGTTTCACATCACTTAGCCGCGTGTCTTCCACCAAAGTAAAACCGAGTTTTTCGGTATACCAAGTAATTGCTTCGTCGTAGTCGGCCACCACAAGGGCGATGTGCATGAGGCGATGGTTCATATTTTTCAAGTCACTAGTCGCTAGTCGGGGTTTAGTTTTCGTCGCGGCCCACGAAGTTGAATGGGCTGATTAATTTCAATTCGGCTTTAATGGCATCTGAAACGGCTAGGCCGTCGATGAAATTATGGAAGACCGTTTGGTCAATTTTTCCATGATGACGTGTCAAATCCTTCAGCGCCTCATACGGTTTCGGGAACGCTTCACGACGCAAGACTGTCTGAATCGCCTCCGCAATTACCACCCAGTTATCTTCTAAGTCTTGTTGGATTTTGCTATTATTCAATTCTAATTTCCCTAAACCACGTTGCAAGGAATTCAACGAAATCACGACATGAGCCAATGGCGTTCCTACATTACGTAGGACCGTTGAATCCGTTAAATCACGCTGTAAACGGGAGATAGGCAATTTCGCCGACAAGAATTCAAAGAATGCATTTGCCATCGCGAAGTTCCCTTCCGCGTTTTCGAAATCGATTGGATTGACTTTATGCGGCATCGCTGAAGATCCGATTTCGCCAGCTTTGATTTTTTGCTTGAAATAGCCCATCGAAATGTACTGCCAAATATCGCGAGACAAATCAATCAAAATCGTATCCAAACGCTTTAAGCCATCAAAATAGGCTGCTAAATTATCATAATGCTCGATTTGAGTCGTGTATTTCGAGCGCGTAATACCTAGATTTGCATGCAAGTTGGCAGCAAATTCCGGCCAGTTAATCTCCGGAAAAGAAACTTGATGCGCATTGAAATTACCTGTCGCACCGCCGAATTTACCCGTAAACGGCACTTGAGATAATAAGTCTAATTGGCGATTTAAACGCTCAACAAAAACCTTAATTTCTTTACCTAAACGAGTCGGAGATGCCGGTTGGCCATGTGTATGGGCCAACAAAGGAATCTCTTTCCATTCGGTCGCATAAGCATCCAACGTCGCAACAACTGCCTGATAAGCAGGCAAAATTACATCTCGATGCGCCTCAGCGATGGAAAGCGGAATCGCGGTATTATTTATATCTTGAGAAGTTAAGCCAAAGTGGATAAATTCAACATAAGGCGTTAAATCACCTGGCAAGGCCAACATCCGATCTTTGATGAAATATTCCACAGCTTTCACATCGTGATTAGTCACCTTTTCGGTTTCCTTAATCCATTGTGCATCTGCTTCGGAGAAGTTGTTGTACATCGCACGCAACGCTGCATAATGTTCTTTGGGGAAACTTGCTAGTGGAGCTAAAGGAATTTCACACAAAGCGATGAAATACTCAATCTCTACTCGAACGCGGTATTGGATTAGACCAAACTCGGAAAAATAAGGAGCGAGTGATTGGGTTTGGCGACGGTAACGACCATCAACGGGCGAAATCGCCGTAAGTAGATTTAATTCCATAGGATCTTTTCAAAGCGCAAAGGTACAACTTTTTAAAAATTTATCTGTAATTTCAAGCATGTTACAACCCAGATATCTTTCGGTTATTCTAGCATTAGTCATTGCCATCGTAACGACAGCCTTCTTGTCGTTTATCCCGAGTTCGGATTTAGTCACGATGACAATCGGGTTTTTAACCTGTTTTATTTTCGGAGGAGTGCTCATTTATTTTGCCTTGGACTACTTGGTTTTCCAAGAAGTGAACTCCTTATATGATCGTATTAAACAGATTAAAAAGAAGGATTTCAGCGTAACACCGCGCAAACAACTTGTTGAAAAAGAAAACCCAATCGAATTATTAAAGAAGGAGTTGAACGTATATGTCGCGACGAAAGAGGGTGAAGTTCAGGATTTGAAAAAGGCGGCTAAATACCGACAAGAGTTTTTGGCGGATGTTTCGCATGAATTAAAAACACCCATTTTTGCCGCACAAGGTTTTGTGCATACCCTATTGGATAATCCGGATGAGGACCTGGAAATCCGGATGAAATTTCTGGAAAAGGCAGCGAAAAGTTTGGACGGCTTAGATAATTTGGTGCAAGATTTATTAACCGTTTCCCAAATCGAAACCGGTGCGATCAAGATTGAGAAAAAGAAAATTAATCTACGCCCATTAATTGAGGAGATATTTGAACAGGTAGAAGCGAAAGCAAAAAAACGGGATGTCAAACTTAAACTCATAGCCCCCAAAGGCGAAATTCAGGTAAAAGCAGATACCCAACGAATTTCTCAAGTCATCATGAACTTGGTCGTGAATGCCATTAAATACGGGAATGAAAAAGGCCTTGTTCAGATTATCATCACAGAGAAGAAAAAGGCTTACACAATATCGGTGGTGGACAATGGCCCTGGTATACCAGACGAACATTTACACCGCATCTTCGAACGCTTTTATCGGGTAGATAAAAGTCGGGCCAAAAACTCCGGCGGAACAGGCTTAGGACTTTCCATTGTCAAACACATCGTTCAGGCACACAACAGCAAGATCTCTGTGCAATCCGAAGAAAACAAAGGAACTCGGTTCGAGTTTAAGTTGGAGAAAGCTTAAATGAATCGACACCTTATTGTGTAGAGACGCGATACTTCGCGTCTAAAAACCTAACATGTAGAGACGCGATACTTCGCGTCTATCAAAATCAAAAAAAGACGCGAAGTATCGCGTCTATCAAAATCAAAAAAAAGACGCAAAGTATCGCGTCTCTACAAAACAAAAAAAAGACGCGAAGTATCGCGTCTCCATAATTTCTAAACCGACCCTTCCGTCAAACGCTCTGCGTTTTCTGCAATCCGCAATTGCTCGATAAACTCACCAATCTCCCCATCCATCACTGTAGGCAAATTGTAAACCGTTAAACCGATACGGTGATCCGTCACACGGCCCTGTGGATAATTGTAGGTTCGAATTTTATCGGAACGGTCGCCAGACCCAACCATGGATTTCCGACTACCTGCAATTTCCGCATTACGTTTAGCTAACTCAATTTCGTATAGTCGAGAACGTAATACTGTCATCGCTTTATCAAAGTTCTTGATTTGCGAACGCTCATCCTGGCATTGAACAACTAATCCTGATGGAATGTGAGTCACACGAACAGCTGAATAGGTTGTATTAACCGACTGCCCACCCGCACCAGACGAACAAAACGTATCTTTCCGGATGTCATTCATATTGATCTGCACATCCACCTCGTCAGCCTCTGGCATAACAGCGACAGTCGCTGCAGAGGTGTGGATACGACCAGCAGATTCAGTAGCAGGAACACGCTGAACTCGGTGAACACCTGATTCAAACTTCAATTTGGCATATACATCTTCTCCTTGAACGGAAACAATCATCTCTTTATAACCGCCAGCAGTTCCTTCAGTATAATCCATAATCTGGAATGTCCAGCCCTGCTTTTCCGCAAAACGCTGATACATCCGGAACAAGTCTCCTGCAAAAATGGACGCCTCATCTCCTCCGGTACCCCCACGAATCTCCAAGATACAGTCTTTGGAATCATTGGGATCTTTTGGAATCAACATCTCCTTCAAAACCTCCTGCATTTCCTTTTCAGCCGGAACTAATTCTTCTAACTCCGCTTTCGCCATATCACGGAAATCTTCATCCTTTTCTGTGGCAATCACCGACTTAGCTTCTTCGATGGATTTCAACAAATTTTGGTACGTCATGTATTGATCGACGATTTTTTGCAAGTCTTTGTATTCCTTACTTAACGTCTTGAATTTCTTTAAGTCGGAAACAATTTCCGGCATCGCAATTTGTTGTTCTACTTCGATGAATCGTTCTCGGATGGCTTCTAGCTGCTCCAGCATGTCTAATCGGGGTTAAAAAATCTCCGCAAAGATAACAATTAAATTCATTGCCCTTTCTGCTCAAGATGAATACCTTTGTTCTTTCGCCCAGAACCCATGAAAAAATACCTGATAATCATTCTTGCCATCACAGTTTATGCCTGTGATTTTTCCAAACGAATTGACACCACAGCTGCCGTGAAAGAGATGCGAGAACGTCAAGTGAAGCGTGTATTGCCACAAGATATCGTTAATCAGGTGGATGTTTGGGGACAGGAACTTCAAGCAAGATTAGCCAAAGGACAAGTTGCTGATTCATTAAGTTCAAAAAACAAGGTCCGCATTCAATCAGGAAGCATTGAAATGCTTAAAAAATCTGTGAAAGATGCGAAAATCAATGAAATGCTTGATGCTATAGCCTTTGGCCTAATTCAAAAACAAGATATTCCAGCAAGTATTCAGAAAAACAGTTCGGGCGATAGTCTATATTATATCTATCCAACAAATAATGGGAACGTTACGCTCATTGGCTTCAGCAAAAAGCAGGTGATTATTCAAATGGATAAGCCGCTGATTAAATAGGATTGGATTTTACGAGCGCCAACATATTCTTATAGATTTCCTGCATTTCCGGACGCATCATGAAAGCTTGTTGGTCAAACACCACCCGAGAATCACTCAATTTCGCGATATCTTGGTCGGCATGTAAGCTTTGATTCGCAAAAAATGCTTGCACATAATTTTGAACAATGCCCTGAATCAAGCTTTTGTCTAATTCAATCGATTCCAACAACAATGCTGCTTGTTGCCAAAGTTGCTGCGTAAACAATCCTGCCATCAGCATCGCCAAATGGATTTTCTTGCGTTCATCGCCACTCACTAAATAGATGGATTTCGAAATATCTTTGGCCAAATGGACCAAGGTAGCCTCCGTTTCTTCGACCAATACTTCAATACAAATTGGCACATTCGATAAACTAATTTTCCGTTCGGCCTGTAAATGCTGAACGGGGAACAACACGCCAACTTGATTTGTGCTTTCGCGCAAGGGGTCATATTGCATCATGGATTCCGTCAATGAAACAGTTCCTGCGACCAACACCAAGGTCGCATATTTGGGCAATAATAATTCAGGCAATACTTGCGGATAGGCCGACTCCGGGACACAAAGGAAAAACACAGTCGAGCTTGAATCCGAAAAATCCAAATGCTCTTGGACGCGAGCATTGTACAAATAGCTAACTAAATCGCGTGCTTTCTCTGGATCCCGACTGAAAACTTCTTGAACACTATTTCCAGCATTTTCCAACGCTTGCGATAAATGCCATGCCACGTGCCCCGCACCGATAAATGAAATTTTAATCATTACTGAATTTTTTCGTGTTTCGCCCCGATGAAGGGCATCCATTGATTATCCAAAATTCCGGAAAAATTTCGCAAAAACATAACGAAGGATGGCTTGAACGGTTGGCGTGCTAATTGCATCCCCGCTTCTTCTGGTGTTTTATGTCCTTTTTTCGAATTACAATATTTACATGCTGTAATCAAATTATCCCAAGACGTTCTTCCTTGGCGCGATTTAGGAATCACATGGTCTAAGGTCAAATGATCTGAAGAACCACAATATTGACATCGATTTCCGTCACGTTTAAAGATATTTTGACGCGTTAAAACAACCCCTTTGTAGGGGAAATATACATAACGATTTAAACGAATGACGGAAGGAAAAGGAAATGATTGCGAGATGGAATGGAGTCTTTCGGTGCTTGACTCAGCAATTAGTTCGGCTTTATTGAGGTAAACTAGCAAAAAAGCTTTGGGCATAGAACAGATTGTTAATGCACTGTAATCTTGATTAAGGACTAAAACTTTCTGACTCATAGACATCCAATTTTATAAGGTAATCCCTGCGCAAATCCATCACATGCTTTAAAGTTACAGAAAATAATCAACTGATAAACAATTACTTGCCACAAAAATTTAGCTTAGTAGCGAGAGATAAAAACGGCATTTTAAGCCCTTTTTAGTAGATTTGTGAAAATTAAGCAAAGGCACATGGCAACTCTGGTTGAAAAAATCAAAGCATTATCTACTTCTCTCGCGCAAGAAACCGTTGGCAACCGCCATCATTTGCACATGCATCCGGAATTATCTTTTCAAGAAACGAAAACACAAGCTTTCGTTGAGAGTCAATTAAATGCTTGGGGAATCCCCAACAGCCGATTAGCCAATACAGGTGTTGTGGCCATCATTGAAGGAAAAAATCCAACTAAAAAAGTAGTAGCCTTGCGGGCAGATATGGACGCCTTGCCAATTATCGAAACGAACGATGTACCCTATAAATCACAAAACCCCGGTGTGATGCATGCTTGTGGACATGATGTACATACATCTTCCTTATTAGGAACGGCGCATATTTTGCAATCCATTAAGGAGGATTTTGAAGGAACAGTGAAGTTGATTTTCCAACCGGCAGAAGAAAAAGCGCCGGGTGGAGCTAGCATTATGATTAAAGAGGGCGTTTTAGAAAACCCTAAACCGGTGAGTATTTTTGGCCAACATGTAGCCACAAACGTTACTGTGGGGAAAATAGGATTCCGTGAAGGAATGTATATGGCCAGTACGGATGAATTATATATTAAGGTCATTGGCAAAGGAGGACATGGTGCCATGCCAGATGCTTGCATTGACCCGATCGTCATAGCCTCGCACATTATTGTGGCGATGCAGCAAATCATTTCTCGCAATAAGAACCCTAAATTTCCTTCGGTGTTAACCTTTGGAAAAATCGAAGGATTGGGGGCGACGAACGTGATACCTGACGAAGTCAATATCGCGGGAACTTTCCGAGCGATGGATGAAACATGGCGTGCGGAAGGATTGGAGAAGATGAAGAAATTGGCGGAAGGCATTGCCGATGCCATGGGAGGCCAAGCTATTTTCGAGGTATTAAAAGGCTATCCATTCCTACAAAATAACCCTGAATTAACGCGTAAGGCCAAAGCTGCCGCGATCGCCTACATGGGTGAAGAAAATGTGGTCGACTTAGACCTTTGGATGGCCGGAGAGGATTTCGCTTTTTACACGCACCATGTGGATGCATGTTTCTACCGATTAGGAATTCGCAATGAAGCTAAAGGCATCACGAGTGGCGTTCACACACCTACTTTTGATATCGACGAGGATGCGTTGGCGATTGGGCCGGGATTGATGGCTTGGTTGGCGGTGAATGAACTATCCTTGTAGAGACGCGATACCTCGCGTCTAATACAAAAAAGACTCAAAGTATTGCGTCTCTACAAACAAAAAAAGACGCAAAGTATTGCGTCTCTACAAATCAAAAAGAGACGCGAAGTATCGCGTCTCTACATATTAAGGATTAAAACTCCATCGGATCAGGCCATTTAAAATCATAGCTTAATTCCTCAACGATTTTATCGCCGGAAACAATTTTACCCCCTAAACACGGTTGGCTTGAGTCCCAATACCCTGGATTCATCCCCCGTTTCTCACAGTCATTCATTCCCACATCTTGCTTGGTTGGATGCTCGGGAGCAACAATGTTATAAACACCCGAAGAAATTTTCTCGCAAGTCAAGGCAATCAAATTCACCACATCATCTTTGTGCACATAATTCACTGGGCAATTCGCTCCGTCATTACGTTTGTTTGCGAAGTATTTGGCGACAAAACGATCGCCACCCATTAAGCCTGCAAGACGCAAAATCACGGAAGAAACAGGTGATGCTTTAACAATAGCTTCTGCCTGTGCCATCAACGAATTTTCGTTAATTTCAGCCGTTTCATCCACGATCGCAGAGACATTTGCATAAACGGAGGTAGAAGAAAGGAAGATAATTTTGTCTACTTTTTTGGGATCTAAACCATCGACCCAAGCTTGCACGATGCGCAAATATTGTTCCTCTGAGTTTTTCTTTCTGCGGGGAGGAATAGCCCAAACTTGAATTGCCGATTGATTTAACAGCCCCCATTCCCCTTCGGTAGTTTCGTCCGTCGCGCGAAAATCAACAACTTGAACTTTGGGATGCTTCGCTTGTTGGTGCACTTGCGATGCCGAAACCTTAACTTCAAAATCCGCTAAAGCAAGTTTAAATGCCAATGGTGCGCCAACCCAACCGCCTCCGTAAATACTTAAGTTCTTTTTCATAATTTTATGCACCTTTGGAACAAATGCAAAACAAAGATAGTTTATAAGCCATGAATAAAATGTTTTTTGTACCCTTAATCACCATCGTCTTAGTCGCATTAGACTATTATGTTTGGATGGCGGTTAAAACAGCTCTTCGTAAATCGCGTAATAGTGTTCGTCAAACAGCTGCCATCATTTACTGGGGATTTACCGCTTTCGTGCTTATAGGAACCATTTCGTACAATGCATTGCCATTGCATGCGTGGAAAAACGAATTCCGAATTACCTTCATGGCGCTTGTTATGATTTCGGTAATCAGCAAATTGTTCATCATCATTTTCTTACTATTAGAAGACATCACCCGCTTTTTCCGCTGGGGAAGCAATAAAATCCGCAAAAAAGACCCAAGTGCGATTAGTCGGCATGAGTTCTTATCCCAAGCCGCACTCGCAGTTGGCGCAGTTCCTGCCGCAACATTTGCTTTTGGGATCCTCTCGGGTGCACATGATTACCGCATTGAAAAAGTGAGTTTAAAGATTCCTAAACTTCCCAAAGAGTTCCGCGGCATGCGCATTGCACAAGTATCGGATATCCATTCAGGAAGTTTTTTCAACAAAACGGCTGTTCAAGGTGGCGTAGATATGTTGATGCGTGAAAAGGCCGACTTGGTGTTTTTCACGGGAGATTTGGTCAATAATGAGTCCAAAGAGGTGGAAGATTACTTCAATATGTTTTCCAAAATAAAAGCCCCTTATGGTGTTTTCAGCACGTTGGGAAATCATGACTATGGAGATTATGTAAAGTGGAAAAGCGCAGCGGCCAAAAAACAAAACTTACAAGATTTGATGAAGGCACATGAATTAATGGGCTGGAATCTGATGATGGATGAGAATCATATCATCACAGAATCAGGAGAGAAATTGGCCATCATCGGCGTTCAAAACATAGGCATCGGTCGTTTCCCTTGGTATGGTAATCTATCCAAAGCTTGTGCGGGCACAGAAGATGCATCGACCAAATTACTTTTATCTCATGATCCAACGCACTGGAATGCGGAGGTGACGAAGAACAGTAAATTCCATGACATTGATGTTGCTTTTGCGGGCCATACACATGGGGCGCAGTTCGGGGTAAAAATTCCAGGCTTTGAAACTTGGTCACCTGCTAAATACATTTATAAACAATGGGCAGGCTTGTATGAAGAAAACGGGCAGCAATTATATGTTAATCGCGGATTTGGATATTTAGGATACCCAGGGCGTGTAGGGATGCCGCCGGAGATCACGGTATTTACATTGAGTTAGACGTTAGACCTTGGACGTTTGACATTGGAATTAAGAGTGAAGAGGTAAGAGTTGAAATTAGGACCTTCGGACTTCGGACTAGCAACAGCCCACTCCCTCCGGACTAGAGACTAGTGACTGGCGACTCACTTAGGACTTCAAACTCCGGACTAGTGACTGGCGACTCCCTTCGGACTTCGGACTCCGGACTAGCATCTGCCCACTCCCTCCGGACTAGTGACTAGCGACTAGTGACTGACAACCGACCACTGCCTGATTTTTTTCGCTTTCCTTTTGCTCCTTTCTAAAAAAAAGCTATTTTTGCATCCCAATTAAATTGGTTTCGTGGCCGAGTGGCTAGGCAGAGGTCTGCAAAACCTTCTACAGCGGTTCGAATCCGCTCGAAACCTCAAAAAACCTTCCAAATCGGAAGGTTTTTTTGTTTAACTCCATTTTGTACAAATCCCTCTCAAAAAATTACACTTTCACTTTAGGTTTATTTTGAAAGATTCTAAATAATCCATCAAACCTTAAAAAAACCTGAAATTGTTTCTCCTATAAATTGTTTCCTAAAAAATCGGAATGTAGTTTTGCGAACTGAATTAAAATGTGAAAACCAACATGATGTTTTGCAAAAAATTAACACTCGTTAAAACCTTATTATCCTTTGCGATACTATTAGCTAGCGTGAGCGCGACATTTGCGCAAGATGCAGCAGAAGGCGAAACCCTATTCAAAAACAACTGTGCAGCATGCCACAACACATCGGATGAGGTGCTTGTAGGACCTGGTTTAAAGGGAGTTAGCGAAAGACGCCCGATCGAATGGATCGTTAAATGGGTTCATAATCCACAAGCTGTTATCGCTTCAGGCGACAAATACGCAAACGACCTTTACAACAAGTTCAACAAGGCTGCAATGACTCCTTACCCGAACTTTACAGAACCTCAAATCAAAAGCATTGTTGCCTATATTGATGCAGCAAACGCAGCTCCAGCGGCTCCGGCAGCGGGTGCAGCTCCAGCAGCAGGTGCAGCAGCACCGGCAGCACAAAGCTCAGGCGGCATGTTAGAAGTTCTTTTAGTTGGTTTATTGATCATCATGGTGATCGTATTAATCGCTTTATTGTC